>ERZ791842.65-NODE-65-length-121189-cov-9.28387_pt1 | contig 121189 bp, 100 predicted proteins | sample MGYA00509944_ERZ791842 | MGnify/ENA primary metagenome ERZ791842 (study PRJEB30046, sample SAMN00715263) | human gut metagenome | study: EMG produced TPA metagenomics assembly of the A metagenome-wide association study of gut microbiota in type 2...
TCACGGTCTGTGCCATAACTTTGAGATTGTGTTTCGTGAGCCAACGCTTATAGCCAATGCCTTTGCCCTCGGTCATCCTCGACTGGATGTCGATCAGTTTCCCGATGGTATCCTGCTTGAACTGCGCCTTGGGTTTTCGTTCGGCGTTTGCGTTCAGGGCAGCAAGCACTTCTGCCTTGTCGAACTTGTCACCGAGATGTTTCGCTCGGATGAACTTCGTTCTGCCAGTAGGCAGATAGCTGAGCTGCCCACGGCTTTCCTTGACGGCAATACCATACTGCTGCATGAGCCTATCGGAAAAATCCTCAAAACTCACAGCGCGATACAGCACCGAAGAAATCTGCTTCCGCAAAGTGTCCTTTACGGTTTCAAACTTCTTCTGCTTGGGCGACTGTCCGGCTGCGGTGAGGGCTGCGTTTTCACGGTCAAGTTTCAACTGGCCGCGCCTGCGCGCCCAATACTCCGCTTCGCTCACGCGCTCCTTCGAGCCGTTGAGCAGGTCGATCTGGTACAGTCCGGCACCCTCGCACAGCTCCATGACCTCAACACGCAAGTGCCGCATGGTCTGGGCTGTGCTGGAGTGCTTCATGCCCTCACGCCAGTCGCGGGGCTTCTGCATATAGGCCTTACGCTCCACTTCTCGTGTTCGGACGCTGCCAATCACGATGTGGACATGGATGTTTCCCGAATGGTTGCGCCCATCCGGGTGAGTGCAGACGATGGCAGGGTGACCGGGGAAGTTTTCTTCGCAGAATTTCAGGCCAAGTGCCTGTGCCTTTTCCATGGTCAAGCCGTTGTCGGCTGCATCTCTGGGGTCAAAGCTGATGATATACTGGTGGCTTTTGATATCACCATGCTGGGTGTTCTTGCCATACTTGCGGTTTGCCAGCAGACAGGCTGTTGCGAACGAGAAATCGCCGCACTCAAGGGTGTCGAGTAGGTACGATTCTCGCAGCATGGGTCGGCCTTGCTTGTCCAGAATTACCTTGCCGGAAAATTCATCGTGCTGGTAAACGAGGTACGCTTCGATGGCGGTGTAGTCCGAGTTCTTAGAGCTGATATGCTTGAGCGTTGCCATACAGTTCACCCAGAACTTTCTCGGCGTGCAGCCGGAATGCGGTCAGGTCTGCAAGTTCGTCAAGAATTTTCGCTCGGATCTGCTCGGTGTCCGCACCGCCAGAATTGAAGTGCCTTGCAAGCTGGTTGAGGTTTCCGCCCACCTTGCTGCACTGAGCAAGCAGGGTGGAAACGGCGGTCAAGGTTTCTTCGCCGCCGCCTGCAACGATGACCGTTTTCTCGATCTTGACGTTGTGGATGGCGCGGCGGATGAAGGTGGAGAGGGAGAGATTCAGGAGTTTGCAAGTGAGTTCCAGTGACGCTTTTTCCTCCGCTGTCACACGGAACTTGATGACGTGCGTTTTGTTGTTCGGCGTGTCGTGGCGCTGGGAATTGCTAGGAATCGGTTGAACATTCGTTTTGGTCATTGTACCTCCTGTCTGTTCGATAACTCCTCGGTGAAGTTATGTAAAGCACGACACGCCGTTGCTGTTCGCACCGTCAGGTGCGAACCATGAGCAGGGTTTGGGGCAGGCACGCCCCAACAAGATCACTTGGAAAACTCGCAAGAGTTTGAGAAGTGAAGTCCCGGATGGACAGAACATTTTCAAGAATTGAAAATTTGTGGCCACGGGACGGTTCTTGCCCTCTACCGCTACGCTCAAAACGTATTTTTAACAAACGTTTCCGAATTGTTAAGACGCAAAAATAAGTAGAGAGTTCCGCTGCTCGTGTATGTTGATCACCGTTTGCTCCGAACGAAGTTCCTGCCCCTGTTTGTACAGCGGCGTTGTCTGGCTCGCTCACGGAAAGTGTGAGGTCATGGCACGGTATCACGTTCAGACGGCTTATGAAGGATTCAAGGTACAGTATGAAGAAAGCCGGACGCAGTGCGGACACTACAACCTGCTTCTTTCAAGCACAAGAATAACACTTTACAGTTGTGCAGTCAACAACAAAAAACAAATTTTGGAAGATTGAACAACTACATAAGATTTTATTTGTGAAAAAGAAAAATACCGCCCATGCAGCGCAGCGATGGATTTTGTCGGGTGAATCGGCGGCAAAATGAATCGGGTGTGTTGCGGGGCGGTACGTTCTTTCTGGGCAATCATCCGCTGAAAGTGGTGGTTATCACGGTGAGAACCACCACTTTTCGGCAGGATTTGGAATAAAGGGTATCATGGAAGCGTAGGTGCGTCAATATGGTTTTGCAAAATTTATCACGGTAAAGTGGCGATAGTAGGTGGTGTATAATTGCGCCCTTGTCTCCGTCAAGGGTTTTCGCCCTCGTCCGCTTCCTGCGTTTCTCTCCGGCTCTCAATCAGCAGATTCAGCTTCTTTTGAACCGCTTCGCTCTGGAAGATGAAGGTCAGCGGCTCCATCACATCCTCATCGGTCAGGACGGTCGGCTCTTTCAAAAAGATCTCCAACATTCCGGCACGAGTGCAAAGCCGATGGGTTCTCTCGCTTCTGGTCAACCGTTTCAGCTCGCTCTGCAATCGCTTCTCCTTGTGCTTGGCTACCCAACACAATTCCCGGACAGTGAAATACCGTCCGGGAATTTCTGCGTTTACGGCTCAGATGGACTGTCCATTGATGGCGGCAACTTCACCGTACCAGAATGCGCTGTCTTTCGGGATGCGCTGCCCGGTGGCGTAATCCACATACACCAGACCGAACCGCTCCCGGTAGCCGCTGTGCCACTCGAAGTTGTCCAGCAGACTCCACTGGAAATATCCCCGCACATCTGCACCGGCATGGATGCCCTCCGACAGCTTTTCCAGATACCGTGCCAGAAAATCGATGCGGTCTGCATCGTGCACCTTGCCGTCCCGGTAGACCTTATCCATACAGGACAAGCCGTTTTCGGTGATGAACATGGGCAGACCGTACCGCTCCTGCATCTGGCGGGGACCCCAGTTCAGGCATTCCGGCTCCACCGGCCAGTTCATGGCGGTATGGGCGTACCCGGCGGGGCGCTCTACATAGCTGGGACCGTTTTCGCCCATCTGCGCCGGGGCAGCGTTGTAGATGTTCAGCCCCACCATGTCCGGCTTGCCCAGAGGCAGGGCATCGTTGATGTACTGCGGCACAGCGGCGATGCTGGCGGCAAGTCTCGGTCCGCAGATGTCCGGTTCCGGCCAACGGCCCAGACAGACCGGGTCCAGTGCCATGGTGTGGGTGAAGGCCCAGTCGTCATCCGGGCAGGCGAAGGTCAGGACCCGGGCAGCGTCCACGTCTGTTTTTGCCTCCGACACCGGATAGCAGATGCGGCCGGTGGAAACAAAGCCCACCTTGTTTTCCGGGTCTGCATGGCGCAGCTCCTGTGCGGCAAGGCAGTGGGCGTAGATAACGTTCCGCCAGCAGGTAAACTGACCTTCCAGCGGCAGTTTCAGACCCGGGGCGTGCTCTCCGGTGCCGTAGCCCATTTTTACGATGCAGGCAGGCTCGTTGAAGGTGAACCACTGATGTACCCGGCCTTTGAAGTGCTCTGCCATCTTTGCGGCATAGCTTGCAAACGCGCGTGCCGTTTCCTCACTGCGCCAGCCGCCCTTTTCTTCCAGCGCCTGGGGCAGGTCCCAGTGATACAAAGTTACATAAGGCTCGATCCCGGCTTCCAGCAAGGCATCCACAAGGGTATCGTAATAGGCAAAGCCTTCCTCGTTCCAGTCTGTGCCGCCGTTGGGGGCAATGCGGGTCCATGCCACGGAAAAGCGGTAGGCTTTCAGGTGCATGGACTGCAGCAGTGCAAGGTCCTCTTTCCAGCGGTGGTAGCTGTCGCAGGCAACGTCACCGGTCTCGCCCCGGTAGGTGCAGCCCGGTGTGTGGGAAAAAACATCCCAGATGCTCAGTCCCTTACCGCCCTCTGTGGCACCGCCTTCGATCTGATAGGCCGCTGTTGCAGCACCCCAGACAAATTCTTTTGGAAATTCAGCCATAATAGTTTTCCTTTCTGTCATTCAAACTTGTGTGCACAGGCATTCCACTGTCATGGTAACGTTAAAGCAAAAGACCAGAGTTGTAAAGCCTTTTGACTAAATAACTCTGGTCTTTTTGTTGGGCTTGTGCAACAGCCCCATTGCATTTTCACAGGAGGGGCTTTGGCGCCGGTCGTAATTTCAGCCCTTGACGCCGCCCAGAGCCACGCCGCGGACGATGAACTTGGACAGCAGCAGGTAGACGATGATGACCGGCAGAATGGCGATGGCTACCATCATGTACACCTTGCCCATATCGAACTTCAGGAAGTCCGCGCTGCGCAGCTGGGCGATCAGGATGGGCAGGGTCTTTTTGTCGGCGGTGTCCAGTACAAGCGCCGGAATGAAGTAGTTGTTCCAGCTTGCCACGAAGGAGAAGATAGCCTGCACAGCCAGCGCCGGCTTCATGATGGGCAGCACGATCTTATTAAAGGTATAAAATTCGCCTGCGCCGTCAATGCGGGCAGCCTCCACGATCTCCATGGGAAGGGAGGCATCCAGATACTGCTTCATGAAGAAGAACACGGTGGGTGCCGCAATGCTGGGAACGATCAGAGGGATGAAGCTGTTTTTCAGCCCCATCTTGGAGATCAACTGCAGAAAGCCCAGTGCGGACACCTGTGTGGGCATGGTCATGATGAGCAAAATCAGAGCAAAGGCGGCCTTTTTGAACTTGAAGTTATAGGCGTAGATGCCGTAAGCCGTCAGTGCCGAGAAGTAAACGCTGAGCGCTGCCGAGCAGGCGGACACCAGCAGGCTGTTGCGGATACCGCTCATCACGGGGATGTTGGCATCCGTAAGCACGTTGCGGAGGTTTGTGACGATGGACTTGCCCGGCACAAGCGAGAACCCCTTCTGGATCTCGAAATGGGTGCGGGTGGAGTTGATGACCAGCACATAGAAGAAGAACAGGCACAGAAAGCTGATCAGCACCAGCACCAGATAGCACCATGCACGGCGGGCGGTCAGGATCGCCTTTTCGGACTGGTTTTTAGGCGTATGTGCCATACTTATTTCCCTCCTTTGGCAGCAGCCTTTTTGGTTGCCTTCAGTTCCTTGCGCTGCGCCTTTGTCAGGCCGTCATCCTCCTTGGTCAGCGAGAAGTACACGATGACGCACAGCACCGCACACACAAGGAACAGCACCACAGACACCGCACCCGCCATGCCGTAGTTCTTGCTGAACAGGTGGTTATTCAGGTACATGATCATGGTGGTGGATGTGCGGTCGGGGCCGCCCTTACCGTTGGTCAGGATCTGCGGCACATCGAACATCTGCAGGCCGCCGATCATGGAGGTGATCATGACATAGACCAGAATGGGACGGATGAGCGGCAGGGTGATCTTCCAGAACATCTGGTTCGGGGTGCAGCCGTCCAGCTCCGCAGCCTCGTACAGGGTGGGGTCCACACCCATGATGGCTGCCATCAGCATGATGGTGGTGTTGCCAAACCACATCAGGAAGTTCATCAGGCCCACAAGACCACGGTTGCCCCACACGGTATTCAAAAAGCTGATGGGTGTCTTGATCCAGCCCATGCTCAGCAGCACCGCGTTCACCGGGCCGTTATCCGAGAACAGGGCGAAGAACAGCATGGCGAAGGCCGAAGCCATGATCAGGTTGGGCATATAGATGACCGTCTTGAAGAAGGTCTGCCCCTTCAGCTTCAGCCGCAGGTCGGTGAACCATGCCGCCAGCAGCAGCGAGACGATGATCTGCGGGACGAAACCGATGATCCACAGGATCAGCGTGTTGCCAAAATACTTGGGCAGGTCGGTGGCTAACAGGGTGATGTAGTTTTTCAGGCCCACAAAATTGGGTCCGATGATCTTCAGGCCGCTGCGGTAATACTCAAAAAAGCTGTAATAGATGGTGGATGCCAGAGGGACCAGCTGGAATACCGCGAAGATGATAAAGAACGGTGCAATGAAGATATAGCCCCATTTCGCGTAGCTGATCGACCCTTTCTTTTTTGTTTTCTCTCCCATGAGATCCTCCCTCCTGCCGGGTCACAGCAAAAGCAAAGGGGCGGGCGAGATACGCCGCCCGCCCCTTTGCTTTGATTTTCAGTTCGGAGTAAAACCGCTTATGCGGGCCAGACCACCTCGGTCAGCTCGGGGTACTTCTCCTTGATGGCGGTCTCGAAGTTTGCCTTGGCGGCATCCTCCTTCACGTTGCCGGTGAAGTAATCCTTGAAGGCGGTCTGGAAGCTCTCGTTCAGGCCCTGATCGTAGGGGCCGGCGTTGGACATATCGATCTTGGCTGCAGCCTCTGCAAACAGCGCGATGTGGTTCTGGCCACCGAGGAAGTCGGACTTGAAATCGCTGTTGGCAATCTCGTTCATAGCCTTCTCGTTGTTGGTGTAGTCCTGCGTATCCATGGTGATCTGCTTCATGATGGCTTCATCGCAGGTCAGTTTCAGCATGACGTCCTTGATGGTCTCAAGGTTGTCGCTGCCGGCTGCGCCGCAGATCCAGGTTCCGCCCCAGTAGTAGGGCTGAGGGCCTTCGCACACAGCGTAGTCGCCGTAGATGCCGTTTCCAACCTCTTCCTTGCCACCCTCGGAGGTAGGCGTTGCCAGAGAGTTGCCCAGCAGGGTGAAGTTGATGCCCCAAGTGGAGTAGAAGAAGCCGAACACCTTACCGGTGGGGCCCTGATCGGAAGCCCACTGGCTGTCCCACAGGCTGGACTTGTTGTTGTAGCCCTTGTCTGTATACTCCTTGGTCTGGTCCACCCACTTCATCAGGTTGGGATCGACGGTAACGGTAGTGCCGCTGACCCAAGGTGCGGACACGTTATTGGAGAAGGTGCGATAAGCATCGTCAAAGCCGGACAGCATCTTGTAGCCCTTGGCAGCAGCCTTGGCCGCTACATCGTTGAACTTATCCCAGTCGGACAGGCAGCTCTGCACCTCGGTGGGGTCGTCGGTGCCCAGCACTGCCTTTGCAATACTGCGGCGGTATGCAAACAGACCCGGCGTTGCCTGCCATGTAGTGCCGCGCTGGCTGCCGTCCACCGAAACGATATCCTTGGTGTACTGGTACTGCCCGGCCAGATCGGAGTCGGTCAGACCGATATCCTTCTTGACATCTAGAACGTAGTCGGAGTCCACATACTTCAGGGCGTAGTCAGCCTCGATCAGGAAGATATCGATCTTGCTGTCATCGGCGGCGGAATCCTGATTCAGCAGCGCCTCGTCCAGCTTGTTCTGGTAGTTGTTGTTCTCGTTGGCGTTGATGGTCCACTTTACAAGGGTGCCGTCCTTCAGGGTGGTGGTAGACTTGTCGGCTGCGATCTCCTTGACCTCGGGGTAGTAGTCGTTGAAGCGGCTCTGGAATTCATCGTTCCAGCACCAGATATTCAGCACCTTGCCCTCTGCGGAAGCAGGCGCATCGGAAGCGGCTGCAGAGGATGCGGGAGCGGAGGAAGCAGCAGCACTGGTAGAAGAGCTGCCGCCGCAGGCTGCCAGAGCAGCACCGATCGTCACGACACCGGAAGCGAGCAGGAAATTACGACGAGAGATCTTTTTCATAAGGGTAAACCTCCTTCATGGTTTTCCATCAAATAAAAATCATTCTCAAAAAACTCCGCGCTGGGAGTTGTGGGCCTTTGTCAAAGGATGCGGACGGAGCCGCCGTCCAGCAGCTTGCCGGACACCCGAATCTGCTCCGGCAGGGTCACACGCGGATGCTCGATCAGCTCGATCAGCTTATCCGCCGCCAGCCTGCCAAGGGCTTTGGTGTTCTGCTGGTAGGTCACCAGCGAGGGTTTGACCACCCGAGAGAGATAGATGCCATCGTATCCCATCACTGAGATATCCTCCGGGATGCTCAAGCCCGCCTCGGCCAGGGCGTTGTAGCCGCCCAGTGCGGAAAAGTCATCCGGGAAGATGATGCAGGTGGGGCGCTGCGGCAGCGCCAGCAACGCCCGGGTCTCTTCAGCGCAGCGATCCACGTCGTGGTACACGCCGCAGCGGACGTACTGCTCCGGCACCTTCAACCCCAGCTCCTCGCAGGCCTGATAGAAGCCTGCCAGACGGTTCTCGGTAACGGCGGTCTTTTCGCCATGGATAAAGGCGATGCGCCGATGTCCGCAGGCCCATGCCTGCTGCACCAAGGCCTTTGTGCCCACCACGTTGTCCGAAAGGATCGCCATCCGGTTGTTGAACACATGGTCGATGGTCACCACCGGCACATCGCCGTTGACCAACTCCACCACTTGCGGATCGTAAAAGTTCACACAGGCGATCACCACGCCGTCCACACCCCGGTAGTGGCAATGCTCCAGATAGCTCATGGATCTGCCGCTGATGTTGTGGTTGATAAAGGTGATATCATAGCCGCGCTTTTCTGCTTCAACCTTGAAGCTGTCCAGCACTGCGGAGAAGTACTCGTGGGTCAGGCCGCTCTGTTTTTCATCCACAAACAGAACGCCAAGGTTGTAGGTGCGGTTGGTCTTCAGCGCCCGAGCCGCTGCATTGGGCAGGTAGCCCATGCGGCGGGCCGCTGCGTGGATCCGCTCCCGCGTAGCCTGAGCAATGTCCGGCTGGTCGTTCAAAGCTTTACTGACAGTTGCGACGGATACGCCGCACTCTTTTGCCAGATCCTTCAGGGATGGCATTTTGTAGCCTCCTTCCGATGAAAGGAGCTGCGGGATGTTTCTCGCAAGTCACTTAATCGTTTTCGCAACTTCAATATAGCGCATTCTGCACCAAAAATCAAGCGCTAATGTAAAAGTTTTAGTCCAACTGCATCACTTTCGGCATTTTGTTCCAATGCGACCTGTAGAAATTGTGCATCTCGATTTACTTTCGTTACATTTCGATTAAAACCGAAAAAATTTCGTTGCAGTTTCGTTATGTTTTTCGGTGAAAAAGGTCGTATGTATATATTACTTTTAAAATGGGGTTTCGGGGCTTTGGTTCTGTACTCTGCCGGTGTGCACGCCCCAAAATTACGCCAAAAACTACCGGGACTTCGCAGATTATTTTTAAAAATCTTCCCGGATTTTTGCAAAAAGCCCTTGCATTTTTTTGCGAGATACGGTATGCTTAACGTGATAAGATTGCTTCTTTCACAGTGCCTTAATCGTTTTCGCCCATCGATGTGCTGCCCACCCTACAAGGCGCAGTTTTAAGGAGGAAGCATTATGAAGTTCGGATATTTTGATGACCGGAACAAGGAATACGTCATCACCACCCCGCAGACGCCCCTGCCCTGGATCAACTACCTTGGCAGCGAGGACTTCTTCAGTCTGGTCTCCAACACGGCGGGCGGTTACAGCTTTTACCGGGATGCTCGGATGCGCCGCCTGACCCGCTACCGCTACAATAACTCTCCGCTGGACATGGACGGTCACCGCATCTACATCAAGGACGGCGACACCGTGTGGAACCCGGGTTGGCAGCCCACCAAGACCCCGCTGGACAGTTACAGCTGCCGCCACGGTCTGGGCTACACCGTTGTGGAGGGCAAAAAGGACGGTGTGACCGCCCGGCAGGAGTTGTTCGTCCCCAAGGGCGACGCCTGCGAGCTGGATCGGGTGACGGTGTGCAACGAAAGCGCCGCCGTCAAGGAGCTGGACCTGTTCAGCTATGTAGAGTTCTGCCTGTGGGATGCCGTGGACGACAGCTCCAACTTCCAGCGCAACTACTCCACTGGCGAGGTGGAGGTGGAAGGCAGCGTCATCTACCACAAGACCGAGTACCGCGAACGCCGCAACCACTACGCCGTTTTCTGGGCAAACTGCCCGGTGGACAGCTTCGACACCACCCGGGATGCCTTCTGCGGGGTATACGGCGGCCCGGCAGACCCGCAAGCCGTCCGCGCCGGGCACTGTTCCGGCAGCATTGCTCACGGCTGGGCACCGGTGGGTGCGCTGCACATCCACCTGAGCCTTGCTCCCGGCGAAAGCCGCAGCATCCTGTTCGGTCTGGGCTACATCGAAAACCCGCAGCAGGAAAAGTTCATCGCGCCGGGTGTCATCAACAAGACCCGCGCCCACGCCATGATGGCGCGCTACGCCACCGACGCACAGATCGATGCCGCCCGCATCGCCCTGCGCACCCACTGGGAGGAGCTGCTGTCCACCTACCATCTGGAATCCGGCGAGGAAAAGCTGAACCGCATGGTCAATATCTGGCATCAGTACCAGTGCATGGTCACCTTTAACATGAGCCGCTCTGCCAGCTATTACGAAAGCGGCACCGGACGCGGCATGGGCTTCCGGGACAGCTGTCAGGATCTTTTGGGCTTTGTGCACATCATCCCCTCCCGTGCCCGGGAGCGCATTCTGGATATCGCCGCCACCCAGTTCGAGGACGGCAGCGCCTACCACCAGTACCAGCCCCTGACCAAAAAGGGCAATCGGGACATCGGCACCGGCTTCAACGATGACCCGCTGTGGCTCATTGCCGGTACCGCCGCCTACCTGCGGGAGACCGGCGACTGGTCCATTCTGGAGGAGCAGGTTCCCTTTGACAACGATGCCGCCAAGGCGCAGCCCCTGATGGAGCACCTGCGCCGCAGCTTCAACTTTACCTGCACCCATCTGGGTCCCCACGGTCTGCCGCTCATCGGGCGTGCGGACTGGAACGACTGCCTGAACCTGAACTGCTTCTCCGAGCACCCGGGCGAGAGTTTCCAGATCACCGGGCCCAGCGAGGGTCCTGTGGCGGAGAGCGTGTTCATTGCGGGCATGTTCGTTAAGTACGGCCACGAATACGCCGAGCTGTGCGACCATCTGGGCCTTGACACCGAGGCTTCCGCCGCCCGCCAGAGCATTGACGCGGTGGAGCAGGCCGTCCTGACTGCAGGCTGGGATGGCGCGTGGTTCCGCCGTGCCTACGATGCTTTCGGCAACCCCATCGGCAGCAAGGAGTGCGCCGAGGGTCAGATCTTTATCGAGCCACAGGGCATGTGCGTCATGGCGGGCATCGGCAGGGAGACCGGACAGGCCGCGCAGGCGCTTGCCAGCGTGGAGGAGCGGCTGGACACCAAATACGGTGTGGTGCTGCTGCAGCCCGCCTACACCGGCTATCAGCTGAATCTGGGCGAGATCTCCAGCTATCCTCCGGGATACAAGGAGAACGCCGGTATCTTCTGCCACAACAACCCGTGGATCAGCTGCGCCGAGGCAACGCTGGGTCACGGCGACCGCGCCTTTGCGGTCTACCGCAAGACCTGCCCCGCCTACATCGAGGACATCTCTGAGATCCACCGCACCGAACCCTACGTTTACAGCCAGATGGTGGCAGGCAAGGACGCCCCCACCTTCGGCGAAGCCAAAAACAGCTGGCTGACCGGCACGGCAGCATGGACCTTCTTCAACATCAGTCAGTACATTCTGGGCATCCAGCCCACCTTGGACGGCCTGCGGGTGGACCCCTGCATCCCCCACACCCTGACCGGCTACACGGTCACCCGCCGCTTCCGTGGCGCAGAGTATCGCATCACGGTGGACAACGCCGCCGGGGTTCAGCACGGCGTCAAGGCGGTTACCGTAGACGGCAAGGCCATCTGCGGCAATGTGCTGCCGCTGGCTGCCGCCGGGACCGAGGTAACGGTGCAGGTAACTATGGGTTAAACCGACTTTTTCTGCTTCCTCATATTATTCTCCTTTTCATAACCAACGCCGCCGCGCAGCCCCCCCCTGCACGGCGGCGTTGGTTTCACAGCTTATCCGACCGTACAACGATCAAAAATGCGCTCCGCGTTGCTCTGCGCATAGATAGCGGAATTATTATTTTAATTTGCATGGGGCTGTTGCACAAGCCCAACAAAAAGGCCAGAGTTATTTAGCCAAAAGGCTTTACAACTCTGGTCTTTTGCTTTAACGTTAACAGTGCAAAAATGAAACGGATAAAGCAAGAACAGCATATCGAAATTGAGGAGAAAAGTCAACAGTTAAAATTTCGAATCTTCGTAGTCTCCACTTTCACATAGGCATCATCAGGCACCTTGGGGAGATACTTCATCAGGAAATCAACATCCTGCTGGATTCGCCGGACGGCAGCTTCCAGTGCAGCATAGTTGATTCCGTAGATTCGTTTCTGCGGAGCAGGGCGGTCCTCCGGGTGCAGAATCTCGTGCACGATCTGCTTGCGGTTCGAAAAATCGGCTCTGGCAAGGAGGTGCATTGATATTTACGACATGACGCAGGCGGTGGAGGATGGCGCAACGCGCCCTGTCTACTACGAAAGCCGCGTCATCAAGCTGCATCTGGATAAGGACACGCTGGCTCTGATTGATGCGACTTATGACGCATTGGAGCAGCAATCGGACACAGCGACCATTGAAAAAAGCAAGAAAATGTTGGGACAGATGGAAAGCGTGTTGGGCGCAGATTCTACGGTGCAATCGCTGTGCGAGGATATTGTCACCCACTACGAAAAATACCGTGCCAACCTGCTGACCGGTAAGGCGATGATTGTTGCCTATTCGCGCCCGATTGCCATGAAAATCTACCGGAAGCTGCTGGAACTGCGTCCGGCATGGAAAGAGAAAATCGGTGTGGTCATGACCAGCGGTAACAACGACCCGGAGGACTGGAAAGCGATTATTGGGACAAAATCGCACAAGGAGGAACTGGCGCGAAAGTTCAAAGATAACGATGATCCAATGAAGATCGCTATCGTGGTGGATATGTGGCTGACCGGTTTTGATGTTCCCTCGCTGGCGACAATGTACATCTACAAGCCGATGCACGGTTATAATCTGATGCAGGCGATTGCTCGTGTGAACCGTGTGTTCAAGGACAAAGAGGGCGGCTTGATCGTGGACTATGTGGGCATTGCATCTGCCCTCAAAGCTGCCATGAAGGAATATACCAAGCGCGACCAGTCCCGGTATGGCGATATGGATATTTCCAAAGTTGCATATCCGAAGTTTCAGGAAAAGCTTCAGGTGTGCAAGGATTTGTTGCACGGGTTTGATTTCAGCAGTTTTATTGACGGTTCGCCGCTGGTTATGGCAAAGCTGGTAACGGGTGGTGTGAACTTTGTGCTGGATGCCAAAGCACCCAAGCGCAAGGACTTGTTCCTGCGAGAAGCAATGCTGCTGAAACAGTCGCACTCCCTGTGCTCCAGCATGACCACAGAACAGGAGCGTCATGAAGCCGCCTACATGGAAGCTGTGCGTTCTACCGTGGTGAAAATTACTTACGGCGGCAGCGGCGGAAAGACGCTCTCGCTGAAAGAAATCAACACTCAAATCAATGAACTTCTGAAAGCGAGTATCCAGAGCCAAGGTGTAATCAGTCTGTTTGACAGCAAGCAGGCAGATGAAAATATCAGCTTGTTTGACCCGGCGGTATTGGACGAAATATCAAAAATGAAAGAAAAGAACATCGCTGTGGAAATTTTGAAAAAGTTGATGGCAGAACAGGTATCACTTTACAAGCGGACAAATGTTGTGCAGTCGCAGAAGTTCTCGGAGAAAATTGCGCAGCTGATGAACTCCTATTACAATGGGCTGATTACAAACGAGGAAGTTATCAAGGAACTTCTGAAAACGGCACAGGAAATCACAGAGTTGTACAATAATGGTGAGAAACTGGGGCTGACGCAGGAAGAGCTGGCGTTTTACGATGCTCTGACCAAGCCGGAGAACATCAAAGATTTTTACCAGAACAACGAACTGATCGACCTTACCAGAGAACTAACCGAGATGCTGCGTAAAAATCGGACGATAGACTGGCAGAAAAAAGAAACAGCGCGTGCCAGTATGCGGAAGATGGTGAAGCATCTTCTGAAAAAGTATAAGTATCCCCCGGAAGATTACGACACAGCAATCAGCACGGTTATCAGCCAGTGCGAGATGTGGACAGATAACATGACAGCGTAAAATGCGAGAAATATTGTTGATTTCCTCTTGACAATACACAGTCCAGCTCTTAAAATGATTTTAGAGAATACTATTATTGAAAATACGAAAGGCTGCTTTATGGGAAAGATGATTTTAGACGACCTCCACAAGCGTCTGGAACGGCTGGACGAAGATGCCGACCTGATGATCGACAACGACGACCGTTACCAGATGGTAATTGTTGGCGGAAGTGCGTTTATTCTGCTGGGCAAGCTGACCCGTGCCACCCATGACATTGATGCCTTGAGCGTCCCGAAAGAGCTGTACGGACTACTTGGCAAGTACGACATCAACACGGATGTGGAAGCCTATATTGATAATTTTCCGTACAACTTCCAAGATCGGCTTCAGCCGCTGCCTTTCGGTGGTACAAAGGTACAGTTCTACACACCCAGTCTGGAAGATCTGGTAATCGCAAAGCTCTGCTCTTTCCGTGACACTGACAAGGCAGACGTAGAGAGCGAGGCTGTGCGGAACTCTTTGGACTGGAATTTGCTGGAACACCTTGCAACCGATGAGGATGAGCTGAAAGCCAGCATTTTGAACGACTGGCGGTATCGAGATTTTTATATCCGTTATCAGGAGTATGTGGAGAGGTGGAGACCGTGAGAAAGCTGACATTTGAAGGCTTTTTGAAGCAGTATGTGGTAGAACTTTCCGGGGTTCAGACGGCAAGTGTCCATAAGCTGGCAGATTGCATGACAGAAAATCCCCGCCTGAAAGAGCCACTGTATCTCTATGCGCTGGCCTTTGATAAAGTGGATTTGTTGCTCCGCTATACCGTAAACAGGGCTGTTGCTGCGGAGTATGAGCAGCTTTCCAATCGCTATTCGCTGGCGCAAATGCTGCTGCTTCTGGAAAACCAGTCACCGGAACTGACAGAGGGCTATTTGAAAGTCTGGCGCAGCTATTGCTCGGTGCGGGATACCTCTCTTGCGGACAATGATACGAAAGCGTTGATTCATCGCCGAGTATTGGAACTTCAGCGGAAAAAGAAACTGACGAATTATCGTCTCTACACAGACTTGAAGCTGAATCCGGGCAATGTGAATGCATGGCTCAAACACAACGATTCCAGCAAAATGAGCCTTGACTGTGCGCGCCAAATCTACAAGTATGCAAAAAGCTACCCATCTGTTCGATAAGAAAAAGGAAGTGAGTCTATGACCGCCGTAATCTATGCCCGCTATTCCTCGGACAACCAGCGTGAAGAATCCATTGAAGGCCAGATTCGGGAATGCACCGCCTACGCCGAAAAGAACGGCATCACGGTCATCAAACACTACATTGATCGTGCATTCTCTGCCAAAACGGACAACCGCCCGGAGTTCCAGCAGATGATCAAAGACAGCAGTAAGAAACTATTTGACGTTGTTCTCGTCTGGAAATTTGACCGCTTTGCACGGAATCGTTTTGATAGCGCAAACTACAAGATGATCCTGAAAAAGAACGGTGTCCACCTGATTTCCGTTATGGAACCCATTGCCGAGGGCTCACAGGGCATTCTGGTGGAAACACTGTTGGAAGGTATGGCGGAATACTATTCCGCAGAGCTGTCCGAAAAGGTGATCCGTGGTCAGACCGAGAACGCCCTGAAAGGGAAATGCACTGGCGGCACAGGAACCATCGGCTACAAAATCGACGAGGACAAGTTTTATCACCTTGACCCGCTGACCTCGCCGCTGGTGCTGGAAGCCTTTCAACGGTATGACAACGGCGAGAAGATGGTGGAAATCGTAAACTTCCTTAACGACAAGGGTGTCCGCAATATGCAGGGCGGCAAAATGACTCACAGCAGTGTGAACACCATGTTGAAGAACCGCCGGTACATTGGAGAACTGTCTTTCCGGGATATCGTTGTGCCGGATGCGATTCCGGCTATCGTTCCGAAAGACCTGTTTGACCGGGTGCAGAAGCGTATGGACAAGAACAAGCGCGCCCCTGCCTGCGGCAAAGCCGACGAAGAATACCTGTTGACCACCAAGCTGTTCTGCGGCAAGTGCGGTGCACTGATGTTCGGCGAAAGCGGAACCAGTGCCACTGGGCGCACCTACTATTATTACAAGTGCGCCAACGTCAAGCGGCGCAAGGGCTGCAACAAAAAGACCGTGCAGAAAGAATGGCTGGAAGATCTGGTCGTCCGGGAGACCATGAAGCTGATTCAGGACGATGTGGTGATCGACAAGATCGTTCAACTGGTCATGGATGTACAGAATCAGGAGAACACAACGATCCCGCTGCTGGAAAAGCAACTGCGAGAGGTCAACAAAAAGCTGGACAACCTGATGAAGGCCATCGAGGATGGCTTGTACACCCGGACAACGAAAGAGCGTCTGGAAGCGCTGGAAATTCAGAAAGATGAGTTGACTGCAAAAATTGCAGATGAAAAGTTGAAGAAGCCCAGCTTCAACGAAGATTTTATTCGATTCTGGTTGCTGAAATTTAGAAAGTTCGATATTTCGCAGAAAAAACAGCGGAAAGCGCTAATTGAAATTTTTGTGAATGCCATTTTCCTGTACGATGACCGGATGTTGATTACGTTCAACTACAAGGATGGCACCCAAACCGTCCGATTTGAGGACACTTTGACCGCCGATTCGGCAGAGGAAAAAAGTTCGGATTTGTCCAGTCTTCCTGGACCAAAAGGTCCAACGATTTCGCAACAGAAGTCGTTGGACCTTTTCTTTTTTTGTGCCTGCGGCAGACGGCTTTTTTGCGTGCGACAGGAGAAACGACGGCAGAAATAAAACACAAAAAATTTGTAGGATATGTAGAATATCGCGCTTGAAATTGTGCATTTCTGCCAACAAAAACCTTGAAAACGTGTCAATCTTGAGAAAAAATAACCGCCTTTGTTTACAAAATGGTTACAGGCTGGTATACTTTATGGCAGTGAAACGTGAAAAATGATGCCAGAAAAGGGAGGAGCGACCAGACCGTGAATACCGCAGCGCCAACGACCGCACATAAAAAACTGGTGGGCATTCTGCTCACCATCGTGTTTGCACTCACCTGTCTGCCCGCAGCACTGGCTGTGGACCTGAATGTGGATGCCGGGTTCTACTTCAAGCAGAGCCGGGGCGGCACCTGCACGCTGGCTTCGGCTGCCATGATGCTGCGCCGCCGCGCTTACTTTGACGGACGGACTGACTGGGTGGATGTGACTGAAAACAGTGTGCGCTCCACGGCCTGGTCCAATGGTCTGGCCCACAGCTTTACATACCGGGAGATGCAGGTGGCCTATGCGACCCTGCCCTCCAATCATCAGGAAAAGACCCAGCTGCTCATCCAGCTGCTGGCTCAGCACCCGGAAGGCATCGTCCTGTACGACCGCAGGCAGCCCCATGCCGTTCTGCTGACCGATTATACGAACGGCGTGTTCTACTGTTCCGACCCGGCCGGGAACATCTCCTCCGGCCGCATCCCGCTTACCAGCTCCAGCGTGTCCATTGCACAGGCGTCCTGCTACTGGTATGTGAGCGCCGACCACAACGGCGCAGCCCTGCAGGCAGATGACCTGCGGCTGGAAGGCATGCGCTATCCGGTCAATGTGCACACCGGCAGCGGCATGGCCCTTACCGGCACCGCCAACAGCACCTCCGGCAGCACGCTGGAAGGTGTGCAGGTGGCCATCCTGGACGAGAACGACAAGATCGTGCAGTCCGCACAGGATCAGGTGGGTGGAACCAGCTTCTCCCTCAAGACACTGGACGACCAGATTCACTTCGGTGAGCTGCCCACGGGCTGCTACACCTACATGGTCATCGTGACCGAGACCAGCGGCGAGACCCTTTGCTTCGCCAGCGACTTCACCGTTTCGGATGCCGCCACCAGCACCGCTATCTATTGGTCGGTGCAGGACCCCGACGGTACCAAACTTACCGACCAGACCATTACGGCCACGGCGGAAGAAACAATCCAGAGCACCCTCGGCTGGCTGTCCGGCCTGTTTGGCTGATCCCTTCTGCATGCATTTCACAGAGCCTGTCTCCTTCGGGAGATGGGCTCTTTTTTTATCCGGACAGGGAAGTTCCGGGGTAGTAATGGGCCAGGATGTCGGCAAAGTTCTGCCCCTGCTCGGCCAGTGCCTTGGCACCCCACTGGCTGAGCCCCACGCCATGGCCGTAGCCTTTTGTGGTAAAACAGAACGCACCGCTCTCATACCGGACCGTGAAGCAGGTGCTGCGCAGGCCCAGCGCCTGCCGCAGGGCCGTACCGGTGATGCGCTGCCCGCAGACCGGCAGGGCAGCAACATAACCGGCGGCGGTGTACTCCGGGGTGCCAAACCACTGCTCCGGGGCGGCAAGGTCAGCGGTGAGGCCCAGGGCAGCCAGTTGCTGTGCCGTCTGCTGTGCCGAAAGGGTCAGGGCGTACTCGTAATGGTCGGCGGCAAGGTCGGTGCTGCTGTCCACCGAAACAAGGTAGGGCAGGGCGGTGCCCCAGACATTTTCGCTGGCCTCGGTGCGGCCGTTGGAGATGGCAAAATAGCTGGCACAGGCAGGGGCACCGTCGCAGAGCAGTACGGTATGTTCCACCTCGTCCACCAGCGCGGCCAGACGGGCATAGTTGGTCTCATAGGCAGTGCCCCAGTAGCTGCGCAGCACCGGGTCAGTCAGGCAGCCCTGCCGTCGTGCCGGGTCGGCCGTCAGCCAGCCGATACTGTCCGGTGCGGCATGGTCGCGGCAGTACAGCGCGTAGCTGTGGGCGGCAACGGCCTGTGCCTTGAGGGCCTCGTCCGGCCAGCTCACCGGCATTTCGGCCGCTACCGCGCCGATGAGATATTCCCGGCGGGACAACTCCAGCACCTGCCCGGTGGAGGCATCCTGAATCAGGAACCGGTCCGCTTCACCGGCGTAGGCAGCGGAGATTTCCGGGGTGGAAGCAGTGCTCTCCGGTGACGAAAGCGGAAGGCGGACCGTGGAAACGGCAGGCCCCAGCACCGCGCGGGTGAGGTGGTAGGCGGCCAGAGGCAGGGCGCATCCAAGCACCAGGAGCAGGGTGCACAGCAGCAGAAAAGCTTTTTTCATAACGGGATCTCCCTTGCAGCGTGAAAAAGATTCTGTCTCCAGTATAAAAAGACCTGCCTGCAAAACCCTGCGAAAAAACGCTGCCCGCAAAAATGAAAGTCGTTTGGCACGGGCCGGTGAAAAGTGAACACATTGCGCTTGAATTTACTGCACAAAAGCGATAATATAAGATTATGTCCATCAGTGAGGATGGCAGGAAAGTATGGGAAAGTAAAAAATAGGAACCGGAAGAAAGGAGAGATCCCCCGTGAATTTTGCACATGCAGAAGTGGCGACCCTGGACCCCACCACGATGCGGACCCTGTGCGAGGAGTACATTGCCAACAACTACATCGACCCCGAGACCAGTGAGCGTCTGGGCGTCAAGCGCGGTCTGCGCAACCCGGACGGCACCGGCGTGCTGGCCGGCCTGACCAACGTGTGTGACGTTGTGGGCTACAAAAAGGATCAGGAAGGACATGTGATCCCCACCCCCGGCAAGCTGATCTACCGCGGCGTCAATATCAACGAGATCGTGGAGGAGGCCTACCGCAACGACCGCTTCGTGTTTGAGGAAGTGATCTGGCTGCTGCTGTTCGGCAGCCTGCCTACCCAGGAGCAGCTGGACGATTTCTGTGAGATCCTGGCAGAGCACCGCGCCCTGCCGGAGGGCTTTATGGATACCATGAATGCCCCCTCCCCCAACATTATGAATAAGCTGCAGCGTTGTGTGCTGGGCCTGTACTCCTACGATGAGCACGCCGAGGACCTGAGCCTGGAAAATATCCTGAACCAGAGCATCAACCTGATCGCCAGCATGCCCACCATGATGGTGAACGCCTACCAGATGAAACGCCGCTACTACGACAAGCAGAGTATGTTCTTCCATCTGCCCAAGCCGGGCCAGAGCACCGCAGAGCATATCCTGAGCACCTACCGGCCGGACCAGAAGTTCACCCACGAGGAGGCCAAGCTGCTGGATATGTGTCTGCTGGTCCACGCAGACCACGGCGGCGGCAACTGCTCCACCTTTACCACCCGTGTGCTGTCCTCCTCGGGCACCGACACCTACTCGGCCATTGCGGCAGGCATCGGTGCCCTGAAAGGCCCCAAGCACGGCGGTGCCAACCTGATGGTGAACCGCCAGCTCCAGGACATCCTGAAGCATGTGGAAAACCCGGAGGATGACGATGAGGTGCGCGAGTATCTGCGCCGCATCCTGCGCAAGCAGGCCGGTGACGGCTCCGGTCTGATCTACGGCATGGGCCACGCAGTGTACACCATCAGCGACCCCCGTGAGGTGATCCTGAAGCAGCGTGCCCGTCACCTGGCCTACGAGAAGGGCTTTGAGGAAGAGTACAACATGCTGTGCAGCATCGAGCGGCTGGCCCCCGGCATCTTTGCCGAGGAAAAGGGCAGCACCAAGCCTGTGTGTGCCAACGTGGACCTGTTCAGCGGATTGATCTACAATATGCTGGGCATCTCCGAGGACCTGTACACCCCCCTGTTTGCCATTGCCCGTGTGCCGGGCTGGTGCGCTCACCGGGTGGAAGAGGTCGTGTTCGCCAACCGCATCATCCGCCCGGCCTACAAGTATCTGGGCGTGCGTCAGAAATACAAGCCGATCGAGGAACGCTGATGAACTCATTGATTTTGCTTTCGATTCTCCTGTCCGCTGCGCTGGGCATCGCCCGCGGGGCAGATCTTGCCTTTGGCACCGATGCCGTGACCGGGCTGTGTACGGTCGGCTCGGTGTGGTGGCGCTATGCGGCATTGGGCGCGGTGGTGCTGGCCGCAGTGCTCATCGGTCGGCACTGCGCCGGAAAAGCCGAGACGGTCCGCAGCCGTCAGCCGCTGGCCGGAGTGCTGGGCTTTGCCGGAGCCGTGTGCTTTCTGGCGGCTGCCGGTGCGCAGCTGGCGGTGGGCCTGTCGGCAACGAGCAGCTTCGTGCGGTCCATTCTGGAGTGCATCTGCGCGGTGTGGCTCAGCACGCTGGGCCGCTGCTGGCTTACCCCTTCCGGCTGGAAAAAGCCTACGGGCGGGCTGTATCTGGCGGTGGCGGGCAGTGTGCTGTTCTACTGGAACGTGCTGATGCGCTTTATGGAGAACAGCTCCAGCTGGCACCGGGTGGCCCCCACCGCAGCGGTGTGGCAGGCGCTGGCAGCACTGTTGCTGCTGAGCAGCCTTGCCCGGGCGCTGTACCTGCCAAAGCCGGAAAACGGCCGCACCCTGTGCGCCGCCGGTCTGGCAGCACTCTGCCTGTGCCTGTGCTGGGAGCTGCCCCATGCAGCGGTCCTGGCGGTTGGAGCAGCGGCAGAACCGGCCCTGCTGCCGGAGCTGTTTGCCGCGCTGGCACTGTGCTGCGTGGGAGCGCTGGGCGGCGTGTGCGCTGCAGCCTGCGCACGGCGTCCGGAGTGACGAAAACACCGCCCGTTCTCTTGGTGTAATTGCCCAAAACGGGAGAGGGAAATTCGATAAAATCGTACAAAAGCAAAAAATGATGGATTTACCTTGTTAATTTTTTGGCAGAGACTTGAAAGTTTCTGCATTTTGGTCTAAAATAAAGATACCGTGATTTATCCATTTTAGGGTAAAAACAATTAGGAGGTACTATTAACATGGCTGTTAGAGTTGCTATCAATGGTTTCGGCCGCATTGGCCGTCTGGCTTTCCGTCAGATGTTTGACGCTGAGGGTTACGAGGTCGTCGCAATCAACGACCTGACCAGCCCCAAGATGCTGGCTCACCTGCTGAAGTACGATACTGCTCAGGGTTCTTTCTGCGGCAAGATCGGCGAAGGCAAGCACACCGTCGAGGCTACCGAGGATTCCATCATCGTTGACGGCAAGGAGATCAAGATCTACGCTGTCAAGGACGCAAAGGATGCTCCCTGGGGCGAGCTGAACGTTGATGTCGTTCTGGAGTGCACCGGCTTCTACACCAGCAAGGAGAAGAGCATGGCTCACATCCAGGCTGGCGCAAAGAAGGTCGTCATCTCTGCTCCTGCCGGCAAGGATCTGAAGACCATCGTCTACTCCGTCAACGAGAAGACCCTGACCGCTGAGGATCAGGTCATCTCCGCTGCTTCCTGCACCACCAACTGCCTGGCTCCCATGGCTAACACCCTGAACAAGACCTACCCCATCGTTTCCGGCATCATGACCACTGTTCATGCTTACACCGGCGACCAGATGATCCTGGATGGTCCTCAGCGCAAGGGCGATCTGCGCCGTGCTCGTGCTGGTGCTCAGAACATCGTTCCCAACACCACCGGCGCTGCTAAGGCAATCGGCCTGGTCATCCCTGAGCTGAACGGCAAGCTGATCGGCTCTGCTCAGCGTGTGCCCGTTCCCACCGGTTCTACCACCATCCTGGTTGCCGTTGTCAAGGGTAAGGACGTTACCGTTGAGTCCATCAACGCTGCTATGAAGGCTGCTACCTCTGAGTCCTTCGGCTACAACGAGGATCAGATCGTTTCTTCCGACGTCATCGGCATGCGTTACGGCTCTCTGTTCGACGCTACCCAGACCATGGTCGCTAAGATCGACGACGACACCTACCAGGTCCAGGTCGTGTCTTGGTACGACAACGAGAACTCTTACACTTCTCAGATGGTTCGTACCATTAAGTACTTCGCTGAGAACTGCTAATGACGTTCTGCCGTTAAAAATCGCCTGATTTGTCTGCCGGGGTTTGTCTTGCTCAACTACGAACAAGCCTGACTAGGTACGACAACCATATCTAGGAATTTTCGCCCTTCTTTTTGTGGTCCGCCGCAAAAGGAAGGGTGTTTTTTTATGTGTTTGAAAGAGCTTCGGGACGAATTTTTGTATGACTGTGAATGCCGCCACCTGGCAAAGGGGTCTCTGCGGAATTATCGGGCATCTACCCGGTTCTTGCTGGAATTTCTGGAACGGAAGCAGATCACAGAACTGGAGGATGTGCGCCCACGGCACCTTCGGGACCTGATGAAGGAAAAGCAGGATGCAGGCAATACGCCCCGGTACATCAACGACCTGCTGAAGGTCTGGCGCACCTGGTTCAATTATCTGGTGGAGGAGGGCTATTTGGAGGAGCGAGATAATCCGGCCAAAAAGGTGAAGCCACTACGGCAGCCCCGGACCATCATTGATACCTTTACCGCAGCAGAAATGAAGCGGATGATCCAGTTTTACGACGGAAAGGACTTTCTGGAGGTGCGGAACAAGACCATCATCATGCTGCTGTTTGACACAGGGATGCGCTGTAATGAGATGATCCTGATGGAGCCCGAGGACATCAAACCGGATTACATTCTGGTGAAGCATGGCAAGGGCGGCAAGGAGCGTGTGGTACCGAAATCTCCGGCATTGTCCAAGCAGCTCATCAAATACTGTGCACTCCGGGATGGCTACCGGAAAGAATGCCCCACCTGCCACAGAAACCTTTTCCTCAGCAAAACAGGCAAGCCCCTCACGGATGAGGCAGTTGCTCGGATGTTGAAGCACGCTGCAGAGGAAGTGGGAGTCTCCTCCTCGGTACGGGTCAGCCCCCACACCTGCCGCCATACCTTCGCTCAAATGCAGCTGAAGAACGGCCTGGACCTGTACAGTGTCTCTCGCCTGATGGGGCACGTCAATATCATGATTACCCAGCGGTATCTGTTGGGCATCAAGGATAAGGACATCGTGGACCGGGGCACCCAGACCAGCCCCTTGATGAACCTGTAAAAGAATAGAAGATCGTGTGAATAGGAGCAGTTCCGCCGGGTGGTGGGGCTGCTTTTTTGATAGATGGGCATAAAAATACCCCCATTGCTCTGCGGAGAGAGTAACGGAGGTGTAAGATCAGTCGATTTCTTGGTCTAAAAGTTTGAGGAGTTCGATGGAACTGGGGGTGGCGTATTGATCGTTGAAGCTGTCTATAAAGACAAGATTCGCAAGAGCCTGATTCAACTGATAGACGGCCTTATTATTGGAATGCTTCAGCAGGAAGATGAATTGACGCCGCAGATCCCCATCAAACTGATGGGCCCTTATGGTAAGCAGAAGTTTTATGGTGACTTCTTTCCCGAGAGCGTTTAGCCGGTCGAAATTGCACAAAGTATCGTATCTTTTGTCACCTATATCAAACGGAATAGAATTGTCCGTTTCAGTGTTGTTAGGAAGATGATTGCCGGTATCTTGTGAATCTTCGGATTCGTGTTCGGGTGGGCGGTGCTTGGAGAGGGCTCCGTTGCTGGATGGAGAATAATGGCTGCCCAAAATCTCGGTTAAGGATAGCTCTCCCGATTCCAGTAGTGCTCCAATGGGTACGTCAAGAGAGTGTGCAATGTCCTCCAGCAGACCGAGGTCGAACCGATCGGTGTTGCGATTCACCATATTATACAAGGTGGTATAGGGGATGCCGACCATGCGGCTGAGTTCTTTGATGGAAATCCTCTTGGCTTCTGCAATCGTCTTGATGTTCTGACCGACGCGCATTTCGAAACACTCCTTTCTAATAGATGTATATATAATACTACGAAATTCTAAAATGTCAATATTGACAGAAAGAGAAAATGAATAAAAACCAATAACAAGAATTGGCAATACTAACAAATTCTCAATTTGGATAGTTATTTTTGAAAAAGTTCTTGACATGGGTACTGGTTGGGAGTATACTTACGCTGCGTGGATGACCGATATGAGAATCTCGCAAGAGTCCGTTTCGGACCAACTTTTTAAGAAAGGAGATGCCATCATGGGGAGAGGGCTGAATCTGTACCCGAGGACGAGGTAGCGAGGTGTTGCCTCCGCAAGGACTACACGGGATGTGCTGCTGCAGCTAAAATCCCATAGCCCTGATAGGTGATTGGTTGGACTGATTCCCGGGTCACTGGGGGGCAGTTGACTGGTCCGTCTTAAAATACAACAAATCGAGGAGGGAGCACAGGATGGATAGCTCGTAGAGCCTGGGCCGTGTATCGCCTGAAAAAACAATGGTAAAAAATAATGGAGGCATTTTATGCTAAAGATCTTCGACAACTACTATCTGGACGCAAGCGGCGTGTGTTATATGCTGAAAAAAGCTCATGTAAAAGGTGACGGCAAGCTGGAGTACGATGTCTGTACCTACCACACCAGTCTGGAGGAGGCGTTGGCAGAAGCTGTGAGGCGTGGGCTCCGAGAGGGGGTCGCAGGCGAGAAGCTGACGGAGTGGGAGCAGCTGTGCGGCGAATTCTGGCGGCTGAAGAGTGAGGTCCAGGGGCTGCTGGAGTCTATCAGCTCTGCAGACGATGCTTTGGACCTGGCTCTGAAGAACGGAAACAATTGTGCATAAATAGGAGGGACTATATGCTAGAACTTTACTTTAATGGTGGAAATTTTCTGCCCGAGAGCCGTGAAGAGGAGCAGTCCGCAGAGACGGTGCTCAACATCATGCTGGCTGGAAAAACGACCGACACGGAGATGTGCATCTGGCCCTGTTTTTACCATGCGCCCATGTGCAAGGGGGTGCTGATCAATCTGGACGACGGCACAACGCTGCGGATCAAGCCTTTCTTGAATAAGGAGGGAGAGCCGGAGCTGCTGATCGGATGTGTGACAGAGGAGACTGTCGAGGAGGTGTACCAGTGGGTCTCGAATTACGACTTTGATGAGCCATGTGCTGGTAATGTGCCATCGTAAACAAAAATGCCTGACTCACGCAGGGTGTTTATCAGGAATAACCTGTGATGCGGAGGTGTGAAACCGCTTCAGCTAGGAAAATCGTTTGCTGATGGCTTTATAATGCGGCTGACGGACAAACCAGATAACCCGGAAAACACGATAATCATCATTGAACCGTGCCAGAACAAGGACGGTGCACCACAGCTGGCGATAACCATTTACCAAGCTACCGGCAGTGAACAGCGCACCCAAACAAATGAGCAGGGTGCGGAATGAGCAGGATGTCCAGAAGCAGTGTCATGCTAAAAAAGGAGATTAAAATGAGCTTTTTAAAGGATGTATTTCAGATCGCTGACGAGATCAAGCAGAATCAGGAGAAATTCAAAAGTGCTGTGGAGACAAGCTTTCATCAGCTGGATGTGCTTGTCCGACCGTATCTGAGCGAAGTGCAGAATGAGACCCTATCTGAAATTCTAGAAGGGCTGGTCGCATCCGTTGCCGAGCACTCGTTCCAAATCGGCTACAGCAGCGCCATGCAGACCTTTGCGGAAGCGGCGGCAGCACTCGAGGCAGGGGCCCATGTGCAACAGTAAAACAAAAACCGCCTTACCTGCGCCAACAGGTAAAGCGGCTATAGGGACGGGAATGATGTGTGATGTTCATTCTCATTCCTATAATATCACAGAACAAGGCGTTTGAACAGAGATTTTTTATGGGCAGGCGCATACCAACCGGCGCATGGTCTGGCAAGATGGCTGGGCTGTGCGCCTTATTATTATAGGAGGACCAGACGTAATGAAGACGGCTATAGAGAAACCAGTGACGCCTGGCGGTGTCTTTGATCATCTGATGGTGCCCCAGGGGGACGAGCCGGAATTTCACCCCTCCAAGGACCCAAAGACGATGACCGTGCAGGAGTCCTTAGAGGAGGTAGACAGATTTCTGTGCTGGAATAGGATGACCCCAGAGGAGAAGCGGGCGGAGCAGGAGGCACAGAGGGCGGCCAGCCACGCCACGGAGCAAGCCGCCGGGGATATCCCCTGTACTATGAGACCGGAGAGGGTGCCAGACACCCCACAGGACACGGTATGGGAGGACTTGACGGACGCTCCACAGGACGTTGTGCGAGCTGATGTGTTGGACACCTCAATGGGCGGTATGTTGGAGGCTGTGCCGAGCAACGGTGCACCAGAAAGAGCTGCAGACACGATGCCGGACGATGTCCCGGACGCCACAGAGGGAAATGTGCCAGGGAGGGAAGCAGATACTGTGCCGGATGGCCCACCGGACGATCTCCCAGACACTGTAGAGGGGAACATGCCGGATGTGGTAGGAGCCTTGACAGCACAGGAAAAGGCGGGAAATGAAACCGTACAGGGTGTGCCAGAGGTGGAGGTGGTGCCCCCGGAAGCAATTGTGCCATTAGGACAGACAGGAGAGGACGCCCCGGCGGCGGAGGAACGGTGGGCGTATGCCTCGGAGCTGATCGGTGATGCGTTCCAGCATTGGGGAAATGGAAGAGTCCTTCTGGATATGGGGACCGGACGGGGCAAGAGTGAATTCGTTATCCGGAAGATGGCTGGATGGGCGGTTGATCAATTTTTGGAGGGAAATTGTGACAACCGGATCCTTATGCTTTGCCCATTGACGCTTTTGCATGAAGATCTGGAAAACCGACGCAGGGAAGAATACTTGACAGTGTTCGGCGATGCTTCGGAAGAAGGATGGGATCAATATAAAGATGTCTTAACCGTTATAACCTACCAGAAACTTGAGCAGCTCTGTAAAGGAGACGCATCCGATCATAGAAGCCTTCAGAAGCTATTGGACAGACATCGAATTATCATTGCGGATGAATGCCACTACTGGTCCGAGTTCTCAGCCTTCAACATCAATACACACTATTCATTTGATGCCCTCCTACAGGCAGAGAAAGATCATACCGTGATTTATATGAGTGCGACCGGGCGGGACACTTGGAAACTTCTGGAAGAAAAAGGCGGTCCAACGCAGCCTGAACGGATCTATAGGCTGCCGCAGAACTATGAGTACGTCAAAGCCGCCTATTTCTATGCCCGACACAATCTGGTGACAATTTTGAAACGCCTTCCGGTGGGTGAAAAAGCGATCGTGTTCGTGGAGCTTGGTGATGATCTGGCTGAAATGGAAACAATATTTGGCGACACAGCCGCCTATTATTGTTCCCCTTTCAACGAAAGATATCGGAAAAAGTACAGCGATTTGTCGGTCTGCGTGAAGGATGGCCAGCAGCTAAAGGATATTCTGTTCACGACAAAGGCTATGGGTGTGGGAATCGGGTTGAAAGATCGGGGTGTGAAGCATATTTTTATCGACCAATGGAATCCTCTGGAAATAGCTCAGTCGCTCGGACGCAAGCGTTCCTTGGATGCAGATGACACCTGTACTGTTTATTTCAGGGATTATAGTCTTGACTGGTACTGGGGCACAAACAGTGGGCTGAAAAAGTTTCGGCGTATGCTGTTGAACAAGTATTTGCCAGCGCAGGCGTACATGGCGGGTGAAGAAGAATTTGATAAATACCTGCACAGTGACGCTCCGGAAGTGATTCAGAAGAGAATCGATAAGAGTAAAATTTTGGAACACAATGTAGTCAATGGATACCATATCAATCCGCTGGGGGTTCAACAGGTAGAACACGATATCGAAACGCTTGATGACATTATGAGCTCAACGAATTATCCTGAGTCATTTATGAAGTATGCGATGTTTAACCTACACCAACCCATCAAAGCGTATCGGTTCAAGGATTTGGAAGATTGGCTCTATGCACACCTCAATCAACCGATGGATCCAGAGGAAATGACAGAAAAAATTATGAGGTTTGGCTATATTGAAAGATATCAAGGGAGAGATCCGGGTCGGATGGGGTTGAACAGATTTCTTCCATGTTATGGTGTTAAGATTGTAAGTGATAGAGAGAATAAGAGAAATGAGAATCGTAATAAAACTTTCTGGACGTTGATGAAACAGTGACTATAGTTGGTGGCGCAAAATTTGGTATAACGTATATATATAACTAGCAAAAAATGCGCCAAGCTGCCTTTTAGTCATATGTAAAGGAAGTCGCAATACACGACAACCCTGACCCTGTACCAAACAGTACATACCCAAAAGAGCCCTGCTAGAGTGTGACATTGGTGGTGCACTTATCTGCTTTTGATGCAGCTTTTCCCCTGGAAATTCCTACTGGGCAGAGGGCCTGGTCTGACGTTGGAATACACCTGGTCCTTCGCCTTACGATCGTGTGGAACGCCACTGCCGGCCTTCCTTGCTTTATGAAACAGGATCGCTGGGCTGCCATGAAACCTTGGGTCTGACAATATGATAGCAGGAGGACAAGTCCAATTGTTGGGACTTATAAGATGACTTATGTGGAATCTTGTGGGGCTCTGGGACGGTGGCGTCTTGATTGCCTGTTTCCTTGCCCGATGGAATAGGGACCGCCTGTGATCGTTACCAAGCTCCCGGCGGAGGAGAGAGGGCAACAATTCCTATACGGGGTGGAGAAAGTTTTTTCCCCTCTACGGACCCCGGGGGGTGGTTAAAAATCTGAAATAGGTGTCCAATACAGTAGGAAGGGAGAGTAGTAAAATCTCCCCAGCATAGGTCAAAAATAGACAGATGTCCTTTACAGAGGAGAGGGTAGAACCAGAAAATTAAGGCGTAGAGCCGGCTTTTTTGCAGGTGGAAAGACGATATTGGAGAATCTTGGATACAATATGGAAAAAACCTGATTTTACGGACCCTTTTTTGGAGGCGTCTGAACCACAAACCTACCGCAAAATCTTGTAACATAATGGGATTTATGGTAAAATAGTGGTTGTGATGAGAAAAAGATCCAAGGAGTCATGGCATCTTTTCCCACGGGGATGAAAGGTGCCCCCGGAGTTGCGGCTGGGGATAACCCGACGGTCTCTGCGATTGTACATAACCAGCAAGAAACCGCCTGATTGAACGCGATGGTACAATAACTTCCTGATTTTGGCTCGGGAGGGCTGGCTTGCAGCCTGAGCAGCGCAAGAAAGTGCCCCACGGGACCTCTAATGACACAGGAAGATGAAACCTGCTAAAACAGCGTGGCCGCATTGCATTTGAAATGACCCTGGACGAATCTGTCGCCCGGGGTTTTTATTTGCCTGGAAGTGGATAACGACGAAAATGTCGGGGCAAGCGGCTTCATGGTCCTCAAAATGGCTGTAAAAAGAGCCGGAAGCGTTGAATCGAGAACAAAGGAGTAGTTAGGGAATTATGACAAAAATTCGGCACGATGTAATGTTGAGACTCGTAAAGGTATTGGATGTGGTGATGATCACACTTCCGTTTGCGGCTTGCTGGGTCTGGTACTATGCGGCAAAAACACCGCTGGATGGAACTTGGCAGGGCCATGCAGTTATTTTGGGCCTATATGCGGTGCTGTTTATTCTGCTGGGCAAGACCTATGATGCATTCTGGATGTCCATGCAGCGAGTTTCCGAGCTGATGTACGGTCAGGTCCTGGCGGCGATGGCGACGGACGGGATCTTTTACATTGTGATCTGCCTGATGGCCACGAAGCTGTGCAATCTTCTGCCGGGAATCGCTGCCATTGCAGGACAGTTTGTGATGGCTGGCATCTGGTCTGCGGTTGCACATCGCTGGTATTACAAAGCATTCCCTCCGCAGCCTACCACCGTGGTCTATGATGTGCGCCGTGGTATGGAAAAGCTGATCCAAGACTACGGTCTGGACAGCAAGTACGAGGTGAAAAAAGTTCTGAGCGTAGAGGAGTGCCTGGAAGATCTGAGTGTTTTGGATGGTATGAAGACCGTATTCCTCAGCGGCGTCCACAGCCATGAACGTAACATCATCCTGAAGTATTGTGTGATGAACGACATCAATACGTTCATCATTCCTCGTGTGGGCGATGTTCTGATGAGTGGTGCCTGGCCGATGCACATGCTTCACCTTCCGGTGCTGCGAGTCGGTCGATACATGGCAAAGCCGGAGTTCCTCTTTGTCAAGCGTGCAATGGACATTGTGCTGTCCCTGGTGGCCCTGATCATTCTTAGCCCGATTTTCCTGATCACGGCGATTGCGGTGAAGTCGGATGGCGGCCCTGCATTCTATAAGCAGGTGCGTCTGACCAAGGATGGTAAGCCCTTCGAGATCCTGAAGTTCCGCTCCATGCGTGTGGATGCAGAAAAGGACGGTGTGGCTCGCCTTTCCACCGGTGACAAGGATGACCGTATCACCAAGGTCGGTCATATCATCCGTGCCTGCCGCCTGGATGAGCTGCCCCAGCTGCTGAATATCCTCAAGGGTGACCTGTCCATCGTTGGTCCCCGCCCGGAGCGCCCGGAGATTGCCGCACAGTACTGTGAAGAAATGCCGGAGTTTGCGCTGCGTCTGCAGGCGAAGGCTGGCCTCACCGGTTATGCACAGGTGTACGGAAAATATAACACCACACCGTATGATAAGCTGCAAATGGATCTGATGTATATTGCCCACCCCAGCCTGGTCGAGGACCTGAAGATCATACTGGCTACGGTGAAGATCCTGTTTATGCCAGAGTCCACAGAGGGTGTCAGCGAAGGGCAGACTACTGCCATGAGCGGCAAAAAATAATAAGCGGCTAGCTAAATTAAAAAGATTGATTAGAATGTTTGATGCGATTCGGATGGAAAGGACGATGAAATGTGGATTTTTTAAGCTTTCTGAAAAGAATCGAGTCGGAACGAAAATATGTGAATCAACGATTTTGTTTTGTGTTGGGTGCGGGTGCCTCATATAACTGCGGGATAGCGAAAGCCAGTGATTTGATTGATGAATGGTATGGTGAATTGCTTGAAGATTATTGTTCATCGGATCAGTGGAAGAAAATTTTGAGTAAAGGCAGAGACGAAGCCTTAAACGATACAATCAATGCTTTGAAAAATGACGAGGAACTCCTCAGACAAATTTTTTCTCCTACTGTATGGGAAACAAATACAAAACTGACAGTTGCTGATTTGATACGAATTAAATTTATAGAAAATGAATCTGAAAAGTATTCAAGACTCTTTTCGGTGGTTTACCCTACTGTAAGAATGCGTCAAGCATGTATAGAGAAATTCATTCAAGCAGGAACTCCGGGAAAAGGACATGAATCGTTAAGCCAATTGCTATGTGAAACAAATAATAACATTGTTATTACAACTAATTTTGATCGCCTTGTTGAAACTGCTATTCAGACTAGCGGACACAGTAAAGACTTAATTGTTTTATCGAACTGTAATGATATGAGTTGTTCGGCATTTGATGAAAATAGTAATTGCTTGAATTCAATCTTCCAACAACGGCAGAAAAATGCACCTCTTGTAATCAAAGCGCATGGAGATGTGGATCGGATAGAACAAAAAAATACAATTGAAGAGCTTCGACGATTGCCAGATAGCTTTTACTTGAGGTTAAAGTCTATCTTTACTCTTTATAAGCCAATTTTTATTGGTTATTCTGGAAATGATAGCGGACTGGTGGATCTCCTTTTGCGATATGCGAAAGAACAACGAATAAACCAGGATGAATATGGGTGCTATTGGTTAGTTTATGGGGACGATGTTTCTCATCCAGAAGATAAACTTCCAGAAAGGGTACGGACGTATTTAAGACAAGTAAATGGTCAATGTGTTACACACAAGGGATTTGAATCATCTATATGTGAGATAGTTGATGTGTTGCTACCGGAAACAGGAGGATCTGTGAATCCTTCCCAAAATATAAAAGAAATTCCGAAAGATGAGATAAGCATTACTGAACGAAACGAGAAAACCTATTTTCCACTTGAGGCTCCAAGTTTTCGCGATGAAATGATGTTGCGTAATGCATCTAGTCGCCGAGATACATGAGATCGCACGATTGACAAAGGAGGATATTTTATGGAATCTGAGAGAGAACAAGTTGTCCAGCTCGACTTTGTTACGGTATCTTCTGCTGAAGATATGGCAAGAAAACAAGAAATGTTGTACGAGTTGGATGAAATAGATTCTATAAGTCTTTTGAGAAAACTTACGGAAATTGGAGAAAATGCACTTTCTGCCAAAAAGCTGACTGGAGGAGTGGATGATTTCCATAATCTTGCGGTCACTTTTGCAAGAGTAGGCTTGCATGATATGTGTTGTGACATCCTTGAAAGAGGACTTAAATTACATCCGACTGCAATTGACCTTCTTGCTGATTTTTTATCGTATGGTCTTGAATGTGGTCGAGAAGAGAGATGTGAATATTATTACAATTTGCTAGTTTCCTTACCAGATGCCAAAATGACCTGGCGTGGATATGATTTTGCAATTGATTATCTTATGGAAAAAATCAAGGATTCTCATGATGAATCTGAAGTGTCCGAGCTTGTTATTCAAATTGAAGAAAGGCTGAAAAAATATAAAGCGCATTTTCCGAACAGTGAAGATCCCTATGTATCAGAATCGCAAGTTCTGTCTTTTCTTGGAAAAGAAAATGAGGCGATTGCAGTATTAAAAAGAGCAATGGATACTTTGGCAGCTCCCAAGTGCTACTTGCGATATGCAGATATCCTGGTTAAACAAGGAAAATATGAGGAAGTTGTTTCGGTGGCACAAAAAGCGGTAAGCGTGTCTGCTCAGGAACAGATGAGCGTAAATATTCCGTATCTGTTTTATCTGTCGGGTATGGCGAAGGATGCTTTGATTCATGCTGAGGGCGACTATAAAAACCGGGAACGAGTCCTGGATGCGTATTCTGATTACAAAGTTGCAGAGGAATTGTTCGATAGTACGCGGGCGGTATACATGAAAAATCTGAAAATGAGGGTCAGAATTCTGGAGCTGAAATCTCATATTCCCTACAATGAAAATTGGAAAGCGGAATAATTTGAATTCGGTTTATGCCTGAAAGTACCGAGGGAATTTCTGAGGGCCAAACCACAGCTATGAGTGGAGAAAAACACTAAATATCGATGGTTTTACATACTTTCAGCTGCTAAAAATTGGAAGAAATTCCAGAGTGGAGTCAGGCATAAATACACCTCTTACGGTGGCGTGGTGCTAGAAAGCCGGTAAATTGACCTGTATAAAGTTAAAATACTGCTTCTAGTAGTGCAAAATGCAGAGAGCGTGAGCGTGAGAGAGGGCAAAACGAGATCAATTCGAGGCTTTTACGCCCCGAAAAAGCACTTTTATGGATGCGACCGTAGCTCGTGGGTTTATGCCAGATGGCACTGCGATGATATTACCGACACTATGGTGACTTTCACACAGCGTTATCTGGGCTGAGCGATGATAACATCATTTGCGATTTCATCCCGGTCTTGGAGATAACAAGGCAGATGATGATAAACACATGGTCGCAGAGATGCTCATTCGTGTGTGGGGGGGGTAATCTGGCATAAGCAGGAGAGCTACTGTAGCATGGATGAGTGGAATCTGGAATAAACATATGAGCTACCGTAGCGTCAAAAATGGTGCAATTTAGAGCGTAGTGGAGACCCATTGTAGCGGTACAAGATAAGCGGCAGTGTGCCTCACATTGCTGAGGACGATTAGTAGAGCTTTATAAGGAATAAACGGCTCAGACTTTTGGAGAATGAGTCTGGGCTGTAATCTTTGATATGCGGAGAGGAAAAATACTTTATGAAGATTGCTGTAGTATCGATTGGTAGTTTTGATACACAATACTCGGACTATCATATCATGCGGGATATTATACTTGGTCTTTTGGAACGAGGCCATGAGGTGAACCTGATCCAGAAGCAGTATTTGAATATACCTCAATATCCGCAGCAGTTTGATAAGTATTTTGGAAAACAGCTTCAAGTACATAATATCAAGTTTGAGAAAAAGGCAAAGGCGGACTTGAAGGCTCGCTATCTGGCGGATTTGTCTTATTACAGACAGGCTTGCAAATGGATGAAAGAGAATAAACCGGACAAGGTTTTCCTCCAGTCATGCAACACGGCATTCTTCACAGTGTTTTATGCGAAGCACATTTTGAAGTGCCCGCTACTTTACAATGAACAGGATATCTTCCCGGAAAATGCCTACTTTGCTGGAATTCTTTCAGAAAGCAGCATGGTTTATAAGGTGGCTCATGCACTGCAAAAATATGCTTACAAAAATGCAACAGCGCTTAGTACGATTTCCGACGATATGAAGTCTACTATCGTTACTCGGTATGGCATTTCGGAGGATAAGGTGCAGGTGATTTACAACTGGGGGCATGAGGAATTGAAAGCCCACAGTGAGCAGGATAATGTGTTCTTAAAAAAATATCCGAAGAAGCCCGGGGAGTTCCGTGTGGTGTATGCGGGTAATCTGGGCAAGATGCAAAATGTGGAGCTTATTTTGGAAACCGCAGCTTTGATGAAAGATGATGCGGATATCAGCTTTTATATCGTTGGTGGCGGTGTAAACGAGGTACAGCTTAAGACATTTGCAAAAGAAAGGGACTTGAACAATGTGATATTCGTGGGGATGCAACCGCCTGAAGAAGTGGCAGATCTCTATGCTGCGGCTGATGTCAATGTGATACCTCTTCAAAAAGGGCTCATCTATGCAGCACTTCCGAGTAAAACGGCTGACTGTCTGATTGCTGGGAAACCAATTATTACCTGCGTGGATGAAGACTCTGAATTTGCAAAATTAGTGGAGACAGTGGGATTTCATAATGCGAAGCCTGAACATCCTGAAGACCTTGTTCGGTTGATAAAATGCCAAAGGGATGGTGATTTTAATCATCCTGCGGACACTACGGCCTGGGAGCAAATTTTCTCCAAAAGTATAAATGTATTACGGCATTGCAGCAGTATTGAATAAATATATGAAGAAATTGGAGTAAATAAGATGACTGATATAACTGCAATCATTCTAACAAAGAATGAAGAAGTAAATATTAAACGTTGCATTCAATCAATTAAAGGAATCGTAGATAGAATTTGTGTAGTCGATAGCGGGAGTACCGATAAAACAATTGAAATTGCTGAGTCGATGGGTGCAGAAATTTTCTATCATATTCCTTTTATAAACTATGCGGAACAGTTTAATTGGGCTGTCGATAATATTGATCTAACTACTACATGGGTCTATAGAATAGACGCCGATGAATGCGTTACGTCTGAACTTGCCACAGAAATTGTTGAACAGTGTGAAGCTCATCGAAGTGATGATGTGAACGGGTTTCTCATGAATCATAAGCTCTGTTTCCTTGGAAAGTGTCTCACACATGGAGGGGCATATCCATTTACTAAGATTACCATATATAAGCCCCAGTATGCGCGTTTTGAAGAACGTGCCATGGGAGAACATGTGGTCCTATCCCAAGGAAGATGTCTCACATTAAAAAATGATTGCTTGCACTATGATTGCAAGAGCTTGACAGCATATATTGATAAGCACAATTGGTATGCAACACGTGAAGTACAGGATTATTATGACCGACAAGAAAGAATTGCGCAACAGGCTGATTTGTATACAAAGGCTGAGGTAACAAAAAAATTGCGGGATGGATTCTATTATAAACTCCCGATGTTCTTTAGAGCAAAATTATATTATTGGTATAGATATTATGTACAATTGGGCTTCCTAGATGGAAAAGAAGGGAAAATCTATTGCATTATTCAAGCATATTTTTATCGGTTTATTATAGATGCAAAAATTTATGAACGCGAAATAAAAGGAAAAACAAAATGAAATATATTTTCATAAATTCGGTATATGGTGTACGCAGTACTGGGAAAATTATTGCATCGCAGTGTAAGACTTTGATGGAACAAGGAAATGAATGTCTGGTCGCGTATGCTAGGGAATCTATTGATGACGATGTACCAAAATTCAGAATTGGTTCTCCCATAGACTATAAAATCCATGCAATCGAATCTCGATTACTGGACAATCATGGGTTGGCATCGAAAAAAGCAACTATCGAATTTTTGAAGCAAGTTGATCAATATCAGCCAGATGTAATATGGATGCACAATATTCATGGATACTATCTAAATTATGAGATATTGTTTGATTGGCTTAGACAGCATCCTAGAATAATAAAAAAGTGGACGCTTCATGATTGTTGGGCGTTCACAGGACATTGTGCGTATTATACTATGGCAAATTGTGACAGATGGATGACTGGTTGCCATCATTGTTCGCAACTTAAAACATACCCCATAAGTATTGGATTTGATAATTCAGCGAACAATTACGCTAGAAAAAAGAAGGCCTTTGCCAATGTGAAAAATCTAACCCTGATTACGCCGTCACAATGGTTGGCTGACCAAACACGGAAGAGTTTTTTGTCAGAGTATGCAGTTAGCGTTGTTAATAACAGTATAGATATAGATGTATTCAAGCCGACGACGAGTGATATTCGGGAAAATTATGGCTTTGAAGGGAAATTTATTGTATTGGGTGTCGCTGTTGGTTGGGAAGAGACAAAAGGGTATCCAGACATGATGGAATTACGTAAATTACTTGACGATAAATACGTAATGGTTATGGTTGGATTAACTCAAAAACAAATCCATGAATTGCCAGATGGTATTATTGGAATCGAAAAAACAAAAGATCAAAAACAGTTAGCGGAACTGTATAGTGCTGCTGATGTATTCGTTAATCCAACCCATCAGGACAACTATCCGACTGTTAATTTGGAGGCGCGAGCATGTGGTACGCCGGTTGTTACCTATAATGCTGGCGGTAGCCCAGAAAGTGCGGGATATGAGCATGTAGTGCCGGTAGGGGATGTTTATGCACTTGCTGAAGAGATTGAGAAAATAAGGATGGAAGAAATTGGAAAACAAACGATTTAGTACAGTTGGGGCTCTGTTTCTTTATATAGCATTGGGATTAGGATTGATTTATCAGTATCAATCATCATACCATGGCGATACATTACTTTTATTTATTGTGCTCATTATTTCATATTTTTGGATTGGTGCCCTATTGGTGCATGCCAAGGCATATCATAATTTATACATTTTTGAGCCAATATTCTTTGTATCAATGCTCTATTTTGGAATTTTTATATTGAAACCCATTATTGATCTAAAAAATGGAGCAATGTATGAACATGGCGTTAATGTATTGGGAGGCGGATTAAAAGCAACCTCGTTGATCGTGCTCTCCTATACAGTCATGTTCCTAAGTTATTACAAACGCCATGTACGATTTGTCGTAGGTTCTTCTATAAAGGAAAGCCCAAGGAAGAATGAAACAGCCCAGAACACATCGTGTACTGCATTATATATAGGATGGGGAATTACATTCGGCCTATCGATCCTATGTATGTTATCTCAGGGATTATCACTGCAATATATTTTTTCTTTAGGAACAGCAGGCGAAAGGGTTATTGACGAAAGTAATACGGTGCTCTTGTTTCTCTCGAATTTTGGCATCACAACCGTAACACTATGGCTTATGATTCTGGTTAGATCAAACAATTTGCCCGCCAAGATTGTAGTATCAATACTCGAAGTCACCTATATACTCATAAGAAATGGGCGATGGTTGATACTGGTCCTTATACTTTCGCCCATTGTGTTTTATTATGTAAAAAGAAGGAAAAAGCCAAATCCTCTATATACAATAATTATCGCATTCTTATTACTTTTTGTGTTTGCATGGATGCAGGCAAATCGCTACTCAATAAGCACGGGCGGTGGATATTCTGGTTGGGGTGGTTCTGCATTTTCAATAGAACTTCTTTTGGCACCGTTTGAAAGTGATTTAAATACTTATCGTAGTTTTTATTCAATGGTACAGCGATTCCCTTCAAAATATCCGTATATGTTAGGCAAAACTTTTTTTTATGTGTTTGTTCTATTCATTCCTCGTGCAATATGGCCTGGAAAGCCTGACAATCCTGTTCGCGATATGATCGAGATGTCACTGAGTAGTTCTGCAAGGGCATCTGGGACTGCAACGTGCAATGTTGGCGAAATATATGCAAATTTTGGCTTTTTGGGTTGCATTTTTGGGATGTATATCGTCGGATGGGTACTGCAGGCCATTAAGTCGTGGTATGATATTGAGAAAAATATAGCGAATGAGGATGGTATCCAGCAAAATGAACGCCTATTCATGTATTCGATTATTTATCCACTTCTGTTCCAATGGATAGCGCGAGGCAATTTTAGCGGGAATTTTTATATGACGTTGTTTGCTTTGCTACCTTTCATAATGAAAGCAATACGACGGAAAGTGCGCTGGGGAGGAAAATAATATGAAGGTAATAGTTGCGCATCCTGCTCAACAGCATTCTTATAGACTGGCCACAGCATTGAAAAATGCGAATATGTTGGAAAAATATGCAACAACGGTTTATAACAAGAAAGGATCGTTGACAGCATTGTGCGCCCATCTATTGAGAGGAAAGTTTCGAGTAAAAGCAGAATCGCGCCATTGCGATAACTTGGATGATAATGATGTGATCCAGTTCTGTGAACTGGAAGGATTAATAAAGTTGGTTGCATTAAATACTAACTTCTTGAAAAGGCATTACTATCAGATTAAATACCATACTGCCGATTGCTTTGCGCGAAAAGTAGCACGATATGCAATAAAACATCATGTTGATGCTGTTATAACATACGATGATAGCTCTCCGTTACTTTTTGAAATTCTGGAAAGAGAAGCACCACACATTCTTAGAATAATGGATATGTCTTCTGCGAATTTGCTATACCTAAAAAATATTTATGAGCATGATATGGAGCTTGCACCGTCTTTTGCGGAAAGAATGAGAAGAGAAAGAAGCATATGTTGGGATCAAGATATTTTGGATAGAGCAGAAAGAGAGATTAAAGCAACCCAAAAATTCCTCGTCCCATCAGAATTCGTATCAAGATCATTAGCATATTCAGGGGTCAAATCTGAACAATTATTAAGATGTCCGTATGGCGTTGACATTGCGCAATTCTCTCCAAAAGAGTACAAAGATGATTTGTATATAAGAAACCGTGCAATTAGGTTTATCTATGTTGGAGGAGTTAAAGAATTAAAAGGTATATCATATTTATTAGAAGCTTTTCGAGATATACCTACAAATGACGCTGTCCTTACAGTAGTAGGACAGTATTGTCCAGATGATAAGGACATTCAAGAGTATAAGGATAAGGTTGAGTTTACAGGAACGGTTTTGCATAATGAAATACCGGACTTACTTCGGCAAGCAGATGTGTTTATCTTTCCGCCGCTAGGTGATAGTTATGCTTTGTCTGTCATGGAAGCTGCGGCTTGTGGGTTACCCGTTATTATTAGCGAGAATACAGGTGTTATAGACGAAATCCAGGACGGCGTGAACGGCTTTGTTGTTCCGGTACAATCTGTAACTACGCTGAAGAGTAGGATTGAATATTTCATAAATCACCCAGAAAAAATTGAAAGTATGGGCAGAGAAGCACGAAAAATGGCAGAACAAAATACTTGGTCAAAGTACTATGATTATACAGCTGAAATTATAAAGAATGTTGAGGGGGGCTGTGACTGGATTGAGATAAAAGACTATTCTAATAAGCCGTATAGACAACGCCCACTCCATTTCATTTATGTTGGTGGCGTAAAAGAATTGAAAGGAATATCCTACTTGCTAGAGGCGTTTAAAGAGATACCTGTGGAACTCGCGGATCTTACAGTGGTTGGTAATTATTGTGAAAATGACACGGATACGAGACCGTATCAAGGTATCGTTAAATTTACCGGTAGTATTCTTCATTCTTATGTTGCTGAAGAACTTAAGAAAGCGGACGTATTCGTGTTTGCATCCTTAGGTGAGGGTCTTTCGTTGTCTACACTTGAAGCAGCCGCATGTGGGCTTCCATTGATTGCGACAGAGAACTCAGGTGTCAATGATGAAATGACAGATGGAGTAGAGGGATTCGTTATTCCAATTCAGTCAAAGAAAGCAATTCAGGACAAAGTGTATTGGTTTATTGAACACCCTGAAATGATTCATAGGATGGGAGAAGCCGCAAAATTATTTGCCCAAAAATATACCTGGGAGGCATATTATAAAAAAGTCAAAGAAATTTTTGAAAATGAAATTTGTAGCGATTAAGCATAAAAAATGGCGATGGGGTTGTTTCAATGGGCAAAGAAGTAGTGCTACTTGGTGACAGTATAACACAGGGTCTCGGTAGTAAAAAAATTAATTTCACAGAGAATCTTAATTCACTACTAGGTGATGGGTTTCATGTTGATAATATGGCTCTTACAGGAACAACAATAAGCTATGCTCAAAAGATAGGCCAGAAAATAGATAATAACCTAAGAATCTTTTTTAGTTGGCTGATTTACAGGTTAGACGGATCAGAACAATGGGTAAGAGTAGAGACATTGAAGAAATATATCAAGATGTTGTGGAACAATTGATGGCGAATGGTATTAAAGTGATTGCTTGTTCGACTGTTTTTATTGATGAGAATAAGTTCAATGGTAGCAATGAACAGTACGTCAAATTTAATCAGACGATTAGGAAAATTGCCACAATTAACAATATAGAATATATCGATTTGTACACGATTCTTGATAAGGCGGTAAGCGACTATGGTTGGGATGAAATCTATTGCGCAGATCACTTTCATCCGAAAGCATGTGGATACCAAATAATGGCTAAAGTTTTGTCTGATGCAATAGGAAGGTGATTAACGTTGGGGAAACTTTGGAAAAACTACATTTATAATATTTGCTATCAAATTTTAGTTCTAATAGCGCCGATTATTACTGCGCCTTATCTCGCAAGAGTCCTCGGCGCAAATTACTTGGGAATCTCAAATTATGTTGTAACTGTGGCAGGCGTTTTCACAACGATAGGGCTGTTAGGCTCACAAAACTACGCTATAAGAGAAATTGCATATAAAAAAAGTGGCGATGAGCTGGAAAAAGTTTTTTATGAACTATATGCTACTAGGTTGATTCTTGGCGTTATAACTATTGCTATCTATATAGCGTATATTTCAATATCGAAATATCCAGATTTAATGTGGATTGAATTGATGTATGTTATAGCTCTTTTTATCGATCCATGCTGGTTCTATATTGGAATGGAGGATATGGGAAAAGCTGTGGCACGAAATTTTTTTGCGAAAGTTGCTAATGTTATTGGAATATTTGTTCTTGTTAGAAATCAGCAAGATTATGTAAAGTACATTTTTTTGCTTTCGTTTATGACGCTTGCGGCTTCATTGCTTGCCATTCCACATTTATGGAGCTATTTCCGAATTAGATTGTGTGTTATTCCATTAAGAGCAATAAAACGTCACTTGCTGGGCGCGATTCAACTTTTGTGGCCACAGGTTGCAACGATGATTTACTTGTCTGTTGATAAAATTCTCCTTGAAAATTTTATATCATCAAGTGCAGTGGCCTACTATGATCAGGCAGAGAAAATTGTTAAAATACCTTTGACATTTATTACAGTCTTAAGCACGGTAATGATGCCAAGACTTGCAAACCAGTTTGCAAGTGGCAATATAAAGAAAGTTCAAGATTACTTAATAACTACTATACGGTTTTCTTCTTTACTTGCATTTCCTATGATGTTTGGTGTGGCAGGAATTGCATCAAAACTGATTCCGTGGTATCTAGGAGAAGAATTTTCACCAGTCATTCAAGCTATATGGGTTCTTTCGCCAATAATAGTATTGATTTCGCTGGTTGGGATATCTGGGGATCAGTATTTGGTTGCCACAAAACAGACTAATGTAATGACACTATCATATTTTTGTGCTGCGGCATCAAATGTTTTAGTTGATCTGTTACTTATTCCGAAATATTCAATAGTAGGAGCTGCAATAGGAACAATTGTTGCATATGCGGTTAGTCTTTTAATTCAATATAGGACATTGTTGAAAAGAATGAAATTGCTGTATGAACTATTGATGTCTTGCCTGTACTTGGCAAAAGCAATTCCAATGGTAATTGTTGTTCTTACATTATCAAGATTTTTGCCAGCTAGTTGGATGACGACGGTAGTGCAAATATTAGCAGGTGGAATCATTTATTTTTTAACATTGATTGTCTTGAAAGATAAGATGTTAAAATCCCTATTTGCTAATGTGCAAAAATTGTTAAAACAGAAGGGCTAATGTGGCAAGAATATTGATGGAGTACAGGTACGGTTGAATGTTATTATATCTAGTTTCTAAAATATTGTAATAGGTGGTATGAACGGATGAAAAGGCTTAACGAAGAAAAGCTAAAAATTTATCAACTTGGTATTCTGAATACCGTCGCTGATTTTTGTGAGAAAAACCAAATTCAGTATTGGCTCGATTCTGGAACATTGCTTGGCGCAATTCGCCATAAAGGTTATATTCCTTGGGATGATGATATTGATATTGGCATGCTTCGTCCTGATTTTGACAGGTTTATGCACACATTCAATCAAGAAGGCAGTCGTTATAAATTTATCTGCAACGAACTTGACGCAGCTTGTGTCTATCCATATGGAAAAGTTTTGGATACATCGACGGTTTTATATGAGCCGGATGAAAAGGGAATAAAAAGCAGCATCAATATTGATGTTTTTGTTTATGATAATGCGCCAGACAACACTTCGGAATGCAAAAAAATGTATGACCGTAGAGATCGATATTCCATGCTGAATGCTCTTCAAAATCGAATGATTGGGACACATGGTATTGTGAAGGATATTGTGAAAACAGTTGGATTTGTGGTTTTGCAGCTTTATCCAAAAGGATATTTTTCCCAGAAAGTGGTTTCCAATTCAAAAAGATATGCCGAAATGTCTACAAAAGCAGTCGGAAATTTCACTTCCGTTTCCAGAATCGTTTGCGAGAAGGATGTTTTTTCTTCTTTCATAAAGGTTCCCTTTGAGGGAAGAGAATACAATGCACCGGTTGGATATGATAAGTGGTTGACCGCATTTTACGGCGATTATATGCAGCTTCCTCCCGAAGAGAAAAGAGTATCCCATCATATGTATAAAGCATACCAGAAGTAAAAGTGCAGTGGGTGTGAGAGAATGTCAGATTACATATTCCTATTTGATATGGATTCAACGATTACACGCAAGGAAGTTTCACCATAGATTTCAAAACGAATCGGAAGATTGGATGAAACGTGGCAATTGATGTAATCAATAAGTGAGGAATAAACAGATGAAAGATTTGGTAATTGGTGTTTTAGGCGGTATGGGAACATATGCCACTATCAACCTTTTCAAGCAGTATGCAGAGGTTTTTCCAGCGGAGAAAGAATGGGAGTGACCGCGTATCATCATTGATAACAGATGCACAATGCCAAGTCGAGTGCGGGCGTTTCTTTATCATGAAAACAGTGAAAAATTAATTGACGAAATGGCGGATTCTATTGCAGGACTTTTAAAAATGGGGGAGGAAAAAGAACAAGAATAATTCTTGCCTGTAATACATCTCATCTTTTCCTTCCTCAAATTTTCGAAAGATTTCCGGAGGCTGAAAGGGCTGTCGTGAGCATTATTGACTCCTGCGTGGAACGAATCGCTGCAGATGGAGTGAAGCATGTATACATATTGGGAACAGAGGGAACGCTAGAATCGCAAGTGTATCAGACAGCACTTGCCCACAAAAAAATTATATGTGATGCGCCGGAAAGAAAACAGTATGAGATGCTGCGTAAATGCATCGAGGCGGTAAAGCAGAACAAGTATTCGGAAGATGTGTGTGAATCGTTTATAAAGCTAATGAGCGAGAGTGACAAACCATACATTTTGGGGTGCACAGAATTACCGATACTTTACGAGAAATATCAAAAAAGTATTTGTGCCAGGGTCTATGACCCATTGCAAATTGCGTTAGAAAAATTAAAAGGAGAATATGACTGTGACTAAAGTATTAACATTTGGAGTATTTGACTATTTTCATTTGGGACATCTTCGACTGTTCGAAAACGCAAAAGCGTATGGCGACTATTTAATCGTTGCGGTTCAAGACGGTGACTTTATTCTAAAAACAAAACCAGATGCAAAAGTTATGTATACGACCGAACAAAGAAAAGAACTGGTCGGAGCACTCCGGGTTGTTGATGAAGTTGTTAGTTATACGGATGTAGATGTGACAATAAAAGATTTGGATTTTGACGTTTTTGCAATTGGCGAGGATCAAAATCATGCGGGATTTCAGAGGGCAGTTGAATGGTGTGAGAAACATGGGAAAAAAGTGGTTCGGATGAAGAGGACAAAAGGAATATGCTCTTCGGATATAAAGAATAGTTTGTCGAAATAAATAGGAGAAAATAAAAATGTCTGCATTTGATAACGCAACCCTTATGATCACTGGTGGTACTGGTTCTTTTGGCTCCACCGTTCTGAAGCACTTCCTGGATTCCGACCTGAAGGAAATCCGCATCTTCTCCCGTGACGAGAAGAAGCAGGACGATATGCGCCACGAGCTTCAGGCCAAGCATCCTGACACTGCCAAGAAGGTGAAGTTCTACATCGGTGATGTCCGCAACCCGCAGTCCATCAAGGATGCCATGCCCGGTGTTGACTACATCTTCCACGCTGCTGCTTTGAAGCAGGTTCCTTCCTGCGAGTTCTTCCCCATGCAGGCTGTCCAGACCAACATCATCGGTACTGATAACGTCCTGCATGCCGCTATTGACGCCGGTGTTAAGCGTGTCGTTTGCCTGTCCACCGATAAGGCAGCCTACCCCATCAATGCCATGGGCATCTCCAAGGCTATGATGGAGCACGTTATCTACGCCAACGCCCGTGTGGCCGCTGAGCGGGGCGGCACGACCATCTGCTGCACCCGTTATGGTAACGTCATGTGCAGCCGTGGTTCTGTCATTCCGCTGTTCATCGACCAAATCAAGGCAGGCAACCCCATCACTATCACCGACCCCAACATGACCCGCTTTCTGATGAACCTGGACGAGGCTGTGGATCTGGTCTTGTTCGCTTTCCAACATGCAAATCCCGGTGATTTGTTCATCCAGAAGTCTGATGCTTCCACCATCGGCGATTTGGCAAAGGCAGTCCAGCAGTTGTTTGGTGATACCGGTACGAACATCATCGGCACTCGTCATGGTGAGAAGCTGTTCGAGACCCTGATGACCCGTGAGGAGCGTCTGCGCAGCCAGGATATGGGTCACTACTTCCGTGTTGCCGCTGACAACCGTGACCTGAACTACGACAAGTTCGTGGTCAAGGGCGAGGTACATACCATGGCGGACGAGTCCTACACCAGCCACAACACCGAGCGACTGGATGTGGAAGGCACTGTGAAGAAGATTCTGACCACCGAATATGTCCAAAATGCACTGAAGGGCATCCCGAATGTCTAAAGAAAAGTTGCTGCTGGTTGGTGCCGGCGGCTTTGGGCGCATGGTGGCGGAACAGGCGATGCTCCAATATGACTGTGCCTTTGTGGACGATGGACAACCTATAGGTCCTGAGATCTGTGGCATTCCGGTGGTTGGCGGACTTGCTGATTTGCTGGAGTTGCGGAAGGTGTATGGTTTGCTGGTGGTGGGCATCGGCAATAACCGGTTTCGGGCACAGGTGTATGAGAAAGCAAAAGCACTTGACTATGGGTTCCCCAACATCATTGTTCCCAGTGCCTACATCAGTCCATACGCTAAGTTGGGATGCGGTTGTGTGGTATTGCAAAATGCCTGTGTCCAGAACGGTGCGTCCGTTGGCGACGGTGTTCTGCTGAATGCCGGAACAGAGGTCCACTGTGATGCGACGGTAGGGGACTACGCCCTGATTTACACCAACAGCGTCATTCGCACTGGTGCGACTGTGGGCAACTTTGCCCGCATCGGCAGCAACTGCACCATCTGTAATCATGCAACCGTGCCGGATGGCGCAGACATTCCGGACTGCACCGCAGTACATTCAGAGGTGAAACAATGAACATTCTAGTCACAGGTGCCAAGGGCATGGTGGGAACTGCCCTGTGCAACAATCTGAAAAACATCCGGGATGGGAAAAATAAGACCCGCCCGGCATTGAATATTGAAGAAATCTACGAGTACGATCTGGATTCTACCCCGACGGAGCTGGACGAGTACTGCCAGAAGGCGAACTTCGTGTTCAATCTGGCAGGGGTGAATCGTCCGGAAAATCCGGAGGATTTCATGAAGGGCAACTTCGGCTTTGCATCCGACCTGCTGAACTGCCTGAAGAAGCACAACAACAAGGCAACCATCATGCTGTCCTCCTCCATTCAAGCCACGTTGGCAGGCCGCTTTGGCAACAGCGAGTACGGCCGCAGCAAGAAGGCTGGCGAGGAGCTGTTCTTCCAGTATGCTCAGGAGACCGGAGCAAAGGTTGCCGTCTACCGTTTCGTGAACCTGATGGGACATAGCCGCCCCAAGTACAACAGTGCCGTCAGCACCTTCTGCTGGGCAGTTGCCAATGATGAGCCCTTCACCGTCAACGACAGCAGCACCGAGTTGGAGCTGCTGTACATCGACGATCTTGTAGAAGGAATGTTTGACCTGCTGGAAGGCAAAGAACAGCACTGTGAGTTTGACGGTGTGGAGACTGTCCTGAAAGAAGATGGCCGCTATTGTTGTGTTCCTGTGACCCACAAGGTCACGCTGGGCGAAATCGTTGACTTGCTGCAGGAGTTCAAGGCACAGCCCACTACGCTTATGATGCCGAAGATGCCGAATGGCTCCTTTGCAAAGAAGCTGTACTCCCTGTATCTGACCTATCTGCCGACGGACAGGTTCAAGTATGCCCTTAAGATGAATGTGGACAACCGCGGTTCCTTTACCGAGCTGGTTCATACCGCCGACTGTGGACAGGTGAGCATCAACATCAGCCGTCCCGGAATCACCAAGGGGCAGCACTGGCACAACTCCAAGTGGGAGCTTTTCATTGTGGTTGCTGGTCATGGCTTGATTCAGGAACGGAACATTAACACCGGGGAAACGGTAGAGTTTGAAGTTTCCGGGGACAAGATTGAGGCTGTCCACATGATTCCCGGCTGGACTCACAATATCATCAATCTGTCGGAAACGGAGAATCTTGTGACGGTGATGACCTGTAACGAGATCTTCAACCCGAACCACCCGGACACCTTTTTTGAGCCGGTGTAAGAAAAGAATACAGGTTGACGTTAGGAGATTTTTATGGAACACAATTTTACATGGAAAAACGATGGGCGTACCAAGGTCATGATTGGCTGTGGCACCCGTCCGGAAATCATTCGGCTGGCTGCCGTTATCAAGCGTTGCCGTGAATACTTTGACTGCTGCGTGGTCTATTACAATCAAAACTGGGACAGAAACCTTTCCACCGTTTTCTGGGAGGATTTCGAGCTGAAAAACACCTTCGGGGAGTATGGACCCGACATTCTGGTGCCCGTGGTGGGCGAGAATCTTGGCGTTACCTGCGGCAACATTATGGGCCGCAGCTATGAACTCCTCTCTGAATTGCAGCCGGAGGGCTATCTGGTGCTGGGCGATACCAACTCCTGCCTGTCCGCCATCTCTGCGAAGCGGCTGCACATCCCGCTGTTTCACATGGAGGCAGGCAACCGCTGTAAGGACGAGTGCCTGCCCGAGGAGACCAATCGCCGCATCGTGGATGTGATCTCCGACGTGAATATGTGCTATTCCGAATTCGCCCGGAAGTATCTGGCGGATACGGGTCTGCCCAAGGAGCGTACCTACCAGACAGGTTCTCCTATGGCAGAGGTGCTGCACATGAATCTGGAGAAGATTCAGAAAAGCGATGTGTTGGAGCGTCTGGGGCTGGAAAAGGATAAGTATATTCTGCTGTCCGCCCACCGTGAGGAGAACATCGATTCCGAAAAGAACTTCCTGAGCCTGTTTACTGCTATCAACGCACTGGCAGAGAAGTACGATATGCCCATCCTGTACTCCTGCCATCCCAGAAGCAAGCACCGTCTGGAAAAGAGTGGCTTTAAACTCGACCCTCGTGTCCGGGTCAATGAGCCGCTGGGCTTCAACGACTACAACAAGCTGCAAATGAATGCGCTGGCTATCGTCTCCGACTCCGGCACTCTGCCCGAGGAGAGCAGCTTCTACCTGTCCATTGGTCATCCCATCGCCGCCGTGTGCATCCGTACCAGTACGGAACGCCCTGAGGCGCTGGAAGCCGGTGACTTCATTCTGGCGGGCATCACCACCCGGGAACTTCTCAACGCCACCGATATGGCAATCGAGATGAAGCAGAAGGGCGTTCTGGGCAAGCCCTGCCCCGACTATGTGGACGAGACCGTGTCCATGAAGGTGGTTCGCATCATTCAGGGTTATGTGAACGTGGTCAATAAGATGGTGTGGAGAAAATACTGATTATCTACACAACGGCCATGCACTAGCATGGCTGCACTGCTCAGATGTGCTAACCTCTCCGTGGTGAGCAGCAGGCAACGGATAATTATCCGGCTAACGGCACATTTTATTCGTTAATTCACTCTTTAGATGAGGAAAAACTATAATGGGAAAGTATTTTGGAACCGATGGCTTCCGTGGCGAAGCTGGAATCACGTTGACCGCTGACCACGCCTACAAGGTTGGTCGTTTTCTGGGCTGGTACTACAACGCCCTGCGCGAGCGCAACGGCAACAACGAGCCTGCCCGCATCGTTATCGGCAAGGACACCCGCCGCAGCTCTTATATGTTCGAGTATAGTCTGGTCGCTGGTCTGACCGCTTCCGGCGCAGATGCCTACCTGCTGCACGTTACCACTACGCCGTCTGTGGCTTACATCGCCCGAGTGGACGACTTCGACTGCGGCATTATGATCTCTGCCAGCCACAATCCCTACTACGATAACGGCATCAAGCTGATTGACTGCTATGGCGAGAAGATGCCGGAGGAAATCTTGCTGTTAGTCGAGGATTACATTGACGGAAAGCTCCATGTGTTCGATAAGGACTGGCCGGAGCTGCCTTTCGCTCACCGGGAACACATTGGCTGCACGGTGGACTATGTGTCCGGCCGCAACCGCTACATGGGCTATCTGATCAGCCTTGGCATCTATTCCTTCAAGGGTGTCAAGGTTGGACTGGACTGCGCCAACGGCAGTTCCTGGAACATCGCTAAGTCTGTGTTTGATGCTCTGGGAGCCGATACCTACGTCATCAATGCACAGCCCAACGGTCTGAACATCAACAACAATGCTGGTTCTACCCACATTGAGGGTCTGCAGAAGTTCGTGGTAGAGAAGGGCCTGGACATCGGTTTTGCCTATGACGGCGATGCTGACCGTTGCCTGTGTGTGGATGAAAAGGGCAATGTCATCACTGGCGACCACATCCTGTACATCTATGGCTGCTATATGAAGGAACGTGGCAAACTGCTGACCAATACCGTCGTTACCACGGTCATGTCCAACTTTGGTCTGTATAAGGCTTTTGATGAGAAGGGCATCGGCTATGCCAAGACTGCAGTGGGCGACAAGTATGTCTACGAGTATATGGCGAAAAACGGCTGCCGTATCGGCGGTGAGCAGAGTGGTCATATTATCTTCAGCAAGTACGCCAGTACGGGTGATGGTATCCTGACCAGTCTGAAAATGATGGAAGTAATGCTTGCCAAGAAAATGCCCATGAGCAAGCTGGCTGAACCTCTGAAGATTTACCCGCAGGTTCTGGAGAATGTCCGTGTGACCGACAAGAAAGCTGCACAGGATGATGAAGCAGTGCAGGCAGCAGTCAAGGCCGTAGCCGAGGCACTGGGTGATACTGGCCGTATCCTTGTCCGTGAGTCGGGCACTGAGCCGGTCGTGCGTGTGATGGTGGAAGCCCCTGACCACGACACCTGCCAGAAGTATGTGTCTCAGGTCGTGGAGACTATCAAGAGCAGAGGCTACGGAGTTTGAGGGAGTTTGTCTACCAGATCCATTGCAGCACGAGTGCGAACCTGACAGTAGGCGAGGGTGTTATTTTAATAGTTCTTGGTTTACTGGCGTGGTTCAACCGAAGAGACAAGAAGTGGTTTCCTACTACCTATAGTGTATTTTTGATTTTTTATATCACATTGCTGCGCCGTGCGCCGGGATATAATGAGAACATCCGTCTGCACCTGAAATTGTGGCCCAATGCTGGTGTGTGGGCGGGCAATCTGTTGAATCTGATCCTATATGTTCCGTTCGGCTGGACAGGTCAGAGATGGAAAACGGACAGAAGGAGAATAGTCGTTGCGGCTTTTCTGCTCTCGGTGTGTTGTGAAGAACTGCAGTATTTTACAGGTAGGGGCGTGGCAGATGTGAATGATGTGCTATTCAATACACTTGGAGCTGTGATAGGGATATGGATTGCAAGCAAGAATCTCTTTTGAAAAACTGATAAAAGTAATAATTTGAGCTGTGGGAAATCCCTCACAGCTTTGCCGCTCGGAACTTTGCACACCTCTACGTGGTGGGCGGCAGGCAACACAGTGGGAAGCTGTGGCTAAGATGTAAAGAAATAACGGAGAGAGATGGAAGGCGAAAAAGTAGGGGCGTTGGAGAAGTTTCTCAACTACATGATTCAATGCGCTGACAGAAAGCGCATCAGGGAGATGCTGAGAGGGTAGTTCCGATTGATTATATTGCACTTATGCGGAAAGCGTTCATTTCATATTGAGGAGCGAATGAATTTTTTCTGCTTGAAATGAGCGCAATGATAATCCCATGAAGTTCATCCTTATATGATATGTTCCCCTAATGCTGGATGCCTGGTATTGGGGGATTTTTATGCGATAGAGTTATGTACACAGGAAGTGCGATGAATTGTATCAATGAAGGATACTCACCTAATGAAAATATGTGCTTCTTCTGACCTTTTTCAGAATACAAGGATAGTACTATGGAACCCTTCACGGAGCTGAGAATATGAGAAGCTGAATTTACATAAATGGAAGTGATATCGTGAAAAGACTTTTTTGGCTACTGTTTGGAATTGGAACATCTATTGCGTTGGTGGCATTCGGTCTATCAGATAATATACCGAACTATTTTTTCAATATTTTTTTGGGGTTGAGTACAAATATATTTGGCTTGATTATTACAATTTTCTTTGCACAAAAATATATTGATGAGAACGAAAGAAAAAATAGAAAAGTGTCTGAAAAGGATGAGATTATCCGGCGTGATAGAATTATGCGGCAACTTATTGAGCTTTATTTAGAAGGGTATGCAAGTATTGCAATTCCTAACAAACGGAGTGTGAGCGAAGTTCATATCAATGCGGCGGACGATGATGAATTTGCATTTGAAGATTTGGCTGGAATGTATGAGCCTTCTCTGATGATCCAGAAAAAGGGTGTTCGGCCGTCTATTGAGATCTTTTATGAAAATGAATATAAATTGGCAAAATATGTTATGGATGTCATAGAGAATGTTGATTTTGAGTTTTATCCAGAACTTTTGAATACCTTGATGGCGTTCTATGAGACATATATAAAGTCGGACGAAAAAGATATGGTTCTTTGGCCGCTTACAATTGATAACGCAGACAACAAAAAGCTTGTAATTGCGGCGATGAGCGAGATGATTAAGGATGAAAAGCAGGATTGGCTTGCGCAAGATGCACAAGGTGCGCTCGATGGTAATGTGATGAAGTCATACGTTGCGCTATATTCAAAGGTAAGAGCAGAAAGGAGATTGATTGCGAAATACATGCAGGAGATAAAAAATATGAAATGTGATATGCCATTATGAAATGGATCATAGAACTTATTCCATTGCTATGGTATACGGCTTAAGGGATTTCTATTGGGACAAGCAAAGTTCGATATCTTGTGCTCCATCTAAAAGACAGGAAAACCCGTAATGAACAATCATTGCACATACGCCTATCGCATGAATCGGTGTGCGAGAGGCATATTCGGACTACGGAGACAAAAACAATGATTATATATAATATTCTTTCAAAAAAAAGATGCGCAAAATACACTAGAAAGATTGACGGGAATCACTTGGTCGGAATGGAAGAGTATTCGAGACGGCTATGATGGAGACCGGTGGACATATGAAGACGATTATATCGAAGATGTTCTCAAAAACAGAAATGTGATACTGCCATCATTTTATGAACTGGAATTTGTCTTTAGCCATGTTACAACAAGTGCGAATGGCTGTATCGATATAAGAAAATATGGATTGATTACACACGCCTGTCAAAATAATAAGACAGAATTGTGTGCGTTTCTTCATGAAAACGGAGTTGCGATTGATCTGAGCAGGCGTGAACTTCAATATTTCGATAAGGTGTTTGACGTTAGTTATGATAGGTGTCCGCTTGAGTATATAGAAACTGAATATGCGGCGTGGTTAGTTGGACGTAAGCTGTATTATGACTACGGCATCTGTGGCTTTCTTTCGTACGGTAACACTGCCTACGGAGGCTATGTTCACAGACGTCCGGAGCTCCTAATGAACATTGATAGGCTGTTAAAAACTGATTTGGCAGATAAATGGGAGGATACCCATCAGCCATATGAAGTCATAGCACATATAGGAGCAAAAATGATAGTGTGTGACGGTGATGAGTGTTGTGATGATCAAAGAAAAGAAATGGATTATCTAATGAAAGCATATTGGTGTGCATTTTCGGATGACGAAAATATCGTTCTTCTTCGGAGTGAAGTTGAAGTGCCGCCGGAAAATATATGGAAAGTTCGCCCATTTGAGGCTTGGAAGTGATGGTATTGTCATTTCATGTCCTAGTCCTCAAAAATAGCAAAAGATGTCTCAAGCACATCGCTGATTAGGCATCCCAATTTGCAGAGAAGCGGTCTGCCATGGCCTCTTAAAAAGTATAGATACACCGTGTGGACAACTGAACCCTGGTAGTTCACACGGTGTTTTTAGAACAGAATATATAGTTTGTAACGTAAATAATAGGAAGGAGATGCATTATGACAGAAATACACAAGCCCGGCGGTGGGCGAAAGCCATCAAAACCGGGTTACTGTGCCGACAAGAATCTAGCCCAGCAGATGGAGGCAACGGTCGCACTTTATAAGGAAAATCACTCCCTCCAATCCATTGCCGATGCCTTGAATCTGAACCCGATCAAGGTTCGGAAGCTGCTCATCACAGCCGGGATCTATGAATCAGACGTAGCGGTGGTGTGGCGTACCTTTAGTAATTATAGAGAAACACAGGGTTACAAGGATGCAGTTCTCTCCACCGCATCATCCCTTAAGTTGTCCAGAGCCTCCGTCACCTCGTACCTGCCATACGAAAAGGGCGTGTACTTTCCAAAGGAGGCACCCGTGGAAAAAATCAGCGTGGGAGCAGAGCGGCAACGGAGATACAGAGCAGTAAGAAAACTGCGAACTGAGCCGACAGAGGAGCATTTGTGGGAAGTGGCTCTGCTTTATTCTGGAGTGCGGTTCAAAACCTACTCCGGTTTACCCTTTACCTATGAAATACGAAAAGGCCGGAATGGGCAATATACAAAAGAGCTTTGGATCGACCGCCGGGAGAACAGTAAAAGCCTGGCCTGGAGTTCGGTATTGCTGGCACTGCACAATATTAAAAAGGTAGGAGCAGTGGTGGACCGCCCGAAAGCTCTGGGCGACATCCGAGGCGTGACTTATATTTATGGAATGTTCTATCGGTTTGGACTGATCAATATGCCAGAAACGGCGAAGGAGAGGAGTAGGAATCGAGCTGCTGGGGGAGCTTCAGAGAACGAAAAAATAGTTGAAGGGTGAAAATCTCCGGCTGAAAAGGTGACGCAGCTGGCGGGATGTAGAAAAACTTCAGAATGACGTCGAGAAGCTGACAGAGGATAGCGAGATATTTGTGCGTTTTCCAAACGTATCAAGGCCTGACTATAAAAAGGTGTATTCTATGATGGCCCGTGTGCTAGGGGGACGATTGATGCCAGGGAAAATAAAGATCTCGCTGAGCCCGTCCTCGTTGGAAACAGAGACAGAATGAATGAAGGAATCACATAATTTGTCTCATATCAAACAAATATCCCCCTTCTCCCACTGTACCCTTCAAAAACACGTCCGGTGAAATTTCAATCCAAAAATCGCCGGGAAAAAGCTGCAAGGACCACAAACAACCTGCTACACAGCCATCTGGTACCTGCTCACCTCCATAAAATCCAGCCCAAGATCGCCCCTCAAAGCCGCAAGATCACGGACTGAGGAGAGTACCTGGGCAGGGCAGACGCCCCGGCGGAGGCCCCGGGCCCCGGGCTCTCCGGAGGATGATGAATGAGAACATGCGCTATCGTTCGCATAAATATACCACCTGAAAAAGAAGCAAGATAAACTTGAAAATAACGATGAAACGTGGTATAATGGTGATACGAACAAACTGTGTTTAGTACGACAACTGTGCGCTGTGGTACTGTAACTGTTGTTTCAAAATTAGGAACGACTACAAAAAGTGTGCGAAAAACTAGCGTAGCTACGACGACACCTACCAGGTCCAGGTCGTGTCTTGGTACGACAACGAGAACTCCTACACCGCTCAGATGGTCCGTACCATCAAGTACTTCGCTGAGAACTGCTGATCGTAGCTTCTCACTGGAAAGTGCCTGAGGTGAACGTACCGGGCTGTGCCGGTTCCGGCATGGCCATGTGAATACGTTGACTTGCACCCTTTTCTCTGCATTCCGTGGAGAAAAGGGTGCTTTTGTTTGTCCGGGTGTATTTTGATCGGGGCGTATACAGCAGGGGAAGCGTCTGTTCCTGCCGGTAAAAATGGTACGGCAGGAGAGAGATGCCGCCCGCAAAAACAGGGATGCATCGTGGTTTGTGCCCGGTTCGGTCAAAATAGACACATTTTGGAACAACCACAGGAAATGTTTGTTAAACAATTATCTATTCTGCGTCCTTGCATTGTACACAGTTTTTGTTTATAATAGTAACAGGCGGGGCAGGAATGCCCCCTGAAAAGCGAGCGAAACTCTAGTTCAGAAATCAAAGTTTGAGAGGAGTTTATTACCATGGGTTTAGGTAAGAAGACGATCGACGATCAGAACTACTGCGGCAAGAAGGTGCTTGTCCGCTGCGATTTCAACGTCCCGATGAAGGACGGTGTCATCACCAACGAGAACCGCATCAATGCGGCTCTGCCCACCATCCAGAAGCTGGTCAACGATGGCGCTAAGGTCATCCTGTGCAGCCACCTGGGCAAGCCCAAGAACGGCCCCGAGGCAAAGTTCAGCCTGGCACCCGTTGCTGTGGCTCTGAGCGCAAAGCTGGGCAAGACCGTTGTGTTTGCGGACGACGACACCGTCGTGGGCGACAACGCAAAGGCTGCTGTAGCTGCCATGAACAACGGCGACGTCGTTCTGCTGCAGAACACCCGTTTCCGCAAGGAAGAGACCAAGAACATGCCCGAGTTCAGCCAGGAGCTGGCTTCTCTGGCTGATGCATACGTTGACGATGCATTCGGCAGCTGCCACCGTGCACACTGCTCCACCGCAGGCGTCACCGACTACATCAAGGACACCGCTGTCGGCTACCTGATGGAGAAGGAGATCAAGTACCTGGGCAACGCCGTGAACGATCCCGTCCGTCCCTTCACCGCCATCCTGGGCGGCGCAAAGGTCGCTGACAAGCTGAACGTCATCTCCAACCTGCTGGAGAAGGTCGATACCCTGATCATCGGCGGCGGCATGGCTTACACCTTCGTCAAGGCTCAGGGCTACGAAGTGGGCAAGAGCCTGTGCGATGACTCCAAGCTGGACTACTGCAAGGAGATGATGGCCAAGGCTCAGGAGAAGGGCGTCAAGCTGCTGCTGCCCGTCGATGCTGTCTGCATCAAGGACTTCCCCGATCCCATCGACGCACCCGTCGAGACCACCGTTGTGCCCGTCACTGCGATCCCGGCAGACATGGAAGGCTGCGACATCGGCCCTGAGACCATGAAGCTGTTTGCTGACGCCGTCAAGGCTTCCAAGACCGTTGTCTGGAACGGACCCATGGGCGTGTTCGAGAACCCCACTCTGGCAGCCGGCACTCTGGCCGTTGCCAAGGCTATGGCTGAGAGCGACGCTACCACCGTCATCGGCGGCGGCGACAGCGCAGCAGCTGTGCAGCAGATGGGTCTGGGCGACAAGATGACCCACATCTCCACCGGCGGCGGCGCTTCTCTGGAGTATCTGGAGGGCAAGGAGCTGCCCGGCATCGCAGTCATTCAGAACGCATAATTTTTTCCGGCATCAGGATGGGTGCGGCGGCTGCAACGCCGCCGCACCTTTTTATGTTTTAAGGGTAAGTGGATTCGCCCTCTCAGGCCGCTTCGCGTCCAGCTCTCCCAAAGGGAGAGCCAAGGCCTGACTGCTGCGTTTCTTGCCTCTCCCTCTGGGAGAGGTGGCATTGCGAGAGCAATGACGGAGAGGGCGAGCATGGCAAGTAAAGGAGAATATAACAATGGATAAGGCAAAGCGCAAGGCTATTATTGCAGGCAACTGGAAGATGAACAAGACCGCCTCCGAGGCTGCTGTTCTGGTGGACGAGCTGGTGCCCGCCGTGCAGGACGCAGGCTGCGAGGTCGTCATCTGCACCCCCTACACCGACCTGGTCACCGCTGTGGAAAAGACCAAGGGCACCAACATCCATGTGGGTGCCGAGAACGTTCACTTCGAGAAGTCCGGTGCTTTCACTGGTGAGATCAGCGCCGACATGCTGGTGGATCTGGGCGTGGAGTATGTCATCGTGGGCCACTCCGAGCGCCGTCAGTATTTCGCAGAGACCGACCAGACCGTTAACAAGCGCGCTCTGGCAGCCCTGAACGCTGGCCTGAAGGTCATCATCTGCGTGGGCGAGAGCCTGCAGCAGCGCGAAGAGGGCGTGACCGAGGAGCTGGTGCGCATGCAGACCAAGATCGCTCTGCGTGACGTGACCGCTGAGCAGATGGCCAACGTGGTCATCGCTTACGAGCCCATCTGGGCCATCGGCACCGGTAAGACCGCTACTGCGGACCAGGCGGAGGAAGTCTGCGGCCAGATCCGCAAGGTCATCGGCGAGGTGTACGGTGAGGCTGTGGCTGAGGCTACCACCATCCAGTACGGCGGCAGCATGAACGCCAAGAACTGCGAAGAGCTGCTGAGCAAGAAGGACGTGGACGGCGGCCTGATCGGCGGCGCATCCCTGAAGGCTCCTGACTTTGCAGTCATCGTCAACGCAGCCACCAAGGGCTAAGGGCTGACGAAATTATGCTTTCCAGCGCCCGGCTGCGCCGTAATCCAGCGCTGAGCCGGGCGCTATTTGTTCAAATTAAAGGAGATTTCATTTTATGGCAAAGAAACCTGTTCTTCTGTGCATCATGGATGGCTTCGGCTGGGTGCCCAATGAGACCTACGGCAATGCCGTGGTGGCCGCCAAGACCCCCCATCTGGATACTCTGATGGCAAAATACCCCATGACCACCATTGAGGCTTCCGGCATGGCAGTCGGCCTGCCCGACGGCCAGATGGGCAACTCCGAGGTCGGTCACACCAACATGGGTGCCGGCCGCATCGTGTACCAGCAGCTGACCCTGATCACCAAGTCCATCAAGGACGGTGAGATGCTCAAGAACCCTATTCTGGTCAAGAACATGCAGGCTGCCATCGACGCCGGCAAGGCCATCCATCTGATGGGCCTGGTGGGCACCGGCGGCGTGCACAGCCACGCTGACCACTGGTTCGGCGTGCTGGAAATGGCCAAGCACATGGGTGCCAAGGACGTCTACCTGCACTGCATCACCGACGGCCGCGACACCGATCCCCATGACGGCAAGCGCTTCCTGGCCGACCTGCAGGCCAAGCTGGACGAGCTGGGCATCGGCAAGATCGCCAGCGTTTCCGGCCGTTACTACGCCATGGACCGCGACAACAACTGGGACCGTGAAGAGAAGGCCTATGCTGCCTTTGTCTACGGCGAGGGCAACCACGCCGCCAATGCCGCCGAGGCCATCGAGGCTTCCTACGCTGCCGACAAGACCGACGAGTTCGTTCTGCCCTGCGTCACCTGCGAGGGCGGCCGCGTGCAGGACGGCGACACCGTCATCTTCATGAACTTCCGCCCCGACCGTGCCCGTCAGATGACCCGCATCTTCTGCGACGATGACTTCAAGGGCTTCGAGCGCCGCGGCGGCCGCAAGCAGGTGCACTACGTCTGCATGGCCGAGTACGACGCCACCATGCCCAACTGCGAAGTGGCTTACCCGCCGGTGGAGCTGAAGAACGTTCTGGGCCAGTACCTGTCTGAGAACGGCAAGACCCAGCTGCGCATTGCCGAGACCGAGAAGTACGCACACGTCACCTTCTTCTTCAACGGCGGCGTCGAGGCTCCCTACGAGGGCGAGGACCGCTGCGTCATCCCCAGCCCGAAGGTGGCTACCTACGACCTGAAGCCGGAGATGAGCGCCCCCGAAGTGGCTGCCGAATGCGTCAAGCGCATTGAGAGCGGCAAGTATGACGTGGTCATCCTGAACTTCGCCAACTGCGACATGGTGGGCCACACCGGCGTGTTCGACGCTGCCGTCAAGGCCGTCGAGGCTGTGGACACTGCTGTGGACCAGGTGGTCTCTGCCGTGCTGAACGCCGGCGGCTGCGCCTTTATCACTGCGGACCACGGCAATGCCGAAAAGATGATGAACCCGGACGGCACCCCCTTCACCGCCCACACCACCAACGTGGTGCCCTTCGTGGCCGTTGGCTGCGGCGACGTGAAGCTGCGCGAGGGCGGCTGCCTGGCCGACATCGCACCCACCATGCTGCCCTACATCGGCCTGCCTGTCCCGGCAGAGATGACTGGCAAGAGCATCATCGTGGAGTAAATCAAATCCTTTTAAAAAGCGGAGTGACTGCGGTCGCTCCGCTTTTCTTTTTGCCCCGCCCGTGATACAATAAACAGGAATATGCATTGAGGGAGACTGAGCGGATGGAATCAACGCGCAAACAAATCGTACTGGGCATTCTGGCCCATGTGGACTCCGGCAAGACCACCCTGTCGGAAGCCATGCTCTACCGCGCCGGTGTGACCCGCCGCCTGGGCCGGGTGGATCACAAGGACGCCTTTCTGGACACCGACGCGCTGGAAAAAGCGCGTGGCATCACCATCTTTTCTAAACAGGCCCTGCTCACAGCGGGTGATACCGACATCACCCTGCTGGACACACCGGGCCATGTGGATTTTTCCACCGAGACGGAGCGCACCCTGCAGGTGCTGGATTACGCGGTGCTGGTGGTCAGCGGCACCGATGGTGTGCAGAGCCATACCGAGACGCTCTGGCGGCTGCTGCGGCGCTACCATGTGCCCACTTTTGTGTTCGTGAACAAGATGGACCTGCCCGGCATGGAGCGGCAGGAGCTTCTTGCCCAGCTGAACCGCCGCTTGGGCGAGGGCTTTGTGGATTTCGGGGCAGAACAGGCCGACCGGGACGAGGCGCTGGCCCTGTGCGACGAAAACCTGATGGACCGGATGCTGGATGCCGGACAGCTGCAGGACTCCGACCTCATCCCTGCCATTGCGCGGCGGCATGTGTTCCCGTGCTGGTTCGGGGCGGCCCTCAAGCTGGAGGGTGTGGATGCCCTGCTGGACGGGCTGGACCGTTACACCCGCCCGGCTCCGGCGCTGGAAGCCTTTGGAGCCAAGGTGTTCAAGGTGTCGCAGGACGAGCAGGGCGCGCGCCTGACCTGGCTGCGGGTCACCGGCGGGGAACTGAAGGTGAAAGCCCAGCTTACCGGCGAAGCGGACGGCGAGCCCTGGGCCGAAAAAGCCAACCAGCTGCGGCTGTATTCCGGTGCAAAATACACACTGACAGAGGCCATCGGTCCCGGGCAGGTGTGTGCCGTGACCGGCCTGACCAAGGCCCGCCCCGGCGAGGGACTGGGCGCAGAGCGGGACAGTGACCTGCCGGTGCTGGAACCGGTGCTGAGCTATCAGGTGCTGCTGCCGGAGGGGGCCGACGTGCATGCGGCACTGGGCAAGCTGCACCGGCTGGAAGAAGAGGAGCCCCAGCTCCATGTGGTATGGAACGAGACGCTGGGTGAGATCCATGTCCAGCTGATGGGCGAGATCCAGCTGGAGGTGCTGCGCAGCCTGCTGGCCGAGCGGTTCGGGCTGGAAGTGGAGTTCGGCCCCGGCGGCATCCTGTACAAGGAGACCATCACCGAACCCATGGAGGGGGTGGGCCACTACGAGCCGCTGCGCCATTACGCGGAAGTGCACCTGAAACTGGAACCCCTGCCCCGCGGCAGCGGCATGCAGTTTGCCGCTGATTGCCGGGAAGAGGTGCTGGACAAAAACTGGCAGCGGCTGGTGCTGACCCATCTGGAAGAAAAACAGCACCTTGGCGTGCTGACCGGGTCGCCCCTCACCGATGTAAAGATCACCCTCATTGCGGGCCGGGCCCACCTCAAGCACACCGAGGGCGGCGACTTCCGGCAGGCCACCTACCGCGCAGTACGGCAGGGCCTGATGCTGGCCAAAAGCCAGCTGCTGGAGCCGTGGTATGCTTTTCGGCTGGAGGTGCCCGCCGAGAACATCGGCCGCGCCATGAGCGATATCCAGCGCATGGAGGGCGCCTTTGACCCGCCGGAAAGCGGGGAGGAGACGGCGGTGCTCACCGGGTTTACGCCGGTGTCCACCATGCGCAGCTACCCCATGGAAGTGGTGAGCTACACCCGCGGCCGGGGCCATCTGAGCCTGACACTGGACGGCTACCGCCCCTGCCACAACGCGCAGGAGGTGATCGCGGCCATCGGCTATGAGCCGGAGCACGACCTCGACAACCCGGCAGATTCAGTGTTCTGCGCCCACGGAGCTGGTTTTGTGGTGCCTTGGGATCAGGTGCGCAGCCACATGCATGTGGACAGCGGCTGGGGCAAAAGCACCCGTCCGGAGCAGGAAGCGGCTGTGCCTCAGCGTCGGGCCATGGCCTACCGTGCCACGCTGGAAGAGGACGCCGAGCTGCTCAAAATTTTCGAGCGCACCTACGGCCCCATCAAGCGGGACCCGCTGGCAGCCTTCCGCCCGGTGCAGAAGCGGGAGCGCCCCGACTTTGCCGCCGAGCAGTGGGAGATCGCGCCGGAATACCTGCTGGTGGATGGCTACAACATCATCTTTGCGTGGGACGAGCTGAACGCCCTTTCCAAAGAGAGCCTGGACGCCGCCCGCCACAAGCTGATGGACATCCTGTGCAACTATCAGGGCTTCCAGAAGTGCGTGCTCATCCTGGTGTTCGATGCCTACCGGGTGCCCGGCAGCCCCGGCAGCATTGAGCAGTACCACAACATCCATGTGGTCTACACCAAGGAGGCCGAAACGGCGGACATGTTCATCGAGCGGGTCACCCATGAGATCGGCCGGAACCGCCGTGTCCGGGTGGCCACCTCCGACGGCATGGAGCAGATCATCATCCTGGGCCACGGTGCCCTGCGCGTTTCCGCCCGCATGTTCCACGAAGAAGTGCAGAACGTGGAAAAGCAGATCCGCGCCCTGGTGCAGGGGGAAGCGTGATGCTGCAATTTTCCGTTATGACCCACCCGTGAAAAAGCAATGAGAGCAGCCCGCAGGCTGCTCTCGTTGCGATAAAAAATAATTTTCCGCTGAGAATGCCCAGAGTGAAACGGAGGGCATTTCAAATCGTCCGGCCGGAGGTGGAATGATGGCTGTTGAAATTACCGAAGAATTTGTCTGGCAGAATATCCCCCGCCGCCCGCGGGACAGCCATAAGGGCACCTTTGGCAGTGTGCTGGCCGTGGCGGGCAGCGCATTCTACCGGGGCGCTGCACTGCTGGCCGCAGAGGGCGCATTGCGCACCGGGGCGGGCATCGTGACCCTTGCCAGTGTGGAACCGGTGGTGAGCGCCGCAGCAGCCCGCCTGCCGGAGTGCTGCCTGTGCCCCTGTAAGGCGGGGGCCGAGGGCGGTATTTCCCCGGAAAACGTGCCGCTGCTCCGGCGGCAGAAAGCAACCGCTCTGCTGCTTGGCCCCGGCCTTGGCGGCACCGCTCAGAGTGCGGCCCGCGCCGCCGAGACCCAGGCCCTTGTGCAGCAGCTTTTGCCCGGTTTTGCGGGCAGTGCCGTGCTGGACGCCGACGGCCTGAACGCCGCGGCCCGGCTGCTGGGGGAGGGCATGGCCTTCCCACACCCGGCGGGGGAGCTGATCGTCACGCCCCACCCCGGCGAGATGGCCCGGCTCACCGGCCTGTCGGCGGCGCAGATCAACGCCGACCGGGAGGGCACGGCCCTGCGGTATGCGCAGGCGTGGAACGCCGTGGTGGTGCTCAAAGGCGCCCGCACGGTGGTAGCGGCCCCGGACGGCCGGGTGTGCGTGAACCCCACCGGCAACCCCGGCCTTTCCCGTGGCGGCAGCGGGGACGTGCTGGCGGGCATGACCGCCGCCCTGCTGGCCTGCCGCCTGCCCGCCTATGAGGCTGCCGCCTGTGCGGTGTACCTGCATGGTGCCGCCGCCGACCGTGCCGCCGCCGTCCACGGCGAATACGGCATGCTGCCCCATGATATCCTGCCGGAACTGGGCAGGATGTTTGCGGAACATCAGCGATAAAAAAGCCTCCCCACTGTGGTGGGGAGGCTTTTGCACACTTAATCCTGCTCCAGCTCCAGCAGATACTCCTTTACCTCCAGCCCGTAGGCGTAGCCGGTGAGGGAGCCGTTGGCACCCACTACCCGGTGGCAGGGCTGGATGATGGCAATGGGGTTGCAGTGGCAGGCCCCGCCCACGGCGCGGGCGGCCTTTGGTTTGCCGAGGGCCGCGGCCAGCTGACCGTAGGTGCGCACCTCGCCGTAGGGAATCTTGTTCATCTCGGCCCAGACCGCTTTCTGGAAGGCGGTGCCTTTGGGGGCCAGCGGCAGGTCGAACTCCCGCCGTGCCCCGGCAAAGTATTCGTTGAGCTGCTCTTCGGTTTCCTGCAGCAGGGGCGTCTCGCAGACCTTGCGGGGCAGCGGCTCCAGGTCCGGCACGCCGTCCGGGCACAGCTGTACCCCGCACAGGGCGTCGTCCTCTTCCTCCAGCCGCAGGGTGCCCAGCATGCTGTTGATGTACCAGACGTTCAAAAAACCAACGCTTCCTTTCTGGCCAGAATGTGCTATACTGATGGTATCTTAACACAAAATCAGCCATGAGGAAAGGGGCGTTTGCGTTTATGGTACAGGCATTGGAAGAGATTCTGGCAAAGAGCAGCCGCATCGTCTTTTTTGGCGGGGCGGGAGTGTCCACCGAGAGCGGCATCCCGGATTTCCGCAGTGTGGATGGGTTGTATCACCAGAAATACGACTACCCGCCGGAGACCATTCTCAGCCACACCTTCTGGGAACAGAACCCGGAAGAGTTCTACCGGTTTTACCGCGATAAGCTCATTGTAAAGGGAGCCAAGCCCAACGCCGCACACCTGCGTCTGGCAAAGCTGGAAAAGCAGGGCAAGCTGAAGGCTGTGGTCACCCAGAACATCGACGGGCTGCATCAGGCCGCGGGCAGCAAGACCGTGTACGAGCTGCACGGCAGCACCCTGCGCAACTACTGCACCCGCTGTGGGGCTTTTTATGATGTGGACTACATCGCCAACAGCACCGGGGTGCCCCGCTGCGAAAAATGCGGCGGCATCGTCAAGCCGGATGTGGTGCTGTATGAGGAGGGTTTGGACGAGGAAGTGCTGTCCGGCGCGGTGAACGCCATCCGCCACGCGGACACCCTCATCATCGGCGGCACCAGTCTGGTGGTGTACCCGGCGGCCGGGCTCATCCGGTATTTCCGGGGCGACCATCTGGTGGTGATCAACATGCAGCCCACCGGGGCTGACGCCCAGGCAGACCTGTGCATTGCCAAGCCCATCGGGCAGGTCCTGAGTGAGGACGTCGTGCTGGAATAAGGCAGCGCGGTTTCGAGCCGGTTCGCACCCGCTTTTCGGTATGCTGAGAGCATTCCAGAAAAGAATGGGGGACCCAAAATGATCCAGGTTTGTGACCCGCCGCGGGTGCGGCCGGTGCGGCGGTTTTCCGCCGAGGAATTCTGTTTTCTGCTCCGGGGCGAGGCAGGCAGTCTTTACCGCCCCCGCAGCGAGGTGCTGCGGATGCTTACTGTAGGCGAGGTGTGCGGCGTGTGCGATGCCGCCGGGGCTCCGGCCGGAGCCGTACTGCTCCAACCGCTGAATGCTGACACCGCCCTTGCCGCTGCCCTGCGGGCCTGGGCAGGCTGGCGCGGTGTGGAGGGCGGGCAGTTCCTCACGCCGCCGGTGCTGCATCAGCCCGATGCCGCCGAACCGCTGCTCCGGGCGGCCTTTGCCCGGGCGGAGCGCCTTGCCCGGGGCGGGCGGGTGCTGGCGGTGCTGGAATGCACCGCGCAGTCCGACGCCCTGCTGCCGTTGTACATCCGGCAGGGGCTGGCGCTGCGGGCCCTGCGCCCGCTGAACAGTCTGGCACCCTGCTTTGTGCTGGCCGCCGGGTGCGCGGCCCGGGACCCGGTGCCGGTGTGGGTGCCGCTGCAGGACCGTGCCCGGCTGGCCCGATTGCTGGCAAGCGGGTATGCGGCACTGGACAGCCGACAGACCGCCGGGCAGGAGACCTTGCTGGCCATGTACCCGGCATAACAGCAAGCGTGTGAAAAAGAGAGGAAGAACCATGAAAGCAGTCATTCTGGAAAGCTATGTGATGGAGCCGGGCGACCTGGACTGGTCCGGTGTGAAGGCGCTGGTGCCCGACACCGTGAGCTATGTGCGCACCGCCTATGAGGAGATCGCGCCCCGCATCGGGGACGCCGATCTGGTGCTGTTGAACAAGTGCCGCATCGACGAAAACATTCTGGCCCAGTGCCCCAACCTGAAATGGGTGGGCATCATCGCCACAGGCACCGACAATCTGGACCTGGAAGCCTGCCGCCGCCATGGCGTGGCCGTGGCCAACGTGCCAGGCTACTCCACCTACAGTGTGGCGCAGATGACCTTCAGTCTGCTGCTGGCCATCTGCCAGTGCGCTGAGCGCTACAACCGCGCCATGAAAGCGGGTCATTGGCAGTTGGACATCCCGGCGGAATATGGCCTGCTGCCCCAGATGGAGCTGCTGGACAAAACCTTTGGCGTGTACGGCTACGGCAGCATCGGCCGCCAGACTGCCCGCATCGCCCGCGCCTTTGGCATGAAGGTGCTGGTGTGCACCCGCACCGTGCGCCCGGAGTACGCAGAGGACGGGGTGGAGTTCGTGGATGTTGACACCCTGCTGGCCCGCAGCGATGTGCTCAGCCTGCATTGTCCGGCCACGCCCGCTACCCGGGGGCTCATCAATGCCGGGGCACTGGCCAAGGCAAAGCCCGGCATGATCCTGCTGAACACCGCCCGCGGTGCGCTGGTGGACGAGGAAGCCGTGGCCGATGCCCTGCAGAGCGGGCAGCTGGCCTATTATGGGGCCGATGCCTTTGGCACCGAGCCGCTCCCGCAGGACAGCCGCCTGCGCAGCCTGCCCAATGCCATCCTCACGCCGCACATCGCCTGGACCACCAAAGAGGCCCTGCAGCGGCTGATGGACATCACCACCCGCAACCTGCGCACCTGGCTGGAGGGCAGCGGGGAGCACATTGTGAACGGCTGAATTTTATCCCGAAAAATGAGAAGCCCGGAGGCGTCTGATGCTTCCGGGCTTCTTTGCGCAAAAAATCAGTCGATGGTGGTCTTGGTACGACCCACGCCCAGCACGGCGGTGCTGATCTTTTTCCAGCTGTTGCAGCCGCACACCCCGTCCACCGAGAGACTGGTGCGCCGCTGGTAACCGCGCAGGGCTTCCTCGGTGCGGGCACCGAATACGCCGTCGATGCGGCTGCCGGTCTGGTAGCCCAGGGTGGAAAGAGCGTCCTGCAGGATCATCACATAGCAGCCCCGGCTGCCACGCCGGAGGGTGGGGTACCCGGCGGTGGTGCCCCTGCAGGCAGGGGTGCCGTAGCGGCGGTCAAAGTGCACCCAGGTGGGGGTCTGGCTCAAAGGCTCCACATAGCCCCAGGCCCCGGTGTTCCGGGCCGCGTTGTAAATGGCGGTGCGCTTGGTCTGGGTCAGGCTCTGGCCCACGTCGAGTGCCACGCCTGCATAGTGCTGGCTGCGGGTGCCGTGGCCGCCCTCCCAGATGCGCCGGAAAGCATACCCCACCGGGATGCTCTTGCCGTATTTGCGGCGGGTCAGGTTCCAGGCTTCCATGGCGGCAATGGTGGTCCACAGGGTGGGACTGGCCGATTTGCCCCGGAACTCTCGCACCCGCAGGGTGGTGCCGGTACTGTAGGGCATGGGGTCGTTCTCGTTGAGGTTGGCGTAGGTGTACACCTTGTTTTCGTAGGCGTCGTAGATTAGAAGCCGTGCCATGGCTCACTCCTCCTTGTCGCAATTGCAGCTCTGGGCCTGCAGGGCGGTCCAGGTCTCGCGGTTCACGATGCCGGTCACCAGCAGCCCCGCCTGCTGCTGGACAGCCCGCACGGCAGCGGCGTCTGCCGCGCCAAAGCGGTTATTGTCGGCCACATAGTCCTCACCGCAGGAAAGCTGCGCCCGGCGGTTGAGCCAGCGCTCCACCTGTCCAACCTCCTGCCCGGCGCTGCCCTCGGCGATGGCGCGCCCCGGGTAAGCGGTGCTGGGTGGGATGTCTCTATCGGGGTTCGGGGCGTGGGCGGCCAGCTGCAAACTCAGCGCTTCTACCGCCGTCCAGGTGTCGGCATCGGCAATGCCGGTCTGCTCCAGCCCAAGCAGTTGCTGGGCGCTGCGGGTGGCGGCGGCTGTCTCGTCGGTGTACTGGTCGGAGAGGGGCGGGTTTTCCACGCTGTCAAAATAGTAGGCGATGCGCTGCAGCAGGAGGGCGTAGTACAGCACGGCATTGCCGCTGCTGCCGACCGTGAGCGGGGTGCCAGGGTAGGGCAGACGCTTCAGCGTGACCACCGGCCCGGAACTGCGCAGCTGGCTGGCGCGGCCATAGAGGGAATTCCATGTGGTGCGCCCTACCACGCCGTCCACGGTAAGCCCCGCAAACCGCTGGTACGCCCGCACCGCGCGCTCAGTATCCGCGCCAAATTTGCCGTCAATGCTTACCGGTGGGATGCTGCTCTCGTAGGCGCTCATGAGGTAGAGATAAAATTGCAGCTCCCGCACCGCCGTGCCGGAGGAGCCATTGCGCAGCACGCCGGGGTACTCGCCGGGGCGCAGACTGGACGAAAGCAGCTTGTTGGCGATGTCGTTGTACACCTCATACAGCTTGTTCCAGGTGATACGGCCCACCACGCCGTCGCTGGTCAGGCCGAAATAGCTCTGGAACCGCCGCACGGCGGCTGCGGTGGCGGAGCCGAATTTTCCGTCCACCGTCACGTTGGCAAGGCTCGTGTACACGGTGCGGGCGATCTTGAGCCAGAACTGTACCAGCCGCACGTTCTGGCCGCTGGAACCCTCCCGCAGGGCGGTGCCGGGGTAGGCGTTGGGGGTGCCGTTGTCGGACTGGATGCTGCGGAACTGGTCGTATACCTCGGTCCAGGTGGTGCGGCCCACCACGCCGTCTACCGTAAGACCATATTTGCGCTGGAAGGCCCGCACCGCTGCGGCGGTGCCGCTGCCGAACACGCCATCCACTGTCACCGAGGGGATGGCGCTTTCGTACTGCGCCAGCGTGTTCAGCCAGAATTGCAGCTGCTCCACGGCGCTGCCGGTGGAGCCGGTGCGCAGGACCGTGCCGCCCCAGGTGCCGTCCGAGAGGGTGCCGCTGGAAGTCTCGCCCTCGCTGGTCAGCTCGGCCAGATCCTTGACCGACACATAGATATAGCTGATCTTATACCAGGTCTGGCGGCCCACCACGCCGTCGGCGGTCAGATTGAACTGCTTCTGGAATGCCCGTACCGTGGCGGCCATCCGGCTGCCGAATACCCCGTCCACAGTCAGTTTGCCAAGGAAGGGGTAGTCCTTGGTGATGCGGTTCAGCTGCCGCTGCAGGGTGAACACCGCCGTGCCGCTGTCTCCCTGCCGGAGGGGCGAACCGGGGTAGCTCTGGGGGATGGACTGGATGTTGCTGGTACGCACGATCTCGATATCGCTGCCGTAGTAGTAGCGCAGGATCTGTAAAGCGCTGCGCCCGTTGTTGGCCAGCGTCACCGTGCCCCACTGCTTGAGCCCCGGGCAGGTGACCGACTTGCCGTCGCAGTATTCGGAGTAATAGGGGTTCACGGTGCCGCGCTTGCGCAGATAGGTGTTGAAAATGTCATCGGTGATGCGCACCATCACCTCGAACACGGTGCGCCCGTGGACGTAGTACTGATCGTAACTGGTGGAGTTGGTGATGTTGAAGGTGTAGCCCTTGCTGGGGTACCATTCGGTGTAGATGCGGTTCAGCGCCAGCGAGATCTGGCAGTGGATGTTGGCCCGCAGGGCCTGCTCCGGCCACGGGGAGCAAAATAACCCAACTGGCCAAAGCTGCCTGCCCGGACTGCCGCAAGGCACGGAGCGAGATGTAGGAACTGGTCCGGGCGGCCTCCTCGACTGGCGCAAAGAAATCGGACATGCGCTGCTTTTATGGATCAATATATGAAATTTTATTGAAAATCCCTCATGGCGGTGGTAATATAATCCTATATCTCTGTCGTGCTGTACCTATGCTTTTTTGCGGTATTCGGGAGTGCAGAACGACAGCTGCCCAAGAGTTGTGAGGAGAACGATTTGATGAACAAAAGAACATTGCACCGCATGTTTTCCGTGCTTATGGCACTGGTGATGGCGGTCTCCCTGCTGACCGGATGCGGAACAAAAAGCGCAGAACAGGTACAGGAGCAGGAGGATGCCCAGACCATTCAAGTGTATCTGTGGACCACCGGCCTGTACGAAAACTATGCACCCTATATCCAGGCGCAGCTGCCGGATGTGAATATCGAGTTCATCGTCGGCAACAACGATCTGGATTTTTACAAGTTTTTGCAGCAGAACGGCGGTCTGCCGGATATCATCACCTGCTGCCGGTTCTCGCTGCACGATGCTGCTCCCCTGAAGGACAGCCTGATGAATCTTGCCTTAACCAATGAGGCAGGTGCTGTGTACAACACCTACCTCAACAGCTTCAAAAATGAGGATGGCAGCGTGAACTGGCTGCCGGTATGTGCCGACGCACACGGCTTTGTGGTCAATCGCAGCCTTTTTGAGCAGTACGATATCCCCCTGCCCACCGATTACGAGAGCTTCGTTTCGGCCTGTCAGGCGTTTGAGAAGGCAGGCATCCGGGGCTTTACCGCCGATTATGCCTACGACTACACCTGCATGGAAACGCTGCAGGGACTTTCCGCTGCCGAGCTTACCACGACCGAAGGGCGCAAGTGGCGCACCGCTTACAGCGACCCCGCCAGCACCGCACGGGTCGGTCTGGACAATGCCGTGTGGCCGGGGGCGTTTGAGCGGATGGCGCAGTTCATTCAGGATACTCATCTCACAGCAGACGACCTTGCGCAGACTTACGATGACGTGATGGACCTGTTCCGGAATGGGGAGGTTGCCATGTACTTTGGCAGCTCTGCCGGGGTCAAGAAGTTTCAGGACGAGGGCATCGACACGACCTTTTTGCCCTTCTTCAGCCAGAACGGCGAAAAGTGGATCATGACCACCCCGTATTTCCAGGTTGCGTTGAACCGTGAATTGGAGCAGGACACCGCGCGTCGCAGTAATGCCATGAAGGTGCTGAACGTCATGCTCTCCGAGGAGGCGCAGAACCGCATCGTTGCGGACGGGCAGGATGTGCTGAGCTACAGCCAGAACGTCCCCCTGCGCTTGACTGATTATATGAAGGATGTGCGCAGCGTAGTGGAAGAAAACCACATGTATATCCGCATCGCCTCCAACGATTTCTTTGCCATTTCCAAGGATGTGGTCTCCAAAATGATTGCAGGCGAGTACACGGCAAAACAGGCGTATCAGGCGTTCAATGCGCAGCTTCTTGCCGAAGAAGCACCCGCCGCGGACGAGATCGTGCTGACCTCCGGGAAGAGCTACTCCAATGTGTTCCACGCAGACGGCGGCAATGCCGCCTTCTCTGTTATGGCAAACACGCTGCGCGGCGTTTACGGCACGGATGTGCTGCTTGCCACTGCAAACAGCTTTACCGGCAGTGTGCTGCAGGCAGATTATAACAAGAAAATGGCCGCTTCCATGATCATGCCCAACGGTCTGATGTCCCGCCAGCGCACCATGACCGGCGCAGAGCTGAAGGAAACCGTCCGCGCCTTTGTGGAAGGCTGGGAGGGCGGCTTTGTGCCCTTCAACCGTGGTTCTCTGCCGGTGGTCAGCGGCATTGCCGTGGAGGTAGAAGAGGATAACGGCAGCTATACCCTGACCGGCATCACCCGCAACGGGCAGCCGCTGGGGGATGACGACACCGTTACCGTGACCTGTCTGGCAACGGAAAAGCAGATGGCAGCGCTGCCTGCGAGCGAAAGCGGAACGTCTGCGGGCGAAGATACATGGGTGAAAAACACATGGCGAGATCATGTTTCCGGCGGCGGCGCAGCGCTTGCAGAGCCGGAAAACTACATAACGTTGAGGTGAGCGGAATGGCAGACGAAAAGCGTAAACCCAAACGGAACTGCCATCCCTGGCAAAGGTGGCTGCCTGCCGCTGCCGCAATCCTTCTTCTGGTTTTGCTGGCAGTCGGTTTTGGCGTCCGGTACATCTCGTTTGTGTCCCAGACCATCTATCAGGAAAGCACCTCGCATCTGGAAGAGGTGCTGCATAAATCCAACAATATGCTGAAGGAGATGGTGCGCAAAAACCTGACCTATCTGCACTTGTACAACGACTTTTTGGAAAACACTTCCGATGAAGCCGAAATTCAGGCGTATATCGAGAAAGCGCAGCAGTCGACCGGATTTGTCGGCTTTTACTTTCTTACCTACGACGGCAACTACATGACCGTGACCGGGGAGACCGGCTACCTTGGCTTACAGACCAATCTGGACGAAAAGCTCTCCAAGGGCGAGGATATCGTCATGAACACGGCGCTGCCCGGCAAGCCCCAGATGCTTGCTTTCATCTGTCCCGAAACGCAGGGCAGCTACCGGGGCTTTGCCTATGATGCCATTGCCATCGCCTACTACAATGATGCGGTGCTGAAATTGCTGGACAACTCTGCCTTTGAGGGCAATGCCAGCAACTATGTCATCTACCCGGACGGCCGGGTGATCATCGATAATTCCGTAAACCGCAAGGAAACGGTCTACAACTTCATTGCCATGCTGCGCGAGCATTCCGACCTTTCTGAGAAACAGATCCTTGCTCTTTCGGATGCCTTTGCGCAGGGCAGCAGCGGAAACCTGAGGGTGACGCTGGGCGGCATCAGCTATTATCTGGTCTACGAGGGCACGGCGGTCCAGAACTGGACGATGCTGGGGCTTGTGCCGGTCAGGGTCGTCAATGCCGGTCTGGATAAGCTGTGGTTCTATACCATACAGATTGTGGCGGGCATCACCGTAGGCATTGCCGTGCTGGTCATTCTGATGATCGTGCGCAGGGGCCATGCGAACCTGCGCCGGAAGAATACCGAGATCTCGTACCGGGACGAGCTGTTCAAAAAGCTCTCGCTGAACGTGGACGACGTTTTCCTGATGCTGGATGCAGAGACCGCCAAGGTGGATTATGTCAGCCCGAACATCGAGCGGCTGCTGGGCATCCCATGGAAAGAAGTCCGGCAGGATGCCCGTGTTCTGGCAGCGTTGCACCCGAAGGACTCCCCGGATCGCGATAAAAACTATCTGGAAGGGCTTCTCAGCGGGCAGCAGCGCGAATGGGATGATGAGTATGTGCATCTGGAAACCGGGGAGCGGCGCTGGTTCCACATCGTTGCCATGGGCAGCGAGGTGGAGGGCAGAACCAAACACATCCTTGTCATGTCCGACCGCACCGCCGACAAACAGGTAAATCAGGCGCTTTCCGATGCCGTTGCTGCCGCCGAGACCGCCAACCGCGCCAAGAGCACCTTCCTTTCCAATATGTCCCACGATATCCGCACCCCCATGAACGCCATCATCGGCTTTACCACGCTGGCGATCAGCAATATCGACGATAAGAATCGGGTGAAGGATTATCTTACCAAGACCCTCGCATCCAGCAATCATCTGCTCTCCCTCATCAACGATGTGCTGGATATGAGCCGCATTGAAAGCGGAAAGATCCATCTGGAGGAAGTGGAGGTCAACCTTTCGGATGTGCTGCACGATCTGAAAACCATCGTCAGCGGGCAAATTTATGCAAAGCAGCTGGAGTTCTACATGGACGCCATGGATGTGACCGACGAGGATGTTTATTGCGACAAGACCCGGCTGAACCAGATCCTGCTGAACCTGCTGTCCAACGCCATCAAGTTTACCCCGGCGGGCGGCACGGTCTCGGTGCGGGTGCGGCAGCTTGCCGGTAAGGTGCGCGGTTGCGGGCAGTACGAGTTCCGAATCAAGGACAACGGCATTGGTATGAGCCAGGAGTTCGCGCAAAAGATCTTTGAACCCTTCGAGCGGGAGCGCACCTCCACGGTAAGCCGGATACAGGGTACCGGCCTTGGCATGGCCATTACCAAAAATATCGTGGATATGATGGGCGGCACCATCAAGGTGCAGACAGCGCAGGGCAAGGGCAGCGAGTTTATCATCTGCCTGCCCATGCGCACACAGGCAGAGCACCGCCCGGTGGAAAAGATCACCGAGCTGGAAGGCCTGAAGGCGCTGGTGGTGGATGATGACTTCAACACCTGCGACAGCGTGACAAAGATGCTGGTCAAGGTGGGGATGCGCGCCGAGTGGACCCTTTCCGGCAAGGAGGCGGTGCTGCGCGCGCGGCAGTCCATTGAGATGAGCGATGTCTACCACGCCTACATCATCGACTGGCGTCTGCCGGATATGAACGGCATTGAGGTCACCCGTCAGATCCGCAGCCTGCACGATGATACACCTATTATTATCCTGACCGCCTACGACTGGTCGGATATTGAGGTGGAGGCAAAGGCAGCCGGTGTGACCGCCTTCTGCTCCAAGCCTATGTTCATGTCTGACCTGCGCGAGACCCTGATGAGCGCCCTCGGGCAGAACCAGACAGATGCGGCGCAGGAGCTTTTGCCCCAAAAGAATGCCGACTTCAAGGGCAGGCATATCCTGCTGGTGGAGGACAACGAGCTGAACCGCGAGATCGCGCAGGAAATTCTGCGCGAGTACGGCTTCCGGGTCGATACGGCAGAAAACGGTGCAGTGGCGGTGGAAAAGGTCTGCACGGCAGCGCCGGACAGCTATGATCTGGTGCTGATGGATGTGCAGATGCCGGTGATGGATGGCTATACTGCCACCCGGAAGATCCGTGCACTGGACGACCCGGCTCGGGCAAAGATCCCGATCCTTGCCATGACCGCCAACGCATTCGACGAGGATCGCTGCAACGCGCTGGAAAGCGGCATGAATGGCTTTTTGTCCAAACCCATCGTGATCAGCGACCTGGTGCAGGAGCTGCACAAGATCCTGTGAGCCAAACGCCTGTCATGCAAAACAAATAAAGCACCCGCAGCATTTGCTTCCTGAGGTCAAGAGCCTCTGCGAAGCCTGCTGCGGGTGCTTTTGCTTTTGTCGGATGGTGTTATGTTTTCAGTACATCTGCAAGAACCTGCAGCAGGTGCGGAATATCCAACGGCTTTGCAATGTGGCCGTCCATCCCGGCCTTCAATGCACTCTGGCGGTCTTCTTCAAAGGCATTTGCTGTCATTGCAAAAATGGGAATGCCTGCCTTTGCAGCATCCGGCAGGGCACGGATCTGCCGTGTCGCCTCGTAGCCGTCCATCTTGGGCATCTGGATATCCATTAAAATCAGGTCGTACTGCCAGGGGGCCGCCTGCTTCATCTTCCGGACGGCGATCTCGCCATCCTCAGCAGTGTCCACCGCAAAGCCCGCTTCCTTCAGGATCTCCTGCGCAAGCTCACGGTTCAAGGCATTGTCCTCCACCAGCAAAAGTTTCTTTCCCTTGAAACCGGAGGCATTTGGCTGCGATGGTTCGTGGATAGGCTCTGCACCAAACGGTTCTGCCAGCACTCTGCGCAATTGGGAAAGGAATAGCGGCTTTTCGCAGAAAGCGGTCACGCCGGCAGCGCGGGCTTCCTCTTCGATATCTGCCCAGTCGTAGGCCGTCAGAATGATGATGGGGCAGCTTTTCCCAATCACCTTGCGGATCTGCCGCACGACCTCGATGCCGTTCATATCGGGAATCAGCCAGTCGATAATGTAGACGCTGAATTCATCGCCCTGTTCCATGGCGTACCGGGTGCGGATCACCGCTTCCCGGCCGGAGATCGTCCACTCCGGCCGCATCCCGATCTTAGACAGCATGGTGCTGACGCTCAGGCAGGTGTCGGTATCGTCATCCGCTACCAATGCGCGCAGCCCTTCCAGCTGCGGGATCTGCTTCTGCTCCACCTTTCGTCCGCTGAGTGCGAAACAGAGATCTACGATGAATTCGCTGCCCTTGCCCGGCTCGCTCTCAATGGCAATGGTGCCGCCCATCAAGTCCACAATGTTCTTGGTGATGGACATGCCCAGGCCGGTGCCCTGAATGCCGCTGACAGTGGAGCTTTCCTCTCGGCTGAACGCCTCAAAGATGTGTTTCTGGAACTCTTCGCTCATACCAATGCCATTGTCCTTGATGCGGAACTCATAGCAGCCACGGCCCTTGGGCGCACCGTTCTTCTGGGCAATGCGGATGCTGATCGTGCCGCCTGTGGGAGTGAACTTGATGGCGTTGGACAAAATGTTCAGCAAGATCTGGTTCAGCCGCAGCGGGTCGGTGATGATGTCCTCATTTTCCACATCTATGGTATCGATGAAAAGCGACAGCCGCTTTGCCGAAACATTGGGTTGAATGATGGAGCGAACATCGTGGACGAGGTCCGGCAGATGCACCGCTTTTTCATCGATCTTTACTTTTCCGCTCTCGATGCGGCTCATATCCAGCACATCATTGATGAGGGAAAGCAGATGCTGGCTGGAGGTCGAGATCTTTTTCAGGTAGTCCAGTACCTGTTCTTTATTATCAATATGGGTCGCAGCCAGCGAGGTGAAGCCAATGATGGCGTTCATGGGAGTACGGATATCGTGGCTCATGTTGAACAGGAACTCCCGCTTGGCGCGGTTTGCCGCCCCTTCGTGCTGGAGTGCGATCTCCAGTTTGCGATTCTGTTCCTCCAGCTGAGCCTGATACTTCCTCTCCTGTTCTTTTTTCTGCTGCTCCATCTCCTGCACGGAGCGTCTGCGCAGCACCTGAAGGATCATTACAAGCAGGATATAACTGACCAGTGCCATCAGAATCAATGGAATGGATTCACGGAAGACCGATTTTTCGTCTGCATACGCATAGAGATCAAAAGATCTTCCATGGCAGTACATTCCAAAATAGCAGCCGGAGCCGTTCCAATCGTGGGTATGGGTCAGCGTTTCGGCGGTCCCGATTTTGCGGATTCCCTGCACCAGCGGACTGTCCGCAGCCCCTTGCCCGATCAGCTCCGGGCGGTTAGAGGCAATGACCTGATCGTTCTGCACGATGAACAATGTGCCGCTGGTCTCAGCTGAGTAGCCGTCCAGTACGCTCTGAATGGACAGAGCTGTTCCCTCTACGAATTTTGCCGGGGTATAACGGTAGGCAAGCAGGATCACATCGTTGTCTTCTGCCCGATATGCCGCAACATCCACGGCAGACCCATCTTCCAGCAGGACCCGCTTCAGGTAGGTCTTTTGCAGGTAAGAGAAAACGTCCAGAACGGTATCATTTTTGAGCTGTTCTCCAAACCGGGCATAGCCGATGCCGTTCGTTGTGGATTCGCACAGGAGCGTACCGTCCGGGGCCAGAACCGAGATCCCTGTGAGCCAAAGCGTCTCCACCTGCTTATTCAGGCACTGCGGATCGGAAAAATCGAGCGCAGGGTCCTGTGCCAGCTGATGCACCGCTATCGCTGCGCGGCGGAGCGCTTTGGCAACAACGGTATCATTGTACTTTTCAAAGCTGGTGGACTGCGATTTGACAAAATCAAGAGTCTGGCAGAAATGTTCCTCTGTTGCGCGCAGTGCCCGCCAACCCGAGAAGAAAACGATGCCGACCATAAAAAGCACGCCGATGATCAGATGGATTCCCCATCTCCATGTATCCGGAAGGATTCTGTTTTTATGTGTCAATGGTGTCTACCTCCAGATACTGCGAAGCATGCTCAAGATATCGGCCAAGGATCTGCTCCAGTGTGCCGTCTGTGCGCATCTGCGCAAGAACAGCGTTTAGCTGGCTGTCCAGCCCACGGCTGTCATTTTTTGCAAAGGCGATGCCCAGGCCGGTGACCAGCAGCGGTTCTTCGAGGATGCGGAACTCCACAAAATTGTCCTTCATGTATTGCAGGATGGCCGTTTCATGGGCAGCGATGGCATCCACGTAGCCGCAGGCCAGCATCGCATACTGCACGCTGCGGTCTTCGATGCTGAACACATCGACCACTTGCGGGATGCGCGGATCAGAGCCGCTGAGGAAGATCTCCTCCGGCTTGCCGGTGCTCTGCACGGCGACGGTCTTTCCGGCAAGGTCACCGAGTGTCCGGATGCTGCTGTTGGCATCCACTGCAACCACCTGACGGCTCACCATGTAGGGCCCCGCCCAGCGGTATATCTCCTCGCGTCCATCCATGGAAAAGCAGCCCCAGATACAGTCGATGGTGCCGCTTTCCACCAGATTTGTTTTTTGCTCCCAATCGATCGGTTCAAACCGGGCAGCATACCCCATGCGGCGGAATGCTTCGGTGGCGATCTCCACGTCGATCCCGGCGGGAATGCCGTCATTGTTCAGATAAATATAGGGCGGATAGGTATCACTTCCCACAAGGATCTGCGGAAGATCACTGTCCGTTGCGTCCGTTCCGCCGCAGGAAGTCAGACTGCCAACGGCAGCAGATGCCGCCAGCAGCGTGCAGCCGCGCAGAAATGCACGGCGTGAGATTCTGTGCTTCATTCGGGCTTTTCGTTCTCCTGTCTTTATTGCATCCGCTGCTCAGTTGTGCTGCTGTAATTCTTCTTTCAGGTCGGCCTGGATATCCGTCAGACATTGCAGCAGCAGCGGGTTGAACGCTCCACACTCGCCGTTCAGAATCATCTGCATAGCTTTTTCGTGGGAGAAGGATTTTTTATAGCAGCGCTCGCTGGTCAGTGCATCATACACATCTGCCAGCGAGACCAGTTGTGCACTGATGGGGATCTCATCGCCCTTCAGTCCATCCGGGTAGCCGCGCCCATCCCAGCGTTCGTGGTGCCAGCGGGCGATCTCATAGGCGGTTTGCAGCAAAGGCTGCTCGCCAAAATTATCCAGATTTTGCAGCATCTCGGCTCCCAGCAGGCTGTGGGTCTTGATGACTTCAAATTCCTCCGGGGTCAGTTTGCCGGGCTTGTTGAGGATCTTGTCGGCAATGCCGATCTTGCCGATGTCGTGCAGGGCAGAGGCCAGCGGGATCAAATCCTGCTGTTCGGCGGAGATCGAGTACTTGTCACTGACCTCCAATAGACAGTGGAGCAGCGTTTCTGTGATGATACGGATGTGCCGCACATGGAGACCGCTTTCACCGTTGCGGAATTCTACGATATGACTCAGAACACCCACCAGCATATCCGTATTGTTTTCACGGGCACGGATCTGGTCAGAAACCATCTGCACCAGCCGCCGCTGCTTGGCGTACAGCTTGATGGTATTGGTCGCGCGGCGGTACACGATGCGCGCATCAAAGGGGCGATTGACATAATCACTTGCACCCAGTTCGTAGGAACGCCGGATCGCCGCATCAGAGTCCTCGCTGGAGATCATAATGACCGGGGTATCCTCGATGGTGTGGTTGGCATTCATGGCTTTCAGCACTTCAAATCCGTCCATAACGGGCATATTGATGTCCAGCAGAACCAGTGCAATGTTTCCGGCTTCCTCCTGCAATTTTTCAATGCATTCTTTTCCGTTTTCTGCTTCCAGAACGTGGTAACGATCTCCTAAAATCTCTGCCAGCATCATGCGGTTCATTTTAGAGTCGTCCACAAGCAGGACCCGGGATTTTTCCTGCAAAAGCGTTTCCGGTGCGGCCAGGCTGCGCCCCGGAATCTCCACCATAACGGCATTCTTGCGGCACTTTGCCTGATACATCAGCCAATCTGCACGGCGAACAATGTTTTCCATGGGGTCGGCAATGGCCTGTATCGTTCCGCCGATGCTCAGCGAGATGCGGAAATGCGAATAGCCGGGTACAGATGCCATCTGTGCGGCCGTGTGGATCTGTTCCAGTTTGGTCTGCAAAAAATCTCCCGGAATGCCGGGTAAGACCAGCAGAAACTCGTCTCCTCCGTAACGGATGAGCAGATCCGACTCCCGGATACAGGATTGAATGGCTTTTGTCGCCGTTTTCAGTGCCATATCTCCTGCGTAATGCCCGTATGCATCGTTGCATATCTTGAAATCATCCACATCCAGCAGTGCGATTCCTGCCGGGCCGATGGACTTACGGACAACTTCTTCGTAATAGCGGCGGTTGTAAGCACCTGTCAGAGAATCTCGATAAAGTTCTTCTTTGAATGCCCGTTCCTGTGTGGCATGCAGCTGGTTTGTTTCGTCCAGCTGTGCTTTCTGATTTTTGATCAACTGTTTCAGCGTTTGCTCCGCTACAGTAAGGGCGGCTTCCTGTTGATGCAGTTTTTCCAACAGCCGCTGCTCGCGCTCCTGGTAGTAGTGTTCCACTTCGGAAAGTGTCGTTGGATGATCGTTCAAGTTCTGACCTTCTTCCATATCATGCGTGTTTTAACTGTCTGCGAAAGCGTGATGTACCGCTATTTGTTTCGGGGGGGTGACACGGAAGCGCTTCACCGTCTGCTCCAGAGCGCTGATGTCCACGGGCTTGGACAGATGCTCGTCCATGCCGGCTTCCCTGCTCTTCTGCATATCCTCAAGGAAGGCGTTGGCGGTCATGGCAAGGATGGGGATGGTGCGTCCCAGCGGGTTTTCGCCATTGCGGATGCGGCGGGTGGCTTCCAAACCGTCCATCACCGGCATCTGCACGTCCATCAAAATCATGTCATAATCGCCGGGCTTTACGCTGGCAAAGGCATCCACGATCTCCTGACCGTTGGAGCAGATGGTGCAGCTTGCGCCCTTGGTCTCCAGCAGCATCTGCAAAATTTCGGCGTTGAGGGCGTTATCCTCGGCGCAGAGGAACTTCATCCCGGACAGGGGAGAAACGGCGTCCTCTTCCTCCGGGAGCGCCTGCGCCTTTTGTGCCGTGTCTGTCTCGATATCAATCGGCAATTCCAGCACCACCTCAAAGCGGGTGCCTTTGCCGGAGGCACTCTCCACGCTGATGGAACCGCCCATCAGGTCTACGATGCTCCTGGTGATGGCCATGCCAAGGCCGGTGCCCTGCACCTTGTTGGTGCCGGATTTTTCCTCCCGGGTAAAGGGGTCAAAAAGGGTCTTTTGAAAGTCCTCGCTCATGCCGATGCCGTCATCCTGCACCACAAAGCGGTATTTGGCGTAATGCTCGGTATGGGTAAGCTCATCTACCTCCAGCCGGATGTGCCCACCGGTGGGCGTGTACTTGACCGCATTGGAGAGGATGTTCATCAGCACCTGATTCAGGCGGTTGGGGTCGGCTAGCACGTTTTCGTGCTGCACAAGGGTGTTTACCGTAAAGGTCTGGCGGCGCTGGCCTGCCTGCTGGTGGATGATGCTATCCAGCTGGCTGATCTGCTGGGGCAGGTTCATCTTTTCCACATTCAGGGTAGTCTTGCCGCTCTCGATCCGGCTCATATCCAAAATATCGTTGATGATGCCCAGCAGCAGCTGCCCGGAGGTTTCCAGCTTGGCCAGATGCTCGGCCAGTTTTTCCGGCTGGTGCAGCTCGTTTTTCATCAGGGTGGTAATGCCGATGATGGCGTTCATGGGGGTGCGGATGTCGTGGCTCATGTTGGAAAGGAAGTCCGTCTTGGCCTTGCTGGCCTTTTCGGCTACTTCCAGTGCGGCTTCCACCGCCAGCATGGTCTGGTGCTCGCCTGTGCGGTCAGACAGATCCACGATGCACTTTTTTGCACCCTGCGCATCATTGATAAAGCCGGTCACATGGATATAGCGCGGCTCGCCGGTCTCCTGATGGATAAACTCCCGATTCCATTCCTGCTGCGTGCCCGGCTCCATCTGCATCAAATCGTCCAGCCGTGATCTGCAATGATAGCCCCCGGCAGAACACAGAACGTGGAAATCCTCCTGCACCGCTTCAGTGGAGATGCCCAGAATGCGCCGGACGTTGGGGCTGATGTATTCCACCTTGCCGGTGCCGGTGTCGATCATCAAAAACACATCGTCCACGTTGCGGGAAAGGCTTGAGAACAGCTCCTCGCGCGCCAGCAGCTGCTGATCCTTTTTCCGCAGCTTTTGCCGGTTGCTCTGTACCACCAGCAGCAAAACGGCAACGGCCAGCATTCCCACGATGCTGCTCATCACGGCCATGGTGGTGTATTGCAGCCGGTTCATATTGGCGTTCACAACGCTTTTGGGAGCAATGCCAAGGATCGTCCAGTTCTGGAAGGCGGCAGAACCATAAACCATGTAATAGCTGACGCCATGGATGGAAAACTCAAGGCTGCCGCTCTTCCCGGCGGCAAAAGCCTTTTGCAGGGCAGTGATCTGTTCTGCCGTAAAACCAGCCGAATTCTTGAGCATGGCAAGGATGTTGTGCACGCCGCGCATATCTTCACTGCTGCTGTCCAGCACCACACGGCCATCCGGCAGCACGGCAAAGGTGCTGCCGTGCCCCTCAAAAGCAGAGATCTTCAGCGAGTCCACCAGATCTTTGTTGTTGTAGGTGACGGCAATGGCCTCGTACGCAAAGCCCTGATAGCTGCCTTTTTCCGTGGGGACTGCAAACACCATGATCTCCGGCTTGTCCGGTACGACCGAGTTTGCCACGATAGGCTGCTGCTCCAGAACCAGCTGCGACAGCATTCGTCCCAGATCGAGATAGCCTTGTTCTCCGTCCAGCGTGATATAGGAGCCATCCCGTGAGACGAAGAAAAAATCTGTAAACTGGTATTCTTCTTTTGCTTGTGCAAGGAAAGAGCGGACATCGGCGTCGCTTTGCGCATGTTCCAGATAAGGTGTCCACATCCGCATGACGCCCCAGTTGAGGGATACCTTATTGTAAAGAGTCTGGTTTGCCTGATGGTAGATCTCCGTAAGGTGTGCAGTGCTTTCCTCGTAGATGATGTGCGACATAAAATCCGTAAAGACAACGCAGCTTGTCAAAATACCGACGCCGAGCAGCAGCACTGCCAAAACTGCGAGGATACGGTTTTTTATCGCAGGCCGCATCTTAGTTTCATTTTTCAAGAGTTTATTCTCCCTGTACAATGGTCAGATACTCGGAGGGGGCGGGGAACTGCTTGCTGACCGCCAGCGAATCCTTCAGGCAGGAGCGGCTTTCTGCCCCTTCAATGGCGTATTCCGTCCGCTTGGCTTTCAGGTTCTCCGGCATGGGGCAGTTGCAGTAGACCTCGTTTTCTATCCACACATCAATGCCCGCCACAAATACGGTATAGGTGGCGGTATCGTCCAGCGGTGCACCGTTGATGGTAAGCTCTTCCAGACGGAACTTGCCCTGCTCGTATTCGGTCACCTTGTATTCCATGCCGCTGGTCACGGGCATATAATTCCGGTGACGGATGGGGTTTGCACCGTTGTCCTTCACGTTTACCAGCCACTCCATCATCTGCCGCAGCTCTGCACCGGTATATTCACCCTGCGAGACAGCGTAGTTGCCAGCCATCACCCACAAAATCTGCTGCTTGCTGTACTCGCCGCAGTAGATGGAGGTGGACACCAGCGGCGAATAACCGACTGCAATAGACGCATCATAGGTGGCGCGCAGGGCGTTCATCAGCGAGGAAGCCGCAGCGCTGCCGTGGTCGGTCATGTCGATGGAGTATGCGGTATTCTGGGTGAACAGCACCTCGGCTTCGGAATCCGCTCTGGGGGTGACCAGCTGCTCATTGAACGCATCGTATGCGGCCTTGGCATCGTATTCGCCGGTGATCATCTTGTGTCCTACATCTTCCGAAATGCGGAAGATCTCGGTGGAAGCCAGACGCATATACAGATGATTTGCGCTGATGATATCCGCAACCTGTTCCAGAGAAGTGGAGGAGGTAATATTGATCTCCTTGTTATAAGACAGTACAGCAGCACCGCCAGCCATCTTGCTCTGACCCTCTGCACTGTACACAGCCTCAAGTACCTTCAGCACGGCAGCCAGCTTTGCTTCGTCCTGCGCTACTGTGTTGGAAACTGCTGCCTGACACATGGGGTAGGTCAGCAGCCAGCTATCGTTGGCAGTCTCGCCGAAATAGGGCAGAATCGATGCATGAAAGCCGTACTGGTCAGGCATTACATCCGCTATGCCTGCGGTGGTGCGGATCATGGCGGTCTGCCGCGCATAGAAAGGCTCGGCAATGGGATTCAACTCCAACCGATCGTCACCGGGCTGCACCCGCACATCCTTGAGGAACTGCTCGTATTTTTCAAAGACCTTCGGCCATACCACATCGTCCAGACCGGTGGAGCCGTCCTCGGTCTCGCTCTCGTAGTTCCTGCGCCATGTGGTGCCCTCCAGGCTCATCAGCTCCGGGATAGCGCTGCCCTGCATGGTTTCCAGACAGGTGTAGTCATACCTCCAGTCTGCCTGATAGCCTTTGATGCCGACAGCCTCAAAGGCATTGATGGCCGCCACGAACTCAGCGTAGTTGGTGGGCAGGGGGATGTTGTACTGAGCAAACAAGTCGACATTTGCAGCCGTGCCGTCCACCTCGGCGCACATGGGCAGCCAGCGGATCGCACCGTCCGGCTCCTGATTGTTGTTCAGGTAGCTGGAATAGAAGGTGCCTGCAACCTCGGTCGTGCTCAGGTCCATCAGGTGCTCTGCCAGAGGAGCCGCATCGTTCAGGGAGAAGCGGCGGCAGGTGATGATATCCGGCAGCTGCTCCGCACGGTTCAGCAGATCGCGGTAGTAGTCCATGGTGTTGAAGCCCTGAATGAAGTTGAACTCATACTCCGGGAATTTTTCTTCCAGCCACGGAGTAAGCGCTTTCATCATGGAACGATCCCACAGATAAAAAGTGATCTGGATCTTGCCGTTCTGGCTGCTGCTCTTGCCGCCCTCGGCCTTACCGCTGCCGCAGGCGGTCAGTGCTGCCGTTGCCGCAGTAATGCCGCAGACCTGCAAAAACGAGCGGCGGGAGATCTTTTTCATCATGCAAATATACCTTCCTCACAGTATCGGAGGGCAGCACTGCGCAGGTGCAGTAGCGCAGTGCTGCCGTAGCGATTCTTACACACCCCACAGGAATCCCCGCGCTCGCGGCCTGTCCGCACTGGGCTTTGCGCTGATTTTCCCATAATATGACAATATTATTGTACCATTGCAACAAAAGTGTTTCAAGCTGATTTTGAACGTCTTGCAATATTTTGCATGAAAAATCTGGAAGGTTCTGAATTTCGCTGACTGGAAATAGACTGAAGTGACACATATCACAACCAAGTGGACCGAAAAGGGGGATTCAATGAAAAAAACTCCTTTTATTCTGCACGAAAAATTTCGTTCGGACAACAACGAACAGCGCAAAGAAGATTTCCAAAAGGAATTTGAGCGATATATCATCAATGGATTGTTAAATGCCGTTCCTTCAAGAGCCTGCACCTGATGTGGCATCCCTGAATTTGAAGGAGAGATGCGTTATGCTGCGCATGGATGCTCGTGTACAAAAAGAAGGGGGAAAATCATGAAAGCAGCAATTTATTGCCGCCTGAGCAAAGAAGATGAAGATAAAATTGGCGAATCGGAGAGCATTCAGAATCAAAAGTCGATGCTGCTCCAGTACGCCATTGAGAAAGGATTTGATATTTACCAGATCTATACGGATGAGGATTATTCCGGCATCGACCGGAACCGTCCGGCATTCAATTCGATGCTGCAAGCCGCAAGCGAACATCAGTTTGATGTGGTACTGGCCAAAACGCAATCCCGTTTTACCCGTGATATGGAACTCGTGGAAAAATATCTGCACGGAAAGTTCATGGAGTGGGGAATCCGCTTCATTGCGGTGGTAGACCATGTGGATACCAACGATACCGCGAACAAAAAATCTCGCCAGATCAACGGCTTGATCAACGAATGGTATCTGGAAGATCTGTCCACCAATGTGCGCTCAGTCCTCGACCACAAGCGGAAAGAGGGACTGTTCATCGGCTCTTTTGCACTTTACGGCTATTGCAAAGATCCGGAGGCAAAGGGAAAGCTCGTAGTTGACCCGGAAGCGGCAGAAATTGTAAAGCGGATTTTCTCAATGGCTCTCAGCGGGATAGGAGCACATAAAATCGCGCGCATCCTCAACGATGAGAAGGTCCCAAGCCCGACAGCCTATAAGCAGATGAACGGCATTCACTATCACATTGCTGCGAAAAACAGGAATGTAGGACTTTGGAGCAGCCCGACGGTGTACCAGATGCTCCATAATCAGACCTACGCAGGAAATCTGGTGCAGGGGAGACATAAGAAGATCAGCTACAAGACGGAAAAGACGATGTGGCTCCCGAAATCGCAGTGGATCGTGGTCGAAAATACCCATGAACCGATTATTGACATGGAAACCTTTGAGACTGTCCAGATGATGCTGAAAGAGCGCACCCGAAGCGCTGCCGGCGGTATGATCCATCCTTTGGCACGGAAAGTAGTGTGCAGCTGCTGCGGCTGTATCATGGAGCAGACTGGACGTCCTCCCCGGGCAGACGGCACCCGGATACGTTATGTCCGCTGCCGGATGCATCAAAGGGCACCGGAAGTGTGCGGCAACAAGACCTGTACAGAGATGAACGCATTGGAGAATGCTGTACTGGAACGTATCCGGGCGTATGCGGCAGACTATTTTGACCCTGAAAAAGTTACCTTTCCAGAACAGGATGACCCCATCCAGCAGCGAGAGCAGGCCAAGCGCGACGAGTTGAAACGGTTGAAAAGCGAAGCAGACCGGCGGCGCAAGGCCGTGCAGGAACTGTATTTGGATAAGGTGTCAGGTTTAATTGATGCCGTTCAGTTTTCTGAAATGAACCAGACCTTTCTGGAAGAAGTGAAAAAGGCAGAGACCCGGATCGATACATTGGAAGCGGAACTGGAACAACAGCAGGAGGAGACCAGTATGATCAAGACGCAGAGGCAGCGTGTCAGTGAACTGGCACAGGTTTCACAGCTGACCCGTGAACTTGTTGTACGGTTGGTCCATCGGGTCATTGTCAGCCCAAAAGATCCGATTACCGGAGAGCAAAAAATCACGATTGAATGGAATTTCTGAGCCGGCAGGCAGTTTGGCTGCCTCGCTGGGCTGTTTTCGTCCGCCCAGGTGGGGTATACCTCGCTGGAGGCGACATTGGCAATATAATCCCGGAAGGACACGGTCACGTTGCGGGCAGAAGCTGCCGGTTTGCCCAGATGCACCGTGATGTTTTTGGGGATGATCACCTTGTCCAGCACACGGGGCGTGCAGTTTTCCACCGGCTGTGCACCGCTGCCGCCGCTGCCCGCAAACAAAGGGTGCGGCGGGATGACGATGGGCGCGTTCGGGATGTCCTTGCCTTCCTCCGTGACCGGAATCATCGCAGGCTGTGCCAGCGTGATCTGCCCGGCAAAGATCTGGATGCCCTCGATGCGCACGGTGCGGTAGCCGGATTTTGCGGCGGTCAGGCTGACAACGGCGTAAGGGCGGGTGGTGTTGTCCTCGTCCAGCGAGAGGGTGCAGGCGGGGGCTTCAACGGGGATGTCGGCGGCGCTGCCGGTCGCATCGGTGATGCAGTGCAGGGTAAAGCCGTCCCCCTGCACCGCAACGGTCACCCCCTCCATGGGGGCAGACTGGCGGGCCGCAAAGGTCTGGATGCGGAGAGTTCCGGTGTTTTTCATGGAGATACGCTCCTTTGCTGGTAAAAGTATGCTTCTGCCCCAGCGTATTCCGTCCGGCACCCGGGCGTGCATGGCAATGCACACCGCAAATAAAAAAGCCGCCCGAAGGCGGCAGGGGAGAAAGGTTTATTTGGCGCTGTCCTTGGCAAGGGCGGCGTCGATATTTTTTTGCAGAGCGGCAAGGTTTTCTTCCTTGTCGATGCCGCCAAGCAGGGGCTGCCCCACAACGTTGCCGTCCCGGTCAAAAACGTAGGTGGTGGGGAAGGCCATGATGTTCAGTGCAAACTTGCCGGCCTCACTGCCGGAGGCAAAGTAGATGTTGCGGTAGCTTGCGCCCGTTGTCTCCAGCAGCTTTTTGGCGGCATCAATGCCCTGCTGGTTGCCGTCCAGCGTCTCGGTGTTGATGCCGATGACCTCACCGCCCTGTGCCTTGACCTTCTCGTTCAGGGCGTTCAGGTCGTCCAGTTCCTCCACGCAGGGCTTGCAGCCGTTGAACCAGAAATTCACCACCGTAAAGGCGTTGCCCGCAAACAGGCTGTTGTCCACCGGGTTGCCCTCTAAATCGCTGCCCTCAAACTTGGGGAAGGCGTTGCCCTGTGCGGCGGCACCGGAAGCAGCATCCTCTGCGGGGGCAAGGGCGGCGATCTGCTGTTCGATGGCACGAATCTTTTCGGCATCTGCGGTCAGGGTCTTGTACTCCTCGTCCGAGAACTGGTCTTTTGCCTTTTCCACAGCGCTGAGCAGAAAATCGCCGTAGTTGGCGCTGATCGTGGTTTCGGTCACGTTCTTGTCCATAGAGGCGAATACCTTCTCCCACAGGGCATCGTTTGCGGAAAGGATCTCGTTTTCCTCGGCCAGCAGCTGCTCCTCGGTCTTGCTTTCCGCTGCCGCAGAGGAAGCGGAAGAAGAGGATGCAGAAGATGCAGAGGATGCGCCCTGCCCGCAGGCGGCAAGGCTGAAAGCCAGCACAAGGCTGAGCAAAAGTGCGGCAATACGATGGATATTCATGGTTTTACTCCTTTGTTGTTTCGGTATTTGATTGGTCCCCCAGCCCGAACTTGTACTGAATGGCGTCCGTGGGGCAGGCTTTCATGCACATCCCGCAGCGGATGCATTCGGCGTGGTTGGGGGTCTTGGTAATGTCTACGTCCATCTTGCAGGCCTTTGCACAGGCTCCGCAGGAGACGCATTTGTGGGTGTCTACGCGCATCTGGAACAGCGAGACCTTGTTCAGCAGCGCATAGAACGCGCCCAGCGGGCACAGCCACTTGCAGAAGGGGCGGTAGAACACCACGCTGCCCACGATGACCGCCAGCAGGATGCAGGCCTTCCATGTGAACAGCTTGCCCAGCGCAGCGCGGATGCCCGCATTGGTCAGGGAGAGGGGAATGGCACCCTCCAGCACGCCCTGCGGGCAGAGATACTTGCAGAAGAAGGGGTCGCCCATGCCCAGCTCATTGACCGCCAGCAAAGGCAGCAGCACCACCATGACCAGCAGCACCGCATACTTTAAATAGCGCAGCGGCTTTAACTTTTTGGTGGAGAGCTTGGGGGATGGGATCTTGTGCAAAAGCTCCTGAAACCACCCGAATGGGCAGAGGAAACCGCAGATGAACCGCCCCAGCAGCACCCCAAAGAGGATGAGGATGCCGGTAATGTAGTAGGAAAAGCGGAACTTGGAAGAGCCCACCACCGCCTGGAATGCTCCCACCGGACAGGCACCGGCCGCGCCCGGGCAGGAATAGCAGTTCAGCCCCGGGACGCAGACGTATTTTCCGCCGCCCTGATACAGCGCTCCTTTTGCAAAATTGGGCAGGTGAATGTTGGTCAGCAGGGTAGCCCCGGCTTGTATAAAGCCCCGGAAGCGGGCAAGGGGAGAAAGCTTTTTCTTTTTCTTATCCAATGCCCACACACTCCATACACAGCCGGATGGCTTTTGAAAATACGGTGTCCGCCTCGCCCCGCCATAAGCCGAACAGCAGCATCAGCACCCCGGCGGCAAGCAAAAGCAGCTGCGCCTGTTTTTTTGTCATGAACATCACATAGCCTCCTGTTGTTTGATGGCATCAGTATACACCATGCGGGATAAAATCTTTGCTAAGAAAATCTTAACACGAATCTTAACACTGTCTGCTATAATCTGCTATAATGAAGAAAAAAGTAATTTTTATGGGAAAGGTGGAAAACAAAGATGCGCCTTTTGGTGGTAGAGGACGAGCACTCCCTGCGGGAGGATATTGCCCGAAAGCTGCGGCTGTCCGGGTACGAGGTGGATGCCTGTGCAGACGGCGAAGCCGCGCTGGAAGCACTGGCGGCAGAGCGGTACGACCTTGTACTGCTGGACCTCAACCTGCCCAAGGTGGACGGAATGCAGGTGCTGCGCACCCTGCGCCGGCAGGACCTTGAGACCTGTGTGCTGATCTTGTCGGCACGCAGTGAAATTGCAGATAAAGTGGAGGGGCTGGATGCCGGGGCGAACGATTACCTTTCCAAGCCCTTTCACCTTGCAGAGCTGGAAGCCCGGGTGCGCAGCCTGACCCGGCGCAAATTTATTCAGCAGGACGTCTGTCTGTGCTGCGGACGGCTGAGCTTCAACACCCGCAGCCGCGTTGCTGCTGTGGACGGTCAGACCCTTGCGCTGACGCGGAAGGAGAGCGGCGTACTGGAATATCTGCTGCTGCATCAGGGACGCCCGGTCAGTCAGGAGGAGCTCATCGAGCACGTCTGGGATGGCAGCGTAGACAGTTTTAGCAACTCCATCCGGGTACATATCTCTGCCCTGCGCAAAAAACTGCGGGCGGCGCTGGGCTACGACCCCATCCGCAACCGCATCGGGGAAGGCTACGAGATCGGAGGCGAGGTACAATGAAACATTTGTCCCTGCAATGGCGCATCACCCTGCTGACCGCGCTGCTCATCGCCTGCGCCTGCGTGTGCATGAACCTGCTTTTATACCGCACCGGCGTTACCGGCATGGATGCCCTCAACGGCTTTATGATGCAGTACCAGCCCGGCAGCGCGGATCCGTTGACCATCGAGATCCCGCAGGAGGAAATGTCCAGTCTGCTGGCGCATTTTTCGCAGGAAGTCTACGATGCAAAGGTGGTCTTTGGCCGCAAGGGCTGGTGCATCACCGCCGTGGTCACCATCGTCAGCGCTGCCATCGCTTATTTTGTCAGCGGCAGAGCGCTGAAACCGTTACAGCAGCTTGCGCAGCAGGCGCAGCGGGTCGATCAGGACAGCATTGCCACCACCCGTCTGGACGAAAACACTGTGCAGGAATTCGGGCAGTTGAGCCGGTCGGTGAACCGGATGCTGGATGGTCTGGCGCAGTCCTTTGAGTTGCAGCGGCAGTTTGCGGGCAATGCCGCCCACGAGCTGCGCACCCCGCTGGCTATTTTGCAGACGAAGCTGGAACTGTTTGCAGAGGAGCACCCGGCCATGGATGCCGAAACTGCCGGGCTGATCCGCTCTCTGCGGGAGCAGCTGGACCGGCTAACCGCTCTTGTGCGCACTTTATTAGAGATGAGCAATCTGCAATCCGTCTCCCGCACCGACCAGATCGCCCTTGCGCCGCTGGTGGAAGAGATCCTGACCGACCTGACCCCTCTTGCCCAGAAAAACAATATCTCTTTGCAGCAGGACTGCGAGGAACTTGGCATGGTGGGCAGCGATGCGCTGATCTACCGGCTGGTGTTCAATCTGGTGGAAAACGGCATCAAGTATAACCGCCCCGGCGGTGCGGTGCGCGTCACCCTGCAACAGGAAAAGCAGACCGCTGTACTGCGCATTACGGATACCGGCCCGGGCATCCCCGCAGACTGTCGGGACAGCGTCTTCCAGCCCTTTTTCCGGGTGGATAAATCCCGCAGCCGGGAGATGGGCGGCGTGGGGCTTGGCCTTGCCCTTGTGCGGGAAATCGCCGTGCTGCACGGCGGCAGCGTGACTGTGGAGAGCAGCAGCGAAAACGGCACCACCTTTTCCGTCACCCTGCCGCTGGCACAGCGGTGCTGAAGCCCGGCAGACTGGGGCTTTCTTTTTGCGGGCGGGGAGAGTATACTGGAAGCAGGAAATTTCATAAAAAGGAGATATAGCAATGCAGGCAACCATTTACAATGAATTTCTGACCCTGACCGTGGATACCCACGGTGCCGAGGCTGTCAGCCTGAAAAACGCAGCAGGCGAAGAGCTGCTGTGGCAGGCAGACCCGGCGGTGTGGAAGCGCCACGCCCCCATCCTGTTCCCCTGGACGGGCAAGCTGCCCGGCGGCACCTTTGAGGCAAAGGGCAAGACCTACAAGGGCGGCCAGCATGGCTTTGCCCGCGATGTGGAGCATACCCTGCTCAAGGCCGAGGGCGATACCATCCAGCTGGAGCTGCGCGCGGATGAAGCCATAAAAGCCGAGCGCTTCCCCTTTGACTTTGTGCTCACCAGCACCTTCCGGCTGGACGGCAAGACCGTGCACCACACCCTGAGCGTGCGCAACCCTGGTACCGAGGAACTGCGCTTTGGCATCGGCTACCACCCGGCCTTCAACATCCCCTTTGATGCCGCGCACACCACTACGGATTATGAGTTCCGCTTTGACCAGCCGGAAAGCCCGGTCATTCTGGACGCTTACCCCAACGGCCTGCTGACCGGCAAAAACCATTACCAGTGGAAGAACCGGCAGGCCATCCCGCTGACGGATGACCTGTTTGCCAACGACAGCTTCTGCATGGCGGGCCTGCGCACCAAAACGGTCGGCATCTACGAAAAGGACACCGGCCGCCACATTGTGTGCAACGTGGAAGGCTATCCCTACTCGCTGATCTGGTCGGCCCCGGCAAAGCCCGTGCGCTTTGTGTGCATCGAGCCGTGGCAGAGCCTGCCCGGTGCTGAGGACGACCCGCAGGACTGGAACCAGCGTGCTGCTGCGGCCTGCCTTGCTCCCGGCGAGGAGTGGTCCACGACCTTGAGCACCACCTTTGAACGGTAACCACAGAAACGAAAAAAGCTGCTGTGCAAACGCACAGCAGCTTTTTTGTTGGGGGTTATCAGATTTTAGTAGGCGATGCCCCAGTAGACCATGGTCTTGGCGGGCTTGCCGCAGCAGGGGCACACGTCGCTCAGGTGCTCCTGCTCGAAGGGCATGCAGCGGCTGGACAGGCCAGCTTCTTCCTTCATCTTCAGCTCGCAGTCCAGGTCACCGCACCACATGGTCTTGATGTAGCCGGTGTTGGCCTTGGCCAGCTCCTTGACTTCATCCATGGTGGTGGCAGCCCAGGTGCGCTTCTCGCGGTTCTCGAGGGCACGCTGGTACAGGTCCTTGCGCAGGGCCTCCAGCTGGGCGGGAATGGCGGTCTCCAGCTCGTCCAGGCTCACGAACACCTTCTCGCGGGTGTCGCGGCGCACCAGCACGCACTGGTTCTTCTCCAGATCCTTGGGGCCGATCTCCAGGCGCAGAGGCACGCCCTTCATTTCCCACTGGGAGAACTTCCAGCCGGGGGCGTTGTCGCTGTCATCCAGCTTCACGCGGGCGTACTTGCTGATCTTCTCGGCCAGCTCGGCAGCCTTCTCGGAGACGCCGGGCTTGTGGGCGGCGATGGGCACCACGACCACCTGGATGGGGGCGATGGCCGGGGGCAGGATCAGGCCGTCGTCGTCGCCGTGGGTCATGATGATGGCACCCACCAGACGGGTGGAAACGCCCCAGCTGGTCTGGTAGGGGTGATGCAGCTGGTTGTCGCGGCCGGTGAAGGTCACGTCATAAGCCTTGCTGAACTTGTCGCCGAAGTAATGGCTGGTGCCGCTCTGCAGGGCCTTGCCGTCCTTCATCATGGCCTCGATGGTGTAGGTAGCCTCAGCACCGGCAAACTTTTCCTTGTCGGTCTTGCGGCCCTTCACCACGGGGATGGCCAGATCCTGCTCGCACACATCGGCGTAGCAGTTCAGCTGCTGCTGAGTCTCAGCCTCCGCCTCGGCGGCGGTCTCGTGGATGGTGTGGCCTTCCTGCCACCAGAACTCACGGCTGCGCAGGAAGGGACGGGTGGTCTTTTCCCAGCGGATGACGCTGCACCACTGGTTGTACTTCATGGGAAGCTCGCGGTAGCTGTGCAGCACACGGGACCAGTGATCGCAGAACAGGGTCTCGCTGGTGGGGCGGACTGCCAGACGCTCTTCCAGCTTTTCGGAACCGCCCATCGTGACCCACGCCACCTCCGGCGCGAAGCCATTGACCAGTTCGCCCTCTTTCTTCAGCAGGCTTTCCGGCATCAGCACAGGCATGGCCACGTTTTCATGGCCGGTGGCCTTGAACCGGGCGTCCAGATCCTTCTGGATCAGCTCCCAGATGGCCTGGCCGTAGGGGCGCAGGATGATGAAACCCTTCACGCTGGAGTACTCCACCAGCTCTGCCTTCACGCAGATGTCGGTGTACCACTGTGCAAAGTTTTCTTCCTGGCTGGTGATCGCCTGCACGAGCTTCTTGTTGTCTTTTGCCATTTTGTTTTATCCTCCCAAGGCCGTGCGCCAAACGCTGCGCGTTCCGCACGAACCAAAATAAAGCCCCGTCTGCAGCAGCAGCCGGGTGCCGCGCTGCAAGGGGCGGGGCTTTTTACCAAAATCAGTTGTTCTGCGTGTGGCTGTCCACAAACTTTACCACATCGCCCACGGTACGCAGAGACTCAATGGCGTCGTCCGGCACCTCGATGCCAAACTCGTCCTCCAGCGTCATCACCATGTCCACAATGTCCAGGCTGTCGGCCTCAAAATCGCTCATGATGTCGCTGTCCGGGGTGATCTTTTCCGGGTCAATGTCCAGCTGCTCCGCCAGCAATGCGCGGATTTTTTCAAAAGTATCCATTCCTGTGGTCTCCTTTTTGCAGTTGTTTTGCATACGCGCACAGCGGGGTCTCTCTGCGGTGCCGCGCGGCACGGCCCGCTGTACAAAAGCGCTCTCTTTTTTTATATCCCATGCCATGCATATTGTCAAGCCCTGTTTTCCGGTTCGGGGACAACTCTTTGCGAAAAATTGCCCCGAAACCGGCTTTTCTGCTTGACAGATGCGCCCCGGGTTCTTATCATTATAAGAGAACAGTTTTCGGGGACTGACTGCCAGCCCCTTGAAAGGAGTTTTGAGCATGGAGCTTTCATTTACCAAAATGCAGGGCTGCGCCAACGATTATATCTATCTGGACTGCCGCACAGCCGGTGTGCCGGAGAACATCGCGGCCCTTTCGGAAAAGCTGTCCCGGCGGCATTTTTCCATCGGGGCAGACGGCATCATCTGCATCTGCGCACCGCGTACCGCCGGGGCGGATGCCATGATGCGCATCTTCAACGCCGACGGCAGCGAGGGCAGGATGTGCGGCAACGGCATCCGCTGCGTGGCCGAGTGGCTGTACACCCACGGTGTGCAGAAGGAGCAGCTGGCCATTGATACCCTCAGCGGCCTCAAGACCGTCACCCGCAGGGGCGAGGGACTGTGGCAGGTGGAGATGGGGGCCTACAGCACGCTGCCCGCCGACCTGCCCGCTGTGAACATGGGAGGTGCACCTCTGGTGGATGTCCCACTGGAAGTGGACGATAACCTCTGGCGGGTCACCTGCATCAATGTGGGCAACCCCCACTGTGTGACCGTTGTGCCGGATGTGGATGCCCTGAGGCTGGAGGAGATCGGCCCGGCCTTTGAGCATCATGCCAACTTCCCGGAGCGCATCAACACCGAGTTCGTGCAGGTGGTGGATGCCACCCACCTGAAGATGCGGGTGTGGGAGCGCGGCAGCGGCGAGACCTGGGCCTGCGGCACCGGCACCTGCGCCACGGTGGCAGCCATGACCGAGCTGGGCATCTGCCCCGCCGGTGAGGATGTGCATGTCCAGCTGCGCGGCGGCGAGCTGACCATCCGGGTGCTGCCGGGCAACGAACTGCGCATGACCGGCGCGGCCGAGACCGTGTGCCAGGGCACTGCCGAAGTGTAAGAGAAACGTCCTCGCCCTCTCCGTCGCGGCTTTGCCGTGCCACCTCTCCCAAAGGGAGAGGCCTTGGCAAAACTGCGGACTTTGCCGCACTGCCAAAGGCTCCCCCTTTGGGGGAGCTGACGCCCGTGGGCGGCTGAGAGGGCGAGCAACCTATAAAGCAAAGAGAGGGAAAGTACTATGAAAATGAACAAACACTACAACGAGCTGAAGGCAAGCTATCTGTTTGTGGACATTGCCCACAAAGTGGCTGCTTATCAGGAGGCACACCCGGAAAAGGAGATCATCCGTCTGGGCATCGGCGATGTGACCCAGCCGCTGGCCAAGTGCGTGGTCAAGGCCATGCATGACGCTGCCGACGAGATGGGCACCAAGGCAGGCTTCCACGGCTATGGCCCGGAGCAGGGCTACCCCTTCCTGAAGCAGGCCATCCAGGGCTACTACGCCGGCCGCGGCACCAAGATCGCTGAGGATGAGATCTTCATCTCCGACGGTGCCAAGAGCGACCTGGCCAACGTGCTGGGCCTGTTCGATGTGGACAACACCGTGCTGGTGCCGGACCCTGTGTACCCCACCTATGTGGATGACAACGTCACCGACGGCCGCAAGATCATCTACAGCCGTACCAGTCAGGAAAACGGTTTCCTGGGGATGCCGGACGAGAATGTGAAGGCAGACATCATCTATATCTGCAGCCCCAACAACCCCACCGGTGCCGCCTACACCCGCGACCAGCTGAAGGTCTGGGTGGACTACGCCCGCAAGAACGATGCCATCATCCTGTACGATGCCGCCTATGAGTGCTTCATCTCGGACGGGGACCTGGCCCGCAGCATCTTCGAGATCGAGGGGGCCCGCGAGTGCGCCATTGAGATCTGCTCCTTCTCCAAGATCGCAGGCTTCACCGGCACCCGCTGCGGCTACACCGTGGTGCCCCATGAGCTGGAGCGCGAGGGCATGAACATCAACAAGCTGTGGCTCCGCCGCCAGACCACCAAGTTCAACGGTGTGCCCTACGTTGTGCAGCGCGCAGCCGCTGCCGTGTTCACCGAAAGCGGCATGGCAGAGATCCAGTCCAACCTGGACTACTACCGCCGCAACGCCAAGGTCATCGCCGACGCACTGGACGAGTGCGGCGTGTGGTACTGCGGCGGCAAGAACAGCCCCTACATCTGGCTGCGCTGCCCTGGCAACATGAAGAGCTGGGAGTTCTTCGACTGGCTGCTGGAGAACTGCGGCGTGGTCGGCACCCCGGGCGTGGGCTTCGGTGAGTGCGGCGAGGGCTACTTCCGCCTGACCGCGTTCGGCGACGCCGAAAAGACCAAGCTGGCTGCCCAGCGCATCAAGGACGCCATCAAGGCACTGTAAAAAGGAAAACTCCCTCAGTCATCGCTGCGCGATGCCAGCTCCCTCTGAGAGGGAGCCTTCAGGTGCGGCCCGGAAAGCTGCCCGCTGCGAAAAAAAGCCTCCCTCTATGAGGGAGGTGGCACGGCGTAAGCCGTGACGGAAGGAGTTCTCAAAAGCTCTGTTGCACAAACTGTGCAGCGGAGCTTTTTTGTTTGCCCAACTTTTCTCGTACCCCTTGACAACTATGTATCTACTGTATATACTGTACATGTACAGATGAACGGGAGGAACTGCCGATGGATCTGTTTATTGACAACAAGAGCGGCGCGCCCATCTATGACCAGATCTACACCCAGATCAAGGATCAGATCATACAGGGCGCACTGCAGCCGGATGAGGCCATGCCCTCCATCCGGGGGCTGGCGCGGGACTTGCGCATCAGCGTGATCACCACCAAGCGCGCCTACGACGAACTGGAAAAAGAGGGCTTTCTCTACGCAGTACCGGCCAAGGGCTTTTTTGTGGCCCCCAAGAACACCGAGCTGCTGCGGGAAGAGAACCTGAAAAAGATCGAAGCGCATCTCACCGAGGCCGTCCGCCTGTCCGCATCCTGCGGGCTGAGCAGGGAAGAGCTGCGGGAGATGCTGGAACTGCTATGGGAGGGCTGAATATGAACGCACTGGAATTGCAGGGGCTTACAAAACACTATAAGGACTTTACCCTTGGACCGCTGGACCTGACCCTGCCCGGCGGCACCATCTGTGGGCTGATCGGCGAGAACGGCGCGGGCAAAAGCACCACCATCCGGCTGATCTTAGATATGGTGCAGCGGGACGGCGGTACGGTGACGATCCTTGGCAGGGACAGCCGCACCGCTTCTGTCCGCAGCAAGGAGGAGATCGGCGTGGTGCTGGGCAGCGATGGCATTCCCCTGTGCCTGAACGCTGTGGAGGTGGGCAAGGTGATGGCGGGCATCTACCGCAACTGGGACGCTGGTGACTACACGGCGTTTTGCCGGAAATTTGACCTGCCGCCGGACAAAAAGTATAAGGATTACTCCGCTGGAATGCAGAGGAAGCTGTGCATTGCGGTGGCGCTTTCCCACCACGCAAAGCTGCTGCTGCTGGATGAAGCCACCAATGGGCTGGACCCGGTGGTGCGGGATGAAGTGGTGGATATCCTGCTGGATTTTGCCCGGGACGAGGAGCACTCCATCCTCATTTCCTCCCACATTGTCAGCGACCTGGAAAAGCTGTGCGATACCATCGCCTTCCTGCACAAGGGCAGGCTGCTGCTCTGTGAGGAAAAGGACGCCCTGCGAGAGGAATACGCCTTGTGGCACGGCACGGCGGCGCAGCTGGCGGCACTGGATGTACGGGTGTACGGCAAGCGGGTCACCCCCTACGGGGCAGAGGCGCTTGTGCGCCGGGACGCAATGCCCGCCGGAGCAGAGCTTGCCCCGGTAAGCATTGAGGAACTGTTTGTGTTGATGGTGAAAGGGGAGGATGTGCAATGAAGGGTCTGCTGTTAAAGGATGTCTATCAGATGTGGTACTATACCAGAATGCTCATTCTGGCAGCGGTGGTCATGATGCTGGTGGGAGTGTTTGGCATGAAGGAAGGCTCTAATTTCTTTATGCTGTACGGTGGGTTTTTGCTGGGGATATTCCCCATGACATTGCTGGCCTACGACCAGAACAGCCGGTTCAGTGCTTACAGTGCCGCCCTGCCGGTGACAAAAGAGCAGCTGGTGGGCAGCAAATACCTGATCGGCTTGGGTGCTATGGCACTGTCGGAGCTGCTGAGCATGGCAGCGCTGGCAGCAGCACAGCTGCTCTGGGGCACGGTGACCGTGCAGATCACCGTGGCGACCCTGCTGCAGGTGGCCATGCTGACCCTGCTGGGCAACATGATCCTGCTGCCTCTGACCTACCGCTTTGGCTACGAGAAGGCAAGGTATGTGTATTATCTTTGCATCGGCGTGCTGGCCAGCTTGATGGGCATTGCGGTGTCCTCCGATGAAATCCTGCTGAACAGCATCCTGCCTGCCCATGGCTCGCTGTTGTTGCTGGTGGTCGTGCTGGCAGCGGTGCTGGTGCTGTACGCTGCCTCCTGGCGGCTGTCCGTTGCATGGTACGGAAAGGCAGAGCAGTAAAATGAAGAAAAGTCAAATCGCGGGCATCCTGTTCGGTGTTGCTATGGGCGTTTTGTTCAGTGTGTCGCTGGGAACAGTCGGTTTTGCGCTGGGAGCAAGCCTTGCAAACTTGGGCATGGTGATGTTTGAAGGGCTGGATGACCCACCGGATAAAAAGTAAGGCATAAAAAATGCGCCGCCCTTACCGGAGAAGATTTTCCGGTAAGGGCGGCGCTGTATTTATTTCTCGGACTTTTCGGCGGTTTTCTGCGCGGCTTCCAGTTCATCCACCCGCTTTTGCAAGGCGGTGATCTTGTCATCCATTTTCAGGAATGCCCAGACCAGAACAGCCAGCACCACTGCGGGTGGAACGATCATCCACAGGGACTGCTGACACCAGAGCAGCAGCGAATAGCCGCCGAACACAGTAAAAAGAAACACGGCAAACAGGCTTGCAGCCAGTACAGCAAAAAATCCCATGCAGAAGGTCTCCTTTCGGTTATTCTTCCGTCTCATCCTCGTCCGGGTCCAGCTCAATGCTGAACACGGCTTTTTTCAGCTTGCCGCAGCCCTGGGCCTTCAGGCCGGATTTGTAGGGCTCCCCGGCCAGATACAGGGCAAACCGGCCCTCGCACAGCATCCCGGCGATGCTGGTGCCGGCGGTGCCCACGGTGGTGTCGGCGGCTTCGTCGGTGGGCTTGGTGGGGGCCAGCTCGGCCAGGCTCACCTCAAACAGCTCGCTGCCCTCCAGGTCGGTCTCCAGCACGATGTGGGCATCGTGGCGCTGGAACAGGGCCTTGTCGGAGCTCTGCGGGGTGACGGTGCTCACAGTGACCACGGCCTTTTCGCCGTCGATGCGGGTGCGCCCGGCGGGCAGGGTGGTGATATCCCGGGCCATGATGTACTCGATGACGGTGTCCAGGTTATCGCTGACGCCCAGGTAGTTGGGCAGGTTGTTGAGGGTATCGTAGATCATGGAAAAGCTCCTCCATCTATAAGTTTCGGTTACCTGTATGGTATCACAGGTCAGGGGCAGATGCAATATGCACAAAACAAAGAGCCGGGCAGACACGGCGGTCCACCCGGCTCTGGGGGTCAGCTTACTCGGCGTCCTTGGGGTCGGTCAGCAGTTCCTTGATGCTGGGCACCACGCCGCCCAGATTCTGCAGTTCCGAGGGGATGATGATCTTGGTGGCCTTGCCGTTGGCCACCTTGGCCAGTGCCTCCAGGCTGCGGATGGCCAGCACCTTGTCGGTGGGCATGGCCTCGTTCAGCAGACGGATGGCGTCGGCATTGGCCTTCTGCACGGCCAGGATGGCCTGTGCCTCGCCCTCGGCCTCCAGAATGCGCTGCTGCTTGACGGCGTCGGCGCGGAGGATGGCGGCTTCCTTTTCGCCCTCGGCAGCGGTGATGGCGGCCTGCTTTTCACCGTCGGCTTTCAGGATGACGGCGCGCTTTTCGCGCTCGGCCTTCATCTGCTTTTCCATGGCTTCCTGGATCTCACGCGGGGGAATGATGTTCTTCACTTCCACGCGGTTGACCTTGATGCCCCACTTGTCGGTGGCTTCGTCCAGAATGGCCGTGATCTTGCCGTTGATGACGTCACGGCTGGTGAGGGTGTGGTCCAGTTCCATCTCACCGATGATGTTGCGCAGGGTGGTGGCGGACAGGCTCTCGATGGCGGCAATGGGCTGGTTGACACCGTAGGTGTACAGCTTTGCGTCCATGACCTGGAAGAACACCACCGTGTCGATCTGCATGGTCACGTTGTCGCGGGTGATGACGGGCTGAGGGGGAAAGTCAGCTACCTGCTCCTTCAGGCTCACCTTTTTGGCAATGCGCTCAATGAACGGGATCTTGACGTGCAGGCCGGCAGACCAGGTGTCGGAGTAGCTGCCCAGCCGCTCGATGACGTAGACCTTGGACTGCGGCACGATGACGATGTTGGTGATGATCACCAGAAGGACAACAAATACCAGCGCGAGGATCACAAAAAACAGAACCATAGTGCATCTCCTTTGTTGATGGGGTGGTCAGGCCTTGCGGCTTTCGGTGAGAATGGGCTCCACCAGGAGCAGGGTGCTGTGGATCTCGGTGACGCGGCAGTGGTCGCCGGGGTTCAGGATGTCGCCGGGGGTCACGCAGCGGGCGTTCCAGTCCACGCCGTCCAGCCGGACGCGGCCGGGTTCCTCGGCGGTGACGGGGGTCAGCACGGTAGCTTCCCGGCCAAGGTTGCGGTCGCCGTTGGTGGCTGTAGGGTTTTTGCGCAGCTTTGCGGCCAGCGGCCGGAAGGCCAGCAGGCACAGCACGCTCACCACGATGAACAGCAGCGCCTGCACCCGGAACAGTTCGGTGAACAGACAGCTGATCAACGCAGCGGCCGCGCCGATGGCAAACCAGATGGAGGTCATATTAAAGGTACAACCCTCCAGCACCAGAAAGCCGACCGCGGCAATGAGCCAGAAAAATGGGGCGGTGTTCATGGGCAATTCCCTCCTTATGGCCCTATTATAGGGCATCCCCTTGGGGGAAGGTCAAGTGTTTTTTACTAGAACGTTGCGCAGAAAACAAAGTTTGGACAAAAATGCCAAAGAAAAATCGGAAATCCCACGGCAGGGGGGTGCCCGAGAAGCTGCCTGTCTGCCGCTGCGCCCCTCTCTGTGAAAAAGTAAGCTGGGAAGATCCGCAGATCTTCCCAGCTTACAGATCAAAATCAAATTTCGCTAAGGATGCTCAGAGCGCAAGCGGAGAGCATTTTATCGCAAGTCAAGAAATTAGCGCAACATTCAAACAGCATATTTGCGATATGCAATTCAACGTTGTTGCTGTTGCATTAAAAAGTTGAATTGCTATAAATCGTTGCAGCCTACAGGCATTACTGGATGTCGTAGTAGCTGTGGTTGGGGTTGTGGCCGTTTTCTTCTACCACGATGGTAAAGCCCATGGGGTTCACCTCGGTGTGTTTGCCGCTGGCCAGCGGCTCCACGATGATGTGCTCCGAGCGGTTCACGATGATCTCGGCGGTCTCGGTGGCTCCCACACGCTGGTAGTGCAGCACGCCGCCCTCGGCCCGCAGTACCCGCAGCGCACCGGTGCGGAAGGCCTCGCAGCTGTGGCGCAGCTGGGCCAGCTGCGCCAGCACCGGCTTGAGCCGCTCTTCGTGGCTGTCCCAGCAGTAGTACCCGCGGTTGAAGGGGTCCCGGTAGCCCTGCATGCCGATCTCGTCGCCGTAGTACAGGCATGGCAGACCGGGCAGGGTGTAGATGATGGCATAGGCCATGCGCAGCCGCAGCATGCCTTCCTCGTAGGCTTCGCCGGACACGTTGCGGCCGCTCTGCCACTCGCGGCCCCGGCCGTTGGCGGGCTCGTCCGCAATGACGGTGAGGGCGCGCTCGGTGTCGTGGGTGGACAAAAAGTTCAGGGCCGTGTTCAGGGCCGGGGCAGGGTAGTGCTCACAGATGGACAGGATCTCTCCGGCGGCCTGCTCGGCGGGCTTGCCCTTGACAAAGTCCAGCACGGCGTTCTTGAAGGGGTAGTTCATCACGCTGTCCAGCCCCTTGCCCAGCAGATAGGTGCGGCGGTGGCCGAAGCCATACTTGGTGGTGGCGTCCTCCCACACTTCGCCCAACAGGAATTTTTCCGGGCTGACCCGCTTGACGGCGGCGCGGATCTTCTCAATGAAGGCGTCCGGCAGCTCGTCGGCCACGTCCAGACGGAAACCCGCCGCACCCCGGCGCAGCCAGGTGTCGATGACGCCGCCCTTGCCGGTGATGAACTCCACATAGGACGGGTTCTCCTCGTTGACCTCCGGCAGGGTCTCGAAACCCCACCAGCTGCGGTAGCCGCCCTTGTACTTAGGGTCAAAGTCGTACCAGCTGCGGTAGGGGGAGTTGGGGTCGCGGTAAGCGCCGCCCTCGCCGTAGCGGCCCTCGCGGTTGAAGTAGCGGCTGTCGGAACCGGTGTGGCTGAACACGCCGTCCAGCACGATGCCGATGCCATACTTAGCAGCTTCCTTGCACAGGGTCTCAAAGTCCTCGTTGGTGCCCAGCAGCGGGTCCACGTTGAGGTAGTCGGCGGTGTTGTAGCGGTGGTTGGAGTGGGCCTCGAAGATGGGGTTCAGGTAGAGGTAATCCACGCCCATCTCGTGCAGGTAGGGCAGCTTGAGCTGGATGCCCTTCAGGTCACCGCCGAAGTAGTCCTCGTTCAGGTGGCCGCCCGTCTCGTTGGGCTGCCAGAAGGGCTCGGCGTGCTTGTCGGCCTGATACAGTCGGTCCGGGAAGGGCATGGGCTTGTTCTCCACACCCTCGCAGAAGCGGTCCGGGAAGATCTGGTAGAACACCTTGCCCTTGAAGGTCTCCGGGGTGCGGAAGTCTGCCTCATACACGGTGATCTGCCATTTTTCGCCGTCCTGCCAGCTGACCACGCCGCAGTTGTCCGGCCCGCGCACGATGCGGCGGAAGTCGGTATACAGGTCAAAGTAATAGAAGTACAGGCCCACATCGTTCAGGGTCAAATCCACCGAAAAGTGGTTCTGTTTGGGGGTCTGACCGTCAAACTTCATGCGGTAATGCACCGGTACGTCGTATTTGCCCTCCTTCTGGATCACCAGATGGGGGTCCACATAGCCCAGCTCTTCCGGGATGCGGAGGGTCAGGTGCACGGACTGCCCGGCCCGCACTGCACCAAAGGGCTGCTTGAAATAGGGGTCGTAGCTATTGAACAGACAAGACAAAACTGAGTCGTCCTTTCTCAAAAAAGCCCCGGCGGGCGAAATGCCACCGGGGCTTTGGATTTTTAGCAAACCCTCTCAGGCTGCCTTCGGCATCCAGCTCCCCCGAGGGGGGAGCTTTTTACAAGAGAGGGAAACATTCAGGGAAGATGACGGAGAGGGTTCTTACTTGCCCATGGGCACAGTGGAAGCGTGCCAGATGTCGCGTGCGTAGTCCAGCACGGCGCGGTCGGCGCTGAAGATGCCGCTGTTGGCGGTGTTCTTCAGGCTCATCTGTGCCCACTTCTCACGGTCGCCATACAGCTTCTGCAGGTCGGCCTGTGCACGGCGGTAATCCTTGAAGTCGGCCATGACCATGTACGGGTCGCTGGTGCGCAGGTTCTCGGTGACCTCGTGGAAGCTCTCACCGTTCCAGCCACGCTCCAGGAAGTTCAGGGTGTAGTTGGCCACGTCGTCGCCCGTGATAAAGGCGTTGGGGTGGTAGCCCACCTGCTTCAGGTTGTTCACCTCGGGGGTCAGCATACCGAAGATCAGCTCGTTCTCCTTGCCGGCAGCATCAGCGATCTCCACGTTGGCACCGTCCAGGGTGCCCAGAGTGATGGCACCGTTCAGCATGAACTTCATATTGCCGGTGCCGGAAGCCTCGGTGCCTGCCAGAGAGATCTGCTCAGAAACTTCGGCAGCGGGCATCAGGTGCTCGCTCAGGGACACGCAGTACTCTTCCAGATAGACCACGCGCAGCTTGTCGCGCACGGCGGGATCGTTGTTGATCAGGTCGCCCAGCTTGCAGATCATGCGGATCATCTGCTTGGCCATGTAGTAGCCGGGGGCAGCCTTTGCGCCGAAGATGTAGGTCTTGGGGATGAAGTTGGCGTTGGGGTTCTCCTTCAGGTACAGGTACTGGGCAGCGATGTTCAGGGCGTTCAGGTGCTGACGCTTGTACTCGTGCATGCGCTTGACCTGGCAGTCAAAGATGGAGCCCGGGTCAATGACCTGACCGGTGCTCTTGGACAGGTAGTTGGCAAAATTCTGCTTGTTGGCCAGCTTGATCTCGTTCAGGCGCTTGAGCACGGTCTTGTCGTTCTCATACTTGTTCAGCTTGGTCAGGTCGGAAGCATCGTGCTTGTAGCCGTCACCGATGGTCTCATCCAGCAGCTTGCACAGCTCCGGGTTGGAGGCCAGCAGCCAGCGGCGGTAAGCAATGCCGTTGGTCACGTTCTTGAAAGCCTTGGGCTTGAACAGGTAGTAGTCGTGGAACACGCTGTCCTTGATGATCTCGCTGTGCAGCTTGGAAACACCGTTGATGCTGTTGGCGGTGTAGGCGCAGATGTTGGCCATGCGCACCTGATTGTCGCCGATCAGTGCCATGTAGTCGATCTTGCCCTGGTCGCCGGGGAAAGCCTTGGCCAGCTCTTCGCGGGCGCGGCGGTCCATCTCGACCACGATCTGGTAGATGCGGGGCAGGGTCATCTTGAAGATGTCCACGTTCCACTTCTCCAGAGCCTCGGCCATGACGGTGTGGTTGGTGTAGGAGAACACCTTCTGGCAGATGTCGAAGGCCTTGTCCCAGCCAAAGCCGCACTCATCCAGCAGGATGCGCATCATCTCGGGGATGGCCAAGGTGGGGTGGGTATCGTTCAGCTGGATGGCCACCTTGTCCGGCAGGTTCTCCAGCGTGGCGTAGCTCGACAGGTGGTTCTGCACGATGTCGCCGATGGAGGCAGCAGACAGGAAGTACTGCTGACGCAGGCGCAGAATCTTACCTTCCACATGGTTGTCGTTGGGGTACAGCACCTTAGAGATGAGCTCGGCGTTGGCGTTCTTGCTCATGGCGGTGTTGTAGTTGCCCAGAGAGAAGCTGGACATATCAAAATCGGGGGCCTTTGCCTGCCACAGACGCAGCTTGGCAACGCCCTTGCCGTCGTAGCCCTGCACATACATGTCGGAGGGAATGGCCATGACGCTGTTGTAGTTGGTGTGCTGGATGTAGTGGAAGCCGTTGTCCCAGTTCTCACGGATCTCGCCGTCAAAACGGACCTCCACGGCCTGATCCGGGTGGCTCTTCAGCCACACCTGACCGCCGGGCAGCCAGTTGTCGGCACGCTCCTGCTGCCAGCCGTCCACGATCTTCTGCTTGAAGATGCCGTACTCGTACAGGATGGAGTAGCCGGTGCCGCACACGCCGGTGGTGGCCATGCCGTCCAGATAGCAGGCAGCCAGACGGCCCAGACCGCCGTTGCCCAGGCCTGCATCGGGCTCTTCCTCAAAGATGCTGTCCAGGGTGATGTCAGCATCGGCCAGCGCCTTCTTGGCAACCTCGTCGAGGCCCAGATTGAACAGGCTCATCTTCAGGCTGCGGCCCATCAGGAACTCCATGCAGAGGTAATACACCTGCTTGGTGCCGGTGCCGATGGCCTTGGACTGGAACTTCTTGTAGTTCTCGCTCATCATCTGACGGCAGATCAGTGCAAGAGAACGGTAGATCTGCTGCTTGGAAGCAACGTTCAGCTCCACGCCGTACTCGCTGGTCAGCTTGTCCTGAAGAATTTTGCCAAATTCTTTCGATGTCATAACTGTACTCCTATCCGCATTCGTGCATAAAATGCTAAAAATCTTGCGTAATGTGCGGCCTCTGGTGCTTTCCCTCTACCCCGCGTGCCGTCAACATAACAACGTTATTATAATATGAACACTTGGCAAATGCAAGAAATCAATGGATTTTTTCTGTAACTGCCATTTTTTTAACCAACTTTCTGATAAATATGCCGAAAATTCAAAAAATACACTTTTTCTTGCTGCTTATTTATATTATAATAAAAGGAGCAGTCAGGGGCCCAGGGGCCTTTGCAAGGGGTAACTCGGCCAGAAATGTGCCGGGAAACTCCCAGCAGCCGGCCTTCGGGAGCGAGATGGTTCCCGGGAACGGTCCCGCTGCACCGGGAAAACCGAAAAAAAAACAGACAAAACTGCCCAAGAGGGGCAGATCACAGATAAAAGGGGAATGGATACATGGTCAACAAAGTACGGGTGAACATTGCGGGGACGCCGTATGCCATTGCAACGACGGATTCGGAAAAATACATTCAGTCTCTGGCCAAAAAGCTGGACGAGGACATCACAAAGCTGCTGGACGAGAACGAGAATCTCTCGGTGACCAAGGCGGCGGTGTTCTGCGCCATGGATTATCTGGACGAGTACCGCAAGAGCACCGGCAGCGCCGAGAACATGCGCAGCCAGATCCAGGACTACATTGCAGATGCCGCCCGCGCCAAGCTGGCCGAGGACAAGGCCAAGGCAGAGAACGAAGTGCTGCGCCGGGAAGCCGCTGCCCTGCGGGAACAGCTGGCCAAGGAGCGCCGCCGTGAAAGCCGCCGCGAGGAGCGGGCAGAGCAGGCTGCCGCCGACGAAAAACAGGGCTGAACACTACCTTATATAAATGGAATGGAGAATTATGTCGAAGATTGAGATCCTTGCCCCTGTGGGCAGTGAAGAAATGCTGCGTGCCGCCGTGTTCAGCGGGGCGGATGCGGTCTACTTGGGCTTTTCGGGCTTCAATGCCCGCACCGGAGCCGGCAATTTTGACGCCGACAGCCTGAAAGAGGCGGTGCGGTTCTGCCATGCCCGCGGCGTGGCGGTGCATGTGGCGCTGAACACCACCGTGTACGGCACCGAGTTGCCTGCGCTGGAACAGGCCATCCGGTCGGTGGCTGCCAGCGGAGCCGATGCCGTGATCTGCCAGGATCTGGCGGTGGCCACCCTGATCGGAAAGATCGCCCCGCAGCTGCCGCGCCACGGCTCCACCCAGATGAGCGTGCACACCCTGCAGGGCGCACTGGAGCTGAAGGAGCTGGGCTTTACCCGGGTCGTGTTGGCCCGTGAACTGAGCCTGCCCGAGGTGGAGCACATCACGAAGCACTGCGGCATCGAGACCGAGTGCTTCGTGCACGGTGCGCTGTGCATGAGCATGAGCGGACAGTGTTATATGTCGGCCTTTCTGGGCGGGCGCAGCGGCAACCGGGGCTCCTGCGCCGGGCCCTGCCGCCTGCCTTTTGAGGCCAACACCCTGCCGGAAGGCAAGCCGGGCCGCCTGCACCACCTGTCGCTGAAGGACAACTCGGTCATCGACCAGTTGGACAGGCTGCAGGCGCTGGGCGTGGCCTCGGCCAAGATCGAGGGCCGTCTGCGCACGCCGGAATATGTGGCGGCGGCGGTCAGCGCCTGTCTGGCGGGCCGCGAGGGCCGCGCCTACGACCGCGACCTGCTGAAGAACGCCTTCAGCCGCTCCGGCTTCACTTCCGGCTACCTGAACGGAAAAATCGACGGCAGCATGTTCGGCGTGCGCAGCGAAGCGGACGCCGAGCTGACCAAAAAGACCCTGCCCATGCTGCGGGAGCTCTACCGCCGGGAGCGCTCCCGGGTGCCGGTGACCATGCGGCTGGAGATCGAAGAGGGCGGTGAGAAGCTCACCGTGACCGATGCGGACGGCAATAAAGCGTTTGCCTACGGCGATTTTGAGCCGCAGCCCGCCCGCACCGACCCCACCGAGAGCCTGCGCCGCAGTCTGGCCAAGACCGGCGGCACCCCCTTTGAAGCGGCGGACATCGCCGTGGAGATGGACGGCGGGCCGTGGTTCGTGCCCGGCAGCACAGTGAATGAGCTGCGCCGGGAAGCGCTGGACGCCCTGCTCAAAAAGCGGGAAGTGCTGCGCCCCTGGCCCACCACCGAGGAGCATGTGCCTGCCCTGCCGCAGCGCACCCTGCCGCCGCACCGCACCCTGCGTGCCCGGTTCGAGCGCTGGGATCAGGTGCCGGAACAGGCCCTGAGCGGAGTGGAGTATCTCATCCTGCCCATTGCACAGGCCGACCGGGTGCCCCGCGAGTGGCGCAGCAAGACCATTCTGGAGCTGCCCCGGGCCATGTTCGGTGCACTGGAGCAGGACACCGCCCGCCGCATTGCGGCCACCCAGGATGCCGGCTTTGCCGGGTACGAGGCAAGCAACATCGCCCACCTGCGGCTGTGCCGGGGCCTGCCGCTGTCCGGCGGTTTTGGCCTGAACATCACAAACAACGCAGCAGCGCAGTTCTATGCGGAGCAGGGACTGAACAGCCTGCTCATCCTGCCCGAGGTCAAGGACAGTGACATCGCGTCCATTGCCCCGGTGCGGGACGGCAAGCCGGTGCCCACGGGCGTGATGGTCTACGGCCACATGCCGCTGATGCTCACCCGAGCCTGCCCGCTGCAGAACATCCACGACTGCGCCCACTGCGACAAGACCGGCACGCTGACCGACCGCAAGGCCAAAAAGTTCCCGGTGCGGTGCAGCCTGGGCATGCGCACCGTCTACAACCCGGTGCCCATCTACATGGGCGACAAGCCCGGTGCGCTGGCCGTGGACTACGGCGTGGCCTATTTCACGCTGGAGACTCGCGAGGAAGCCGCCGCAATTCTGGATAGGATCCGCACCCATGCGCCTTTTGAAGGCGATTTCACCCGCGGACTGTATTTCAAGGGAACCAATTGACCCTCTCACTGGCCTTGTCCGCCTGCGGCGGTGCAATGTCGGAGCTCTCCCGAAGGGTGAGCTGGATCGAGGAATGACAAAATAAACGAGGTATACTATGGAACCGATCACCGTAAACTATAAAGTTCTGGATGCGCGGGCAAAGGTGCCCGTCTATGCGACCCCCGGCTCTGCCGCCGCCGACCTGTGCGCCGTGCTGGATGAGCCGCTGACCGTACAGCCCATGGAGCGGGTGCTGGTGCCCACCGGCCTTGCCATTGAGCTGCCCGGTGCCCACAGCGTAGCGCTGGTGTATGCCCGCAGCGGCCTGTCCATCAAGCACGGCCTGTGCATGGCCAACGGTGTGGGCGTGGTGGACAGTGACTACCGCGGCGAGCTGAAGGTGCCCATGATCAACCTGGGCAAGGAGGCCTACACCATCCAGCCCGGGGAGCGGGTGGCACAGCTGTGCATTGCCCCGGTGTACACGGCAGCCTTTGTGCCGGTGCAGGAGCTGGGCGACACCACCCGCGGCGCGGGCGGTTTTGGCTCCACCGGCAAATGAGAGAAAAGGAACGCGATATGGAACTGATCTTAGCCTCCGGCAGCCCGCGCCGCCGGGAACTGCTTTCCCTGTATACGACCGACTTCACGGTCTGTGTCAGCGACTTTGACGAGAGCACCGTGACCGCCGACACCCCGGCCCATCTGGTGGAACAGCTGGCCCGGGGCAAGTGCCTGGCGGTGGCAAAGGACCACCCGGACGCCGTGGTCATCGGCTGCGACACGGTGGTGGACGTGAACGGGGAAGTGTTCGGCAAGCCCCACGGCGTGGAGGACGCAAAACGGATGCTGCGGGCCCTGTCCGGTTCCGCCCATCAGGTGCACACCGGCGTGTGCGTGAGCCGCGGCGGCCGCACCGAGAGCTTTGTGGACAGCTGCAAGGTGACCTTCTTCCCGCTGAGCGAGGAGGAGATCGACTTCTATGCTTCCACAAAGGAGCCCTACGACAAGGCCGGTGCCTATGCCATCCAGGGCCGGGCAGCCCTCTGGCTGGACCGCATCGAGGGCGATTATTACACCATTATGGGCCTGCCGGTCAGCCGTACTGTACAGCTGGTAGAGCGTTTTGTGTGAGAAAAATGGAAAAATGTAAGAAAACGAACGGAAACGCTTGAGAAAACAGCAGCTTGGGGCTATAATATAACCGTGTTATTCTGCGAAGGACGGCGCAAAACGGCCGTCAGACGCTATGGGATAGATCTACTGGAAACGATGAAGGAGAGACTTTACAATGGGTTTTCTGTCGAAGGACGTTGGCATTGACCTGGGTACCGCCAATACTCTGGTCTATATGAAGGGCAAGGGCATCATTATGCGGGAGCCGTCGGTGGTGGCTGTGGACACCAAGACCGACGAGGTGCGCTGTGTGGGCGGCGAGGCAAAGGCCGTCATCGGCCGTACCCCCGGCAGCATCGTGGCAGTGCGCCCCCTGAAGGACGGCGTCATTGCCGATTTTGACATCACCACCAATATGCTGGAGAACTTCCTGAAGAAGGCCTGCGGCAACAGCATGTTCTCCCGCCCCCGCGTAGTCATCTGCATTCCCTCCGGCGTGACCGAGGTGGAGCGCCGCGCCGTGCGGGAAGCTACCCTGAAGGCTGGTGCCCGTCAGGTGTCGGTGATCGAGGAGCCCATGGCCGCTGCCATCGGTGCGGGCCTGCCCATCAGCGAGCCCACCGGCAGCATGATCGTGGACATCGGCGGCGGCACGGCCGAGATCGCCGTGATCTCGCTGGGCGGCATCGTGGCCTCCCGCAGTGTGCGCATGGCCGGTGACATGTTCGATCAGGCCATCATCGCCTTTATCAAGCGCAAGTACAACCTGCTCATCGGTGAGCGTACCGCCGAGCAGATCAAGATCGAGATCGGTTCCGCCTACGTTCTGGACCCGGAGCTGACCATGGAGATCAAGGGCCGCAACCTGGTGGACGGCCTGCCCAAGAACATCGTGGTGCACTCTGAGGACGTGCGTGCCGCCCTGCTGGAGTGCCTGGAGAAGATCACCAGCGCCATCAAGGAGACGCTGGAGCGTACCCCGCCGGAACTGAGCGCCGATATCATCGACCGCGGCATCACCCTGACCGGCGGCGGCGCCCTGCTGCGCGGTCTGGATCAGCTGATCCAGAGCGAGACCGGCATTGACGTGCATGTTGCCGAGGACCCGCTGGACTGTGTGGCCAAGGGTGCCGGTGCAGTGCTGGATCATGTGGATGTGCTGCACGACGTGCTGGACACCGACGGCGGTCATATGTAATCAGCGGCCCGGAAGCGGGCTGCCGGATCTCTTGCGGAAAAGCTATTGACGTTGCACCTGCGCTGTTTTCCGCTGCAAACAGGACCCTTGCGCGGATGGCACGGCTGTCCGCGCTTTTTTTGTGAACGCGCAGGTTTGCTCCGAATGGGAGGACAGACCCCTTGAAAGATTTTTTTGACACCTGGAAATTCAAGATCCTGGTCATCGTGGCGGTGTTCCTGGTGGGCATCATGGCGTATGCCGGTGCCAACGGCCGCCTGACGGCAGCCCCGCAGGAGCTGCTGAGCGTGGTGCTCACCCCCCTCCAGAAGGTCACGTCGGCCCTCAGCGGCGGTGCGGCCTCGGTGTGGGAAAAATACACCAGCATCGACGATGTGATGGACCGGAACGAGCAGCTGGAAGCCGAAAATGCAGAGCTGCGCCAGCAGATGGTGGACTACGACCGCATCAAGGCCGAGAACGACGCCTACAAGGCACTGGCCCGCATCCAGGACACAAATTCGGAAGCGAGCTATGTGTCGGCCTTTGTCATCGGCCGTGACCCGCTGGATGAATTTGGCGGTTTTACGCTGGATCAGGGCAGCACGGACGGCGTGGCGGTGAACGATGCCATCATCAGTGACCGGGGCTATCTGCTGGGCGTGGTGGTGGAAGTGGACGCCACCAGCTGCAAGGTGATGACCATCCTGCACCCCAGCTTCAACGCAGCGGGCGTGATCTCCCGCACGCGGGAAAACGGCATCATCACCGGCAGCGCCGACTATGCCGCCGACGGTCAGTGCGTGCTGACCAATCTGGACCGCACCACCGAGGCCCGCAGGGGCGATCAGGTGATCACCACCGGTCTGGGCGGGGTGTTCCCGGCAAACCTGCTGGTGGGCACTGTGCAGGACGTGGTGCCGGAGCAGAGCGGCAAGTCCTCCAGTGCGGTCATCCTGCCGGGTGCCGACCCGCGCACGGTCAAGCATGTGTTCATCGTTACCGAATATTAAGGAGGCAGATGTATGGAATCTCGCCGCAAGCGCAGCCGCAGCCAGATCCTGAAGTGGTGCTGCTATGTGCTGGGCCTGTTTGTGTGTGCGGCGCTGCAGACCACGCCGGGGCTGTTCCAGCTGGGTCAGGCAAAGCCGCTGCTGCTGCTGCCGCTCTGTCTGGCCGTGTCGGTGTGTGAGGGCGAATTTGCCGGAGCACTGTTCGGCATGGTGTGCGGCCTGCTGTGGGATTACACCGCCGGGCGCACCGTGGGTATGCTGGCACTGGAAATGATGCTGCTCTGCTTTGCCGTGGGCGTGCTGGTGCAGCTGTACCTGCAGAGCGCTCCGGGCAACTTTGCGGTCATCTCGGCCGCAGCGGCTTTGCTGGTGCTCTCCTGCGACTGGCTGTTCTTTTACCGGATGCCCGGCTACAGCGGCTCGGCACAGCGCTACCTGTGGTTCGTGCTGCCCTCGGCGGCCCTTACCATTCCGGCGTCGCTGGTGGAGTTTGCCATCGTGCGGCACATTTACAACAAGTTCAAGATCGACAACGGCGTGGTCTGACCGCCGGAGGAACTACGGATGAACCAAAACGAACGCAAGACCGTCATGCGGCGCATGGTGCTGCTGATCGCTGTGGCGGCACTGGTCATGGGCCTGTACGCCCTGCGGCTGATCTTTCTGCAATTGGTCAACGACGACGAGTACAAGTCCCGGGCCACCAACACGACGGACTATAACTTTACGGTCACCGCTGCCCGCGGCGACATCGTGGACAGCACCGGCAAGCGCATTGCCACCACGACCACCAGCTACAACGTGGTGCTCAACAAGCTGCAGATGGGTGACGAGGATCTGGACAGCCTGCTGCAGCGGTTGGTGGAGCTGTTTGAGAAAAACGGCGAAAGCTGGACCGATACCCTGCTCATCAGCCAGCCGGACGCGGCGGGCAACTATACCTTTACAGCCCGGGATGACAGCAGCAGCGACCAGCGGCAGCTGACCACGATGAAGGAGAACCTGGGCCTGCAGCAGTATGCCACCGCCAACGACGTGATGGAAATGCTGGTGGAGAAAAACAACCTGCAGGATCTGCCGCTGCGCTGGCAGCGCACCCTGGCCGGCATCCACTATGAGATGGAACTGCAGGCATTTTCCAACGTGAACAACTTTGTGATGGCGGAAAACGTCAGCGACGTGACCGTGGCCACCATCAAGGAGAACAGCCTGTCGCTGCCCGGCGTGGAGATCGTGCAGACCAGCACCCGCAGCTACGAGCAGGGCGATATCGTCCCGGCGGTGCTGGGCCGTGTGGGCAAGATCACCGCCGAAAAGTGGAAGGTGACCGACGAGAACGGCCAGGTGACCTACCCCCTGCGGGACAAGGGCTACAACATGAACGATGTGCTGGGCATCTCGGGCCTGGAGTCGGCCTATGAGGATGAACTGCGCGGCAAGGACGGTGTGGAGACCATCACCCGCAATTCCGACGGTGTGATCGTGAACACGCAGCTCACCACTGTGCCGGAACCGGGCCACACGGTGCAGCTGACCATCAACAGCGACTTCCAGCGGGCGGTGAACAAGGCATTGGCCAACAACATTGACATGATCAACCGCACCTACAACACCGGCAACATGAAAGCGGCAGCCGGTGCGGCGGTGGTCATTGATGTGAAGAATGGCGGCGTGCTGGCGGCCTCCAACTACCCCAGCTTTGACCAGAACCTGTATGCCACTCAGTACGACGAATACAGCGCCGACCCCAGTCTGCCGCTGTTCAACCGCAGCCTGCAGGGTCTGTACACGCCCGGCTCCACCTTTAAGCCGGCCGTGGCCGTGGCCGCACTGGACAGCGGCCTGATCAACCAGTATTCCACCGTGAACTGTACAGGTGTGTATACCTATTACAAGGACTACCGTCCCCGCTGCACCCAGCACGGCCACAGAGGCAACATCAGCGTGGTGGATGCCATCAAGTGGAGCTGCAATATCTTCTTCTACGATGTGGGCCGCCGCCTGACCAGTGACGTCTACGACGCCTATGCCTACAAGCTGGGTCTGGCTCAGCGCACCGGCGTGGAGGTGAGCGAGAGCCTGGGCCGTCTGACCACCAAGAACGACAGCAACTACAACACCTCGCTGGACATTCAGGCGGCCATCGGTCAGGGCAATACGGTGGTCACCCCCATTCAGCTGGCCACTTATGCGGCTACGCTGGCCAACAACGGTGTGCGCTACCGCACCCACTTCGTCAAGGCCATCCTCGACACGAATACCGGCGAGGTGATCCATGAGACCCAGCCCGAAGTGATGGATGTGGTGGAGGACAACGGCACCACCTTTGCACTGGTGCGGCAGGGCATGAAACTGGTGCCCAGTACCATCACCGGCAAGATCTCCAGCTACCCGATCGCCATTGCCTGCAAGACTGGCACCCCCCAGCGCAGTGAGACCTACGCCCCCGGCAAGCACTACCTGAACGCGATGATGATCGCCTACCTGCCGGCCGACGACCCGGAGATCGCCATCGGCATCACGGTGGAGTACGGCGGCTACGGTGCCCGCACCGGTGATCTGGTGGTGGACATCGCCAATGCCTACTTTGCCATGAAGGATGGCACGCTGGAGGTGGATCCCTATGTGAACCCTGCTCTGAGCGCGGATCCTTCGGATGACACGACCGGCACGGCCGATACCACGGACACTGCCGGTGCCGCACAGGATGAGACACAGCCGGAGCAGGGAAGTGCAGACTAACGTCGTTTTGCGGTGCACACTCTGAAAATTTAAGACAAAATTGAATATTCTGTATAAAAACCGGTTGTAAATGATTGGATTTTGTGATATCATTTTGTACAAAGGGAAATTTCCGCAAATGACACGACAGAGGAGAGATAACAGATGACGATTGCACTGATTGCGCATGACTCCAAAAAGGAGTTGATGGTTCAGTTTTGTACGGCGTACTGCCGCATCCTGAGCCAGCATAAGTTGGTGGCGACCGGCACAACCGGCAAGCTCATCGCCGAGGCGACGGGCCTGCAGGTGCAGCGTTTTCTGGCCGGTGTGCAGGGCGGCGACCAGCAGATCGCGTCCCGCATTGCCTGCAATGAGATCGACCTGCTGTTGTTTTTCCGCGATCCCATCAATGCAAAGCCCAGCGAGCCCAACGAGATGACTCTGCTGCGCCTGTGCGATGTGCACAACATCCCCATGGCCACCAACATCGCCACCGCCGAGGTGCTGATCCACGGCCTGGAGCGCGGCGATCTGGACTGGCGTGACATCGTGCACCCCCAGAACGACTGAGGCACGAAACCTTTATCCACAACAAAAGGCACCGCAGAAGCGGTGCCTTTTTTGCGTCCCGGAACGGGGAACTATGAAAAAAGTTGTCTTACAACTGAAGCTCCTGCGCCAGCTCAGCCAGATCTCCGGCGTCGAATTCGCCCAGAGGCAGCAGCAGACGGGCCAGCGTCTCCTGCGGCAGGGCAGCCAGTGCGGTGCTGTCATCGCGGGCAGCGTCCACCGGGGGCAGCACGGTGTGCACGCCGTCGGTGCCCACCTCCAGCCGGGCGCGGCTGCTGCTGCCGATGTACTGGATGCCCAGCTTGTCGGCGGCGGTGAGCAGGGCGGCGAACTGCGGCCAGGCCCCGGAGGCTTCCGGCTGCTGGGCCAGCGCTTCGGCGTTCAGCAGGATGCACTCGATCCCCAGCGCCTCGGCGGCTTTTTTGGCTCTCTGTGCGGCTTCGGCCTGCTCCGGGGCAAGGCGCACCACGGCACCCACCACGGCAAACCCCTGCTGCTGCAGGATGCGCACCGCCACGGCTGCCTCGGTGCTGCCGTCCATCTGCATCAGGACCTTGTCCTGGCTCTCGTAGGTGTCAAACCCGCTGCCGGGCAAAAATGTGTCGTTCATGTTCCCTGCCTCCCGCCGTGTGCTTTGCTTTGGGCTACGGCCAGCTGGTCGCAGCGTTCGTTTTCCGGATGGCCTGCGTGGCCCTTGACCCAGACGTATGTGATGGTGTGTCTTGCTTCCTGCTCCAGCGCCTGCGCCCAGAGGTCCGGGTTCAGGGCAGGAGAGCCGTCCGATTTCTTCCAGCCGCGGCGCTTCCAGCCTTTGGCCCAGCCCTTCTGCAGCCCGTTGATGACATATTGGCTGTCGGAGCAGTAGCGCACCTCGCAGGGCTCCTTGAGCTGGCGCAGGGCCTCGATGAAAGCAGTGAGCTCCATGCGGTTGTTGGTGGTGCTGGCGTCGCCGCCGCTCAATTCCTTTTCGTAAACTTTGCCGTTGAAACGGTAGCGCAGCACAGCGCCCCAGCCGCCCGGGCCGGGGTTGCCGCTGCAGGCACCGTCGGTGTACACTTCGACCTGCTTCATGCGGGTTCTCCTTTATAAAGTAGTATCTCTATTTAGCGCTATTTTGGCCGGGATGTCAAGGGGCAATGCATAAAGACGGCACCCTTTGCCAAACCTTGGAATTGACAAAACCGGTGCGAAATACTATACTAAGCGTAACAAAATGCGTATAGGGGCGCACCGAAGGCGTGCGCTCAGACGTTCCTGCAGAAAAGCCGCGGTCGCATCGAACAGATGGACTGTACGGGCTGAGGGATTCTTGTGGAACGACCAGCGGTGCCAAAAGCACGCTGACAGGACAATTCTATACGGTGCATCCAACGGAAGCCGATGCAAAGATCCGGTGCTTCCCCATGCAGCGCACGGCTGTCTCCCTTGTGGAGACGGTCCGCGCCGCCATTATTTTTGGAGGTCAAGAATGGCTCAGACGAAAGAAAAAGAAAACACGGTCCCGGCTGCCCGCGCAAAGCAGAACGCAGCCGCAGCCCCGGCAGCGGCCGGGGAAAAGCGCCCCCGCACCACCCGGCGGCCCTACTACAACCGCCGCCCCCGCCGCCCGCAGCAGCCCAAGGAGGCTGCAACGCCCATCCACATCTACCCGCTGGGCGGTCTGGGCGAAGTGGGCAAGAACATGACCGTGTATGAGTGCAACGGTGACATGATCATCGTAGACTGCGGTCTGGTGTTCCCGGACAGCGAGATGTACGGCGTGGACATGGTGATCCCGGACTTTACCTTTGTGGTGCAGAACAAGGACCGCATCAAGGGCCTGCTCATCACCCACGGCCACGAGGACCACATCGGCAGCATCCCGTATCTGCTGCAGAAGTTCGACCTGCCCATCTACGGCACCCGCCTGACCTGCGGCCTGATCCGGAACAAGCTGGAGGAGTTCGGCCTGGCCGGCAAGACCAAGTTCGTGGAGATCACCCCCAAGCAGAAGATCAAGCTGGGCTGCTTCACCGTGGAGCCCATCCATGTGAACCACTCCATCCCGGATGCCGTGGCCTTTGCCATCGACAGCCCCGCCGGCACCATCATCCAGACCGGCGACTTCAAGATCGACTACACCCCGCTGGCCTGCGGTGTGACCGACCTGTCCACCCTGGCCGAGTATGGCCAGCGCGGTGTGCTGGCCTTGCTGAGCGACTCCACCAACGCGGAGCGCCCGGGCTTTACCGCCACCGAGCAGAAGGTGGCCGCCGGTGTGCGCAGTTTGTTTGCCCGCGCCCGCAACAAGCGCATCATCATTGCGACCTTTGCGTCCAACATCTACCGCGTGCAGCAGATCATTGATCTGGCCGTGGAGGATGGCCGCAAGGTGGCCTTCAGCGGCCGCAGCATGGTCAACAATACCGCCATGGCACAGGAGCTGGGCTATATGCACATCCCGGAGGGGACGCTGATCAGCGTGGACGAGCTGAACCAGTACCCGCCGGAGCAGGTGGTGCTGATCACCACCGGCAGCCAGGGCGAACCCCTGAGCGCACTGTCCCGCATGGCCTCCTGCAGCCACCGTCAGGTGCGTGTGGGTCCCGGCGACTTCATCATCATCTCCGCCAACCCCATCCCCGGCAACGAGAAGAGCGTGACCAAGATCGTGAACGGTCTGCTGCTGCTGGGCGCAGAGGTCATCTACGAGAGCATGTACGACGTGCACGTTTCCGGCCACGCCTGCCAGGAGGAGCAGAAACTGATGCTCACCCTGACCAAGCCCAAATATTTCCTGCCGGTGCACGGCGAGTACAAGCAGCTCAAGAAGCACGCCCTCACGGCGGCCAGTCTGGGCATCCCCACCAGCAACATCCTGATCGCGGAGAATGGTTCCAACGTTATCCTCAGCCAGGACGAGATGAAGCTGGGCGAGCCGGTGACCGCCGGTGCCGTCATGGTGGACGGCCTGGGCGTGGGCGATGTGGGCAACGTGGTCCTGCGGGACCGCAAGCACCTTTCTGAGGACGGCCTGGTGATCATCGTGGCTACGGTGGACAGCAAGACCGGCAAGGTGCTGGCCGGGCCGGACCTCGTGAGCCGCGGCTTCGTGTATGTGCGCGAGAACGAGAGCCTGATGGACGGTGCCCAGAGCATCGTGGAAAACGCACTGGAACGCTGCGTGGACGAGCATGTGCGCGACTGGAACAGCGTCAAGACCCGCGTGCGGGAGGCGTTGAGCAGCTATATTTACCGGCGCACCAAGCGCAGCCCCATGATCCTGCCCATCCTGATGGAGGTATGAGCAGGGCGCGCCGCCGGGCGGCACAGCATATGACCGGGAGGCAGAAAAGCAGATGAAACAGAAACCGAGATGGACCATGGAGATGCTGACCGCAGCGCTGGCGGTGCTTTGCGCCCTGCTCACGCTGGTCCTGCTGATCCAGCGGCCCAGCATCTGGCCGGTACTGCTGGCACTGGTGGTGGCGTGGGGCATCTGCATGGCGGCGTTCCGCTACCAGCTGCGCCGCTGGCTGTCCCGCTGGGTGCGCGGCGACAACTTTGAAAAATCCAAAACAAAATTCAGTCTGGAGCAGCTCTCACAGCCGACGGCTCTGCTGTCCGGCGAAACGGTGCTGTGGTACAACGAGCAGTTCCGTGCCCGTCTGCTGGGCGGGCAGGATATGCTGACCAGCCGGGTGCAGAAGGTACTGCCCGGGCTGGACCTGCAGCAGTGCCGCACCCAGCAGGGCCAGCTGCTGACGCTGGCGGACGGCTTCTGGAGCGTGCACAGCTCCACGGTGCCCGGCGGGGCCGAGTGCATGACCCTGCTGGTGCTGAACGAGGAGACCGCCCTGCGCAAGATCGAAGCGGAGTACAAGGCCAGCCGCCCGGGCTATCTGGTGTTTCTGGTGGACGGCTATGACGATGTGTTCGGCGACATGCTGGACAGTGAGCGCGCCCGCCTGCTGGAGGGCATCAACCGCATCCTGGAAGATATGATCGGCCGGGGCAGCGGTTTTCTGCGCCGGGTGGCCAGCGGCCGTTACATCGCCGTGGTGGAAGAACGCCAGATGGAGCAGTTTTCCAAGCGCGGCTATGACGTGCTGGACAAGATCCGGGCCCTGGACCCCAGTGTGAACCTGTCACTGTCCATCGGCATCGGCCGCGGGGCCAAGACCCTGCGGGAAGCCCAGGACATGGCCGTGCAGGCGCTGGACATGGCGCAGGGGCGCGGCGGTGATCAGGCCGCCGAGATGACGCCGGACGGCTTTACCTTTTACGGCGGCGTGAGCCATGGTGTAGAAAAGCGCAGCAAGGTGCGCAGCCGCATCGTGGCCGACCAGCTGGTCAAACTCATCAAGGAAGCGGACCATGTGGTCATCATGGGCCACCGCATGAGCGATCTGGACGCCATTGGTGCCGCCGAGGGCGTATTGCGCATCTGCAAGATCTGCGACGTCCCGGCGGTGATCGCCGTGAAGCGGGACGCCACGCTGGCGGGCAGCCTGATCGACGCGCTGTGCAGGGCGGGCCAGAAGGATGACTTCATCGACCCGAAGGACGCACTGCCCATCATCTCCAAGCGCACCCTGTGCGTGGTGGTGGATACATACCAGGTGGGCCTTGTGGAAAGCAAGGAGATCCTGGAAAAATGCGGCAAGGTGGCTGTCATCGACCACCACCGCAAGGGTGTGGGCTACATCCAGAACCCGGATCTGGTCTGCCATGAGCCCTATTCCTCCTCGGCCAGTGAGCTGGTCACCGAGCTTTTGCAGTATGTGGGCGACCGCGACGACAAGCCCAACCGGGTGGAAGCCGAGGGCCTGCTCTCCGGCATCCTGCTGGACACGCAGGACTTTACCCTGCACACCGGCGTGCGTACCTTTGAAGCCGCTGCGGCCCTGCGCCGTTACGGTGCCGAGACGGAGCGGGTACGTCAGCTGTTTGACGTGACCATGGTGGAATATGCGGCCAAGGCCGAACTGGTGGAGCGGGCACGGATGTACAAGAACTGCGCCATCTCGGTGGGCGGCGAGATCGCCCCGGAGGCCCGTGTGGCCATCGCGCAGGCCGCCAACGACCTGCTGCGCATCCAGGGCGTGGACGCCAGCTTTGTGGCGGTGCAGGTGGGCACCGGGGTGAACATCTCGGCCCGCAGCCTGGGTGCCGTGAACGTGCAGGTGATCATGGAAGCACTGGGCGGCGGCGGCCACCAGACCATGGCAGCGGCACAGCTCAAGCACATCACCCCGGAGGCGGCCCGCTCCCGCATCGAGACGGCCATTGACAACTACTGGGCATCCCAGAAAAAGAGCGGTGCCGAAGAAAAATGAGAGTGAGAGGTTCTTCCCATGAAACAGTATGATTACCTGATCGTCGGTGCGGGCCTGTATGGTGCCGTGTTTGCCCACGAGGCAAAGAAGGCCGGCAAGAAGTGCCTTGTCATCGACAAGCGCAGCCACATTGCGGGCAACATCTACACCGAGCCGGTGGAGGGCATCAATGTGCACCGCTACGGTGCCCACATCTTCCACACCAACAACAAGACCGTGTGGCAGTATGTGAACCAGTTTGCGGAGTTCAACCGCTACACCAACAGCCCGGTGGCCAACTACCATGGCGAGATCTACAATCTGCCCTTCAACATGAACACCTTCAACAAGATGTGGGGTGTGGTGACCCCCGCCGAGGCAAAGGCCAGGATCGAGCAGCAGAAGGCGGAGGCAGGCATCACCGACCCGCAGAATCTGGAAGAGCAGGCCATCAGCTTGGTGGGCACCGACATCTACGAAAAGCTCATCAAGGGCTACACCGGCAAGCAGTGGGGCCGCCCCTGCACCGAGCTGCCGGCCTTTATCATCAAGCGTCTGCCGGTGCGTTTTACCTACGACAACAACTATTTCAACGCCCTGTATCAGGGCATCCCCAACGGCGGCTACACTGCCATGGTGGAAAACATGCTGGAGGGCACCGAGGTGCGCCTGAATGTGGACTATCTGGCTGACCGTGAGGCGCTGAACGCGCTGGCCGACAAGGTGGTGTACACCGGTCCGGTGGATGCCTACTTTGGCTACCGTCTGGGGGCTTTGCAGTACCGCAGCGTCCGCTTTGAGACCGAGGTGCTGGACACCGACAACTATCAGGGCAACGCCGTGGTGAACTACACCGATGCCGAGACCCCCTACACCCGCATCATCGAGCACAAGCACTTCGAGTTCGGCACCCAGCCCAAAACGGTCATCAGCCGGGAGTACAGCGCCGAGTGGAACAAGGGCGACGAGCCGTACTACCCGGTCAACGACGCCAAGAACGGTGCGCTGTACGCCGAATACAAGCAGCTGGCCGACGCCGAGCCGGGTGTGATCTTCGGCGGCCGCCTGGGCGAATACAAGTACTACGACATGGACAAGGTCATCGAGGCGGCACTCGATGTGGTGCAGAAGGAACTGGCATAAGAGCCTGACCGTTTAGAATGGCCGCCGCGTGTGCT
>ERZ791842.90-NODE-90-length-106457-cov-5.41906_pt1 | contig 106457 bp, 74 predicted proteins | sample MGYA00509944_ERZ791842 | MGnify/ENA primary metagenome ERZ791842 (study PRJEB30046, sample SAMN00715263) | human gut metagenome | study: EMG produced TPA metagenomics assembly of the A metagenome-wide association study of gut microbiota in type 2...
GAAGTGATTATACTCTATCATCTTCATATGCCATGTATTTTGTGGGAACATTTACTGAATATCCCTAAATAGACATTTTATTTAAATATTGTTTATTGAAAATCAACTAAACCTAAACAGCTTTTGCAGTGATAGTTTCAAAAAAGATGCATGAGTTCGATAAGAACTATGGTATTATGAAATCTCATATCCGGGTCAAAGATATGATTTTTTTTATTTCGTTACGCGTTTTTTATAAAAAAATCACATTGATTTTATTTTTAACAGTTGATTTTTATAAATTCTTAGCGATCATTGGGGAATACTATGAGTTAAAATTTGTTTGTCGCGATGTCGACTGTAAAAGTTTTAAATTTATCACAGATTATGTTTTACATAATACCATAGTTCTTATCGAACTATGTAAAAACACAGATTACTATAAAGTATACTTAAATCAAATAATAAGCAAAGTCCAATAAGGCACTTAACAGATAAAAGTAATTTTCATAAGATGTGTTTTAATACATAATTTATATAAGAACAAATTTATCAGTCTGATTTTATTTTACTCATGAAATAAACTCAATAACAATCTAAGCCTCAAATGATGTTTAGATTCAATATTAACAAAATAATTTTATTATGAAAAAGGAACCTGTATTTGCCACTTTAGTGCTATTATCGGTCATGACCTCACCGACCATAATGGCTACGCCATGGCATTCTAACACAAAGGTTGGTCCAGAATCAATCGTAACAAAAACGAGTTCTAAACAAAACTATGTCAACGCTAAGACAGTAAAAGGCACAGTTGTCGATGAAAACGGTATCCCCATTATTGGAGCGAATATTGTCGTAGCAGGTACAACACATGGTACAGTTACAGACATCGATGGTAACTTCACCTTAGAGGGAGTAAATAATGGTGACAAACTGACAATATCCTATATCGGATATATTGAACAATCACTCGTTGTTAACCAAAATTCGGAGTACAAAATCGTCTTAAAAGAAGACTCGCAGAGTTTAGACGAAGTTGTAGTCGTCGGTTATGGTACACAAAAAAAAGTAAACCTGACAGGTGCCGTTGCAGCAATTGGTGCAGATGAAATCATCCAAGCCCCGGTAGCCAATATCTCGAATGCCTTGGCTGGTCGTCTACCGGGTATCCGTGTACAAAACACAGGCGGTACGCCGGGTGCCGAATCTAGCGTGGATATTCGCGGATTCGGGAAACCTCTGATTTTGGTAGATGGAGTTGAACAACCAGGTTTCCAAGTAGACCCAAACGAAATCGAAAGCATTTCCGTATTAAAAGACGCCTCCGCAGCCATCTATGGAGTGAAGGCAGGTAATGGTGTCGTATTGATCACGACCAAAAAAGGTGCAGAAGGGAAAGCGCAGATCACATACAACGGATCTATCGGCTGGCAGAACTTCACAAGCTATCCAGATATGGTAGATGCTGCCGGATACGCAGAGTTGACCGATGAAGATGCGATCAACCGAGGGAATGCCCCCGTTTATGGACCGGATAAATTAGCCTTGTTCCGCGAAGGCACTCAAGAAGGATACAAAAGCTACGACTGGAAAGACATCCTAACCCGCAAGAATGCTCCACAGACTCAACATAATATCAATGTGAACGGAGGAACCGAAAAAGTGAAATACTTCATGTCAGTAGGTTACTTAAATCAAGAAGGCTTGTATGCCACAAAAGATATCAATTTCTCTCGTTACAACTTCCGTTCCAACATCTCTGCGAAAATTTCCAAGTATTTGACCGCAGATGCGCAGTTAAGCGGACATGTACAAGACAAGATGGCACCTTATGACGACGATACTTATATCATTCACGGTATCACCCGTATGCACCCTTACTATTCTCCATACGCCAACGACGAAGAAGGTAAGCACTATGGATTAACCAACTTCCAAAATCCCCTGGCACGTTCAGATGCAGATGTTTCTGGCTATCGAAAAGAACGTAAGAAATTATTCAATGGTGTTTTCTCCTTAAAATATGATATGCCGTTTATTCCAGGACTGTCAGCCAAGGTTTTATTTTCCTATTTGACAAAAGTAGAAGAATTCAAAACCTTTGCGAAAGAGTTCAAACTCTATTCATACGATAAGGAATCTGGTAAATACAATACGGTTTTCACAGGAAACTCGCCGTCCAACTTGACTCGCAAAGATTACACACAAGAGCAGAACATGCTTCAGTTCTCTCTGAATTACAATCGCACATTCCTTGACAAACACAATGTGCAGGCTTTGTTCTTGTATGAACAACGTGAAGATTTGGATGATTATTTGCAGGCCTACCGTCAATTTGCAATTGATGCCCTTGACCAAATAAATTCAGGTTCGGACAAGAACAAAAATAACGCAGGTGTAGCAAGCGAATTGGCCAACGCATCTTTTGTAGGACGTATCAATTATGATTACGCAAGCAAATATTTATTCGAATTCTCTTTTCGCGAAGATGGTTCCGCAAAATTCTACAAAAACAACCGTTGGGGATTCTTCCCGAGCGTATCCGTAGGATGGCGTTTATCCGAAGAATCATTTATCAAGAATAACACCCAAATTTTTGACAACTTAAAGATCAGAGCATCATATGGCGTCATGGGGGATGACCAATTCTTGGACTCTAGCGGTAATCCGCAAGTTCTTCCGTTCCAATACCTGACAGGTTACAACTATCCGGGTGGAACAAATTATATCTTCGGTAGCGATGTGGTCAATTCATTGATAACAAAAGGATTGGCTAACACAGAATATTCTTGGTTGACATCCAAGATACTAAATGTCGGTTTCGATGCATCTTTGTGGAATCGCAAATTAGAAGCAAGTGTAGATGTTTTCTACCGGAAACGCGACGGCTTATTTGCATACCGTTCCGGTTCATTACCCAACACTTTTGGAGCTTCTTTCCCACAAGAAAACTTAAACAGTGATGATTTCCGAGGTTTTGAGTTGGTATTAGGACACACAAATACAGTAGGAGACTGGACTTACTCGGTCAAAGGTAATATGTCGTTCACTCGCGCGAAAAACCGCCACATTGAACAAGCTGATCCAATCAACTCCTATAAGAACTGGACCAGTAACTTTAGCGATCGTTGGAATAATATGTCTTTCGGTTACAAATGTGTAGGTCAGTTCCAAGATCAAGAAGACATCAATAACTGGGCAATCCAAGATGACGCCGGCAACACGACTATGATGCCGGGCGACTTGAAATACGAGGATTTCAATGGCGATGGCGTAATTGATAATAACGATATTCAACCAATTACCCGTAGCAACACGCCAGAAATTTATTTCGGTTTGGACCTGAGTGCCTCTTGGAAAGGTTTCGACTTCTCCTTGTTGATGCAAGGAGCAACCAATTACAATGTATATATGTCTGGTTGTTTGGGTAATGCCATGTTCAACGGGTCCAATACATTGGAATGCTTTATGGACCGATGGCATCGCGAAGACTTGTATGATCCTGAATCGGCATGGATTCCGGGGAAATATCCGTCAACATGGAACTCCGGGAAGCCATCTAACACTCGTGTTTCTACCTTCAACCACATCAGCTCATACTACCTGCGTGTAAAAAACATCGAGTTCGGCTACACCTTCCCCAAAGAGTGGTTAAGCAAGGTTTATGTTGAAAGATTACGTCTGTATGTATCCGGAAATAACGTACTGACATTTGATAATCTACCGTTTGGCGACCCAGAAGCACCCAGTAGCGATAGAATCTTATATCCGCAGTTGAAAATTTGGAATATTGGTGTAAATGTTACATTTTAAGAATTTGATTAAAATATGAAAAGCATAAAATTATTAGTACTGTCTTTGTGTGGGCTATTTAGCATGTCGTCCTGTGTCAACGACTTCTTGGACCGTGATCCTATGGATATTATATCTGAAGACTTGGTTTGGTCCAATGAGAATGCGGTCAACGCTTATATGGCCGGAATGTACGAAGATATGTTCGTCGAACCTCATGCATGGTTGATTAACTGGGGTACCTTGGGGCATTACACAGACGAATCCATGCGTAGTTATTCATGGGGCTATCCCTACACCCCGGTATTGGATCTCTCCAGCTTGCAACAATGGGAATACAATAAAATACGTATCGCCAATGTGTTCTTGCAAAACATCCAAACCTCTACATTGAACGAGGATTTGAAACAACGTTGGACAGCGGAAGCACACTTTGTACGGGCATTCCACTATTTCACAATGGCAAAACGCTATGGTGGTGTACCTTTGATAAAAGAGGTACAAGAATATACCGGAAACAACGTAGAAGAACTAAAGGTTCCGCGCAATACGGAAGAAGAAGTCTGGAACTTCATTGCTGAAGAGTGTGATTTAGCGATCGCCGGTTTGCCTGAATCCTACGGATCTACAGACCAGTTCCGTGTAACCAAATATGCCGCAGCCGCTTTGAAAGCAAGAGCTCTGCTTTATGCAGGCTCCATCAGTCGCTATGGCACCGTACAGTTGAATGGCTTGGTAGGTATTCCTGCAGATAAGGCAAACGACTTTTTCAAAAGATCCATGGAGGCCTCTGACATGATCATTAAATCAGGCAAGTTCGCTCTATTCAATCAAGATCCGGATCCTGCTGCCAACTACCAACAACTGTTCTTAGACAAAACAATGAACAGCGAAGCTATCTTTGTAAAAGCTTTTGCATCTCCTGACAAAGCGCATAATTTCGATTATGCTATGGCCGCTCCCTCCTTCAAAATTGACTGGGGAACCAATACAAGTCCGACGTTGGAATTAGTAGAATCATATGAGTATATAGATGGAACACCTGGTACGTTAAAAACAACCGATGCAAGTGGAAATCTGATCTATTACGAAAACGCAGAAGATATTTTCAAGGATAAAGACCCGCGTTTCTTCGCCTCTATTCTTTACCCAGGTTCTCCTTGGCAAAACGGAGAGTTGGAAGTAAGACGCGGCATTATCAAAAATGATGGCTCCAAAGAGGCTGCCTCGGCATTCACGGATGTGTTCAGCGAAGATCCGTCTATGAAAACCGGAGGTAAAGATGGGCTCGTCATGGCAGGTGATTGCAGTCGTACAGGATTTTATATCAAGAAATTCATGGATCCTACCAATCGAGTAGAAATGGACCGTTCCGAAACGAACTTTATGGTGTTCCGTTATGCAGAAACCTTGCTGAATTATGCGGAAGCCGCTTTCGAATTGGGACTAAAAGACCAAGCTCTCCAAAAAGTGAACGAAGTACGTAAACGTGCTGGTATCAAGGAGAAAAATAGCTTGACAATGGATGATATCCGAAACGAAAGACGCGTAGAATTGGCATTCGAGAATTTACGTTACTGGGATTTGGTCCGTTGGCGTGTTGCTTCCAAAGTAATGAACAACACAACTTTCTCGGCATTAATTCCTTGGTTGGACTATAAGACCAAAAAATATGTTTTCGAGAAATCGGTCAATACCTTGAATCTGCCCAAAACGTTTTTGGACAAACAATACTACTTGGAGATTCCGGGTGTAGCTCAAAACGATTTATTAGAACAAAATCCGGGTTATTAATCTTTTCATATTTAAAGACATGAAAAAAATATTTTTATATGCAACACTAATTTGTGGCTTGTGCTCCTGCGGGCTTGACAACTATGACGCACCTACCGCTTCCCTAAGTGGAGCGATCATAGACAAAGAGACAAAAGAAAATGTCCCCGGACAAGCTCAAAACGGGACAAAAATACGTATGTATGAGTTTTATAATGACGAATGGTCTGTACAACCCAACGATTCATGGGTGAGCCAAGATGGCACATTCTCGAATACAGCAGTATTTACCGGTAAATACAAGATTTTAGCCGAAGGGCCTTTTGAGACAGTAGAACCGATCGAAATGGAAGTCTCAGGTTCAAAACAGATGAACTTTGAAGTAACACCGTTTTTGCGCATATCGGCAGAAGCGACATCCAACGAAACAGGCAAAGTTACGGTTAAAACTTCCGTAGACAATGTTTTAGATAAAACAATACAAGCAGTAGAATTCTACTACTGCAAGACTCCGTATGTGGATAAAAACACCTTTACGGCTAAAGAATCTGTAGAACTTGGTACGGAGACCGAATTAGACATTGCCACTTATTCTCATACGTTCGAGAATCTCAAAAGCGGAAAGACTTTCTACTTCCGGGTAGGAGCCTTAGCTGTTAACCCTGGCGGATTCTATAATTATAGTAAAGTAATAGAAGTTACCGTTAAATAAATCAGATCTATTTAAGGACTGTTTTTGCATTTTTCATTAACACAAGAAAATGCAAGACAGTCCTTAATCATCACAATGTAAACGGCCTAATATGAGTAAAACATCCAAATATCTGCTGATGATAGGTATCTATCTATTTCTTTCCTTGCTTTTTCTTATCGGAATAGAGTGTGGATTGAGAGCTTTCGGATATGGTGTAGATTTAGACCATCTTTTCTTGCAAACAGCGAATGGCAAATATTTATATCTCAACAAAAACATCAGTAGAAGGTACTTTACTCAATCACAAGCCACAAACGGAAATGTAGAGTTTTTTCGGAAAAAGAAACAAAAAAACACATTCAGAATTTTTGTTCTGGGCGAATCAGCAGCAATGGGATTTCCCTATCCCAATAATATTTCGTTCCAACGAATGCTGAAATACCAATTGCAAAAGACAAATCCAGACAAAGATATCGAGATCATCAATTTAGCTCTGACTGCAATCAACAGTTACACTTTTTACGATTTTGCACAAGAGCTCGTTCATTTTAAGCCAGATGCGATTTTTATTTATGGTGGACACAACGAGTATTACGGAGCTTTGGGTGTAGGCTCCAATAATACACTCGGTAGCCATCCAACATTTATCCGTTGGGCAATCCGTTTGCGTCAGTTACGTCTTACTCAATGGCTCGATTCTTTAAAAAGCCACTTAAGCCCTCAAAAGGAGTTCTCAGACAACTTGATGAAATATGTGGTCAAAGAGCAAGTGATCCCCTACAAAAGCAAACTATTTCAACAAGGACTGGAACAGTTTCAAAACAATATGAAATTAGTACTTAATCTGTTCAAAAAACACCAAATACCAGTTTTCTTCTCAACTGTCGGAGTTAATTTAAAAGACTTAAAGCCTTTCAAAAGCATATCGTCTGACGAACATAGCGCCGATGAATATTATCAACTGGCACAAGAACAATTGCAAGCACAAGATAGCATAGCAGCATACACATCCTTCAGTCGGGCACGAGACTTGGACGCCCTTAGATTCAGAGCACCCAAAGAGATTAATGAGATCATCCGAGAATTAGCCAAAGATGACGATAATATTTACTTGGTAAATACCGAAGAGGAATTTAACCGAAAAAGCCCGTTCGGTATTCCCGGACGAGAATTATTGCTGGAACATGTACATCCTACTATCGAAGGGCATCGGGTGATCGCAAATTGCTTTTTGGAAGTTCTTCGGCAAAACCAATCCTGTTTTTCCAACAAAAAACTACAAATCGGCACTTCAGAAGATCTATACAACTTTCCTGTTTTAGAGTTTGACTCCTTAGCTGGAGAATATGCTTGCTTACAACTGCGTAAAGGATTCCCATTCTATGAAAAAGATCTCTCTACAATTACCCCTAAAACAGAAGTAGAAAAGATCGCAGCAAACTACGTACGACAAAAAAACTGGTATCAATCCATGGATCAACTGTATCAGTACGCACTTAATAGCAAGAATGAAAAATTATGTTTGGATATTCTCCGGGTTCGTATCACGGATAACCCTTACGACCTCACCTTCCTTGGTCAAGGAGGAGAATTCGCAGAGATCCGAAAAGAATATCCTTTAGCTATCTTCTTCTACACACGAAGTTTCCGCCTGTATCCCAAGGTTCAAACAGCACAGAACTTAGTTGCAATCCATTTACGGCTCGATCAACCCGATCTGGCTCTTCCTTACATTGAATATATACTCCGAAACGGAAATCCGAAATTTAACGGACTCAAAGAGCTTTGCCATAAGATCATCCAGCACAAACAAGAATTAAATTGGCAATCGAATGATTCAATCCGGCAAGCAATCCGATCGATCTATCTACAAATGGGTAATCAGGATGCAGCCGACCTATACAATTAATAATAAAATGAGCTATATTTTAGGTATATCCGCATATTATCATGATGCAGCCGCAGCTTTGATAAAAGATGGCGAGATCATAGCTGCCGCACAAGAAGAACGCTTTACCCGAATCAAGAACGATGCATCTTTTCCTGCAAATGCAATCCGTTATTGTTTACAGCAAGCGGGAATTTTATTGTGTGATATCTCCACAATTATCTATTACGAAAAACCCTATCTGAAATTTGAGCGAATTTTAGAAATCTTTTATCGATACGCACCATGGGGGATGGAACAGTTCATTAAAGGAATACCAATATGGATTGAAGAAAAACTTTTTTGCAAACGAATGCTCAAGCGTGAATTACGCAAGTTAGGAAAATTCGATGAACAACATTGTAAACTTTTGTTCTCGGAACATCATTTGTCACATGCGGCTTCCGCATTTTTCGGTTCAGATTTTCAAGAAGCTGCGATTATAACAGTAGACGGTGTAGGAGAATGGAATACACTATCTATCGCTCATGGGAAAGCCAATCAAATTCAATTAATAAAAGAAATGCGATTTCCTGATTCTATTGGATTGTTCTATTCTGCATTTACCTATTATTTAGGATTCAAGGTGAACTCCGGGGAATATAAGATGATGGGATTAGCCCCTTACGCCGATCGATCTGACCGACAAACCTCAAAATTTGTCGATCAGATCAAACAACATCTACTGACGATCCATCCCGATGGTTCTATATCATTGAATATGTATTATTTCTCCTTCCACAAAAAAATGCGAATGGTTCATGAAAAGCGTTGGGAACAATTATTTCAATTGAAACCTCGAAAGGCAGAAAGCGAAATACGCCCAGAACACGCAAGTCTAGCACTTGCAGCTCAAATCGTATTGGAAGAGATACTATTGAGAATTGTTCAAACAGCCCAAAAGCTCACTGGCTGTTCCAACCTATGTCTAGCCGGAGGAGTCGCTCTAAATTGCGTAGCAAATGGTAAAATCATTCGTTCACAATTATTTGAGCATGTCTTCATCCAACCTGCCGCAGGAGATGCAGGAGGAGCATTAGGAGCGGCTTGGGCCACTTATTATATTTACCAAGGACATTCACGAAAAGCCGGGATGAACGGAGACAAGATGCACTTCGCCCAAACCGGTCCTCAATATACAGAGCATGAGATTCAAGATTTTTTGGACTCGAATAACATTTCTTATCACTATTTGGATGAAGCATTTTTATATGAAGAAGTGGCTAAACACATAGCTTCCGGTTTATGTATAGGTTGGTTTCAAGGGCGTATGGAGTTTGGCCCACGTGCATTAGGAAACCGAAGTATCTTAGCAGATCCCCGTGATAAAGAGATGCAAAAAAGATTAAATTTGAAAATCAAGTTCAGAGAAAGCTTCCGACCATTTGCTCCAGTTATATTAAAAGAAAAAGTCGGCGATTATTTTGAAAAGCTGAACGAATCCAATTATATGCTGATAACAACCAACATTTCTCTGAAACATCGGATACCATTGCCAAAGCATTATCAAGATTTAGATGCCGCAGAACGATTGGCGTTACCAAAATCAGATATTCCGGCAGTTACCCATGTGGATTTTTCCGCACGCGTACAAACTGTTGATGAACAAAGTAATCCCAAATTAACGAAGCTTTTACGGGCATTCGAACAATTAACAGGCTACCCTTTGCTTATCAATACAAGTTTTAACGTACGTGGCGAACCTATTGTCTGCACCCCGCAAGATGCATACCGCTGTTTTATGACAACCAACTTAGATCTCTTGGTTTTAGGGAATTATATAATCAATAAAAATAACATACAAAAATCATAAAATATGGACACATTGAAAGACTTACTACTTTTTATAAAAGAACGAAAAAAATGGTGGTTGCTACCTGTATTAATATTCTTGCTATTGATTGGCTTGTTGCTAATCTCTACAAGCAATACAGTGATTGCCCCCTTTATTTACACTCTATTTTGAATGTCCTATGAATTGGATTCACATATACAAGAAAATACGTACGGTTTGGATTCGTTTCGGAAACCTGTTAAACAAGATCACCTCACCAATCCTGTTGGGAATTACTTATTTTTTGATCCTCACTCCAATTGCGTGGTTATACCGCCTGTTCAACCGGACAGAAGAGGAACAAGATAGTACAATGAACGAACGAGTTAAGACTTATTCTAAAGAAGATTTTATTCATCCATGGTAAATATGAAACAACTTCATACATTTTCCTACGGGCTACTACCATTCGTCCTATTTACAGTAATCCTTTATGCCTTTTTCTATAATCATCATCTGCTCTTTGCCGAGCAGTTACGATTGTTTGAATGGAACAAAGACTATTTCAACGAAATAGTTTATAATCCAGGAGGATTATCTGCCTATATAGGGGAGTTTTTCACACAGTTTTATCATTTAAATCATTTTGGGGGATGGATTTTAGGAGCCGGAGTCGGACTAACCGGTATATTATATCGCAACCTGATCTGCCATTGGAAAATTGGAGGAAATGTCTCATGGGAACTGATTCCTATCACTTCACTGGTTTTCTTCTATTTAAGCCCTAACGCATCATTGGGACTCATTTTTGGACTTCAGATTACCCTTTTACTTGCAAGAATAACTCTTCATGAAAAGGAAGGCAAACGCAAAAGACTTCTGATCCTAATCAACTTACCGATTTGCTATTTCTTTACTGGAATAGGCTGTTATTTATATCTTATTCTCATCTTCCTCGATGAAGTTTTTTCGAAGAAAAAACACTCATTTCTTGCTTGGATTCTATATACACTCGTTACAATCCTACTGCCTATCTTAACTTATTATAAATTCGACATCAATGAAACACAAGCTTGGATAGGTATAGCTTGTTTTATTACACAAGACTTACTTCATCCACTTGGTATCGTTATCGCTTCATTTTTAATATCTCCCTTATTAGCTTACGGGACATATCATCTTTTACAGCGATTAACAGACAAAAAACGATTCGCTTTAAATCTGCTCATGGCTTTCTTCGCTATCGGGATCATCTTAAGCCAACTCAAAAATGAGGATGAACGACTTTATCAACTACATTATCTAATCACCCACGAAAAATGGGACGAAGCGATTACCTTCATGCAAAAAAAGCCTGTCCAAAATGTTCTGATGTCCTCCTATACCAACATTGCCCTGCTTCATCAGCAACGTCTTTCAAAAGAGCTATTCTCGTATTTCCAAGTAGCTCATGTCAACGAATTTTGGTCTTCCAACCATCTATTAAATTATCTGACTGCTGAGACTTATTTTCAGCTAGATATGCTCTATGCTGCCAGAGCCTATATGTTCATGGCGAACACGCAAACTCCATCCGGACGTTCCCCGCTCTATCTGACACGATTGGCGGAGATCGAATACAGAAGGGGAAAACGGGCTGCCAGCCTCAAATATGTGGCCTTACTGGAGTCTACCTTATTCTACAAAGACTGGGCTTACAAATTTAGGCAAAAGATGAACACAGACTCCTCGACAAAAAAAAGTCAACTTTCACCCAAAACCAATAAGCTTTTTCTTGCCAAAGAGATGCTTTTCAACGTGGAACAATTTGAGACACAAGCAGGAGCCAACAATCAAAAAGTCATCGATTTCCTGCTAGCAAAATATATGCTCAACAATCAATATAACGCATTTATCCAATTAGCCGCCCGGACTCATCTCACAATACATAGTAGCAAGCATTATCAAGAGTTTTTGCTAATGTATGCTTATCTACTGAAAGATAACTCATTGATTTCAAAATGGCAAATTGAACAAACTGTAATAGAGCGTTTCTACCGATATTTACAAATCAACCAGTCGGGAAAATCTCCGGAAGAAATCCAGGAATTACTATTCCCCTATAAAGACACCTATTGGTATTACGTACAATATAATAAAAAACAAATATGAGACTTAACATTTTTTACATACTTCTAATCGCCTTATGTGGCCTCTATGGATGCAAAAATCATCAACAACCAATCATTAAAGAAAATCTTAACATACTCCCAACAATTTATCCGGAGTATCAAGGTGCTCTTTTGCCCGTCAATATTGCTCCTTTGAATTTTAAGATACAAGATGAGGGTGATGAATGGATGATCCAGATTCAAGGGAAAGGAAATCCGATCACGATTACGGCGCATGACGCAGTAGAGATTCCGATTAAACGCTGGCGACAATTACTTCATCAAAATCAAGGAGGGAGCTTAAGTATCACCGTATCCAGTCGAAAAAAAGGAGAATGGTATCAATATTCTCCCTTCACGTGGGATGTATCCACTGATTCCATTGATAGTCACTTAGCCTATCGTTTAATAGAACCGACCTATGCGAATTGGAACAGTATGGCCATTTGTCAACGTGAACTATCTTCTTTCAAGGAAACGGAAATCATATCAAACAAAAAAAGCGGGCAGAACTGCATCAATTGTCATACCTTTAACCAAGGAAACCCGAATGAAATGGTCATGCACATGCGCAAAATAAATGCGGGAACGATTCTGATACAAGGAGGAGCATGTCAAAAACTCAACACAAAGACTCCTCATACGATTTCCAATTTCGTTTATCCGGATTGGCATCCTTCTGGCAAACAGATTGCATTCTCTACAAACCTAACCCAAATGTCTTTCTACGATGCACACCCTAAAATCATCGAAGTATACGATACGCAATCCGATATAGTTTTGTATGATATTTCCAAAAACGAAGTCTATACCAGTCCCCTTTTAGCCAATGCAAACAAACTAGAAAATTTTCCATTCTTTTCACCAGATGGGAAACAGCTCTATTTTTGTACGTGTGACCGGATAGATAGTTTGCCTCAACAATTCTCTAATATAAAATATCGTATCTGTAGTATTGGTTTTGATCCCCAAAATAATCAATTCAGCAAGCAGGTAGACACTCTCATTGACTTAACAAATGCAGGTAAAAGCGTAACCCTCCCCAGCATTTCACCTGATGGACAGTTTATTGCCTGTTCTGCCGCCCCTCATGGGTGCTTCTCCAGCTGGATCCCCGAATCAGATCTCTATCTATATAACACAAAAACTAAGAAATTGATAGCTGCGACTGAGTGGAATAGCCCGGAAGCAGAAAGCTGTACAACATGGTCCTCTAACAGCCGTTGGGTTATCTTCAGCAGCCGACGGGAGGATGGCATTTATAACCGACTCTATATCGCTCATATCGATTCTGTAGGAAACTTAAGCAAACCTTTCCTACTTCCACAGAGAGATCCTACTTACAACCAACGCAACCTAAAGGCTTATAATCTGCCTCGCCTTATCAAAGGCAAAGTGACGATTTCACCAATTACAATTGGGAGATGTGCTGAAGCAAAAGGCAAAAAATCGGTCCGATTTAGCAAACATTCTTATAAACCGCTTATCAACGAAGCGACAGAGAATCACAGTGAAATCAATTAAGGTAACACAGATAGGAATAACTAAACGATTTTCAACATAATTTGTGTTTGGCAGCAAGTGCCTGTGAAGGTCCTTGCTGTTTTTTCTGCCGGACTAAAACAAAAGTTTGTTTCTTGTTAAACCTTTTTGCACCTAATTCGTCTATAATTTCGCGTACTTGTGTATATTTACGTGTCGATAAGTGTTTTTAAGTAGAATACCAGAAAAATATGACGAAGAGAGTGAAGTGGAGCGTGACGGCCGCAATTGTTTTGATGATTGCCGGAATGATCGCTTACCCGCAGATTAAAAGCCGTATGAAGGCATCCAAAGATGCAGCCGAAGTGGTTCCGCCAGCCGGAAGCCAAGTTCGGAAACAAGTTTTGAACATTAACGCGGAAGTGCTGAAATATCAGTCCCTTACCGACAAGACCATTGTAACCGGCAGTACGATCCCGGATGAGGAGGTAGACCTCTCGTTCGAATCGTCGGGCAAGATCGTGGCCATCTATTTTACGGAAGGTACGCATGTGAAAGCCGGTGACCTGCTTGCCAAGATCAATGACAAACCGTTACAGGCGGAACTGAAGAAGTTGGAAGCGCAAGTGCCTTTAGCCAAAGATCGCGTGTACCGCCAGCATACGCTTTTGGAAAAGGACGCGGTCAGTCAGGAGGCTTATGAACAAGTGGCTACCGAATATGAAAAGCTGATGGCGGACATCGAACTGGTAAAAGCCAATATTGCCCAGACCGAGCTCCGGGCGCCGTTCGACGGGATTATCGGCCTTCGTAATGTCAGCGAAGGAGCCTATGCCTCCCCCTCGACAGTTATCACCAAGCTGACAAAAATATCTCCCTTGAAAATCGAGTTCTCCGTTCCTGAACGCTACTCTGCCGACATCAAGGACGGTACGCCGATCGTATTCAGAATGAACACGTCCGTCGGCATGATGCAAGACTACAAAGCGACCGTTTATGCAGTAGAAAGCAAGATCGACGAGGCAACCCGCTCGCTGAAAGTGCGTGCAACCTATCCGAACCGGGACGAGTCGATCGTGCCGGGACGCTATACATCTGTCGAAATTACCCGCCGTGACATAAAAGACGCATTGGCGATCCCCAGCGAGGCACTGATCCCGGAAATGGGAAAGAACATCGTCTACCTGTATAAGAATGGCGTGGCCGAACCTGCCGAAATTATCTTAGGACTCCGCACGGAAAGCCAGGTCCAGGTATTGAAAGGGCTGAGCGTAGGTGATACGGTGATTACTTCCGGCGTGATGCAGCTTCGGACGGGAATGAAAGTGTCGATTGATAACCTGAAGTAACGAAGCAACATGGCGAATATTTCCGAAATAAGCATAAAGAGACCGGTACTCTCGACCGTGATGACGATCATCCTTCTGTTGTTCGGGATGATCGGTTATAAGTTCTTAGGGGTCCGTGAGTTTCCGAGTGTGGACAACCCGATCATTTCGGTCAACGTAACCTATCCGGGAGCCAATGCCGAAGTAATCATGAACCAGATTACGGAACCGCTCGAACAGAATATCAACGGTATTCCCGGCATTCGTTCGCTGAGCAGTGTCAGCAGTCAGGGAAGTTGCCGTATCACGGTAGAGTTTGAACTGTCTGTCGACCTGGAAACGGCGGCCAACGACGTGCGCGACAAAGTTTCGCGTGCTCAGCGTTACCTGCCGCGCGACTGCGACCCTCCGACGGTATCGAAAGCGGATGCCGATGCTACCCCGATCATGCAGATCGGTATCCGAAGCAGCAAACGCTCGTTGATGGAACTGAGTGAAATTGCCGAACTGACAGTGAAGGAACGGCTTCAGACCATTCCGAACGTGAGTGGCGTGGACATCTGGGGACAGAAACGCTACTCCATGCGCCTGTGGCTGGACCCGATCAAAATGGCCGGCTACGGAATTACTCCGTTGGATGTGAAGAACGCAGTGGACGCCGAAAACGTCGAGCTTCCTTCCGGGAGCATTGAAGGAAACACGATCGACTTGTCTATCCGTACGTTAGGACTGATGCACACGGCAACGGAATTCAATGATTTGATCATCAAGCGTGACGGCGACAATATCATCCGCTTCCAAGACGTAGGGCGAGCCGAGGTGAGCCCGGAAGACTTGCGAAGCGTGATGCGCAAGAACGGCGAACCGATGGTTATCGACGTCATCATCCCGCAGCCGGGCGCCAACCAGATCGAAATTGCCGATGAGGCATACAAACGTATCGAGCAATTGAAGAAAGACCTGCCGGAAGACGTAACGGTCGAAATGGTGTACGACAATACACGCTTTATCCGGGCCTCCATCGCGGAGGTCGAAGAAACCATCTATGTGGCATTCCTGCTCGTGGTGCTGATCATCTTCCTGTTCCTGCGCGACTGGCGCGTGACGCTTGTCCCGGTGGTCGTTATCCCCGTATCATTGGTCGGGGCATTCTTTGTGATGTATGTCTCCGGCTTCTCCATCAATGTGCTGACAATGTTGGCGGTGGTGCTCTCGGTCGGACTGGTGGTGGACGACGCGATCGTGATGGCGGAAAACATCTACGTCCGCATCGAGCAGGGAATGGAACCGAAAGAGGCCGGTATAGACGGGGCGAAAGAGATATTCTTCGCCGTCGTGTCTACGACGGTAACACTCGTGTCCGTGTTCCTCCCGATCGTCTTTATGGAAGGCATGACGGGACGCTTGTTCAAGGAGTTCAGTATCGTGATCGCCGGCTCCGTAACGATATCTTCCTTTGTGGCTTTGACCTTTACGCCGATGTTGGCGACCAAGCTGCTGAGAAAACGCGAAAACAAAGGCTGGTTGTACACAAAGACGGAACCGTTCTTCGAAGGCATGAACAATATCTATGCAAAGTCGCTGAACGCGTTCCTGAACCACAAGTGGTGGTCCATACCGATTGTCGTGATCCTTTTCGGCTCCATCGGCTATTTCTGGCGAACCATCCGCTCCGAACTTTCTCCATTGGAAGACCGTTCATCCATTTCGATCAATATACGTGCACAGGAAGGAGCTACCTTCGAGTTCATCCGCGACTTTACGGACCAAGTGGCCGCCATGGCCGACACGTTGGCTCCCGAGCGGCAAGCCCTAACGGTTCGTGCGAATAACAGCAACGGATACATCACCGTTTTACTTCCCGACATCAAAGATCGTGAACGTTCGCAGATGGAGATTGCCGATGTGCTGTCAAAGAATGTACGGGGCAAGACAGAAGCACGTGCTTTCGTCCAGCAGCAATCCACTTTCGGAGGACGTCGCGCAGGTATGCCCGTCCAATATGTTTTACAAGCGACCAGCCTGGAGAAGCTACAGGAGTATTTGCCCGCCTTTATGCAGAAGGTAAGCGAAAGCCCGGTGTTCCAGATGGCAGACGTGAACCTGAAGTTTACGAAACCCGAAGCCCGTATCGAGATCAACCGCGACAAAGCTTCTTCATTGGGCGTCAGCACCCGCACGATTGCCCAGACACTACAATATGCATTGAGCGGCCAGCGTATGGGATATTTTTACATGAACGGGAAACAGTATCAGATATTGGGCGAAATCAACCGCCAGCAGCGCAACACGCCGTTGGACCTGAAATCCATTTATGTCCGCAGCGATGCAGGAGAGATGATCCAGCTGGACAACCTCGTCACGTTGAAAGAAGACGTTGCCCCTCCTCAGCTGTACCGTTACAACCGCTTTGTGTCGGCAACGGTTTCCAGCGGACTCAACAAAGGTTATACGATCGGTGACGGCCTGGACGAAATGGACCGTATCGCCTCGGAGACGTTGGACAACAGTTTCCGTACGGCCCTGTCGGGCGAATCGAAAGAGTTCCGTGAAAGTTCGTCCAGCCTGATGTTTGCCATGATCCTCGCACTGTTCATGATCTATCTGGTCCTGGCCGCGCAGTTCGAGAGTTTCAAAGACCCGTTGGTCGTGATGTTCACGGTTCCGCTGGCTATTGCAGGGGCGTTGATCTTTATGAGCTATTCAGATATAACCATGAATATATTCAGTCAGATCGGTATCATCATGCTGATCGGTCTGGTGGCGAAAAACGGTATTTTGATCGTAGAGTTTGCCAACCAGCGCCAGGAAGCGGGACTGAGCATGGCGGAAGCGATCCGCTCGGCTTCCACACAACGTCTGCGGCCGATCCTGATGACCAGTATTTCGACGATCTTAGGATTGGTTCCGCTCGTATATGCTTCGGGCGAAGGGGCACAAGGACGTATCGCGATGGGTATCGCCGTAGTGGGCGGTATGATCGTTTCGACATTCCTTACCCTGTTTATCGTCCCGGCGATGTACAGCTTTATTTCCACGGACAGACAATCGAAAATTAATAATTAAGAATTAAAAATTAAGAAATAAGGCAATTGAGGATGAAGAGGTTTCTTTTATTAATATGTATAGCATTTACGGTCGTCCCGGCCGAGGCGCAACGGGTGTTCAGCCTGGACGACTGCATCCAGACCGGATTGGAACGCAATTATTCCATCCGCATCATCCGTAACGAACAGCAGATCAGCGACAACAACGCCACTCCCGGCAATGCCGGCTACCTGCCGACCGTCGACCTGAGCAGTGGTTTTAGCGGCACGCTTAACAATAACAATAACAAGTTGTCCGACGGAACGACAGAAAAAACGAACGGCATCCACAACGAGACGGCAGACATCGGCCTGAATGTGAACTGGACCGTCTTCGACGGATTAGGCATACAGGCCACTTACGAAAAACTGAAAGAGTTACAAAACTTGGGAGAATTGAACACCCGAATGACAATCGAGGATTTCGTTGCCGACCTTTCGAGCGAATACTACAACCTGATCCGCCAGAAGATCCGCCTCCGCAACCTCCGCTCCACGCTCGAACTGTCCCGCGAACGTCTGCGTATCGTGGAAGAGCGGTATTATATCGGCTCGATGTCCCGCCTGGACCTCCAACAAGCGCAAGTCGACTTCAATGCCGACAGCTCCAACGTCCTGAACCAGTTGGAACAAGTGCATACTTCACGTATCCGCCTGAACCGGCTGATGGCATTGGAGGATGTGGAGGAACAAGTACTGATCAAGGACTCCCTGATTACCCCCAACCCGTTTTTAGATGAAGTGGAACTATGGAAAAGCACGCTTACCTCCAATTCATCTCTGCTGATCGCCAAGAAGAACCAGGTGATTTCCGAGTTGGACTACAAAAAGATCAAGAGCCGTAACTATCCGTATGTCAAATTGAATGCCGGATACGGCTACACGGCGAACTGGTACGAGGTAGGAACGACCGACCTCCAGCGCCGCCTCGGCCTCAACTATGGGGTGACGGTCGGCATCAACGTATTCGACGGTTTCAACCGGAAACGCGAACAACGGAATGCCCGGATACAGATTCAGAACCAAGAATTGCGCACACAAGAACTCGAACTGGGATTGCGGGCCGATATGAGCAACTTCTGGATGGCTTATCGCAACAACCTGGACTTGTGGAGCCTGGAAAAAGAGAACTTGGTCGCGGCACAGGAAAACTACCGGATTGCGATCGACCGCTATAAACTGGGCGACCTGTCCGGTATCGAATTGCGTGAAGCCCAGAACAGCCTGCTCGAAGCGGAAGAGCGCCAGTCCATCGCCGAATACTCCACCAAGATATGCGAAATCTCCCTTTTGCAGCTTAGCGGAAAGATCATGGATATGTTCCATGAAAATGATTAACTTTGCAGAGTTAACGATTTATGATTTTAGATTTATGATCGAGGTTCACAAATCATAAATCTAAAATCATAAATCTAAAATCATAAATCATGCGCATTATCCCCAAAGCTAATACACTAAGAAAAGGCATACTTTTATACAGAGGCATCCGTTACCGCAAAGGCTTCGGGGTTCATTCCCCCTTTGTCTTCAACCTGATCACGAAAGTGATTGAGGAGCGTTGCCAATACTATAGCTTCTACGACATCGAACTGATCCGCAAGCAGCTGCTTTTCCAAGATGACGAGATCACTTATCCCGACCGCCAGCAAAAGGGGAAGATGCGCCGCCGCACGATCGGCCGGATTGTCGAACGCGAAGCGATACGGCCCAAGCACGGCGCCTTACTTTTCCGTCTTGCCAACTATTTCAAATCAAAACACATCCTTCAGTTCGGCCCTTCCATGGGCCTGTCCACTTTGTATCTGACTTCATATGCATCCGATCTGAAATGTATCGCTCTGGAAAACGTACCGGAGTTTGCCTCCATCGCCCGTATCGCTTTCGGCAAAGCCGCCCGTAACCCGGTCGACCTGCGTGTCGGAAGCTACAAAGATTTACTACCGAAAGCCTTGAAAGACATGGAGCAACTCGATTTTGTCTTTTTCAACACCCTGTATGAGCAGCAAAACAATAGCTGGCTGTTTGAGGAATGCTTGAAACATGTGCACGGCGATACGGTTTTTGTCTTCGAAGGCATCAAAACCAGCCGCAAAATGCGCGAATTCTGGCGGGAAGTATGCTGTCATCCCGAAGTAACGGTGACGATCGACCTGTATTCAATGGGAATCGTGTTTTTCAACAAGAAGTTACACAAGAGGGATTATATCGTCTATTTCTGACTCTTTATCCGGTTATCCGGACACAAGCAGTTACCCCTAAAAAGGTTGCTCGCCTTTCTTTTGAAAATATGAGAAAATACATCAATAGTGCCTTAGAGTCTTTTCCATCAATCAAACTTTTAGTATTGACAGGAGGGGAATGTTTTACTTAAAAAAGGTTGTAGATTACAGTTCACAAAAAAATTAATCTCAAGAGTTGTCACTAATGGATATTGGGCTACTTCATTTATTTAATGAACAAATAGATAAATATATAGATGATATTATTGATTTTATAAAATCCGAATATCCTTCTTTTTTTTGAAAGCGTCTTGGATATATCGAAATAACATAGGTGGATATTAAGACAATGGGAGAGTATTGCTTTGGCCAGGGAGATATTAGAGTAATGAGTAGTGACGTTTTTGGGACTATACAGACTCCTTTAATAATAAAACTTTTGGTAATTATACAGCTTATGTAGGGAATACTCAACAAGCCTTCTTTATTCAGACGAAAAAAGGCAAATATTTTGTAATAAGTTGTGATAAACGAGAAGAAGCTCTTGATCTTATTAATAGATAAATCATTAAGTTATTGGTAGTAAATTTGTGGCCCGGAATATTACTGTCATAGGTAATGTTTCGGGCTTTCTTTTTTTTGTTCCCCCTTTCGCATCAACCATTCCCCCAACAGCCATCTCCGCTCTTTCCATGCCAGTCCGTTTCCAATCCAATGCCAATCTATCCGGGACCCCATGCCAGTCTATTTTCGATTACATGCTTATGTATATTATACGCACCCGAACATTATTAATAAAATTATAATTTATATAATCCCAAAAAATTGCATATATGTTAACAAAGTATAAACAAAAAATTATTTCATTATTTTACTTGACATTCGTATTTTCACGGATTATATTTGCATTATAATCATAACCGAACAATCGACTATGAAAATAAAAATTAACATATAGAATTAATATCAAAATAGATATTTAAACATAAATATAATATTAATACCATGAACAAAAAACAGAACAAAATTGCAAACCTTTTGCCGAACCTTTCTACTGAAAATTGCGTCTTGACACTCGAAGCAAACGCCAAAATCAGCGTAGCCGTAGCAGCTACGGGAAAACACTTGGTGAAACGGATCGTAAGCGAAGGCATGGATGAAGCCGCGGCGGCTTCATGCTCCGATTATATCGCAGCTTGCAGCGGCGAGGTAAAACGACTGAATATCGGGCGCAAACCTTTTACGACGATGCTCACGGAAATCCAGAAAAAGTTTGTGAAAATCGAAAAAGACATCGATCCGAACGTGCCGGGAAGCCCCGCTTATGAAATTGCCGGCTTGCTGAAAAACTACAAACTGAAACGATTGGAGGAAGAACAGGAAGCCGCACGCCGGCTTGAAAAGAACCGGTTGCTTACCGAAAAACGTGTCCTCGGACGTGGCGACCTGACGGACGGACAAAAGGAAGCAGCCTTGAAACGTGCGGACGAACGGCTGCAAAAAGGGCAAGCCAAACTCGCAATCGGGCAAATCGAAACCGACCTGATCCCGATCGTGACCGCTCCTGACGGCTACATCGACCTGCTGCGTCCTTGGTGGGAAGAAGTCGGGCGCCATCTGCCTGAAAGCGATCTCGGACGTATTTTCCACCCGATGATCTCGTACGCAAAGAAACAGGCACGCAAAGGCATCCTCGTAGACAGCGACAATATCTCTTACGTGGCAGAGCCGAAAATCAAAGTGGCATAAAAAAGCGAGAGAGGTTACCTTCGCAGGAGGACCTCTCTCTAACCAAAACCTTAACTATAAAAAAAACTTGGCTCCTTGATCGGATGCTCTTTTGTTTTTCTTTGATGTTATAAAGGTAAGCATTCTTTTTAAACCTCCAAAAAAATCCAATAAAATTCATATTATTTAACAAATAAATTATATCATGCAAAAAGTAACAAAAGAAATCAATCTCGTTTCCATCAAAGACAACCACTTGAAAACCCGCTATGAAGCGGCGGTCTTTACCACGGGCGACACGCACGTCGTCACATACGAAAACGCGACGCCTGTCCATTCCGACCTTGCCGCCGCCGTACAACGTTTGTCCGACCATGTATTGAAAATCAGCGGAATAACGGCAAAACCCGACCACATCCATATCACTGGCTACCAGCGACAGAACATGGGCGACGCACAGCTTGTCACCATCTATGCCGCTGTGGAAGCCTGCGGAGCGGCCAATCTTGCTGCCCGTATTTATATCGGCCGCGACGAATATGACGATATCGACCTGCTGTTGGAAGTCCTTTCGCGTTGCGAGCGTGAAGTTTTCCTTTATATAGAGAAGGGCAAGACGTTCGAAGGCGAAAAACGTGTCGAACTCGACGACGACGATCTGGACTTGATCGAAAAAGCAGCCTGAAAATCATACATCCTAAATCCTACATCATGAAACATTCATTTACACTCGACGGCATCCTCTTGGGGGATGCCGCTGCCGCCAGCTTTTATCACCTGATCGCCGGCGAAAAAGGATCGCGTAATTATGAATACGCACGTTGCAACGAATACGGCTATTTTTACGAACCGTTTATCCGCAAGTGGATCGCTTTCGACAACCGTGCGGGCGAATGTTATGTCGAAGTGTGCAATTCTTCCAAAGAAGCCGAAAAACTACTCAAGGATGGAGAAGAGCTACTCGCCGCTTAGACTGTTGATCAAGAAACATACGGGTTGCGACGTGGCGGTGGAATACCGTTTCCACCCGACACGGGAATGGCGTTTCGACTTTGCTGTTCCGGCCCGCCGCGTGGCGATCGAAGTCGAAGGCGGCGCTTTCACCGGCGGCCGCCATATCCGCCCCGACGGTTACCTGCGCGACATGGAAAAATACAACGAAGCCGCTGCCACCGGCTGGCTCCTGATCCGCGTCCTTCCTGCCGAACTGCTCTCGCTCCGCACGTTGCAACTCATTGTCCGTGCATGCAACCAACAGAATCATTAATCTTTTAATTCTTTAATTCTTTCACTCTTTAATTTAAAAACAACATGGCTCGTACAATCAAAAAAGGACTGGATTATTTCCCAGTCGACACAAACATATTAAGTGACTTAAAAGTGCGTCGTATCAAGCGGGAATATGGCGCAGAATCCTTCTTGCTTTACATGACATTACTTTGCGATATATACGCGAACGGGTATTGGTTAGAGGCAAATGATGATTATCTGTTCGACCTTTCCGAACAGATGCAAATATCGGAAAGCCGGATTTTGGAAATGTTGCAGGCGATGGCGAAAGTCGGTATGTTCGACGCGGATTTATTTACCGAACAACAGATTTTGACCTCTGAACCGATCCAAAAGCAATATTTTTGTATTAAGAAGAAATACATTGAATATCATGGGTTAACAAATCTTCCTTACTTGGTTATTTCCGAACTAATCGGGATTACTGCGGAAAAAAAGCCGATTTTTGCGGAAAAAAGTACACAAAGAAAAGAAAAGGAAAGTAAAGAAAAAGAAAAGAAAACTACACTCACTTCGTTCGTTCCGGAGACGAGCGAGCGCGAGCGGTGGGAAATTTGGAAAAAGGAATTGCTCGCAGATGAAGATTGGCGGGCTTCCGCCACCCGGCAGTCCGGACAAGGGATCGGATTCGACGTTTTACTGCCGACCAAACTGGATGAATTTTGTGACTTCATCATTTCCTGCGGAGAAAAAGAAAGTGTCAAGACGCAAAAAGACTTTGTCCGCCGTTTCCACTACTGGCTGTCCTATCACGGAACGAAGAAAGAAGCCCGGCCGGCGGAAAAACAGAAACCACGGCTGTCGAAAGTCGTGGAGATGGACCGGGTCGGCGATGTTTCTCTTGAAATTGCGAAACAAATACTTGCCGGGAAATGCTCTTAGAACGTGCCAGCCGGGTATTTAAAGAGCAGCGGATCGAATCTTACACGACAGATGTGTTGCTGACAAGGGTTTCCATGCTGTTACGGCAGACGTACGTCCTGGTCGGTTTTCAGACACCCGACGAAAACGACTTGGCGATCATTACGGCCAAGCTGACCTCCGACTTGTTCGAATCGTATCGCTACCTGACCTGCGGCGAAGTGTCGCTCTGCTTCGAGTTGGGGGCGAAAGGGGAATACGGCGAGTTCATGGGCTTAAACATGAGGACATTCACCCGCTGGTTGAAGGCTTACAAGACAAGCGATTTCCGCTATCGCTTGGTGGTCGACCGCGAGCAGAAGCGGCAAGCCGCCTTGCCGCCGGTCAGCGAAGCCTACAACCGCGAGCGGGAAGAGCAAATGTTGCAAAACGCCTTCCGCCATTATCGGGCAGGCTACCCGATCGACCAATTGTTGCCGGCACGTGTCTACCGCATTCTCCAAGACCGGGGACTGATCGCCGACAGCCCGGCGGACAAGCGGTCGGCAATGAGGCAGTTCGAACGCTGGAAGCCGTCAGGCATGCTGCCGATGGACGAGGAAACGCGCCTGCATTTTGTGAAAACGAAGGCGATGACGGCATTGCTCAAACGCTACTTCGATAAACTGATAGCAGCTGACGTACACAAACTGCCGTTATGAGACATTGATCAACTCCGCCTCTTTGCCGTCCCCATACCTTTGTGCCATGCTACTGACAAAACAGTAGCCAATTAACTTTCAATTTTCAATTTTCAACTTTCAACTGACAAATGGCACAAAAGTACAAACTCGTAATGAAAAAGAACCTGGGGAAGGATGCGGACAAGACCCCCCGGAAATTGTATGCAATCCCGAAATACAACGGTTATACAGACATGGCGTTGCTCTGTAAGTTGATTTCGGCACGAAGCACGGCATCGAGCGCCGATGTTAAAGCGGTGTTAGACTCTCTGCTTTTCGTGCTCGACTTGGAACTCCAGGCAGGGCGTATTGTTAATGTCGGCGAATTGGGAAATTTCCGCCTGTCGCTTTCCAGCACGGGAACGGAGACGAAAAAAGATTTCTCGCAATCCAAACTGAAAGGGGCGCGGATCATTTTCACTCCCGGCGAAGCGTTACGCAACACGGTCGTAACCACCAGCTTCTCTGCCTACACTCCCGAAACGGTTGCACCGGAAGAAGGGGGCGGCGAGGATGATCGCCCCGGAGAACTGTAAAACATTTTTTAACTTTCAACTCTCAACTAAAAAAGATGGCTCAAACTTACAAAATCGTTAAAAAGAAGAATTTAGGGAAAGATGCGGATTCAGTGCCTAACAAGCATTATGCAATCCCGAAGTACAACGGCTACACGGAGGAAGATTCGCTCTATGACCTGATTGCGGCGCGAAGCACTGTTTCAAGCGCCGATGTCAAAGTAGTGCTCGACTCGTTAAATTTCGTTCTTGACCGCGAATTGCGTGCCGGTTATATCGTCCAAATGGGCGAGTTCGGCAACTTTCGTTTATCACTTTCCAGTTCGGGGGCTACGACGCAGGATGATTTCAATCCGTCGATGCTCCGAAAAGCAAAAGTAATCTTCACGCCGGGCAAAAACCTCCGTAAAACAGTTCGCACAACTCGTTTTGCCGCTTATATCCCCGATTCCAGCGACATGGCTGCCGGTGAAGGGGGCGGAGAAGATGATCGTCCCGGTGAATTGTAATATAACTCATAAATTTTATCGCTCTTGGAAATAAAAGGATATAGTTTTAAGGAAGTGGCCGGGATGTATTTTCCCGGCTCTGTTTCTCAAAGTGCATCCGTACAACTCAGGCGTTGGATCAAGCTCAACAAACTGCTGACGGAGGCTTTGGCGGAAACCGGATTGGTAAACAGGCAACGGCTTCTGACACCGCGGCAAGTCGAACTGATTTTCAAACATTTAGGAGAGCCATGAAGAATCTTCAATTGCTGCTTGCAACTCTCCTCGTATTCAGCGGGTTGATCTTGCTGTTTTTAGGTTTTTTCCTGCCTCCGGAGGGGGAAATCCATTCTTCCGTCCTGGTGGCTTTCGGTGAGACTTGTACGTTTGCCGGAGCTTTATTTGGTGTAGATTATAAATATAAGAACAAATCATGAAAAAATTATCCGAACATTTTACCATCGACGAACTGACACACAGTTATGCTGCTGTAGAAAACGGCCTCGACAATTCACCAAGTGAAACGGAACTGGCGGCTTTGAAGCAATTGGCAGTGAATGTGCTCGAACCGCTGCGCAAATGCCTCGGTGCACCGATCATCGTCACCAGCGGTTTTCGCAATTCCACCGTAAACCGTCTGGTCGGCGGTGTCACCGCTTCGCAGCACACCAAAGGCGAAGCGGCCGACTGTTACACACCTCTCGGTGCACGATATCTATTGGATGTTTTGCTTGAAAACAAACTGTCTTTCGACCAAGCGATCTTATACGACAAAAAGAATTTCCTCCACATCTCCTATCGTAACCCGTCGGCAAACCGCATGATAGTGTTGTACAAATGATGATTTATAAACAATCGATTATGAAACTCAACATCCTTTTCCTTTCCCTCTTTCTCTTTTCATCCTGTGTATCACGAAAAATATCGAACCGAAGCGTCGTCAGTTCAGACAGCCTGCGCCAGACTACCCGTTTGTCGATCCGGCAAATAGCCGTCCCAGAAAGCCGTGCCGACCTACAAATCCCAGCTGCCAGACTACGTGACCTGCCACCTGCTGCCCTCTATACAGCCAAGAGCGGACAAGCGACAGCGACTGTCCGGTTTCTGCATGACACACTTTTCGTTTCTGCTTCGTGCGACAGTTTGCAGCAATTGGTCTACGATTATCAACAACAAATCGAACGATTGTCCCAAAGCAAACAAAACGAAAACCGGAAGTCTGATTGCAGAAGTACGACTTCCTTTTTTCTATTTGGCTGGCTGCTGAGCGGCACAGCCTCTTTACTGATGAAACGCTTTTTCCGTTAAAATAAACGAAGTTATACTCAAATCAATATAGGTAATAAAATTATTCAAGCCTTTTTTAAGTTTCCTCTTGTCACCCATTACCATTTGTGCAAATTCATTTGATACACGAAAATTTAAAATAAATAATCCGAATCCTTGCACAAATCCCGGAATCTGACGAATATTGTATTCCTTTTTGCAACATCTGGCAAGGATGTGCGATTATATAATAAAACGATAAGTTATTGTCATATGAAAAAGAGCATTATATACACAGGGACCGGTGACAAGGGAACCACTTCCTTAGTTGGCGGCGAACGGGTGTCGAAAGCGCACCAACGTATCGAAAGCTATGGTACGGTCGACGAACTGAACTCGTTTATCGGGTTGTTGATCACTTCGCTTGAAGAGAAAGCGGATCAGGACTTCCTGCTGTTTATCCAGCACAAGTTGTTTACGATCGGTTCCTATCTGGCAACCGATCAGGAAAACACGGAACTGAAAGTAGAAAGTAAGGTGATGCCGGAAACGATCACCCGTATCGAGCGGGAAATAGACCGCCTGGATAACGAACTGCCCAAGATGCGCAACTTTATTTTGCCGGGAGGAAGCCGCCCGGCCTCTTTGGCACATGTGTGCCGGACAGTCTGCCGGCGTGCCGAACGCCAGATCTACCGTTTGGCAGAGACAATTCCGGTTGAAGAACCTGTCCTGGTTTTTATAAACAGATTGTCTGATTATCTGTTTGTTCTGGCACGTAAGGAATGCATACGGAATAATGGCAAAGAAATTATCTGGGATTATACTTGCATCTAAAGAATATTGTTTTATTTTTGCGGAAAATTTGAGAACCTGACCGCCGTAAGGTGGTTATTAATACTTGACAGCTATGTATTGGACATTAGAGTTAGCTTCAAAACTGGAAGACGCACCCTGGCCTGCAACCAAGGATGAACTGATTGACTATGCACAACGTTCTGGTGCGCCACTGGAAGTGATTGAAAATTTGCAGGAAATGGAAGACGAAGGTGAGATTTATGAATGCATGGAAGATATCTGGCCCGACTATCCAAGTAAAGAAGACTTTTTCTTCAACGAAGAAGAATATTAATGTGCGATAAAAACGTACAGGCATGAAATAATAACGAGGTGGCAGGGTTATGTCCCGCCGCCTCGTTTGCTTTTTATACAATTTATTCGGATTTATTCCGTTTCTTGATATATGAACAAATATCTCCTGCTTATTATCCTTTTGGTAACCGGCCTCACGGGAGCGCGGGCGCAATACGACTCGCAGCTAAGCCAGTATTTTATGGCGCTGGGTTACTATAATCCGGCGTATGCGGGTGTTACGGGAGACTTGAACATGTTGGCGTTGTCTCGTTTGCAATATGTCGGGATCGACGGGGCGCCGACCTCCTTTTTCATCAATGCGGATATGCCACTGAAGATCGGGAAAACCAATCATGGCATCGGGATGGTCGTCTTTACCGAAGGAATCGGGCTTTTCGTCAATACACATGTCAATTTGCAGTATGCCTATAAACAAAAACTGTTTGGCGGTACGCTCAGTATCGGAATGCAGTTCGGAATGGTAAACCAGTCGTTTGACGGGGAAAAGGTCTTTTATCCGACCAGCCAGTTCCACCAACAGGAAGACCAGGCAATTCCAAAGACGCAGGTGAGCGGAATGGGCTTCGACTTGAACGCCGGGCTTTACTATCACCGCAAGAACCTCTATGCCGGTTTGGGCGTCACGCACTTGAACAAGACGGAGATCATATTGGACGAATATTCTTCCATGTATCTCGCCAGCACATATAATTTGATAGCCGGATACAATATTCAGTTTCGAAATCCGTTGTATGAATTACAGCCGTCTGTATTCCTGAAAACAGACATGCAGAGCTTCCAGGCGGACATAACCGCCCGGCTGTTTTATAATAAGATGTTTAACGGAGGTTTTTCCTGGCGTGTGAATGAGTCGCTGATCCTGTTGTTAGGAGCCAAGATCGGGAGTTTCCAGGTAGGATATGCGTATGATTTTCCGATCTCTACCATACCCATCTTGAAAGCCACGAGTGGAAGCCACGAGTTGGTAGTGAGCTACAAGTTGAAGTTGAAAAAATCGAAGTCAGGAAAGAATAGACATAAAAGTGTACGTATATTATAGTATATGAAAAAAGTATTGTTAGTACTTGCGGCAGTAGCCCTGTTTACCTCATGTGGCAAAACCCTTTCCGGTGGCGGGGGCGAAGTGACAGGGGTACGATCGGTGGCGTTTAACGAACCTGCCCCTTACGGGATGGTTCTGATCAAAAGAGGCTCATTCGAGATGGGACCCGCAGATAAGGATTCCTTGTGGGGGATCAATCCTGAAACGAAAGGCGTCTCTTTCGATGCTTTCTGGATGGACGAGACAGAGGTGACGAATGCCAAATACCGTCAGTTCGTGTATTGGGTGCGCGATTCCATTATCCGCGAACGTCTGGCCGACCCGGCTTATGGCGGCAATGACCTGTTTAAGATTACTGAAGATAAATATGGCGAACCGGTGACTCCGCATCTGGACTGGAGCCGCCCGATTCCTTGGAAACGTGCCAATGAAGACGAGATACGGGCAATCGAAAGTGTCTACACCGTAAATCCGGTAACCGGCGAAAAGACGTTGGACCCGAAACAGATGGTCTATCGCTACGAATGGTACGACTATACGTCAGCAGCCCTTCGCAAACACAACCTGGACCCGGCAGCCCGCGTGCGTAACACCGATATCCAGGTCGACCCTGACGAAGTGATCATGATATCCAAAGACACGGCCTACATCACCGAGGAAGGCGAGATCGTGAACGAAACCATCACACGACGGCTCAGCGGGCCGTGGGATTTCCTCCACACCCGTATCGTGAATATCTATCCGGACGAAAGTTGCTGGGTGAACGATTTCAACAATGCTTACAACGAACCTTATATGCGTATGTATTTCTCGCATCCGGGCTATGACGATTATCCTGTGGTAGGCGTTTCCTGGGAACAGGCGACAGCATTCTGCGTATGGCGCACCAACCTGTTCAAGGAATCTCTGAACTTCCCCAGCGGACAGGCCCTCGAACCGTTCCGCCTGCCGACCGAAGGCGAATGGGAATATGCGGCCCGTACAGGCAAGAACGAAAACAAATATCCGTGGGCAGGCGACGAGCTGGTGAGCGGAAAAGGTTGCTTCTTGGGCAACTTCAAACCGGGCAAAGGCAACTATACGGAAGACGGTCATCTGATCACTTCGCGTGTCGGCTCTTTCGCTCCGAACGAATTCGGCCTCTATGACATGGCCGGCAACGTGGCGGAATGGACATCGACTTCTTATTCCGAATCCGGACCGAGCCAGATGAGCGACATGAATCCGGATCTGCGCTACAATGCCGCGAAGGAAGACCCGTATGCCATGAAGAAGAAGGTCGTACGCGGCGGTTCCTGGAAAGACGTGGCACAGTTCATCCGTTCGGATATGCGCACCTTCGAATACCAGAACGAAACGCGTTCATACATCGGTTTCCGTTGCGCCCGTACACAAATCGGTTTTTCGAGAGCAAAAGGTAAAAAATAACGCAGAGGCGGGGTTCGCCCGCCCTCTCTAATTAACGAATATACATTATATCATGGGAAAATATAGAAGATATAAAAACAGAGTAGAAATGTACCTCGCCAGTGAAAAAGGCAAGCGGGTACTGAATTTCTGTTATAGCTGGGGAGCCTCCATCGTTATTATAGGCGCCTTGTTCAAGTTGTTGCACTTGCCGTATGGTAACCAGATCCTGTTTGTGGCCATGACGGTAGAAGCATTGGTATTCTTTATCTCCGCTTTTGAAAAGCCATTCAACGAATATCACTGGGAAGAAGTGTTCCCGGTTTTGAAATCGAAGAACCCGCTCGACCGTCCGGATTTCGCCAACACGCCTATGTCCAATCTGGTCAATTCGCCTGAGAATACGACCGACGACGAGGTTGCTGGCGGATTGAATATCAACTTAGGCGGCAAGCAGGCTACCGGACTGGGCAATCTCGGCCTGGATGTGAGCGAAGAAGATACGAAAAACCTTTCCGACAGTATCAAGAAACTGAGCGCCGCCGCCGAACAGATCTCCAAGATGGCGGAACTGACGGAAGCGACGCAGAAATATCTGGAACAGCTTTCGGGTATGTCCGAGAATATGGAACGTTTCAGCCAGGTGACGCATTCGCTGACCGACGTTTCCGACACACTTTTGAATTCGTATAAGAGCATTACGGATAATTCGGATGGCATCAACCAGAATTCCCGCGGTTACGTGCAGCAGATGGAAATGCTGAACCGCAACATCTCCGGCTTGAACACGATCTACGAAATACAGTTGAAGAGCATCAGCTCACAGATCGAATCGATCGAACATATCAACAGTGGCTTGAGTCGCATTCGCGAAATGTATGACGGCTCCGTTGTCGACAGTTCCGTGTTCCGCAACGAAACGGAAAAGATGACGCGACAGTTGGCCGAATTGAACCAGGTATACAGCCGCCTGTTGCAGGCTATGACGGTCAATATGGGATACCAGCAACCGGCGCAGCCCGCACAACCTGTTTACCAGCAGCAACCGCAGCCGGCACAGCAGCAGAATTACCAGCAGGCCTATCAGCAACCGTACGGATATCAGCAGCAGGCTCCGTATACAAACAACCCAATGAAGTAATCGGATATGGCAGGAATAGCAAATAATCCCAATTCGCCCCGTCAGAAGATGATCAACCTGATGTATCTGGTGTTCATCGCCATGATGGCACTCAACGTGTCGTCGGAGGTACTCGACGGTTTCGAACTGGTGGAAGGCAGCTTGCGTACTTCTATCGATAATACCTCGACCCGTAATGAGATCGTTACAGAGGAACTGAAGGCTTATTATCAGACAAATCCCGAAAAAGTACGTGAATGGTACGAAAAGGGGACAAAGGTGAAGAAAGCTTCCGACAGCCTGTACAATTACGTGCAGGATCTGAAAGTGCGTATCGCGCAGATTGCCGATGGTAAGGATGCCGATGTCAATAATATCGATCATAAGGACGACCTCGAAGCGGCTTCCCGCGTGATGCTGTCTCCCGTTTCGGGCGAAGGCAAGAAATTGCGCCAGAGCATCGAAAAATACCGGACACTGATGGGCGAGATGGTGGAAGACTCGGCCAAGACGCGCATCATCGAAGCCAGCCTGTCGACAACGCCGCCTCACAAGGCCGGTATCAATACCCGCACTTGGGAAGAGGCTTTGTTCGAGAATATGCCGGTGGCGGCGGCTGTTACCTTGCTGACGAAATTGCAAAGCGATATCCGCTATGCCGAAGGTGAAGTGTTGTCCAACCTGCTGAGCAGCGTCGACATGCGCGACTATCGTGTGAACCAGATCACGGCACAGGTGATTCCGGAAAGCCAGATCGTCATGCGCGGCAGCCAGTACAAGGCCAATATCGTCTTATCGGCTGTCGACTCGACGAAACGTCCGACCGTCTATGTGAACGGTAAGGAATTGCCTTATGATGCAAACGGCATGTTTACGGCTGTAGCCGGTACTCCGGGCACTTATCCGGTCAAAGGATATATCGAAATGCCGGGTAGCGACGGCAGCGTGATGCGCCGCGAGTTCGAAAGCGAATACTTCGTGACGGAACCGAGTGCGACGGTAGCGCCGATGCTGATGAATGTGTTGTATGCCGGAATCGCCAACCCGATCCGTATCGCCGTGCCGGGTGTGCCCAGCGGCAACGTGACGGCAACGATGACGAACGGGACACTGGTCCGCAAAGGCGACCAATGGGAAGCCCGTCCGACAACGGTTGGAACAGACGCCATCATTTCCGTCCATGCTAAAATGGCGGATGGGCGCAGCGTCGAGATGGCGAAAACGACTTTCCGCGTACGTGCCCTGCCCGACCCGATGCCTTTTATCGAATATAAGGACCAGAACGGCAATATGCGCAAGTTCCGTGGCGGTCAGTTCTCCAAACGCAATTTGGTGGAAGCCGACGGCATCCAGGCGGCTATCGACGACGACCTGCTGAACGTGCCGTTCAAGGTGTTGAGTTTCGAGCTGACTTTCTACGATTCGATGGGCAACATTATTCCGGAAGTCACGCAAGGCAACCAGTTCTCGCAGCGTCAGAAAGATTATATCCGCCGTCTGGCAAGAGGCAAACGCTTCTACATCACCCATGTGAAAGTATTAGGTCCGGACAATAAGGAACGTATCATTCCGACCGTCGAAGTAATCGTCAATTAACATAACGTAGGGACGAGGTCTGCTCGTCCCGTAATGTATAAAGATATATGAAACGTTTATATTACATAGCAACCCTCGCCATCGCCCTGTTCGCTTCCCTCCCCATACAGGCACAGGAAGAGGCCGGCAATACACAGCAACAGCAGCAGAGACGTCGCGGTCCCGAAGCAAGCCGTGGCGCCCGTGAAGAAGAGAAGAAAGAGAACGGCATGCCCGAACTGACCGTCCGAGCACAGGATATGAACGAGCGAATGACGCAGCATATCGGCAACGCTCGCTGGATGCGTGTCATCTACCGCCAGATCGACCTTACGAAAGAACAGAATGCTCCTCTATACTATCCCACCCAACCGATGAACGGGCAGATGAACTTGTTCTCGATCATCTTCCAGCTGGTATGCGAAGGCAAGTTGTCCGCCTATGAATACCTGGACGGTTACGAGGATTTCAGCGACAACCGCAAGCTCGACTTGAAAGTCATGCTGGACCGTTGCCGTATCTTCTACGAAGAGACGCCAGGCAAAGACAACGAACCTGCCGGTTTCGTCGTGAACGAAAGCGATATTCCTTCCGGTGATGTCCGCTCCTATTACATAAAGGAAGCGTGGTATTTCGACCAGAACAACTCCGTATTCGATGTCAAGACATTGGCGATCTGTCCGATTCTGACAATCGTGGACGATATGGGACAGAACACCATGCCGATGTTCTGGATTCCTTATGAAAATTTGCGTCCCTATATCAATACCGCCTATATCATGACGTCCAACATCAACAACGCCATGACTTTCACGCTCGACGACTATTTCCGTCGCCGGATGTTCCAGGGCGATATCTTCAAGACGCAGAATCTGATGAACCAACCTCTGCAAGCCTACTGCCCGACACCCGATTCGATGAAACGCGAGCAGGAACGTATCGAGAACCAGCTGATTACTTTCGAAAAATCTCTCTATCTGCAACCGGACACAGCTCAGTTGGCAGCTGATACAAAAGGCAAGAAATCTAAAAACGCAACCGTTTCCGCCCGTGGCAGAAAGACGGAAGCCGCAAAAGAGAGCAAACAAAAAGAGGTCAAAATCAAAGCTCCAAAAGCCCAGAAAAGCGCTCCGGTCCGCAGCGTACGCCGTCGCCGGTAATTACCTCTACAATATCCAAAACATAAAAGAGGCGTAGATTAGTGATGACTCGAATGACATCTGCTAATCTACGCCTCTTTTATGTTTCGTCGAAGAGGGTTACAGCTTATGTATCACCTTCATCAACTGGTCTCCCAAGCCGATTGTGTAGCCTTGTGAAACGAACACAACACGGTTGAAAGTGTCGGCAATGATGAAGATTGGCAGTGTGTTGGCGTTCTGCAACTTCATAGCTGCGGCGATCTCCTTCTGAATTGTTTTGTCGATATCTATGCCGTATGTGATGGTAGTTGGCAACTCTCCGAACTCCTTCGGATCGAAGTTCTGGAAGCCTTTTTCATCGGGGAACAACAAAACCATGCCGCGGCCCCATTCTTCAAGGTCCTTCTTTACGGCAGCAATGTCACGCATGGCATGGTTGGTCGGTTCCTGGCGCGCTCCGAGGACAGCGACAACATAATAGCCGCGGCCGGTGGTAGCCAACAGACTCGTTTCCTCGCCGTTATCAGCCCGTTTGAATTTGTTTTCGGAGTTGAAGTTGCCGATGACTTGTACATCGTCCTGGCTCTCACGCATCTCCAGTTTGATATCACTCGTCTTGCCTGGTTCTACGTTGAAGAAAGACATTTCGGCCAGTACGCTACCGTTTGCCATACGTGTTCCGGTTACCAGCATATAATGGCCCTCATCCATAGAAAGCGGCTTTTTCAACAGAGCACTCCAAGTATCACCGCCCCCCATATCCACATCGCCCGATTCGAAGTTAAGTGTCTGCAACTTGCCGGTCGGCAACACTTTCGCAATCGTGAAATGACTGTAATATTTCGGGTCCTGCAATGCTTTGATCGGCTGGTAAGAAGCGACGACCTTACCTTGCTTGGCAACCGTCTGCTCGGCAGCTTCAAAGTCTACATCCACCCAGTTCAGACCTTTCGCATATTGCACTTTTCCCGCCACTGGTTCGATACGTGCCGGAATACCGATGCTACGACATACAGCGACGAAGAATATATCGCGGGAACCTTTATCGGCCACGCGCGATTTCCATACGCCCATCGGCATAATCGGAATGCGTTGCGGATTCAGGCTGTCATTGATACTGATATTTTCCTTCACCCAGTCTACAATTAATTGCGGATCAGCTTTAGCCTTCTTCACTAATGCCGAATCGACGTTGGCGGCAAAGAACTTCCTGTACGGCGTCAGGAACTCGTTTGCCACACGCGGATTGAGGATATATTCGGTAAACAGGGAACTTTGCACAGCCTGGGCATTGTTCAGATGGTCTGCTAACACGGAGGCCGGCGTATCACGCAAGTCCTTGGCAGAGATAACATTCAGCAAATCCATCGCCATCGGACGTTTGTCGGCAGGCGCATCGCGAAGGAACTTCTCTATCTCACGCCAATTTCCCCGGCTGCCGATCATGAAATCGGCTGTTTTCAGCGGGTCGATACCTAATTCTTTGGCAAGTGCTTCCGCTTTCTCTTCCGTATAAAAAGTGCCCACATATTTATTACGGATCACATCCTCTTCGTGCAAACGCTTGGCGTTGGCCTCTTTCTGTTCGTCCGTCACGCAGGCGGCAATGGAACCGTCTACCGGAGGAATGACATCAAGCGTGACGGTTTCGATGTCACCCGGTTTCTTGTCGAGAGTGATTGTCACGTTATTGTCTTTTCCGAACGACACCTTGCTATATCCGAACTTGCCGTCCTTAGTCGCCCATACCAGCATATCACCTTTACCGGCGGAAAGGAATGCCTTCCCTTCAGCATCCGCCTTCTTATTGGCTACGGAATAGAACTCGGCATAGTTATATATTTTGAACTCGACATCGGCTCCGGCAGCCGGCTGGCCGTTTTCATCCACAATGGTGATCGTTGCTTTGCCCGTCGGGGCATAATTGTCGATCACGTTGATCTCGGTGTAACCGTCGGTTACGTCCATGACTTCTTCCGGTCCGTTGTATTTGCCGAATACTTTCGTGTGCATCAGCATACCACGGTAAGCCGGTCCGTTGAACCACCCCAAGTTAAGTACCGGTTCCGGTTCACAGGCTCCGAGGAAATACCATTTACCGTTTACCCAAGCTTCCACCCAAGCATGGTTGTCGTCGGTATGCGCCCAACGCGGCGTATAGACCTGACGGGCCGGTATGCCGACCGAACGAAGGGCGGCTACGGTAAACGTCGACTCTTCGCCACAACGCCCGTAAGCCGTTTTCACGGATGCCAAAGGCGAACTCGTCCGGGCGTCCGACGGCGTATAGATCACTTTCTCATGGCACCAATGGTTCACTTCCAGCACGGCGTCATACAAGGACAAGCCCTTCACCCGGTCTTTCAATTCTTCATAAAAGACCATGCGGCTCTCGTCCAGATTCTCGTTGTTGACCCGCACGGGAAGTACGAAATGGCGGAAGATGTCTTCCGGTATGCTGTCTCCCCAAGGCATTTCCACCCGTGCACGAAACGAACTACGGATATTGTCGAGATACAGTTGCCCGTCATAATCCGTGATATCTCCGATCGGCATATAGGCATACAAGAAAGTAAGCGCCTCTTTTTCGTCGGACGTCATCTTTTGGTTAAAGACTGAAAAAAGGTTTCCGTCCGGCAGAGCGGCCTGCTTTGCCCGGAAGTCATTCTCCACTTCGGCGCGGAACGTATCGTCCGAAATGAAATGTTGCTGTCTATTGCACGAAGTTCCCGCGAGGAGAACGAACAATAGTAGGAATAGATTTGTTTTAATCATAGCGTTAATTTTATCAGCACAAATATAGTGAATATATTTATTAGTCAGTAGATAACCTTGTCTTTTAAGTGTTAAGCTGTTGTGCATATCGTTATTTTTTCTTTACTTTGAAGTGACAAAGTATAGAGTAAACCGTTATTATCAGCCTATGTTCCACGAATTACAAATCTTCGAGAATCCGGAAGCAATCCTGTTGGTTGCTTCGATTATCTTTTTCTTCAGTATTATTGCCGGTAAAGCCGGTTTCCGTTTCGGCCTTCCCGCCTTGCTTCTCTTTTTAGGTGTCGGAATGCTGTTCGGCAGCGACGGCTTAGGCATTCAGTTCAGCAATCCCAGTGCAGCACAGTTCATAGGCATGTTGGCGTTGAGTATCATCCTGTTTTCCGGTGGTATGGATACTAAAATGTCCGAGATCAAGCCGATAGCCACGGAAGGAGTTGTCCTTGCAACAGTGGGAGTATTGCTAACAACGCTTATAACGGGAGGTTTTATCTATTATGTGTTTTTGTGGTCTACAGGTTATGAAACGCTTACGGTAGCCGAATCTATGCTGATGGCGGCAGTGATGTCGTCTACAGACTCTGCTTCCGTCTTTTCCATCCTTAGGAGCAAAGGGGTTTATTTGAAACAACGCCTGCGTCCGACCCTCGAATTGGAGAGCGGTAGCAACGACCCGATGGCATATATGCTTACCTTGCTTATTATCGCTTATATACAGGTCGGGGGTATGAACTTGCAGGAAGCTGTCCTGCAATTGCTCGTCCAGCTATCCGTCGGTGCGATAGCCGGTTTCCTGTTAGGTAAGCTGGCCGTTCTGATGATCAACAAGATCAATATGGACAACGAGTCTTTATATCCGATCTTATTGTTGACAACTGCTTTCTTCACTTTCTCGGCGACTACTTTATGTAAAGGGAACGGCTATCTGGCCGTGTACATTGCCGGCCTGGTCGTGGGGAACGCTAAGATTGTGCATAAAAAGAGTATGGGAACTTTCTTCGACGGCTTTGCCTGGCTGTGGCAGATCGTCATGTTCCTCACGTTAGGTCTGTTGGTGAACCCGCACGAGTTGCTGCCAGTCGCTCCAGTAGGCCTTTTAGTGGGAGTATTTATGATACTGATAGCTCGTCCGGCAACGATTTTCCTGTGTTTGCTTCCATTTAAAAACTTTACAACAAAAGGAAAGCTATATATCTCGTGGGTGGGACTTCGTGGAGCAGTTCCGATAATCTTCGCAACTTATCCTTGGATTGCCGGAGTCGATCATGGAGGCATGATCTTTAATATCGTGTTTTTCATCACGATCCTTTCCCTATTGATACAAGGAACAACCGTAACACAGGCTGCCAAATGGCTCGGACTTGTCGACAAGCCGGAGCGAAAAGATGTGTTCGGTATCGAATTGCCGGAAGATATTAAGAGTGCCATGAGTGAAATAGACATCACTCCTGCTGTCCTTTCTCATGGAAACAAATTGATGCAACTCACCTTGCCCGACCACACCCTTGCCGTTATGGTGAAAAGAGACGGACATTATTTCATCCCGAAAGGCAACACGGAGCTGAAAGAAAATGACAAACTTTTGATGATTTCCGATAACGACGAGGCCTTGTTACAGGCATACGATTCGTTAGGGGTGAAAAACTATACGATGAAAAAGAACTGAAGGATTCTCAATCAGGGCTGCTTCGATGCTACAATGGAATCACGTAACACCAACAGCCCTTCCGGTCCCATGTTGAACAGTAAATCCACAATACTCATATTCGGAAGAAATCCGTGCTTGCCCTGAAAAACCTGATAATAGGGTTTCGGGGAGAAGGACGGATCTTCTCCTTCATGTTTCGGCCGGATGATCTCACGGAAATCGTTCGGCACTTCGGACTGGTATTCTTCCGTATAAATAACATTCGGATGCAGGTCAAGCAGGCGACAGATCAACTGACGCAATTCCTCATTGTAATCGAATAGGAACTCATATTTTTTCTCGTAAAAAGGAGCGAAGTCCTCTTCGTAATATTCGAAAAACGGACTCATATTATAAGCCGAAACCAAAGCATTCCAATGCAGGTGACGCCAGTTCCCATGATCGGAGATACGGATGTCCTTGGTCGGACACTTCAACGTGTCCGGCTTCACGATGGGGATAGATAAAGCTAACGGACCGTTGGCGGCGGCAATGGTACAACGGTTCCGGAAGGTTTGCTTGAGGTAGTTTTCAGCTGTTTCCAAGTGTACTTCCGGATATTGGAACAGTTTGCAATATTGCTGGACCGGCCCCAAATAGGTAGTAGAAATATAAACGGGTTGCATCATTCAGTTTACGGGTTTAAAGATTCGTTGTTTGTCACGGCTGAACCAACATAACCAGGCATTTCCGATGATATGGTCACGCGGAACAAAGCCTAAATGGCGGGAATCGACCGATTCGTTTACATTGTCGGAAAGCATCCAGTAATAATCTTGTTCGAAGAAGAAAAATGCGGTTTCCCTTCCATCTAAATATAGCTTTCCGTCACGAAAAACAGCCTTTTCTCCGGCCTCGGCCAATATCGCTTCCTTGCAAGCGACAAGGGCAGCTTCATCCAGGCGGTATGCCCGGCCTTTACGGGGAACAACCAGCTTGTACGGAGCAGACTGATTCCGGATAAAATGAATATTCATCTCTTCCGTCAGTTCTTCACGCAATTGATATTCTTCGAAAGAAGTCAGGGAAAAAGAAAAACCGAACGTCTCGCTCTTCCAGTTCCGCACAGGTATGCTCAACTTTTGCAGCGCTTTCAGGAAATCGGCGGCACTCTTCTGGGTAATGAAACAGGTGTTAAGCGCACGAGGAGAGTGAGGTAGCAGCTTCCCGTTCACCTCATACCCGTCGCCACTCACCAAGATAGTATCCCCAGGCATACCGATACAACGGCTCAATAACAATGGGTTACTCACCGTGTCTTTCAGGAGCGGACTGGTAAACAGCACGACCTTGTTCCGTCCCGGATTTCCTTCAAGCGGCAATTTATTTACCAAGATATAATCGCCTTGATGCAATGCATCTTCCATCGCACTCGTTGATATCCGGTAAGATTCGATACAGAAACGGCGGACAGGTATAACAATGAGAAAGGCGATAACAATCGTTACCACCCAACTCACGTAGAGGCGACTTTTACGTCCACCCGCCCCGTTTATGTTATTATGAATCTTTTTCCCCATAGAAATTTGCTTAATCCGGGTGTACCCAACGGAACATACGGTTCCAGCGAATACCGCCGTCAAACAAGCTACGATCCTTATCCAGTGACAGCCAGATCATGATCGGCTTACCTACGATATGGTCTTCCGGCACGAAACCCCAGGAACGGCTGTCGGCACTGTTGTGGCGGTTGTCACCCATCATCCAGTAATAATCGTATTTGAACGTATAGGTCGTTTCCGGCTTGCCGTTGATGTAAACCTTACTATCCTTTACTTCCAATTTATTATGTTCATAATTGACGATACAGCGTTTATAAAGGGCTATATTACGTTCCGTCAACGGGATCGTGGTTCCCTTCTTCGGGATCCATAGTGGTCCGTAATTGTCACGACTCCATCCGGTCTGGTAGTCAACCGGATAATAGGAATCGGTTCCTACGGGATCCGGTTCGAGAACCACACGTTTCACGACCGGAAGTTTTTTAGCTACTTCCAATGTCTTTTGAGTCAGCGGGAAATGGTAAATCGGGTTATACTGCCCGTTGGCATTCGGCTGAATATTCAACATAGACATATATTGGGGATTATAGCTTCCATCGATCAATACACGGTCGGCTTTGCTGACATCCAGTAAACGGAACTGCTCCTCACTCAACATGGAGCCATCCGTCTCGACGAAGTAGTTAAGCTGCATCTTTTCCGGATTCTTGGCTGCAACACCATCGATGTAGACCTGGTTGTCACGAATCTCGATCGTGTCGCCCGGCATACCGATACACCGTTTGACATAATTCTCTCGTTTATCAACAGGGCGATAGATCACATCACCGAAATCCGCTTTATTCAACAGGATGGCTTCCCGTCCGTATTGTTCTACCAAATGATAATAATCCGGATTCTGAACTTTTAGTGCAACCGTATCGCCGGCAGGGAAGTTGAACACCACAATATCATTCCGTTTCACATGACCGAGGCCTTTCACCCGTTTGTAGTCCCATTCCGGCCAGTCCAAATATGACTTGCAGTTGAAGAAGGGTAATGTGTTTTGTACCAGTGGGAAAGCGACCGGCGTATTCGGCACGCGCGGTCCATAGCTGAGCTTACTCACAAACAGATAGTCACCCACTAACAAGGACTTCTCCAGCGAGGAACTGGGAATCTGGTAATTCTGGAAAATAAAGATATTGATGAAATAGACGGCAACCAATGCAAACAGGATATCATCCACCCATTCCAACACATTGCGTACCTGCGGATTCTTGGTACGTTTCCAGGCTCCCCAAGGGATATACCCGGTCAGAAAAATATCGACAAGGACAATCAGGCCCAACAACAACCAGGCATTCTGCATCCAAAGCGTGAAAAGCAGGTAGAGAACGGCTGCTATGCTGAATTTAATCCATTGTTTCTTGGAAAACTTCTTCATTTGTTTCTGTTATTAATTAAAATTTAAGCATATCATCCATTCCGAGGAAACCTTTCTTTCCAGCAGTAAATTCGGCGGCAATAACAGCGCCCAAGGCAAATCCGGCACGACTCTTCGCATCGTGCTTGATGCTGATCGTGTCGACATCCGACTCGTATGTGATTTCGTGGATACCCGGAACTTCTCCTTCACGAATGGCATGGATAGGTATATCGGTTGTTTTCTCAGCCGTTTCCAAAGTCCAGCGGTCTTTACGGTCCACGTTTTCAATGATTCCTTCCGCCAGTGTGATAGCTGTTCCGCTAGGAGCATCCAATTTATGGATATGGTGGGTTTCCATCATTTTGATATCGTAAGCGGAGAAATTATTCATAATCTTTGCCAGATATTTGTTGATAGCGAAGAATATATTTACACCGATGCTGAAATTGGAGGCATAGAAAAAAGTTTTACCCTCTTTTTCGCACATATCTTTGACTTGCCCAATCTTGTCAAGCCATCCTGTCGTACCGGAAACAACCGGAATGCCTGCTGCAAAACATTGCATATAATTGTTGAATGCTGTAGCCGGAGTCGTAAACTCGATCGCGACGTCAGCACTCTTGAATTTGTCGGAGTGTATTTCTTCAGGGTTATTGATATCTACGATAGACACGATTTGGTGTCCTCTTCCAAGTGCTATCTGCTCGATAGTTTTTCCCATCTTTCCGTAACCGATAAGTGCAATCTTCATACTTATATATTTAACTTTCAATTTTAATTTTTCAACTTTCAACTGATAACGTGCTGCAAATATAAAGAATAATGCTTAGATTTGGGACATAAATCTTAACTCTGAAAAAAGATGGAACGTTTATTACATTATGTTTGGAAATACAAACTTTACACGGCCACACCATTGATAACAACAGAGGGACGTCCCGTCCAGGTAATCGATCCCGGAATGCAGAATACGGATGCAGGTCCCGATTTTTTCAATGCGAAGATCAAAATAGACGGAACGCTATGGGTAGGAAGTGTCGAAATTCATGATAAATCTTCTGACTGGCTGCTCCATCATCATGATACGGATAAGGCATACGACTGTGTAATCCTTCACATTATAGGCTTTAATGATTTCCAGCCAGTTCGAACGAACGGAAACCCGATTCCACAAATGCTCCTGACTGTTCCGGAAAATATTCTCCGCAGTATAGACTGGCTGCTTTACCGGGAGGCGGCTCTTCCGTGCCTCGATCACATAACCGGGATCGCTCCTTTGCATATAGCCTGTTGGATGGAAGCCTTGCTAAGCGAGCGGCTGGAACGGAAAACACATGACATATTCCTCCTTTTGGATGCGTATCAGACAGACTGGAATGAAGTTTTTTATATTACTTTAACCCGAAACTTCGGCTTTGGTGTGAATAATGATGCTTTTGAAAGGCTGGCAAAGAGCTTGCCGCTTCGTTGCATTCAAAAACAGCGGAACAGCCATTCGCAGATAGAAGCAATGCTTTTCGGACAGGCAGGAATGTTAGAGGAGGAAAACGACGATCATTACTACCGCTTGTTGCAACGGGAATACGATTTTTTACGCCATAAGTTCGGCCTGTCACCAATGGAAGATTTCGTATTTAAGAACCTACGGACACGGCCTGTCAACTTTCCGTACCTGAAAGTGGCACAGTTAGCCGCACTTTGGGTACGGTACGACACTCTGTTTTCTGCCATTCTTGAAGCCAGGAGCACTGGAGAGATCAAAAAGTATTTCAGGATTCCTCCATCCGGTTATTGGGAGACACATTATCATTTCCGGTATGCTTCTCCCCGAAAGGAAAAGACCATAGGCGAAAACGCCCTGAACATCCTACTGATAAACACGGTCGTTCCGATGCTCTTTGCCTACGGCCTACATAACAAACGTCCCGAATATTGCGAACGTGCTACCCGCCTTTTAGAAAGTATTCCTCCGGAAAAGAACACTATCGTCACCACCTTCTACAACGCCGGTATCACCGTCCGCCACGCTGGCGACAGCCAGGCTTTGATCCAATTAAAACGCGAATATTGCGAAAAGAAGAAATGTTTGTATTGCAGGATCGGGTTCAGGATGTTAAAAACGACAATCGGACAAAAGTCCGTTTAAATGCAAAGATTGATTAATGGCAGGATACCCTACTAATTTTCACCGGATTTTTCCCTATTTTTGCACGTGTTTGTCGAATGTATTTGAAATAGACATAAATGGATACTAAATATATACGAAATTCATTCCGCTTGTTGTATGGAATGCTGCTGTTGACTGTCATTTATTCGTGTGCCAATATCGGTAGTCCGAACGGAGGACCCTATGATGAAACACCTCCCAAATTCGTAAGCAGTACACCGGTCCCAAATCAGATTAATTATACAGGTAAAAAGATAGAAATCCTCTTTGACGAGCTGATCCAGATCGAGAAACCTTCGGAGAACGTGATTATCACTCCGCCCCAGATGGAACTACCGGTTATCCGCTCTGCCGGAAAGAAGGCGGTGATCGAATTGAAAGACACGTTGAAACCTAACACGACCTACACGATCGACTTCACCAATTCCATCTCCGACAATAATGAGAAAAACGTGTTCGAAAACTTCTCTTTCGCTTTCTCTACCGGAGACATCATCGACACACTCGAAGTTTCGGGAGTCTTGCTGAATGCCGAGAATCTAGAACCGATGCCAGGCATTACGATCGGCCTGCACAACAATTTGGAAGATTCCGCATTCGTGAAACTCCCGTTCGTCCGTACTTCCCGTACGAATGACAAAGGGCAGTTCACGATTCGTAATATCACTCCTGGAACCTATCATATTTTTGCCTTAAACGATGTGAACCGCGACTATAAATTCGACCAACCCGGCGAAGACATCGCTTTCTTGGATTCCGTCATCGTCCCTTCCTTCGAACTGACGACCCGGCAGGATACGACCTGGAAAGACAGCCTGACGATCGATACGATCCGGACGGTCGGTTACACCCGTTTCTTCCCGGACAACATCGAACTCCGCCTGTTCAAGGAGAAATTCGAACGCCAGTATATGGTAAAGCCCGAACGCCCGGACGAGAAATACTTTACGCTGCGTTTCAATACGAAGCTGGACACCGTACCGGTGCCTGTCCCCATCAATTTCACCCCGGAAGACAGTACCTGGTATTTTGTGCAGCAGACGGAAGGCGGCACGGCCGTTAACTACTGGCTTGCCGATTCGACCGTCTGGAAGCAGGACACTCTGCAGGTGCAGGTCTCCTATCCGAAGAGCGACTCCCTGAACATCCTGCGCCCGCAAACCGACACGGTCCAACTGGTATTGCGCCGCCGTCCGGCAGAAAAGAAAAAGAAGAAAAAGAAAGACGAACCCGATCCGATCGTGTTCTTAGGCATGCAAGTAGACGCTCCCGGTTCGATGGACTTGTTCGATACGATATCCGTAACCTTCAACGAACCGGTATTGGATATCAACAAAGAGATGTTCTTCCTCGACCAAAAGATCGATACCGTTTGGAATACGGTAGATTTCGACTTCTTCCCCGATTCGACTAACAGCCTGAACTATTTTATCAGACGTCCGTGGAAGTATGGGGAAGAATACCGCATCGAAGTGGACTCCGCCGCCATTCACAGCCTTTACGGGAAGTGGAACGACTTCTTTACCGGTGAGTTCAAAATCAAGAAAGAAGACGAATACGGCCATCTCTATCTCAATATCAACGGTGTGGACACGACTGCTTTCGTCGAATTGCTCAGTAGTGGAGACGCCCCTGTCCGCAAAGCGAAAGTAAAAGACGGCGGAGTACTCTTTATGGACTTGAAGCCCGATAAGTATTATGCCCGTATCGTGATCGACACAAACAGCAACGGAGTGTGGGATACCGGTAATTATATCGAAAAGCGACAGCCCGAAGAAGTTTATTATTCTCCCAAAATGTACGAGATCATGCAGAACTGGCAGGTCGAAGAGACATGGAATGTCAACTCCACCCCGCTGGCTAAGCAAAAGCCTCTTGAGATAACGAAGAATAAGCCGAAGGAAGCAACCAAGAAGAAAAGAAACTACAAAGATGAAAGTCAACAATCATCGTCAAGGAATAATAGCGGCGGCAACATGGGAATGCCGTTCTGACATCGGCCGCCTGTGGCTGATATTTTTGCTATTGCTATCGGCCGTGTGTGCGAAAGCGCAGGAAATCCCGGTCCGCCACAGGTTCAGCCCCGGCGAGGAAGTGCAGTATGAGTTATACTTCAAATGGGGCCTTCTGATGCCCCGTGCAGGCCACGCCACCCTTTCCATCCGCGACGCGGAATACGAGGGCGAGCCGTCCTATCACTACCGGCTCATCTTCCGTACCTCCGGCATTATCGAGAAGGTCTATAAGATGCGAGATACGATCGATTGCCATTTTACCCCCGACATGCTGCTTCTACGGAGTGAGAAGCGGGTAAACGAGAATGACTATTATCTGATAGACGACATCCGTTTCTCCTACGACCGGAAGAAGATACTCGCTCATTCCCACCGTTATACGCCCACCCGCACGAAGATCGACACGATGCTCGTGACGGAAGACCCACACATGTTCGACATGCTGGGAGCAACGATGTATCTGCGTTCCCTGGACTGGGACAAGATGAAAAGCGGTGAGAGCTTCCCTTTCCAGGTGGCGATCGGGCGCGAACGCATCAACATCAGTTTCCGCTATACCGGGCAGCAGATCGTGGAACGGAGTGAGACGTTGAAGTACAGGACCCGCCATTTCTATATCGACATCTACGACGACGCCTTTACCCAAAGCAAGGAAGCCGCCGAGATCTGGATCGGCGACGACGAGAACCATATCCCGATCAAGATACGCGCCAAGCTGAAGATCGGTGCGGCCGAAGTCTATTATAAGTCCTCCAAAGGCTTACGCTATCCGCTCACTTCGCGGGTAGAAATCAAGAGACGGTAATTCTTAAGGCTTTACAGGTAAAGAAACCGTGAAGCAGGTTTCCCGGTAAGGTTGCGAAGCCACCGACAATTCGCCGCCATGCATCCGTATGATCTGCCGGGAAAGACTCAACCCGATGCCGCTTCCCGTAGCCTTAGTCGTGAAGAAGGGGACGAAGATATCTTCTATCAGGTCGGAAGGGACGCCGGGACCGTTGTCCGTCACCCGGATAAGCAATTGATTCTTCTCCGCACCGACTTCCATGCGGATCTTTCCGTCCGCCTGCCCTTCGAGTGCCTGCATAGCGTTCTTCAGCAGGTTGATCAAGACTTGTGACAGCAGCTTTTCGTCTGCATGGACCGTTATCTCCGGCTGGAACAGCACGAGGGAGAAACCGATGTCCAGCCGTTGCATATCCGGCAAGTACAAGGTTTGCAGGTTTTGCAGCAGATACGTGAGCGGGAATGGCTTAGGCTCCGGCTGCTTCAGGTAAGCGAACTGCCGGTACGATTCGGTGAAATGCATCAGGGTTTGCCCCTGGCTTTTGATGGTGTCCAGTCCCCGTATCGTCTTGCGGATGGTGACGTCGGTGATCTCCCCGCTGCTTTTCGGCGCGTCTTTCGTCCGGAAATAAGAAAGGAGCGTGCCGGAGAGGGAGACGACCGGAGCGATGGAGTTCATGATTTCGTGTGTCAGGACATGCATCAGCTTATCCCACGATTCATATTCCTTGCGATGCAGTTCGCGGTCGAACGCCTTCCGTTTGTTCTCGGTCATCAACATGTGTATGCGGTTGAAGGCGGCATGCAGGCGACGCTGTTCCCGGCTACCGATGTCTTCGGGGAAATAGAGCATCGATTCGTCGTCCTCGATGGCATCCAGGAAAAGCTGTATCCTCCGGTTCGAAGCGTTGAGATAATAGACAAGGAGACTGATCAGCCACGCTGCGATAAAGAGGGCCACGAAACCCAGTATGACTGCCCGCCCCGTAACGATGCCGGCCACGCCCAAGCCCGCCACCAGTACGATGGCGACCACTTGCAAAAGAATGCGTATGTATAGACGGGCACTGAACATATCGGCGGGGGATCAGAGGTTGAAACGCTTCATCTTATTATACAAAGTCTGCCGGCTCACGCCCAACTGCTCTGCCGCAGCCGTCAGGTTCCCTTCATTCTGGGTGATAGCCGCCAAGATCGCCTGCCGCTCCACCTCTTCTAAATTGGGTACTTCGCTAAAAGAGAGCGCCTTTCCCGGACGGATAAAGAGGTCGGAAGCACGAATCACATTCTTTTCCGCTAGGATCACCGCCTTCTCGATCGTATGCTGCAATTCCCGGATGTTGCCGGGCCAGTCATAGTTCGCGAGCTTCTCCAACGCCTGCGGATGCAGGGTTAGTCCCGGCCGACTGTAAAGGTCTGTATATTTTTTCAGGAAATAATCGACAAACAGGGCGATATCTTCCCGCCGGTTCCGAAGAGGCGGAATCTCGATCTGTATCGTATTGATGCGGTAGAACAGGTCTTCACGGAAAAGCGACTGCGCCACCATCTCCGGCAGGTTGTGGTTCGTGGCGGCAATCAGGCGTATGTCGACCGGAATCTTCCGATTGCTCCCAAGGCGGGTGACCTCGCGGTTCTGCAAGGCTGCCAGGAGCTTGGCTTGCAATCCTAACGGCAGGTTCCCGATCTCGTCGAGAAACAGTGTGCTCCCGTGTGCCGCCTCGAACTTCCCCGGACGGCTCTCGCGTGCATCCGTAAAAGCCCCCCGTTCATGTCCGAACAACTCGCTTTCGAACAGCGATTCACTGACTGCTCCCATATCCACGTTGACCATCTCTCGGCCGCTGCGGAGCGAAAGGCGGTGTATCTCACGTGCTAGCATCTCCTTACCTGTACCGTTCTCTCCGGTGATCAGGACATTGGCGTCTGTCTTAGCTACTTTTGTCACCACTTTGATCAGTTTCATCATCACGGGAGAATGCCCGATAATCATAGCCGGCTCGCTCGGCCTCGCCACTGGATGCACTAGCTGACTGGATTTCCGTTCGTGCAGGGCGGCACGTATCTTCCCGATCAGGCTATCGTTGTCCCAGGGCTTCAATACAAAATCGGCTGCCCCACCCTTCAACGCCCTAACTGCCAACTCGACATCCCCGTAGGCAGTCAGCATGATAACAGGAAGTTCCGGTGCGATCTCCCGTATGCGACGGAGCCAGAAAAGCCCTTCATTACCGGTATTGACTCCGGCAGAGAAATTCATATCCAACAGGACAAGATCAACCGGCCGACTGTCCAGGACCGAAAGGATACTGTTCGGGTTCGAGGCAGTCTCCACCCCTTCGAACTCATCTTCCAGAAGCAGTTCGAGAGAGGTCAGTACGCTTTTGTTATCATCAACGATCAGGATAGTTCCGGCTTGCATAAGATCTTTTTCCGGTAAAGTTATCCGCTTCCCCGTTACCTTGCAAGCGAGCGTCAAAATATTTGACACTTTTGGATTATTATTCTGCACGAACCACTTATCCCTTACCAGACATTCACCTTCCCTCTACGATCCTCTTTCCGGCTATATGGAAAGATCATAAATGGGTAAAACTGGCAGAGAGAAAGCGTAAGTATAATCCTAAAACAGGTTTGACAATCGAGGATTATCATAATCTCTGGCCAATCCCCTACTCGGAAATCGAACGGAATGTATATGCCACGATCGAACAAAATCCGGGATATTAATTCATTTTAAATCTTTAAAGTGTCCAGATGAATTGCATATCTTTGCATCTGGACACTTTTTTGTATAATCTTAAAAATACCATGTATATGCGCACTATTTCTTATCTGATCTCATTCTTGTTGCTGGCCGCGTGCACGGGAACACCCTCAAAAGCACCACTCACCTTGTGGTACGACAAGCCTGCCCAAAACTGGGACGAGGCACTCCCCATCGGGAACGGCCATGCGGGAGCAATGGTTTTCGGAGGAGTTGAGAAAGAACAACTTCAACTGAATGAAAACACGTTATACAGCGGGGAACCGTCAGTCGTTTTCAAAGATGTGAAAATAACACCGGAGATGTTCGACAAAGTTGTCGGGCTGATGAAAGCCGGAAAATACAAGACAGCTTCCGACCTGGTTTGCAAGAACTGGCTGGGACGCCTGCACCAATATTACCAACCGTTCGGAGACCTACATATCCAAAACAACAAGCCGGGAGATGCAGCCGGATACAAACGGGCATTAAACATCTCGGATGCGGTTGCCACAACAGTCTATAAACAAAACGGAGTGAAATACGAACGGGAAGTATTCGCTTCCCATCCGGACAACGTGATCGTCATGCATCTGAAAAGCGATACACCGAATGGCATCGACATCTCGCTCGATTTCACATCACCTCATCCGACAGCCCTGCAAAAAGGGACTGACGACCGTCTGATCCTGCACGGACAGGCTCCCGGCTATGTGGAACGGCGTACATTCGAGCAAATCGAACAATGGGGCGACCAATACAAACACCCTGAACTCTACGATGCGAACGGCAAACGCAAGTTCGACAAACGGATGCTTTACGGCGACGAGATCGGCGGGAAAGGTATGTTTTTCGAAGCCCAGTTGAAACCGGTCTTCCCTAAAGACGGGAAATGTGAGATTACCGACGCTGGTATCCATATATACAACACGGACGAAGTCTATTTCATACTCAGTATGGCAACAAGTTTCAATGGTTTCGACAAAAGTCCGAGCCGGGATGGTATCGATCCTTCGGCCAAAGCAGCCAGCATTCTGGAAAAAGCCCTTTCCTATGACTATCAGACACTGAAACAACGCCATACGGAAGATTACCGTTCCCTTTTCGACCGAGTCGATTTCGAACTGTTTTCCTCTCCCGAACAAAAGGCGATGCCGACCGACAAACGTCTCGAACAGTTTGCCGGAAACGCCGATCCCGACTTGGCAGCTCTCCTGTTCCAATTCGGACGTTACCTGATGATCAGCGGATCACGTCCAGGCGGACAACCTTTGAACTTGCAAGGAATCTGGAACAAAGACACAATTCCAGCCTGGAACTGCGGCTATACGATCAATATCAATACAGAAATGAACTACTGGCCGGCCGAACTCACCAATCTGTCGGAATGCCAGGAACCTCTTTTCCGAATGATCCGGGAACTGTCTGTCTCCGGTGCCGAAACAGCCCGGAATATGTATAACCGCCGTGGTTGGGTGGCCCATCATAACACATCCATCTGGCGAGAGTCCTTGCCGAACGACAACGTGCCGACAGCTTCTTTCTGGCCGATGGTGCAAGGGTGGTTGTGCAGCCACTTATGGGAACACTACCAGTTCACACAGGATGAAACATTCCTGAAAAACGAGGCCTATCCGTTGATGAAAGGGGCCGCCGAGTTCTTTGCCGACTGGCTGATAGACGATGGCAACGGTCATTTGGTGACTCCGGTAGGCGTCTCTCCGGAAAACCGCTTCATCACGGAAGACGGACAAACGGCAGCCATGAGTATGGGACCGACCATGGACATGGCCATTATCCGGGAAACTTTTACCCGCACGATCGCCGCTTCGGAAATGTTCAATCTGGATGAATCGTTTCGCAATGAATTGAAAGATAAATTAGCACGCCTGTTACCCTATCAAATCGGAAAGCGTGGACAACTACAGGAATGGATATATGACTTCAAGGAATGGGAACCTCAACACCGCCATTTCTCCCACTTGTACGGTTTCCATCCGAGCGACCAGATCACACCGGACAAAACACCGGAACTGTTCAATGCAGTCCGCAAAACACTCGAACTGCGGGGCGACTTGGCTTCCGGCTGGTCGATGGGCTGGAAAATAAACTGCTGGGCACGCTTGTTAGACGGCAACCACGCCAACAAGATCATCGCCAACCTGTTCAATCCTGTCGGATTCGGAAACAGTGCACATAGAGGAGGAGGGCTCTTCCGAAACTTACTGTGTGCACACCCTCCTTTCCAAATCGATGGAAATTTCGGCTATACGGCAGGTGTCGTTGAAATGTTATTGCAAAGCCATGCCGGATACATCCATCTGTTGCCTGCTTTGCCCGATGTATGGGCAGAGGGTTCTGTTTCCGGCCTGAAGGCACGGGGCAACTTCGAGATTACGATGAACTGGAAGAATGGAAAATTGACAGAAGCCAATATCCATTCGCTGTCAGGGAAAAGCTGTACACTTCGTGCCAGACAAGCATTCACGGTCAAATCGGACGGTAGAACCATAGCTACATCCACCCCGGTCCGATCAAACGGTAAAGAATATTTCCAAGCGACATTCGAAACGCAAAAAGATGGAACATATCTAATCACACAATAAACACGAAGAAATGAAACAAGCATTATCATTGATCGGAGTTTCCTTTTTATCTGTTGTCAGTTCACTGGCAGCAGATAAAAAGCCCAATATCATTCTGATTCTTGCCGACGACATGCGGGCTTCAGGAATGAACTTTTTAGGAAAAGAACAAGTCCAAACGCCCAACCTGGATAAATTGGCAGGAGAAAGTACAGTCTTCACCAACGCCCACATCATGGGTGGTACATCCGGAGCCGTCAGTATGCCAAGTCGGGCCATGCTAATGACCGGAAAATATCTTTATAACCTCGAAAAACAGGGAGCAACAATCCCGAATTCGCACACGATGATAGGTGAAACCCTTCAGAAAGCCGGCTATAATACATTCCATACCGGTAAATGGCACAGTAGCTATGAAGCCCTGAACCGTTGCTTTAAAGAAGGGAAAGCCATCTTTTTCGGAGGCATGTGGGATCACTGGAATGTTCCCTTGTACGATTACCATGCAGATATGAATTACGGAAAACGTCGTCCGGTCATCCATAACCAGGCAAAATCGAACAAGGTAGAATATGATATAGGAGAATATATGTATTCAGGAAAGCATTCCGTAGATATTTTCACCCATGAAGCCGTCGAATATATTCAACAACAAAAAGATAAAAACCAGCCGTTCTTCTTGTCGGTAGCCTATATGTCTCCCCATGACCCTCGGAGCATGCCGGATGAATATATGCAGCTTTACGACCAGAGCCAAATACAACTTCCACCTAATTTTATGGAAAAGCACCCGTTCGATAACGGAGAATTAGAAATACGTGACGAAATATTGGCTGCTATTCCCCGCCGTCCGGATGAAATCAAAAAACATATCAGGGAATACTATGCCATGATCTCCCATGTAGACAAACGCGTAGGCAACATTATCCAAACTCTGAAAGATAACGGGTTATATGAAAACACAATCATCATATTTGCAGGAGACAACGGGTTGGCAGTCGGACAACACGGCCTGATGGGGAAACAGAATGTATACGAACATAGTGTCGGCGTCCCTTTGATGATCAAAGCTGCCGCACAGCATACCGGTAAAAAGACCGCAGACCTATGTTACTTGATAGACGTATTCCCAACCCTTTGCGACATGCTCCAACTACCTGTACCCCAATCGGTAGACGGTATCAGTCTACTTTCTTCCTTAGATGGGAAAGAGCCTGTCCGCGACTACCTATATTACAGCTATATGGATAATCAACGCGGCATTTCCGATGGAACTTGGAAGTTGATTGAATATCATGTGAATGGGAAACGCACGACCCAGTTATTCAATCTGAAAAACGATCCTTGGGAAAGGAACGATCTCAGCGGACAAAAGAAATACGAAAAAACAATCCAGCGTCTTCGCGAAAAGATGGCTGAAGAGCAGAAGAGGACAAATGATACATCTGTTTTCTGGAATAATTTCAATTATTAATTATGTTTTCGCGCACACTCCATGTTTATTTAAAAATAAACTTCTACTTTTGTGGTCTGAACACATTATAAACCATCGATATGGATAAGAAAGTAATAACCTTTGGAGAAATCATGCTTAGACTGGCCACTCCAGACTATCTCCGTTTTTGTCAAAGTGATAAATTGAATGCTACCTTTGGTGGCGGTGAAGCTAATGTTGCCGTATCACTGGCAAACTATGGTATTGCAACCGAGTTTGTAACCCGTTTACCTAAAAACGACATTGCGCGTGCTTGCGTAATGGACCTGCGTAAATATGGTGTAGGGACTTCTCACATCGTTTACGGCGGCGACCGTTTGGGTATCTATTTTCTGGAAACAGGTGCGGTAGCCCGTGCCAGCAAAGTCGTCTATGACCGCGCTCACTCGGCTATCTCCGAAATCCAACCGGGAATGGTAAACTGGGAAGAAGTATTCAAAGATGCATCCTGGTTCCACTGGACAGGCATTACACCGGCCATTTCACAGGGTGCGGCAGATGCTTGCCTCGAAGCTATCCAAGTGGCAAACCGTATGGGTATCCCCGTATCATGCGACCTTAATTACCGCAAAAATCTGTGGAAATATGGCAAAATGGCCTCTGAAGTGATGCCGGAACTGGTTGCAGGTTGTGACGTGATCCTTGGTAACGAAGAGGATGCGGAAAAGGTATTCGGCATCAAACCAGAAGGTTTCGACGTAACAGCCACAAACGGCGAAGTAAACGCTGCCGAATTCGAATCCGTTTGCACACAATTGATGGCTAAATTCCCGCGTGCAAAGAAAGTGATCATCACACTGCGCGGCGCTATCAATGCAAACCACAATACGTGGGGCGGCGTTCTCTATGCCAAAGGCAAACTGTACCAGTCTCGTCGTTACGACATTACTCATATCGTTGACCGTGTAGGTGGTGGAGACTCTTTCATGGGAGGTTTAATCTACGGTCTGCTGACTTATACGACAGACGACCAGAAAGCACTCGATTTCGCTGTCGCTGCATCTTGCTTGAAACACACGATCTACGGCGACTTCAACCAAGTGACAGTCGAAGAAGTTGAAAAGTTGATGAGTGGCGATGCTTCCGGACGAGTTTCAAGATAAGTGACAATTCAATCATAAATTATAATTCAGAAATCATAAATCTTATCATGGCAAGATTCAATAAAATGCAGGTACTCGATGCGATCGTCAGTACAGGGATGGTACCTGTTTACTACAATAAAGATGTAGAAATCGCAAAGCAGGTTGTCAAAGCTTGCTACGAAGGCGGTGTCCGTGCATTCGAATTCACCAATCGCGGTGACTTCGCTCATGAAGTATTTGCCGAACTGATCAAGTTCGCTACAAAAGAATGCCCCGAACTGGTATTAGGCGTCGGATCTATCGTGGATGCCGGAACAGCTTCCCTATACTTGCAATTGGGTGCTAACTTCGTTGTCGGTCCATTGTTCAACCCGGAAATCGCGAAGGTTTGTAACCGTCGCTTGGTCCCATATACACCAGGATGCGGTTCCGTTTCGGAAATCGGTTTCGCCCAAGAAGTAGGTTGTGACCTGTGTAAGATTTTCCCTGCCGGAAACGTAGGCGGACCATCGTTCGTGAAGAACATCAAAGCTCCGATGCCTTGGTCTATGATCATGGCTACAGGCGCCGTAGAACCGACGGAAGAAAATCTGTCGGCCTGGTTTAAAGCTGGCGTGACTTGCGTAGGCATGGGTTCCAAGCTGTTCCCGAAAGAAATGATTGCAGCCGGCAACTGGGAGGCAATATCCACACTTTGCCGCGATGCACTGGCAACTATCAAGAAATATCGTTAAATGATTTCTGAATTATGATTTATGCGCCGATGATAAATCATAATTCAGAAATCTATAAATCATAAATCTAAAATCATAAATCATGAAATCCTTTCTCGATTCCAATTTCCTGCTCCAGTCCGAGACAGCTCAGAAACTGTATCACGAACACGCAGCCAAAATGCCAATCATCGATTATCACTGCCACTTGATCCCGCAACAGATAGCCGACAACTATCAGTTTGCCGACCTGACGGAAATATGGTTGGGTGGTGACCATTATAAATGGCGTGCGATGCGTGCCAACGGCGTACCTGAAACATACATCACAGGGGATAAACCAGCGTATGAAAAATTTGAAAAATGGGCTGAAACCCTACAGTATGCCATGCGCAACCCTCTATATCACTGGACCCATCTTGAACTGAGCCGTATCTTCGGCATAGACAAGGTTCTGAATCCGTCCACCGCCCGCGAGATATACGACGAATGCACAGCCAAATTGCAAACACCGGAGTTCCGTGCCCAGGCAATCATGGAACGTATGAACGTGGAAGTCGTATGTACGACCGACGATCCGATCGATGATTTGAAATATCATACCCAGATCCGCCAAAGCAGTCTGAAAACCAAAGTGCTTCCTGCCTGGCGACCGGACAAGGCTATGGCAATCGAGAATGTCGATACATATAACGAATATCTGACCAAGTTGGAAGCAGCTGCCGACATGTCGATCCTCAACTTCAAAGACTTGATCGACGCTTTGCAGAAACGTCACGACTTCTTCGCGTCACAAGGCTGCCGCCTGTCCGACCATGGAATACTTACATTCTATGCCGAACCCTATACGGATGCTGAAATCGAGGCCATATTCCTGAAAGCACGTATGAAGAAAGAACTGACAGTCGAAGAAATCGACAAATTCCGTTCTGCCATGTTGTACGAATTTGCGGTTATGGATGCCAAAAGCGACTGGGTACAACAGTTCCACTATGGTGCAACCCGCAACAACAACGTCCGCATGTTTAAGCAATTAGGTCCCGACACAGGCTACGATGCGATTGGAGATGCAGAAGTCGCAGCTCCGCTGGCTCGTTTCCTGAGCCGTTTGGACGAAGAAGGCGTACTGGCAAAGTCTATCTTCTACAACCTGAACCCGCGCGATAACGAACTGCTGATGACAACGATCTACAGCTTTAACGACGGCACGGTTCCGGGCAAGATGCAGTATGGCTCCGGCTGGTGGTTCCTGGATCAGATTCACGGCATGGAAAAGCAGATGAACGCATTGTCCGACTTAGGATTACTGAGCCGTTTCGTCGGAATGCTCACGGATTCACGCAGTTTCCTATCCTACCCGCGTCATGAATACTTCCGCCGCATCCTATGTAACATTCTGGGCCGCGAAGTGGAAGACGGTCTACTGCCTGCATCCGAACTGCCGTTCATCGGTAAGATGGTCGAAGATATCAGTTACAATAATGCGAAAGGATATTTCAAGTTCTAAAAGAAACTTTCCTTAATTATAAAGGGCCGCGTCAGCAAAGATTTGACACGGCCCTTGTTTTTTTACCTCTTTCTTTTCGCTTTGGCAGCCGCCTCTTTGGCCTTTTGGGCTTCGCGGCGGGCTTTTTCTTTGGCCTTCAGCTTTTCTTTGTATTCGCGTTCCTTCTGCTTACGTTCTTTTTCCTTTTGCTTCAGGCGTTCCTTATACTCACGTTCTTTCTGCTTACGCAGTTCTTCACGGGCTTTGAGTTTCGCCTTACGGTCGGCTTCGACCTGTTTCAGCTTGGCCTTGCGGTCGCGTTCAAGCTGTTTTTCTCGTTCGGCTTTTGCTTTCAGCAACGCTTCTTCTTCAGCCTTTTGCTTCTTCAGAAGTTCCTCGTTTTCTTTTGCCTTCTTTTCCTGCAATTCTTTTTCGGCTTTCTGTTGAGCTTCAAAAGCTTTACGAGCTTCTTCCTTACGAGCTTCAGCTTCATCGGCTTCGCGCTTGCGGAGTTCTTCGATCTCTTTCAACGTGAGTTCCTTCGGTTGTTCGACAGGAGTGACAACAGCGGAAACGGTGTCGGACGATGCCGGAACAACCGTATCTTTTACAACCGGCTGTACAGAAACAGTATCTACATCCGCCGGAAGGAGCGTTTCTGTTTCACGGACAGTCATTGTATCGACCGCCGGAAGTTCTACCGGAACCGTATCTTTTACGGCAGGCGGTACAACAACTTCTTCTACAGCCTGCTGCTGGCGTTGTTCTTTCGGGCGGACGGTCTTCTTGACAGGTTCCGGCTTTTCTTCCGGAATATTTTCAGAATCCTGTGCTTCGGCCTCTTCAGCTTTTGCCTCTTCCTCTTTGATCTGTTCGGCAGCCATACGGGCTTTCCAACGAGCGACCAGTTCAGGAACGGCCTCACCGAAGTTTTCCTGGAAGAATTCGACATATTCCTCAAGCGTCTTTCCCCGCATCAAAGTTTCATAGTTGTCGTCGGAGATCGGAAGAATAGCCACATTTTTGTCCAATGCTGTTGCATAGCCATCCGCTCCGTAGATCATCTTATAATAATGCAAGATCTCATCCAAATTAAAGAAGCCATGAATCGTCAACATGCTCATCGGACCGGCTTCTTCAAAACTCAAATCAAACTCCTTCACCATAAAATTGGCAAAGTTATAGGCGGCAACAGCAAAAAGCAACTGGTTACGATCGAGTGTTCCGGTCGGGAACATTAACAGCATCCGGTAAGACGTGTTAGATTCAGCCGTAAAGACACGTGCCGAGTCGGCTGCCGACAACGTACCATCATCCCCCACACCGAAACGCAAGTTCCAACTCATTCCCCTAATACCACCTTGAACCATCATACGCCCACGCAGAACACCTTTCAGCATTTCACCCGCCAGTTCCGTCACATCAGCCGTCGGATATTTCTCAACCAATGCTTTCAAGGCGTTTTTGAAACCTTCAGCATCCCCAGCCTGCACATAGGTCAGCGCCTCGAGGAACATGAACTTAGGCAACAGATCCGCCAACGGATACTTGGCACTGACATCGCGATAATTACGACGAACGGTGACCGTATCTTCCGCCAGGTAACTTGCATAGGTCGCCTGGTAGATCGAATCCTGCACCTTGTCCATCATCCGGATATTATATTCGTAATTCGGATCGGCAATCGCAACCGCATAATCCGATTCAGGGAAAGTCGTAACCAACTTATTCTTATAAGCAGCAGCGAGCGCTTGGTTTCCGGAACGAAGAGCCATCAGATAAACCTGGTAGTAGCTTTCCAAAAGGTGACTATGCTTCGGGAAACGGCGTTCCAACTCCTCAAAGGCTTCGGTTGCCAACGGGATATCCTCGAGTTTGTCCTTATAAATCATAGCCATGTTATAGAGACCATCTTCTATGATAATATTGGAAGCCTGGATATCTTCGGGTGTCAACGGAAGCTGCTGAATATAATACTCACGTGTTTTCGGGTCATCGGAAGCAGCAGGTTCCAGTCCGGCCTCGAGCGAATCGGTAGCCAGTTCGCCCACCTCTCCTTCGGAAGCATCCTCAGTTTCGTCTGCCATATTCTCATTAAAAGTGGACATTTCTTTCTTACGTCGACGCCAGTCATCTTCCAGCGCACGCCGTCCCCATTTACGTTGGAAAGCTGCTTTTCCCTGCGATACTGCCTGCGGGTTATAGAAATAGAAACCGGAACCTCCGGATGTCGTCGGTAATGTGATGCCGCCAGTCTCTGTTCCTGGACGGTCGATACCAGTCCCTTTTGCCTCCTGTTCCGCCAGATAAGCTTCTTTCTCGGCCAAGGCCTTGGCTTCCTCCTCCTCTTTCTTCACCTGCTCGATGATTTTGTCGATCACGGCAAGCCGTTCCGACTCCGGCATTTTGGCAAGAGTTTGCAAACTATCCTGCAAATGGACCGCCTCCACATGCACGACCAACTCGTCCAAGATAGCAGACAGCTTGGATACCCGTTCATAGTCTTTATATTCTTTCTGGATGCCGGACAATGCACCGCTGAAATTCGGTTGTGCCTTGACATAGTCGCGCTTCTGGAAATAAAGATCACCCAGTTTGATCTGGCAGATCGCCTTGTCCAAACCGTTCTGTGTGCTTTTCTCCACACCCAGCTCGTAGTTTTTGATGGCATTGACTGTATCTTCACGGCTCATATAGACATTACCCAACGCATAATAGACCTGATCGAGCAGGTCCTTGTTCTTATCGCTTTTCGCCATCCGTTGCAACATCTTGATCACTTTCTGATAATTGCCGCCAGTAAATACTTCGGTCTGGCGGATACGGGCGGCAAACTCCAGTTCATAAGGAGGATTAGCTTTGATCACCTGTCCGAACATCTGGTAGGCAAGCCCGTTCTGATCCTGTTCGGCATAAATCTGTCCCAACAAATACTTCATCCGGGTACGCTGGCGCCGGTTCTTCTCTGCCTTGATCGCTGTCTTGAAATAAGGGACCGCTTCTTCATATTGCTTATTCTTCACCAGGTAGTCGGCATATACCGCCGCATACTGGTTCAGGTTCTTGCGAGGGATACCGTTCGTATTCAGTTTTCCTAAGATATCTTCCGCTTCATAGAACCATTCCATCTCGGAATAGCAGCGGGCCTGCCAAAGACGGGCTTCGGCCACCACTTCTTCATCATGGGCATAATGACGGGCTATGTAAGAGAAAGTGGCAGATGCCTGCAAGAAATCAGCATTATAGAACTGCGCCTGCCCCATCATCAACCAGCACTTTTTGAGGAACGGATTGTATTCTTCCTGTTCCTGCCAGGCACGTTGTTTGGGATCATTGCGCCATCCCGGTTTCTTAGGCGGCTTTGCTTTGATGGAGTGGAGCTTGATCGCTTTATTGCTTTTCTCGATCGCCCGGTCGAAAGGACCTCCGGTTTCGGGCTTGTCTTTCGGTTGCGCACTGATCGGGTACATCAGTATCATGTCGGAATAGCTTTCCTTATAGCCGTTCTGCATGGAAAGCAACGCTTCGTCAAACGATGTTTTTCCGTTGAAATAGATATTATAGCGGGAATTAAAAGCGTGATAGAAGCGGCTTGCCTTGGTATTCTTTTTCGTACTGCAAGACCAAAACAAAGAGACAATCAATAATGCGATTATATAGTAGAAACCTTTCTTCATTTCCCCTTTTAACGCTTTAAAACCGCTTTTATTGCTTTCACTATCAAAAAGAAAAGGACTAGGACAAAAATAATAAACGCCCCGGAAGGCACATTCAGAAGATAAGAAAGGACGAGCCCGAACACACATCCCAAGAAACCGATGGCAATACTTCCGAAAATGATCTTCTTGAAGTCTGATGTAAAAAGGTTTACGGTAATCTGAGGCAACGTCAGCAAACTCATCAGGAGCATGATCCCGACCAGACGGATCGAAAGGACGATCGTCACGGCGATACAGCACATCATTACATATTCTATGCACTTGACGGGCACTCCTTGCGTCAGTGCAAAATCCCTATCGAAGGCCACATAAACGATCTCCCGCAGGAAAAGCGAGAAAAGGATAACCAGCAACAACGCCAAAGCGGCTATCCAGATAATATCTCCCGTCGAAACAGTCAGAATATTTCCAAAAAGGTAGGCGGATAGATTCGGTGCATATCCGGGTGTCAGGAAAATAAAGATAACGCCCAATGCCATTCCTAACGACCATATCCCGGCAATAGCAGAGTCTTCACGCACATTCTGTGTCTTGCTCGCCCACTCCACCCCGAATGCGGAGAGCACGGAAAACAACATTGCCATCAAGATCGGATTCATCCCGAGATAGAACCCCAACCCCAATCCACCGAAAGAAGCATGAGTGATACCTCCGCTGATAAAGACAAGCCGCCGTGACACGATATATGTCCCGACGATACCACAAGCGATCGCAGTCAGCAGGCTGCCCAAAAGGGCATGCTGGAAAAAACCATATTGAAGTAAATCCATTTTCTATTCTCCTATATCCTTTTTTATGGTTTCCCGGCAGGAAACTTCTGTTTCATTATAGGGGAACTCCTGTTCCATGCCTATGAAACTGTTGTTCCATGCAAGGGGAACTTTTGTTTCATGGTTATGAAACTTAATGTATGCGCCGCTCCCCGACAATCAGGAACGCTTCGTCCTTCAGCTCATCCGGTAAATTAATAGCACGAAGTTGCAGACTACGCAACCAGCCAGCCACTTCGATCTCCTGCAACGTATAAAGCACATCACGGAACTCGTTCACGGCATCTTCATCGTATGCATCGGCCTCGACTCCCCGAAAACGGTCCAGTTCTTCATCGTCATAATACTCGATTTTTTTGCTGACTGCCGCCAACAGACTGTCGCGTTCACAGGTTTCATGCTGTCCGCAACATTCGTCAGTGACAAGTTCCTGTGCCTCGGGGATTTCAGAAATCTCCCCACGTTCCAGCATCTTCTGCAATTTCCGGTTCCGAAAATAACCGGCAATGGCAGCAACAACACCCAATACGATAATACCTATAACAATATACCACATAATAATTGACAATTAACAATGAGCAATTGACAATGGACTTCCAGACACCGACAACTAATTGTCAATTGCCTATTGTTCATTGTCAATTATAATAAAGCCTGCGGTTCTCAAGTCTCTCCAATAGTGCGGATAACTTTTGCTGACCACCTGCGGGTCAGCTATCTCGATCCCTTCCGGCAACACGAGGGCGGCAGGTGCAAATGCCATCGCCATACGGTGATCTTCGTAGGTCGCGATCACAGGATGCGCTTGCGGTTCACAACGTTCGCCGTTCCATTCCAAAATACTGTCGCCTCGATCTGCCAGAAGATACCCTAACTTGCGAAGCTCCGTCTTAAGCGCTTCGATGCGGTCGGTTTCCTTTATCTTCAGACTTTGCAAACCGGTAAAACGGAAAGGGATATTCAATAACACACAGGTCACGACAAAGGTTTGAGCCAGGTCCGGCTCGTTTACGAAGTTATAATTCAGTTTTTGGGTCCTATTCCCGTTGTGCTTCAAAACAACGCCCCGGTCCGTGTAAGTCGTACCCACACCAAGCTGTGCAAACAATTTGGCTCCGGCGGCATCTCCCTGCAAACTGTTCTTAAACAGCCCCAGCAATTCAATCTCGGCATTTTTTGACAACGCCATCATGGAATACCAGTAGGAAGCAGCACTCCAATCGGATTCAACGGTAAAGGGTATCGGATGATAATCCTGCGGTCTTACCTTAATGGTCTGCCCGTTCCATTCCGCCTTTACCCCATATTGTTCCATCAGCTGTAACGTCAGGTTGATATAGGGTTTCGAAATGACACCCCCTTCAAGATGCAAGGTCAGCCCGTTCTCCATCAGGGGGGCAATCATCAGCAACGCCGAAATATACTGTGAACTGACCCCACCGGCAAGCGAAATCTCGCCTCCCTGCAACGCACTTCCGAAAATGCGGAGAGGAGGATATCCCTCCTTCTCCATATATTCCACCCGTGCTCCCAGCGCATTCAGCGCATCCACCAGTATCTTGATCGGCCGGTTCTTCATCCGCTCCGTTCCGGTAATCGTCCACTCGCCCACCACTTTAGACAAAAAAGCCGTCAGGAACCGCATCGCAGTCCCCGCGGCTTTTATATCAAAGTCACGATCATTCGAATTCAACGCCTTCACCATCACCTCCGTATCATCGCAATCCGACAAATTCCGAATCTCATACAGGCTATAGCTCAACGCATTAAGTATCAACGCACGATTACAGATACTCTTGGATGCGGGCAGCTTAACGGAAGCTTTCAGTGAATCAGGAGACTTTATTGTATAATTCATACTTTTGCATTAAAATGGAATACAAAAGTACGGAAATTATTGGGAAGATATCACTAATATTGTCCAGATATCACTATTGTAATAATTTTCCGACAATCATTATTTACACAACAATGCATAAGTACACCACAGCATCGGAGCCTGTCCATGATAGTCGCCAATAATCCGAGGACGGTCATAATAATACTGAAGATCATTCTTCTTTCCAGTACCGACACAAACTTCTTCCACATCTCCGTCCTTATTAATATAAGGGACTAAAGCAATCCATGCTTTTCTAGCTATAGGTCCATACTCTTCAGCATCTAACCATCCCTTCTTCACTCCCATAATCATTGCATAGGTAAACATAGCAGAACCAGATGTTTCAGGCCAACAGTCAGCCTTATCAATCAACTGATTCCACATACCACTTTTATCCTGATAATCTTTTAAACTTTTCATCATCAAGCGGTATCCCTCTAAAATACGAGCATGATTCGGATTATCTTCCGGAGTAGACAATAATAATTCTGCCATGCCTACAGCCATCCACCCATTCCCTCTTGCCCAGAAATACGGAACATCAGGAGCATGATAGAACAATCCGTTGGGACGCTGTAATTCATCCAAATAGACAACCATTTCTTTCACTGCACGATCCATATATTCACGTTTCCCTGTTGTATGATATGCTTGGGCCTGAAGAATTGTAATCATAAACATATCATCAATCCAAAGACGAGTTTGCCAAGATAGTCCTTTATCCGCCCAGGCTTTTTCCTCTGGGGTTGCATTAGCCGGCAAAGTCCATTGTGTATCAGCATAGGATAAACCCATTTCCAAATATTTCTTATCCTTCGTTATCTTATACAATTCTAACGGGATACAACAAATTTTGGATTGAAACCGGAAACCTGAACTTTTTCCAAGGCAACCATACCAAAGAAAAAACAGGAGCTTATCATATAAGTTCTTCCTATTTCCTCTGTCACTGTATCACTGATTCCTTTTTGCCAATTGATATTCAACCTGTTTGATTAGTGATATATGCCCGTTTTCTCTATCACAACTCTATCACTACCCTATCACTGGCAATTTGATAGGAAAACAGGCATCGCGTTTATATACAACTGTATATAAGTGCATTACAAATAGCACAAACGATTCCCCCCTATTCCCATCCCTGTAAATCACTCGATTTTTTTATGTAAAAACGGCTATAAAATAGGTGAAACCGGGTGGTTTTCATTGCTCGGCAAGGCACTTTAGTTGCCGGACACCCCCATGTTACCCCCTTTTACACCCGGATGTACCGGCTCCCTACACCCGGATGTAAAGGATGGCAACATGGGGGTGTTTACGGAATTATCTGCTTGTTTCTGCTAAAAAAAGAGAGGGCTTTTGTGGAATGAAGAACCGTATTTTGCCAATTTAATACCTATTATATTCGTTTTTACATTTGTTTATTCGATTATTTTATATGCTTTTTCAAAAGTAACAGAAGACAATATGTTGGTTTCCAATCATATGATAAAAACGTCCTGTTTCAGGAGTGATAGAGGCAGTGATAGAGGAAAACCTCCTGTATCACTGTCTCAAACGATTGAATATCAATAGCTACAACCTTCGTGGTGATAGAGTGATAGAGGATTTGCAGGAAACTTCGTATGTAATGCTTTGAAAATTCAAAGGATGTAACTAATAGACAGTTAGAGTCCATTTGTATCCTTATTCAAAATAATATTAACATAGATATTTTATATTCATCTCAATGTAAACATCAAATTTATATGCAGTAACATCCATATATCAAGATTAAATGAAAGAGCCGTGGACGAATACCAACCATAATTTAAAACAAAATATGAAGTAGCGAAAAATATCAGAATAATCAAAATAAAAGTTTGCAACTCAGTTGCATTAATTTTGTTGTACTTTTACCGTATCGAGAAAAAGAGTAAAGTCATGTCAACAAAACAATGCGAAGAGAAACTCAAAAATAAAGGCGTACGCCCGACAGCCGCCCGAATTCTTATATTGCAAAAACTGTCGGAACAAACATATCCCATTTCCTTGCTCGAATTGGAGGCACAACTGGAAACATTGGACAAATCGACCATTTCACGCTCTTTAGCGATCTTGTTGGAGCATCACGCCATCCACGCTTTCGAGGACGGAAGCGGGTCGATGAAATATGAAATCTGCCGGAGCGACACCGAGACGTGCTTTATTGAAAACAGGCATATCCATTTCTACTGTGAGGTTTGTCACAAGACCTATTGTATGGATCATATAAAAATCCCGGTCGTGCAGTTGCCCGAAGGCTTCATCATGGATACGATCAACTACACGGTCAAAGGAATCTGCCCGGCATGCAAGTCCCCAAATCTGTAAAACGCAATCGAGTTGCAAAAATATCTTCGGTTCTTTGCATCGGAATAATAAAAACAGATTGAATCATGGAAGCTAAAACAACTTGCCACTCAGGATGCGGATGCAGTTGCGGACATAATAAAGGAGAAGAACACCCGAACGTGGTATTGCCGATCCTGTCTTTCATCCTGCTCATTGTGGGGCTCATCTTAGACCATACCGGACAAGGCTGGTTCTCGCCGACAGTAAAGCTCGTCTGGTATCTGGCTGCTTTCCTCCCAGTAGGACTGCCTGTCATACGGGAAGCTTATCACGAGGCTTTGCGAAAAGACTTCTTCACCGAGTTTACATTGATGTCGGTCGCTTCGACCGGAGCTTTCAGCATCGGCGAATATCCGGAGGCTGTAGCTGTCATGCTTTTTTATACGGTTGGAGAAATGCTGCAAAACAGGGCTGTCGAACGTGCTTCACAAAATATCAGCCGTCTGCTTGATGTCCGTCCCGAACGTACGGACGTATTTCGTGAAGGTAATTATATCAATGTCTCCCCGAAAGAGGTACGGACAGGTGAACGAATCGAGGTAAAACCGGGCGGACGCATACCGCTCGACGGGATTTTACAGGAAACCGAAGCATCGTTCGACACCTCCGCCCTGACAGGCGAAAGCATGCCCCGCATACTTCGGAAAGGGGATGAAGTCCTGGCGGGAATGATCGTACTGGGACAAACCGTCCGCATAGAAGTGAACCGTCCCTATGAACAAAGCGCATTAGCCCGCATTTTAGTGCTGGTGAAAGATGCAGCCGAGCGTAAAGCTCCTGCCGAACTGTTCATTCGTCGGTTCGCACGGTTCTATACGCCTGCCGTGATCGTGTTGGCTTTGCTGATCGTCACGGTTCCGGCATTTGCCGGATTGATGATGCCGTCTTTCCAATACGTTTTTCATGACTGGTTGTACCGGGGATTGGTCTTTTTAGTTATCTCCTGTCCGTGTGCCTTGGTAATCAGCGTACCGTTGGGATATTTCGGAGGTATCGGAGCGGCGTCACGTGCCGGCATCTTGTTCAAGGGTGGTAATTATCTGGATGCCATCACCCGGATAAATACCATTGCATTCGACAAAACAGGTACATTGACCACTGGCTGCTTCGACGTGACGGATATGCAGGCGCATAGAATTTCCGAGTCGGAACTATTGACCTTGCTTTTATCCGTCGAACAGAAAAGTACCCACCCGATCGCACAAGCGATCGTCCGCTACGCAAAGAAACAGAATATCTCTGCAGCAAGCGTATCGGAGATGCATGAACTGGCCGGACACGGCGTGGAGGCCGTCATCGGTGGACAGGAAATGCTTGTCGGGAATATCCGCTTAATGAAAGAGCGCGGGATTTCCATTCCCGAAGAGTTGTCCGACCAAGTAGCGACCGTAGTTATCTGCGCCATCGATAAAAAATATGCCGGCCATCTGCTATTGTCCGATACGTTGAAAGACGATGCCGTAGAGGCGATTGCCAAACTGAGGAAGTTAGGAGTGACGGATATCCGTTTGCTGTCGGGTGATAAAAAAGAGATTGTCGAATCTTTTGCCAGACGTTTAGGTATCGACCGGGCATACGGGAACCTGTTGCCGGAGGATAAGGCGGCACATATCCGGGAAATGGTTGAAGAGCCGGGCAAAACCGTGGCTTTTGTCGGAGACGGCATGAATGATGCTCCGGTATTGGCACTAAGCCATGTAGGGATTGCGATGGGCGGACTCGGTTCGGATGCGGCAATCGAGAGTGCCGACGTCGTTATCCAGAACGACCAACCGTCCAAAGTGGCGACCGCTATCACGATCGGACGCAAGACACGTACGATTGTCCGTCAGAATATCATAGGGGCACTTGTTGTAAAAGGGATTGTGCTGTCGGCAGGTGCATTGGGATACGCCACGTTGTGGGGGGCAGTCTTTGCTGATGTCGGTGTCGCTCTGCTGGCAGTCCTCAACTCGGTCCGCATACTGAACAGGAAGGTTTGGTAAAAGGGGGGTGTGTCAAAATCTCCTTGTCCCCGCACTTGATGCGGGGCCGCAAAAGGACAGACCTTATCAATCAGATTTTTATAAGGTCGGTTTTAATGCGATCCCGCGTCAAGCACGGGAACAGGACAGTTTTGACATACCCTCATACATTTTGACACGCAGCCTCGTTTATGATCGTTTTTCACTTACCTTTCAGAAAAGGTTTTCCATTTTTCCAAATCACCTCTTCCTGTGTAATATACCAGGTTTTTCCGTTATCGTTATTTCCCTGATAGAACAGATAAGTTCGACCGTCCAAATCGGTAAAAATATGAGGATGGCCGGATTCGCTGGAATTCCATTCGCTGGGTTTGCCGTTCTTAAGGAAAGGTTCTTCCGAAAGACGTTTCCAGACAATGCCGTCTTCGCTTTCCGCCACTCCGATCTGTTGAGGGGCATTATTGTAAGCTCCGGCATAAAACATATAAAGTTTGTCACCTTTCTTTGCGATCGAAGCCCCTTCGATACATTTTCCTTCCCACGGATACACGGGATACAGGATAGAGGAATCCGTTACCTGTATCCAGTCTTCCCGGTTGAAATTGGTATTGCCCGGAGCAACAGCTACTCCCTGCATCTGGATGTCGTAGTTTTTATCGCGGGTTGCAAAATAGAGGAAATAGCGTCCTTTGAACTCACACACTTCCGCATCTATGGCACGCCCACAAGTCCAATCTCCGGCCGGGTGGAAAATCGGATTCGTCGGATTCCTTCTGAAATGAATGCCGTCATCCGATATGGCATGGCAGATGGCATCTTTCTTCCCATTCCCGTATGTCTGATAAAACAAATGCACCTTTCCATCCTTCACCAACGCACCGGGTGCACAAAGTCCTTTCTTCTCATAATCAGCTTCGGGAGCAGGCGTGATCTCGCCCACCTTCGTCCAGTTCATCAAATCCTTACTCTCCGCAATCCCAATATTCCATCCGGAATCAGGTTCCCCCTTCATCGGCGGAATGGAATGGTACATCAAATAGCGCCCCTTAAAATTAACCACATGCGGATCTTTCGAATAAGGAACCCCGACACGGGAGGTATCGCCGTATAGCATGAGGGGACGTTGTCCCCAAAACTTTATTGGAAAAAAGGCAAGCCAAATAAATAATAATAATGTTTTCATCTTCACACAGTCTAAATAAAGGTACTAATATAAAAGATTTATGAAAGAAAAACAATATTATATTGATTCAGCCCCTATTTATATACAAACGAAAACAATCATCGCATATAAGAGAATACACAAACCTTCTCTTATATGCGATCAATAAGAATTTTAAGGCATTGAAACAAATCCTTCTGCTTTTACAATCCAACTTCCATCTTTCGGGAAGCCCGGAAAATCGCCTGTAGAGTCGTCCCATCCTCCGGCCATCATTGCTATTGCAGTCAGCAATGCACCATTAGAGGGGAAATAAGGGAATGGACCTCCGGTTGCCAATCCATGTTCGTCAAATTGAAAATTTGGCGAAGAATGCAACAAATAATCAAGCGCCAAGGCCGGCTTGCCATTCCGGGCAGCCGCCATTGCCAGCATAGGGAAATCCCATCCCCATACATGATTAAAATTCCATACGGCAGAGACCTTATTCAATGTATGTACAAAGATATCCCTATTAACCCCATCTCCCGGCAACATACCCGAAGTCCCTATTAATGCAGGATGTTCAAATGTATATTTAGTCCACATATCGGGAATATCCTCATAAGTCGTGTAAACGCCGTCTTTTACCGGTAAGGGAGATAACTTATCCTCCACATCTTTCCACTTCTTTTCTATCGGTAATGACATACGCTTGCGCCATGTCTGGGCAACACGTAGACCGAAACGCCAATATCCTAATTCAAAAGCCGGATTAACCGTTTGCATAGGATCTGTATTCTCCGAAACGATAAATACCGGAGGTCCTAATACATAACGATTCTTCTGCTTGTCGTAATGGACAAAGTCTGCCATGAAATCGGCCGTTTCAAATACGACATCGCGCCATTTCTCCAAAGTCTCAGCTGTTGGATGCAATCGGTAATCCAATTCTGCAAAATAAATAGGATGGGGTTGCTGCCAAAGTAACGTGGCATGGATAATATGAGGCCAATCCCGGTCAAAACCGGCCGTGCACTTAGGCCAGCGAGCACCTTTATACCCCTGCTTCCGGGCTCTTTCACGGGAAGTCGGTAAAAAATCCTGGTACACATGCAGGCTTTTATTCAGTAAATCCCAACGATCCCATAGAGCATAATGCACCCCATGCCACCAGATCATCTCAAAATGAAAACGACCATACCATCCATTATTGAGCAACCCGCTTTCCTGAGGAGGCAGTGAGCCAGCTTCGTTTACACGCATAACATATTGAGACAGGACAATCCTTCTCTCCAGTTCTTTCCAACGAGGATCCGAACTCTCCGACAAATCGATAGCAGCTCCTGAATTCCAGAACTTCTCCCAAGCCCTGATGCTTGCCTCAAACACATTCTCATCCAAAGAGGTTCCTTCTTCCTCCTGCGTGAACAGACAGGTAAAATCGAGTTTATCCGTATCAGAAGGCCTAAGTTCGAAATAATGGGGATTCTCTTGAGCGACCAGAGAGAACTGTGCCGGAGACTTCCATCGCAGGATAGCCGAATAATGGGTACCATCCATTTCCCGGGAGATCCGGACAGACTGCCCAGTTTGCTTCTTTATCGAGGAATGATGTTTTTCCGGTTGATCATATACTCCGACGTAGGCAGCGCCCTGATTCCTGTCCGCATACGGGAAATTAATAAACACGGAAAGTCTTCCTTTCCGTATCAAATCACTTTTCACTTCCACCCCGATCATATCCAAATCCGGGTGACAGGCCGTTCTCACGACTACAGGTATGCCATCCAACTCAAAGCGACTTGTAATAATACCCTTCCACAGATCTGTCTCCTGAACGGCGTTCCGTATGTCATCAGGACCGGCCTCCGTCCCGTCGGACAATAACAATTTCAAACCGATACGTCCCAAATTGAAACGATGCGGATTTGCGGCCAGCCAGGCGGAAAGCTCCGGTTGGTCAGGGTTAGGCAAGTCGTAATCGACTTGCCTTCCATACGTGTTTATCGGGATCTGCCTGTAATCCTTTTCAGACATACCTTCGGGCAACGGAAAGCTATGCCAGCTCCATTGCGCCATCGTATTAAACGGAACAAATGTTTGCAACCCGGTAATATCCACTCCAAAAGCAAACTCTCCATTTCCTACCTGGGCCGGACTCTGTGGATTCGTTTTTGTCGTAACAACCTTGTGCCTGTCAACCACCGCTTTCCGATCGATACGAGATTGGGCTTTCACTGATAAGGGAACCAGTAATACAGAGAACAAAATATAAATCAAATACTTCATCTTATAACAATTAAATATTAATATCCTGGATTTTGAACCAAACATCCATTACTCTTATCCACCTCCGCACGAGGAATCGGCAGTAAATAATGCTGATCCAAGAAAACTCTGTTTAATAATAATGTTGTTTCATATATTTTATTACCATCCTCCGATTTCTGTATATCAATAGCTAATAACGCTTTACTTTCCGTTTGATCTGCAATTTTCCACCTTCGGACATCAAAAAAACGATGTCCTTCAAAAGCCAATTCCACACGCCGTTCATTCCGAATCTTATCACGCAATTCTAAACCGGAGGCAGTAACAGGAGGCATCTGTACGCTCTGCCGTCCTCTCACCTTATTTATATATTCTCGAGCAGTCTCTTCATCTCCTAATTCGTACATAATTTCGGCATAATTCAGATAAAACTCTGTCAAACGGAAATATATCCAAGGATTTTCCGGCTTGACGGAAGAGCCTGTAGGAGGAATTGATTCAACCATAAATTTTTTAAACGCATAACCACTTTTAGAGGCATTCCATGAACCAATACTACTTTCCGGAGAATCCAGACCTCCGTGCCACATTTCTGTTTCTCTCCCAGCCCACATAGAACCATCATGCAAAATTGAAGCTTCAAAACGAGGATCGCGCCCCACATAAGGATTTTCTTCATCATAACCGGATGCAGGATTCACTTGTAGCGGTAATTCTTCATTTAAATAAGGCAATTCACCATTTTTCATTTCGTATGCATTCACTAAATTTTGCGTTGGATTCTCACCGGTCCAGCCGTTTGATCCATTCCGTCCATTAAACAACATAAAATCCGTAGAATTAGCTTGTGTAAAATAACGGGCAAATATAATCTCACTATTATCCTGCAAGAATATAGACTGATAATCCGCACATAACGAATAATCTGTATTCAAAACTGCTTCCGTCGCTTCTTTTGCCTTTTCCCATTTTTCTTTAGAATGATCTGGATTATTCTGCTCACTCGCGGCGTAAAGTAAAACTCTTGCCTTTAATGCCTTACATGCATCGCCAGAGGCTCTTCCCTGATTTTCACTTCCCATTTTAGCAGGAAGCAATACCATCGCTTCATCCAATTCTTTCACAATAAAATCAACACAATCAGCATATGAAGCACGAGATACAGCATAATCCTGATTTAAATCAAATACATTCGTAATCAAAGGCACTCCTCCATATCTCCAAATCAGATTAGCATATACATAAGAACGAATAAACTTCATTTCGCCTATCATACGATTTTTCATTGATACCTCAACAGGAGCCTCTTCTATATGATCAAAAAAAATGTTTATCGAACGGATAGAAGTATAAGCTGCCCCCCAAAAGTTCATTTTACCACTAAGGTTAACCACATTATCCGAGGTCAATTCCCCTTTTTGTATAATCCATTGATTATACCAATTATGAATACAGAAAACCTCATCACTTGCCGCACAAATCATATCTTGAGCAAATTCATGATAAATAGAATGATAAGAGGCATTTACATAAAGTTCTATCAATGCACTATCTTCCCAGACATCCGCATCTGAGACTTTATCCAAAGGCTTTAAATCCAATACGTCACAAGATGTACAAATTAAAACAGCCCATAATACATATAATATCTTTTTCATTTTCTGTCAATATTTAGAATGTTAAATTAATGCCAAAATTATAAGTCCGTTGCTGCGGATAATACCAATAATTCGTTGTTTCAGGATCAAAACCCAAATCTTTCATGTGATCATAAATAATAAATAAATTATTAGCACTGAAAGATAATCTTAAATTTTGAACCCACAATTTATCACAAATATTTTTAGGAAGATTATACCCAAATTCCAAATTCTTGAGTCTTAAAAATCCAGCATTTAACAACCATTGAGTTGAGTTTTCCGTATTATTGTTCCACATGCTAGAACTACCTCGAGGCATTGTCGCTTTAGTATTTTCCGGTGTCCAATGATCCTTTGCACGCCATTCCAGAAAATTACCTAAAGAGTAACTCATCACAGCAGAATAACTTCCAAAGTATTGTTTTGCATTCTCCTGTCCCTGAAACAATAAAGATAAGTCAAATCCTTTATATTCAAAATAAGTATTTAATGAATATACAATCTCTGGTGTATTCGTTTGGTTTACACGGATACGGTCTCGCGAGTCTATTTTCCCGTCTTTATTAACATCCTCGTAGATAAGATCTCCGGGTTGTGTATTTAATAAATGCGGACAAGAAGCAATCTGTTCTTCCGATTCAAAAACCCCGATAGCATGATAATATAATTCAGATCCTATCGGCCGGCCAGTTGCATATTGATACGGTTCAGCCGCAGGTTGTTCATCACTGAAAATAACTTTATTCCTTGCAAAGGATACATTGGCTGCAATACGGTATTTCAACGGATTCTCATAATTCTCATGCGATACAACCATTTCAAAACCTTGATTATCCACAATTCCTATATTTTCATCCGGCAGTTTTAAGCCCGTATAATCGGGAATAATTGCACTTCTCTTTGTCAAAATATTGGAACGTCTGGTTTTAAAATAATCAAACTCGACTCCAAACAAACCATTCCAAAATCTGGAATCAAACCCTATATTATATGTTTTAGCTACCTCCCATGTGATATTCGGATTCGGAACACCATTCTGAACAAGACCGGTCACGTCATTTCCTCCAACAACATAATTATTCGCAAAATTATAAGTTGTCAGATATTGAAACGAATTGACCAAATCGTTACCCATCTTGCCATAAGAGCCCCTAATCTTTAAATTATCCAAGAACGTCAGTTCTTTCATAAAAGATTCTTCGGAGATTCTCCAACCGAAAGAAAAACTGGGAAAAAATCCATATCGTTTATTTTCCGGAAAGTTAGGAGAACCGTCACGCCTAAACGTAAACTGAACCATATATTTACCAGCATAATCATAAGAAAAACGACCGAAAATATTTTGACGGGCACTTTGCGAAGAACTACCGTCATTCGATTGTTTATTTTTATCACTACTACCTGCAAATATCTCGGATATCGAAGTGGAAACAAAATCACTACGATAAGCATTCAGAAAATTACCTTTCGTCTGTGTCTGTTCATATCCTAACAATGCCCCTATATGGTGTACACCAAAAGTCTGATCATAATTAATCTTACCAACTAAATACATGTTCGTCGGATTGTCATATCTCTGATTCAAATTAGCCAGATTAGGACTCATTCCTGAAACTCCTTTATATAAGTCACCGGTCTGCTCGTCTTTATAATAGACATACGCTGGAGTACTAAAAGTTTTCGTACGCACAAAAGCTGCATCATAGCTTGCTATTCCATCCAACCATAAGCCTTTCAACCAAGGAATATCCAATTTAAAAGAGAGCGCCGATTGTAATGCTGTCGTTTTCAATTCCTGATAACCAGAAGCATCACCCACACGATTCATCAAACTTTCACTATCTCTGTTCGGCATCAATTTATCTGTTCCCGGCCAATACATCTGCCAAGTAGGCAAATACAAAAAGATATGGCTGTATATATCGTTTGTTCCTCCTACCGGATAGTGACTGTCATTTATTTTGCCGGCCAGATCAACTCCTACCTTCAGATATTTTGTCACTTGCACATCTATATTCGAACGAAGATTATATATACGGACATCTGTCGTTCCCTCTTTAAAGTGGCCGCTTTGATGAGACTCTCCTAATGACAAATAATATTTCACCCGTTCATTACCACCCGCAACAGACAAATTTGCCCGGTGCTGAGGTGTAACATTCTTTATCATCAAATCAAACCAGTCCGTATTAGGATAATTAGGATCCGTACCGTTCCTGTATTTCTCCAGTTCCTCAAGTGAATAACGTGGCAAACGTCCCTCTCCCTCTTCAATCTCATTATATACTTTCGCATACGTATATGAATCGACCATTTTGGGTGTCCGGGTTGATTGAGAAAAGCCTTGATTAAAAGAAAGATTGATCGAAGGCTTCACCTCTGCTCCACGTTTGGTCGTCACCAGGATAACCCCATTGGCAGCTCGGGCGCCATAAATTGCAGCCGAAGCATCTTTCAATACTGAGATATTCTCTATATCATTCGGGTTCAATTCGCCTAAGCCTCCTCTTTCCACACCATCGATCAAAATTAACGGAGAGGCATTTCCCGTCGTGCTCTTACCACGTATAAAGATAGAAGGATCATCCCTGCCCGGTTCTCCGGAACGGTTGTTTATAATGACACCGGGTAAACGGCCCGCTAAAGAATTAGCAATGTTGATGGACGGGCTCTTTGTGATTTCCTCTCCTTTCAGAGCCACAACGGAACCAGTCAACGTCACTTTCTTCTGCGTCCCATAACCAACCACAAGGACTTCATCCAAAGCTTGCGTATCTTCCTTCAACTGGATATTCAAAGAAGTTTGATTTTTTCCTATCGTGACGACCTGATCCAGATAGCCAATATACGTCACATTCAATTTTGCATTTTCCGAAACCGACAATGAAAAACCGCCATCCATATCCGTAATCGTACCATTAGACGTTCCCACTTCAACAACATTCGCCCCAACAACTGGTTCGCCATTTTCATCTTTCACGATGCCTTTCACAATGATCTGCTTTTGCTGAGTGATAGATGATCCTGCGGCTTCCTTCTTGGAAATCACAATCATCTTGCCCTGGACGGAATAAGACAATCCGTTATCCAATACGGCAGATAGAACTTCTTCCAAAGAAGCATCTTTAAAATCTCGCGTAATCTGCTTCCGTTCATTTACCTCGTCTTTCTTGTAAATGATGGAATACTGTAGTTCTTTCTCGACTTCCGCTAATACCGTTTTTAAAGGAACATTTTTAAATTGCCGGGTAATCCGCTGTGCATTCATGGAGGTAGCCCCAGAAAGCATCAAGGCAAGGATTAACGCCCTTCCTACATGTTTTCTATACATAAACCAATAAATTAAAGAATTAGATTTAATAATATATTAACAATTGCGCTATTGTTTTCGAATATAAATATCCCGGTCCCGCCGTTCATAACGGATCGGAATAATCTCGGATAGAGCGTGCAAGACATCTCCGACAGTCTCTTCATTGCGAAGTGATACGCGGAAAGCCATATCTTTTTCCAAATCGTCTCCCAAATGAATCTGAACATCATATTTACGGGATAGGCGGACTGCCAGCTCATTGAGCGTGATTTTATCATATTCAACCCTTCCTTCTGTCCAAGATTTATATTGAGATGCCTGAACCCTCTGACGGGAAAAACTTCCATTTTGTTTGTCAAGACTCAGCAATTCTCCCGGTGCAACCGGAATATGCCTCCCTTTATATAAAATATCGATAGAGCCTTCCAATAATGTCGTTTTGGCAGAAATATCTTCAGGGTAAGAAGATACATTAAACTTTGTTCCTTTCACCAATACACTATACTGATCCGTTTTAACCACAAAAGGAGTTCCATCTGACTGTTTAGTCACTTCGAAATAAGCTTCACCAGTTAAAAAGACTTCCCTGTTTTTAGAATTGAAGTTACCGGCATACTGTAAGGAAGAACCGGCATTCAACCATACAACTGTTCCATCCGCCAGTATCAGCTTGCTTTTTTCTCCATAGGCAGTTTCTAAAGCAAACTGGTTATCGGCAGTTTCCGTATTCCGATAAAGATAGAAACTATATGTTCCACTCAATAATAGAACACATGCAATTGCAGCAACAGCGATAAACCGCTGCAATTGCATGTGTTTAGTACTAAACACACCATTCAGCGATTGACGCACCTGCATCCGGCGTTGCAACTGTTTCCATTCATTCGAAACTTCAGGAATCAGTTTATAGGAAAGCATCCACTCCTCCTCCCATTGGCGGAACATTCTTTCATTAGAAAGTGCATCATTCACAAACCGAAAAAGAATCTCTTCTTCGGAGGGAGTAATGCGTCCTTCAAAATAACGTATTGCCAACTGGTGATTATAGATCTCCTGCTCTTTCATAATTTTTGCTTTCTATATGATGTAACAACCCAAATGAATTTTACCCAACCCCCTTCCTGAAAAAAATTCCCCAAAACAAAAGAAACAGGACTTCGTTCATTCGGAAAGCAGCCAAGCTAATATCGCGATATAGACATCCAACGGATATTTATCTTTAAAATGTGCGGAAAAGCGTGCTAAGGCTTTGGCTATATGTTTTTCCACTGCAGTAGTCGATATTTGGAGAGCATCTGCGATCTCCCGGTTTTTCATTTTCTTAAAACGGCTCATCTCAAATACTTCACGGCAACGGGAAGGCAAATCACTCATAACAAGACTGATCTGTTGTTGCAATTCCTTATACAGAAGCGTATATTCCGGACTTAGGTTAAAGTCCCAATAATAAAGTTCTTCCTGCCCGACCACCCTATCCAAATGTTCCAGATTATGCTGCTCGACCAGTTGCAGATGCTTCAAATAATTCAGACAGGCATTCCTCACCATTGCGAAAAGAAGAGATGAAATGGAAACAGCTTCTATCAGATCACGTTTTTCCCAAAATCTCAAAAAACTCTCCTGTATGATATCTCTGACTGCTTCCTCATCCGTCACAAAACGAGCAGCATATCCCCGCAACCGAGGATAATAGCTATTGAACAGAAATTCGAATGCTTCGCCGTTTCCGTTCTTTATCTCCCGAAGAAGAGTCTTCTCGTCTGTGAAGTTTTTCATAATGATTATCTATTATGTTTCATCTCCTTATTCTTGCAATTATAGAAACCCTCTATATAGATATTCAAATCTTTGTCTATCTCAATGACGGCAAAACTATTATTTTCGGGAAGGCTTCCTTCTATCATTCCTTTCATTGTAAAATAGTGGATTCCATGCCGAAAACTATAGTTCCCGGCATGATGGTGCCCTTGGATAACGGCTACTACCTTGCCGCTTTGCTCAAGTATCGAAACGATCTCTTCCGCATTGCCGATACAAAGTTCCTTGTCGATCCCGGAGAAAGTATCCAACAATTCGTGGATAAAGATCACGACCGGCAAATCGTCTTTCTTCAGTTCCTGCCAGAGCCATTCCTTCTGCCCGGCCGGGACAAACGCTTTCGTCCAATCGAAATCACCGGAATCATAATCGGAACCATCCTCGTTGCAATTACCGTCGAGCACGATAAACTTGATCTGGTTCCGTACGAAGGAATAATAAGGTTTTCCTTTCGCACTCCCGTAATTGCTCGTATGTGCGAGAAATTCAGATTTTGATATACTATCCATATCATGATTGCCCAACACATGATAAACAGGGCCGTCGAAGGTCTGGAACTTTGCTTCTATCTCATCTAAAAACGACAAAGTCTGCCCTCTTTCAGGAATATCCCCCATATCCTTCAAGTCTCCAAGTTCAATCATGAAATCTAATTTCCGCCTATTAAAAACGTCTATTGCTTCCGATAACTTTGTGATGGATTGTTCATAATAGCGAGTTCCGTGTACATTCCGATGAGCAAAATGTATATCCGTTACCAAGCCAAAGCGCAGTCTCTTTTCATTTTCCCGCGCCAACAAGCCCGGACAGGATAAAAGCAATGCCCCAGCGCATGATCTCTTAAAAAATAATCGTCTATTCATGGTTTATCAGATTGATCAGGGCAAATGTAAACAATATTCCCGGAGAATTGGATAAAACTGTTTACCTTTGCCTTATCAAATACGAATCTGCTATATGAAACTAAAAGTAATTATCCTGCTTATCAGTCTGTTATCCGGCTCTATCGAAGCCCAGACAATTCATTACAATGCTTTCTCACACAACGATTATGAACGTCCCCGTCCGCTATTCGATGCCTTTTCATTCCAATTCAATTGTGTGGAAGCGGATTTATGGCTAATCGACGGCGAACTGTATGTGTCCCACGATTCGGTCGCCCCCAACCCGGATATCACATTCGAGAAACTGTATCTCTTGCCATTAGTCGAACGGATCAAAAAGAACGGGGGCAAAGTATATCCGGACAGCGACCGCCCGTTTTACCTGATGGTCGATTGCAAGACAGACGGCGAAGCAATGTACCCCGTCTTGAAAAAGAAACTGAAACCATACGAATCTCTTTTCTGTCATGAAAAGGACGGGAAACTGCAAGAAAGTGCCGTGTTGTTCTACCTGTCAGGGAGAAGTCCCCGCAAAGCTATTGCCGCCGAAACCAACCGTTTTATCTTTCTGGACGGTACGATAGAAGATTTAGGGAAGGGCATTCCGGCCGTCCTAATGCCTGTCATTAGCGATAATTATTCCAAATATATCGGCTGGAAAGGCCAGGGAGAGATTCCCGCTGAAAAGCTCGAAAAGGTGCGAGAATATATCCGGCAAACCCATGCGGAAGGCAAACTGTTCCGCTGGTGGGGCGCACCGGACACACCACTGTTCAAGAAACTTTTTATTAAAGAAGGGGTGGATTTGATCGGGGCCGACGACTTGAAAGCGTTGAGTTTGATTTTACAGAATCCCTAAAAAATCTTTTTTCATCCCGAATAATTCTTTTTTAAATGTCTACTAATTCTGTAATCGGCGTCAGTGATTACAGAATTAGTAGGCACTCCGATGTTTTCTTATGCTATGTAGATAAGTAAACCAGGACTACTTATAAGACGAAATATTGAATAACTTCTTCATCTCACCCGTTTTCACCTTAGCCGTAAACAGGTCTTGCAAATCCTTAGCAGATAAGGAGTAAGAGGGAGCGAAAGCAGGGGATTCCATGTATTCCAAAATACTACGATAGAACTGCCGGGCTTCCGGTTTGTCCTGTACGGCTTTCAAATCGGACATGCAAACTAAGAGTTTGCCGTTCCCAACCTTGAATTCGAACAACAGACCCAACTTATGGTTGCGTTCGACATTGTCGATTACCTGCACGATCGGCCGGTAATCGTCGGACAGACGATCCAGAATCATAGGGTAGCTCTGCTTGATGATCGGGAACCATTGCCAGTTGGTGTGGAACTCGGTCGGGAAATCAGCCAATGCAGGGTGGCCAGGATCAGTCAAGATTCCCAATGTACCGGGAGAAACTGGGCGGTCCAAGTTTTCGCAGATAGTCCGGAACATACGGTAATTCCAATAATCCGTCTGGAAAAGTCCGCCTACCGTTTGATCCTTATGTTTGTCTTTCGAAGGGAACCAAAGGACTTTGCCACCCTCTGTCAGGTATTTCAGATGGGCATCCAGGTCATCCGTCACACAAATATCTTCAGATGGTGTAACCTCCTTATCAGCCGGATAAATCCAAAGTGAATAATCATTCCGGTAAGGAGTGCCGTCTATCGACAAGGCGAGCGTGACTTTTTCAGCCTTCCGGACAGAAGCGATAGCCGGTTTCAATGTGCCTACCTTTGCCAACTCTCCTTGTTTGACCTGTAAAGGTAAAACACCCTTGTCCAAGACCTGTTGTTTGCTGTCGGTCAATACCCAAGACAATTGTTTGCCATTCAAATCACTTTCGGAATAATTAGCGATCTCTACCTCTCCGGTGAGCGCCTCATCGTTCGTCCAACAGAACTTCTCCGTGCAGAACAGAGGAACCACTTCCGAACAGAAATGCCGCCATTCTTCCGGCGCGATCAACCCTTTACTTTCCATAAAAGCATCCAAGATTCCGACATAAGCTGAGCCCTGTCCCGGATAATCCTGCAAATCGAGCAACTGGAAACCGCCCCATTCCGGCGTACGCAGGTTCATCTCGATATCCGCCCGGTACAACAGGGCCGACCATTTACCGGAAGCCATCATAAAGTCATGCGCCTGGTCGATCATACCGGCCTCTTCCAAGCGTTTCTTGAAGATTTCGAAATTGCGAGGCTTCAATACACCCGTATATTTCTTGATCTCTTCATAATTCGGATATACCTGGAACTGCCCCGTCTCGTGGCTGATAATCGGAACATCGCACAAAGCATTGGCAGACGAGAAATCCATCTCCGAATTCGGGTACGTGTGATTCAGATACCCGCCGTCATAAGCGTCAGCAAATGAGAAAGAGGCACGGGCATGGGTGTTGAACTGCTTGTCGTCTTCACGCCCGACACGGCAAGTCGTGAAATAATCTTCATCCGCCTGCTTTCCTTTAAAGCCTAAATAATTATTCGAACCGGAAGCATAGATATGGCGGTTATCCTCCTTTTTGAAGGTCTGGATCAGCATGGCAAGTCCTTCTTCGCCGGACATCTCGTTTCCTAATCCGAACATCACGAAAGAGGCATGATTGCTATAAGCCCGATGCAGGTTCCGCCCTTCTTTCAACAGATAATCGCATAATTCGGTATCATCGATATCGATATTACCCCAAACAGGAAGTTCCGGTTGCAGGTAAATGCCTTCGATGTCGGCAGCCTCAAAACAGGCTTCGGGAGGACACCAGGAGTGGAAACGATAATGGTTGATGCCGTACTGTTTCGCTACCTGGAAATAGTGCCGCCAGGTCTCCACATCCATTGCGGTATGGGCTATCAGTGGAAAGACGCAGGCGTCATGTTTTCCGCGCAGGAACGTAACTTTGCCATTCATGGTGAACTGACGTCCTTTTGCCTTGAAATCGCGCAAGCCGAAAGTCGCCTGCTCCGTATCGACCGATTGATCTGTTTTTAGTGAGACAGAGAGACGGTATAGAGCCGGTGTAAATTCGCTCCAAAGCAAAGCCTTATCCCCCAGCGCAAGTTCGAACTCCTGTTCCGGTTTCGTCCAGTCCACTTCAATTGTCTGTACCGGTGTTTTATGCTGTTTATCCGTATTCCAGGCTTCGGCATAAAAGGACAATATACCTTTTCCCACCCCTTTGTCCGGGTTACGAAGGGTTACTCTGGCAGTCACGACTTTTTTCGCGACATCCGGATACAGCTGGATGTCATCGATCCCGCAAAGAGGTACGCTTTCTAGATAAAAATCACCGATAATTCCATTCCAGTTTGTCTGTGTGGAAGCAGAATAAGCATGTGAAGAGCCGTAGACCTTTTCTGGCACGGCCTGCTTGCCGTTATCGACTAAAATAGCAACGGTATGGGTTCCGGGAAACAGATAAGAGGACAGATCATATTGTTGAGCCGTAGAGATATCGTTATTTGCCCCAACTTCTTTTCCATCGATCCAGATCGTCGTGGGCTTCGTGCGTTCCATTACCAGGCGGACAGATGTTCCATCCCATTCTTCCGGTATATCGACCTGCTTCGTGTACAGCGCTTTCCCTTCAAACACATATTCTCTGGAAAGGGATGTAGTCAGTGTCATATCCGTATTGTAAGTTCCTTTTTTCCCCATATCGGTAGTACCGGGCAGGAAAAGAGAATCCGTACAAGACTTTGTCAACCAATCAGGAGCAATCCCCGCACCGGCAGTATCCAGTTGCAATCCCCAATTACCCTCCAAGGGAATGCGACTCCGGGTATCAGGAGGCAGTTGTCGGGTACAAGCGGAATAAAATCCAGCGGTTAACAACAAGGTAACAAGTTTAATCGAATTTTTCATCTTCTTCAAGTTTATATTTACATGCTTCAGCAGTTTTCGTTTCACCCGGTTTACAAACAATATCGAGATAACTGAACGAATTACCCAGTTCATCGTTCGTATGTTTGGCATCCATCCCGCTAATCATGGCTACATTACCCGGAAACATGGCTCTCCAAATCAATTCTTTCCCGGACTTGTTCGCGAAGGTGCTACTTCCGGCAGATTGATGCAAGATAGATATTTTTCCTGAGAATACAGGAATATTTTCTATCGAAACCCAACGGGTAGCATCCGTAAAGCGCGGAAGGGTGGTAATACGGTTTGCCGTGACATCGGCATCTACGCCGGCAAGTCCACACACAATTCCTTCGATCACACCGCTGGCTACTTCGGGATAATCCCGACGTTCATTCGCATAAAGCTCCTTTAGATAATGATAGCCCATATCCTGCCTGCCGTATTTATAAAAGATCTTCGGATAGTAAGACATGCTTTCCACGTTTGTCTCTTTCTCCGACAGGATCGCCAATAAACGATTGATACGTTCCGGCTTGTCTACGATACCGAACCAAAGAGGAAAAACATTACATCCGCCTTCTTTCAGGTTTTCATTCTCCAACTTATAGGCATAATAGTTTTGAGTCTCTTCATTCCACCAACCGGTATTATATAGGCGGGCATACTCTTCCGCCTTCGACTCATAGTGGAGGGCGGCCTCTTCATTTCCTCCCAGCCGTTGAATCTGTGCATACGATTTCAATCCTCGGTAGATCGTAGCGATCAAATCGCCGGTTACCGTCAGCCCACGAACCGATTCCTCATAAGAAGGGAGCCCACGGAAGGTTTTGAACTTCGGATCGACACGTGCATCGTCTTCGTGCATCACCCCCGGACGTTCCATGATCTTATCCGCCTGCAACTGCCATCTGTCGATATATTCATTGGCCGATAAACGGAAGAACTCTTCAAAACGAGGATCATTGATGTAGACTTCATCTCCTGTCCAGAGGTACAAACGGTAACAAGCGTTCATCACATCGAAGTTCGCATTCAGGTTATACCAGAAATCCTGATCCGAGACATAATCAGCCGAAGCCGGCAGGTTATTCCTGTCTATCTCCCAATAGCTGCAATAGTCCTTCGACTCGGAAATATTCTCGACAAACTTACCCATCATATTCGCATTTTGCCTGCCATGCCCGTTTAGCTCCTCGCCTATACATTGATGAGAGACATCCCGCATGCAGAAAGCCTGGCGATTCGGCAAAGCCGCTTCATACCAAGGTCCGACCGGATCGGAATCCTCCCCGACATACCAATTCGAATTACTTACGGCCCAATCGAAGATCTTCACCAGGGCCGTATCATCGGATGCCACACAAAATGAGGTACGCGCAGCATCCGCTATATCAGGATACATCTCCTGCCCTGGCTGGCCGCAAGCACAACTTAAAACAAGGATAAGAGATAAATATGATAATTTCATTTTTATACGATCATTATGTTATTACAAAAAAAGCGCATCAGAATATCCTCGGATAGTCCTGACGCGCTTTCTCCCTATAATTCAGAACCGGTTATTATTTCCAACCTTCGTTTTGGGTGATACGACCTGGGTTCAAGTCGATCTCTGCTTGCGGAATCGGCCACCAGAAATCTTTTGCCGTATAAGCATCTCGCTCCGCTGGAATCAAAACGGTATGTTTAGGCGTCCCGCTCGAAAAGTCGCGATATTCGATACCTTCGATCGGCTTGTTCATCACATCCAACAAAATGTTCCAGCGACGGATATCGGCAAAACGAAGGCCTTCCTGCGCAAGTTCCACACGTCTTTCGTTGCGAACCAGATCCCGGAGACTACCGTTATAACGTTCGGCTACCATCTTGTCAATATCATTCGTATTACCAGCACGGTCACGAATCACTTTTATCAGGGACTTGGCTTCGTCCGTACTTCCTCCGGTTTCCACCAACGCTTCCGCCCTCAACAGATAAGCTTCCGCATAACGGAAAATTATAAACGAGTTGTAAGTTGTCCATGTTTCTTCTTCCTGACAATATTTTTTCCAAGACAGGCCGGTAGGCGTCTTGTTCCATTCGCCACCGCCGCCTTCTGCCAAGACATCACCTACGCTGACTTCCTTGTCTTGCAAAGCCCCGTAATCCTTGTTAGGATCAAAATAAGTTTTACCATCTTTTTCAACCACATTGTTCGGAATCGTATTAAAATACTTGCCACGCATTTCCATACCCGGAGCATAGATAGTCTGGTAAAAACGGGGATCTTTATTCAGATACGGCATAGTTTCATTTCTCTCGCCCACATATTCAAATGCATCAGCTAATGCCTTCACCGGAGTTGTCACGCAATAACCACCGATAGACTGATTATACCAATTACCCCAACTGTTCGTCGCATCCAATGAATAGCGTCTTACCAGGATCACTTCATCCAAGTCTTCACAACCAGTTACAAACAACTTGTCAAAATCGGCCAGCTGCGGAGCAGATGCAACCAATTGGGCCGTTTCATCCAACGTAATCTGGAAATAAGATTTATCATTCAGATAACCGGCCGCATAAGCAGCAGCACGTGCACGAAGCAAGCGGGCAGCCGGTTTTCCGATCTTCGATTTATTGCTTGGCTTGTCCGGTAATCCGGCAATTGCCTTGTCCAGGTCATCCAGGATAAAATCGAACACTTCCTTCGGGTCCTGTACTTGCTTAACGTTTTCACTTTCCGCTACTGTAGCCGGATTCTCGGTATAAAACATGATATGTCCGAAGATAGAAACCAAATCCAGATAAAAATAGGCACGCAATGTACGAGCTTCACCCAAAACCTGGTTCCGGTTAGCATCGCTTTCCCCGCCCGGCCATTGGTACTTATCAATATTGTTGATTACGTTATTCGCACGCTGGACGGAAATATATCCCTTATCCCATTTGTCAGCCGGGAAAGAAGAGGCTGTACTCCCGATGCCTCGCCCCAAGTCATATCCTCTATTCCAACTATGCGTAACCAAACCATTATCTGTCACGCCATCCATCCACAAATCATAACTTTCGACGTTCAGTCTCTCATACAAGGCGGTCAACGCCTTTTCATAGTCTTCTGCCGACTTGAAATAACCGTCCGCCGTAATAATACCTTCCGGTTCCAGATCAATATTACTGTTACAACCGCCTGCCATACAAAGGGTAAAAGCCAACGCCCCATACAGCAACGATTTCTTATATATTTTCATAATGCTCTATTTATTAGTTTAGATTAAAAGATAATGTTTACACCGAAGTTTACGATTTTCAACGGAGGAAAATCATTGATTCTATCACTTTTTCCTTCTGGGTCCAGACCTTGATACAAACTACTGAATGTAAGCAGGTTCGAGCCAGAAACATACAATCTCAGCTTTGTGATTCTCAGCTTGTCCGTGATACCCTTTGAGAAGGTATAGCCCAACTGGGCGTTTTTCAGACGTAGATAATTTGTCTTTTTCAGGAAGAACGAGTTGTAGGTAGATGCATTCCGGTTATTGGCTGCTTCCAAACGAGGCATTTCGGCATTTCCATTCTGGTTCTCTTCCGTCCATCTGTCGCGGAAATGTACACCGGTGAAGGCCTCATAGCTTGGTCCTTCGATCCATTCCCCATACATCATACGATTCGCGCCGCTTGATCCCTGGAACAGCAAACTCAAATCGAAACCTTTATATTCGCCGCTGATATTCCATCCATATGTGAACTTAGGGATATTGGAGGCAAAGATCTGACGGTCGTCCGGGTCGATCGTTCCATCGTTATTCGTATCGACCAGTTTCACATCGCCGGCATGAAGATCAGACATACCACGCGGGTCCGATTTATATTTGGCACGGTATTCTTCCAATTCCTGTTCGTTCGCGATCAAACCGTCTGCCTGATAGATGTAGAAAGCATTCAAAGGCGAACCGATCGTTTGAATATTATAACCGCTGATATTCTTGTCATCACCACCGCGGTCGATCCATTCGTTCTTGTTATAAGCCAAGTTGAAAGAAGTGTTGAATGTAAACTCTCCGAATGTTTTACGGAAACCGACCATAGCTTCTACACCTGAGTTACGAACCACTCCGGCATTTTGTTCAGGAGCATCCAGACCAATGAAATGAGGGATACCCAGTGCTAACAAAATATCTTTCGTATCTTTTGAGTACCAGTCCAATTCACCATAGATCGTGTTATTTAGGAAACCAAAGTCCAAACCGATATTAGTCTGTTCCACTGTTTCCCAAGTCACATCCGGATTCGCCATCTTCTTCTGGTAAACAGCAGAAACAAGGCTACCGTTCATGACCACATTCGAGGTGTTATACTGAGGCAGATACATGAAGGCATCGATACGCTCGTTACCGGTCTGCCCCCAGGAGGCTCTCAGTTTCAGATTATCCACAAATCCCAGATTTTTCATAAACCCTTCTTCCGAAATACGCCATGCAGCAGAGAAAGACGGGAAAACACCCCACTTATGGCCTTTAGCAAAACGGGAAGAACCATCGGTACGGATATTCGCTTCAAATAAATACTTATCCTTAAATCCGTAGTTTACACGTCCGAAGAAAGAGTTGATACCCCACTTGGTCGGATATCCTTCCGCAAACTGACTACCGGCCGAACCTAAAGAAACGTCCGGTAAAGCATCAGAGATCAAATCTTTACGCTGAGCCATTGAATAATAGTTGCGGTAAGAGATTTGCTCCATACCGTAGAGCAACGCCAAATCATGGTTGTCGCCGAAACGCTTTTTGTAATTGGCCAGGAAACGAAGTGTCATCTGGTAACTGTTGTTACGTGAATCTTTTACACTATTCGGATTATTACGTTGTGTAACCAGTTCACCAGCTTCATTGTAATATTTATAATTCTTATAATGGATCTTTCTTCTGTCCCAGGAACCGTTCAAAGAAGCCATACCCGTAAACACCAAATCCTTGATCGGTTCGAAATCGGCTTTTACCTGCCCATAAACCACATCCATATTATAACGGTCTTCCCCTACGACATCCAAATCCATAAGAGAGATGGCATTTCTATTCTGTTTATCCAAACGGTAATCGCCATTTTCATATCTGACCGGCGATGTGGGCTGCATGCTCCATACATCATACTGCACGCTACCTAAAGATTCCGGCCATAGGCGGTCAACGTGACGATATGTTACGTCACTACTCACCTTCAACATTTTGCCAATATTCAAATCTGTATTTACACGATAACTATAACGCTGATATTCCGTATTTTTAACCAAACCAGGCTGATCTAGATAGTCAAACGAAACCAAATAACGTCCGACTTCACTACCACCCGTCAGGTTTAATGTATGCTGTGTGATATAAGTAGGTTTATACACCTCATTCGCCCAGTTCAGATAAGAATGGTTATACGGATCATCGCCTCTTTCCGTTGCCAGAATATCATCTTCCGAATATTTGATCGAACCACCGGAATTGACTAATGCTTCATTAACCATCGTCATATATTCGCGTGCGGAAACCTGCTCGGCTCTCACCGCCCGGTCTTGGAAACCGATAGTACCGTCATACGATAATTTCACTTTACCTTCCTTACCGCGTTTGGTCGTTACTAGAATTACACCGTGAGCAGCACGTGAACCGTAGATAGAAGCAGATGCGGCATCTTTCAAAACAGAAATATTCTCGATTTCGGAAGAAGGAATCTGGCTCAAAGACATTTCGATACCGTCCACTAATACCAGCGGTTTGGCATTGCCAGTCGTACCGACACCACGCAAGTAGATTTCAGGATCGTCACTACCTGGAGCACCACCACGGTCAACTACTGTGATACCGGGACTCAAACCCTGCAAAGCTTTTGTAGCATTTACCACTGTCATTTTATTGATTTCATCACCTTCCAGCTTTGTAACGGCACCAGTAGTCGTCACTTTACGCTGAACACCGTAACCGACAACAACAACTTCGCTCAATGCTTGGGTATCTTCAACCAACTGGATAGCCAATGTCGACTGGTTACCTACCTTTACTTCCTGCGTATTATAACCGATATAGGATACCTGTACAACCGCACCCGGAGCGACTTCCAGTGTAAACTTGCCATCGATATCGGTGATAATACCGTTTGTAGTTCCTTTTTCAATCACATTGGCGCCAATAATAGGTTCACCCAGATCGTCCGTAACGACACCCGTAATCGTTTTCTTCTGCTGAGCAATAACCGGAGCAGATGTTTCCTTTGCCTTATAACTCGACAGAACAATATAAGAACCTTTTTGGGAATAATTCAGTCCTAACTGGGTAGAGAGGTTATCCAAAACTTCCTTGATGGACTTACCGACCATATTAACGGATATCCTTTTATTTACATTTACACCAGCATCATAAATGAAAAGATAATCCGTCTGTTTTTCAATAGTATTCAAATAATCTTTCAGTGAAAGATTATCACCCTGCAGGGTGATCTTTTGCGATATCGCATTCTCTGCATGCAAGCAGAAAATGGCTGCAAATAATAACATATAGGTTATTCTCATAATCCTAAATAAATGTTTATGTCGTGATTTTAATAAGAGACAAAACCCCGACAAAGGTATTTTATTCATAACTTTGTGATATTTAAAGATTAATACTTGTGTTAGACATGTGTTAGTTGTAAGGCGGTGAATCTCGCACATTCATCGCCTTTTTACATTGTTTTTCGTGTTCCACTTCATTCCATAGGCATTTTCGTTTTTAATTTAAGGTTACACATTTACTTTATATAGATAATCGTATTATCGTCGCTGCGGGAAAAAGTAAAACGCGTACTGCGTTGCAACACCTGCAAAATGAAATCCACCCCGTCCGAAACACGACATTTACCACTACATTTATAGTCATGCAGACTTTTGTTTTGGATTACAATACGGATATCATACGTCTTCTCAAAGCGTTTCATCAAATCGGCAAAACGGATATCCTCAAAGCAAATCAATCCCTCTTTCCAACGATAATCATCCAAGTTACGGATCGATTCCACCACCATTTTACCTCCCGTCCATTCCGCTTTCTGCATCGGAGCAAGCCGGATGGAAGGACCAGGCTCCATTTTATTTGTTAACTCAATGGAACCTTCCAGCAGGGCAGCTGAAAATTCGCAATCCGACTCCGCCTCATTCACCCGAACATTAAACTCCGTCCCCAAAACTTTTATATCACATTTCTTTGTCTGTACGACAAATGGATGTTCCACATCTTTAGATACATCAAAATAGGCTTCACCTTTCAACGACACACGGCGGATATCCTCACTAAAAGAGGCCGGATAAGTCATTTCACTACAAGCATTCAGCCAGACATTCGTCCCGTCGGACAGGGTGAGGTTCGCCCGCTGCCCCGGAGGAACGACGATCTTGTTCATCTCCAATACAGGAGCCGTTTTTCCCACATTATTAGATATGTATAGGGCAGACACTAGCAATACGGAAATTGCAGCAGCGATCTTCAGCGATTCTCTGATAACAAAAGGCAGGCTGAAACGGTGACCGGATTGCACCATGCTGCTATTTTTCGTCTTATGTAACAACAGCACATCAAAATATTTCCGCTCCCTTATCAGCTCTTCCCGATTCTTATCAGAAGCATCCACCCAATCGCAAACAGCCTCTTCCTCTTCAAAAGAGGCTGTTCCTGCAAAAAATCGATGTAATACATTTCTGTCCATACGTTATATAAGCACCTCTCGAAAGCAACCCCCTAAAATTTTATCCGAATATTTTCACCTTCCTTTATTTTCCGGTTGCTGATCGTTTTTCCGTCTGCGATAACGGCAACTTGCAGTTGATCGCCAAGACGCTTCACTTCAATATCGAATACTTGATTGAACGCGCGAATCTTACGCAGGTTCATATGATCCCACTCTTGCGGCAGGCGGGGAGTAAAGACAAACGAATTCAGGCCGGTCGGACGAATGCCGAACATCCCTTCCGTAATGATACGGCAATACAAACCGCTTTCGGCAGACAGATGGCGCTGGTTGCCTTCCGGCCATGCCTCGATTGCATAAGGGACATGTTCACCCAACAGACGCTGGGAAGAATAGAATCTCAAATAATCGGTAGCCTTCTCCGTCTCACCGCAAGCATACACGCCACGCAACGCATACAAGGTGGAGCGATCCCAGAATGTTTCACTTCCGGCCTGCGTCAGCAAACCGTTCTCCGTCCACAGGCGCGGAGAGAACAACGCCTGGATGGTCGCATCTTTCCGATCCTGTATCCCGACCGTGAGCGGAATGCAGATCCAAGAACGCAGGACATCATTTCCTTCATAATATTTATAGGTATCAAATCCTTCGACGGTCCCGCCGAAATAGCGGTCGATATTTTTCTTCAGGGCTGTAGCCTGGCGAGCATAGGCAACAACCGACTTACCTAAATCCTTCCCTAAATAACCTGCTGAGATCAAAGCATCATAATATAAGGAAGAAGTACAAAGATTTGCTTTCCCTGCTGGGAAACGGTTTTCCAGTTCATCCGCATCGGAAGCCACAACACCACTCTTGTTCAAATTGCGCCGACAATATTCCAAGCACCATTCGATCAATGGCCACAACTTTTCGGCTTCTGCCTTATCTCCTTTGGACAAAGCATAACGGGAAGCACCATAAGCGACCATCGCCGCATCGCCACGATCACCGGCTCCTGCCCAAACATCAATGCCTTCCGCTATGATCGAGCTAGGCAACGGCTTGTATTCCGGATTCATGAAGCGGGCAAAATGTTCATACGAGCACAGTGCGGAACGGTTTCCGACCTCATATCCCAAATAAGGGAAGAAAGGGTTGATATATTCCGCCTGGTCGTTTGCCCAGATAGCAGCATAGTAGGATTCGCCTCCGGGGCCATGCATAAGGCCTCCTTTCGTATCGTAAATACTTTCCGCTCCACGGATTTTTGCAAAGGCGAACATTGTATTGATGACAGGATCGGGCGTATCCAGAACCAGGTTATCCCAGAATCCGGCAATCAAATCCTGCCGGGCCTGTAATTCCCGGTCAATATCGAACGATAGCTCGCGCTCATCCTTTTTGTATCCGGCAAAAGTCGCACTGAACGTCAACTCCTCGCCAGGTTGCAACTGACGAGCCACCTGTCCGTTGATAGTCGAAACTAATTTATAGCTGCCATCCACCCCTTTCGCGGCATCTGTCTCGACAACAGAGCGTAAAGAAGGGATTTCCACCGATATCGCAGATTCACCTATATTCCGTAAAATATATTTTTCACAAAAAGCTGGATTCGAAACGGAAGGAAACAAGATACGTGTCAAGCCGAGTTTTCCCTTACGGGGAAGTGTGTATTCGCTCTGGACGACCATCGTGCCGTTCAACGTAACCTCCTTTACTTTCTCGTTCAGCAAAGACTGCCCGTTTACCTCGACCATATCCGTCACGTTCCAGGCAAAACGACGCATCAAGCTGGCATGAGTATTATTCGGAATCGTGCGTAGCATCGGCCATACCATACTTCTGTTCAGCATAAAGGCGCCGTTTGCATCGACTCCGTAGCGAAGCACGGTCGAAACTCTCAACCCACTCATTTCAATATGATCCTCATGCGGAACCCGCTCATCCACCTGCCAGGTAATACCACCGGCAGAATTAATAGCCCAGCGATCGGCTGCCGATACGGAGAGGCAGCTAATCCATAAAAAAGATAAAAGGCAGTAAATCTGTTTTCTCATGTTACTTAATCAATAATGTGTTTTTCAAATTTCTTTTATAATAAGCACCTCAAAAGAGATATCCCCTAAAAAAATATCATTTTTTCTGAAATACTTTTGTTTCACATGAACAAAACAATCGTCATATAATCCTTCAACTTCACTTTCAATATCTTCAATGCTTTGGATATGTGGAACTCCACACTCTTGACGGAAAGCGAGAAATAGGCAGCGATTTCCGGGTATGTTTTATTTTCATAGCGGCTCATGATAAAGATCCGGCGGGTTTTGTCGGACATCATTGCCAATGCCTCATCCACGAGCCGTCCGGCCTCCGAACTGAAAATTTCCTGAGGATCGCAGGCTTCAAGGGTGGCAATCCTCAGACTATTCACCCGTTGCTGATGCTCCTGGATACGTTGTTCCACATCTTCGCGGACACGAAGATGACGAAGGTAATTCAGACATTTATGTTTGATCGCTTCCAGGATATAGGCAGGAATATTCGAATCGGAAGAAAGAGAATGGCGATTTTCCCAATAATACATGATTCCCTCAACAGCAATATCTTCCGCTGCCGCTTCATCTTGCAGGTACGTATTGGCGAAACGCACAAACAATCCGTGGTAATCGGCAAACAATTTATTAAAAGCTTTTATCTCCGAGGCTGTTTCCATAATGTCTCTTTTCGTCGATAAAGATAGTACAAAAAACGCTGTTTCCAGACTGTTATTTCAGAAAAACAATCTGAAAACAGCGTTTATATCTCCTCTCTCGTTTATGCGAATCAGAAACCCATGTTTTCAACCACTTATTTTACTTTTTCGAACCAAGGCAGGCGTTCCAGAGGAGCTGTCACTTCAATCGTTTTCGGTCCCTTGAACTTCTTACCCGTATCGTCTACCCATACACCTTCTGGCAGCATCACTTTGCGCGTGTGTTCCTTGGTCAGTACCGGGGCAACCAGATATCTGTCACCCAACATGAACTGATCCTTGCAATCAACGAACCCCTGGTGCGGAAACGCATATTCCATATGCCGGATGATCGGCTCACCGGTCTTTGCGGCATGATACGCCTGTTCCAGAATATATGCTCCCATCTTCTCATGCAGACGGGCATAATCACGGCAAATCGCCAGATGCTTTTCATCGAGGATGCGCCAAGGAGCCACCGAGAATTGCATCATCGGCATCAAGGCATGTACCTGGCAGGAACGCACGATCAGCTCTTGATCGAGCTTCGTCTGGTCTACTCCCAGGAAAGAGGCGAACTGGCCTCCGCCGATCATATCCGGACAGGCATAGGCATATCCCAGCAAACCGGCAGCAATCATATCAGGGATCAGCAGGCCGACCGCATTCCAAGAGTAATCTTTATCACCCAGACGCTGAACCAGCGCTTCACCTCCCATCTTCCATCCGGCACGATATTCGTTAAACGGGAAATCCAACCCGATCTTCGCCCAATACCGACACATATCCACTGAAGTAGCCGACTTATCGTAAAACTCCAGTTCCGGATCGTTATAATGACCGATATCACCGGCATCGAACTTGAAACCATCCGCCCCATATTTCTCCTGCATGCCGCGCAATTGTTGTTTCAGATGTTCGGCAGCGGCTGGATTGCTCAGGTCATAGCAGGCACTATAACCGTTCCACCACGAAATGATGGCCGCTTCATTCGTCCCCCTCTTTTTGATCAGGAATCCTTTCTGCTGAAGCTCACGAAACTCCGGGCTATCCGGACTGACGAACGGGCAAATCCAGAACATGATCTTGAATCCCTGTCTGTGCAGACGATCAATCATTCCTTTCGGATCAGGAAAACGTTCGGGTTTAAAGTCGAAATTGCCATAATATTTCTGCCAGTTGTCATCCACCATGAACACGCCGACCGGAAAATCATTCTCCAATACATGATCCGCATATTTCAGGATATCCTCCTGATTCTGGTTATACATCAGTTCGATCCAGGTATTATACTGCGGCATGGAAAAGAACAACGGATCCGGCAAATCACCGGAAGGTGGGAAATGTTTGGCAGAAGCAGCCATATAAGCATCCTTCAACGTACGACCCGCCAATACCGGCTCCATCTTCTCATAATCGGAATACAAACGCAACTCTCCATTCTCGACCTGAAAAGAAAACGGCTTGTCACTCCAGATATACCGTCCCTCCGAAGAAAGCAGAAGCGGCACGTTCTGATTGTTCAGGTTCTCGGCAGAGAGGTCGAACAAACGCAAGTCACCTTCAAAAGGCATCTTCGATCCTAAGCCGACTGCACCGCCCCACCATTTCTCTCCTTCGAGAGACGTTATTTTCGATTCGTACTTGCTCGCAGCAAAGCAGGGCAATGCCAAGAGAACCAAGAAAAGGAGACAGATTGATTTACGTGTCATAATATATTCAATGTTGTTATGTTATTTGCCGAATATTTCCACAAATATACGTTTTACTGTCGAAATACAATCTCCTTCCGGTTCGCTCGAATAAACATTTGTTGCTTTCGTCCAGCGTTCCTCGATTGCATAAAAGTCGATAGCCGCCGTTTTTCTGCCATCCAAAAGCCGAGTCTGATAATCGAACCAGGTTTTCCAGCGCATATAATAGAAATCTTTCAGGATACCATTCCATTCGCGATGGGCATAATCGCGCAAGCCGCCTTCGTCGGCCGCCAATCGGTTACCCCAAGTCGTAATCTGTACACGGGCATTCCACTCGTACAATTCCTTTTCTTCAGGAGTACTTCCGAGGCTGCGGGCACGAGCGATCCAGGTTCCAACCTTAAATTCAGGACGCGTTGCCAGCAATTCGTCCTGCAACAGAATCAAACGCAGGAAACGGTCGGAAGCATCCTTATACAATTTTTTGTCGCCAGCGGCAAAAGCGGCCTCAACAACCTTCTCCGTAAGACGTCCTTTCTCGGCGATCGCCTGGCGGACGATATCGACCAAATCATACTCGAAATTATTGTTTCCCTTGAACTCATCGGCTACAGACACCATCATGGCGGCAGCACGAATCACATCGTTCGGATCATAATAGTCTTTCATCTCCGACCAGCTTGAAACCTGATACGGATGTTCGGTAGGACGGGCACAGAATACAGATTCATGAGTTCCCTGCTGCGTATTTGCATCCGGACAGTTATAGATGGAATTGCTCAACAGTATCCAAGCGTCCTGCACCGTGGGATTGCTCTTTCCGTAACGGGCAACCGTATACTCCCTCAACCACTGATCCTTGTCGAAACGCTGCGGACGCCAAGGCAGTTCCGTCAACAGTTCGAACATGACCGGGTTGTTTTCGCTCCCCTCCATCGTCATGCCGACTCCTTTCAGCGTTTTACCGAACGGACTTTCCTTCGCCTTATAGAACTCGTCGATCACGTGCTTCATCTTCCCGTGTAATCCAACGTTCCCACCATAGTTCAGCAACATACAATAAATCCAGTCATGCTGTCCGAACCCGTCCTTCCGGTACCAAGTAGATGCAGGATCTCCCCACTGCGGACGGCTTTCCGCGAACAGATCCAACACGATCAGATCTCCTGCCTCCAAATTTCCGATCATCTGCGGACGCGGGTTCGCCTGCCATGCCTGAGCCACCCAGACGGCTTTCGGATTATTCTTCTTCATTGCCTGCATAATGGCCTTTCCAGCTGCATCCAGATCCACGCCAGCCACACTTCCGCCTTCATGGAACGGGTCCATACTGTAATAGTCCGCTTTGCCGTACAGCTTGTTCATCTCCTTATAATATAAGGAAGCGATCTCCTCGAAACGCGGATCTGTCGGTTGCAAAAATGCCGGACGGCGATATCCGTTCCATAATCCCGGATCAGAGACATTCAAACCTAACTTCTCTTTTGCATTATGAGGAACCATACCGGAGTATCCGGGGAATACCGGTTCGATGCCATATTCACGCATCCGCTTCACGATCCGTTTCTGCAAAACGATCTGCTGCTTATACCAACTATCCGGATTCGGGCCGCCCCAACCTTCCAAGTTGTTCATCAACCACCAAGCCTGGAAACCGGGACCGGCTACAAAATCGTTGATTTCTTCCTTCGTATAGCCTAACTTGCTCAGCACATTGTACCAAACGCCATCCGCCCCGACCATCGCCAACGGCAAGTTAATGCCATGCAACGCCATCCAGTCGATCTCTTTCTCCCAACGCGTCCAATCCCAAAAGGCCATCGTATAAGAGAAGGTACAATAGTTGAAGTCATAGCGGTATTTCATATCCGTCTCATGACGTTCCTTCTGCTTCACTGCCGGCAATACCTCCGGCAATTCGGCCTGCATGCCATTCCAGGAAAGATGAATTCCGACATGATATTTCAGATACCAGTTCAGCCCGGTCGCGATACTCACATAATTATTACCCCGGATCACGACCTTGTCACCTTTCTGGTCGAGTTCGAAAAAATCGACAGGAGATTTCACCTGTTCAATCATAAATTTACGCGACGCACCTTTGTCGATACGTTCCAGCAACCCTTCGATAGGGGAAGCCGCTTTTACGGCAAGCGCAACCAGCAACATGCCGAGGATATGGATGATTTTCATTTGACAGAGATTTTATTCATTAAGATATTGACGCCATACTTTCCGTCAGGAGACACCCACCACTGCGTATCGCCGTTTGCACAACGGATCGCAAAACGATTGTCATACTGCAAACGGGCGGAGCCGTCGGGAATCCATAGGCCGAGGCTGTACATTCCCTTTGCCAGACCGAGCGAAATCTGCAAGTCGGTAGAAATCGTATGCAGGAGCGGAGTGCAGGAGCTGTCGCCCGTTTCATACGGTTGCCAGTCATTCACATTCGCATCCGTCAAGGCGACATGGCAAACCTTACCGGACTCGTCAATCAAGACCAGATAGACAGGATGTTCATTAAACAAAGTCGAGAAACCGCGGTTTATCAAAGATATTTCGACAGGATTAGCCTGTCCGGCAAGCAAAACCGCCGGAGCCGTCATCTCCTGCAACTCGATACGGTAACCGAGATGGTCCCGGATATAATCGAATACATTCCGTTCCGCTACAGAGCCATCTTTCCTGATGAAATACCCATCCGACACCGGCATCTTGTTCTCCCGCAGGAATTCTGTGGAAACAGGAGTTTCCTTCCAGTACATCATCGAATACTTATCTTTCGTATTCTTTTCCTTATAGTTATGAATCACGCTAAGAGAAGTGAAATGTTGCAGGAACAGGCGGCGTGCCGTTTGCAATCCATCAATGATCCACCCGGCTTCAGGATTATCGGGGTCCTCATTCATGCTCCAGGTTCCCCAAGGTAATTCTCCGTCGACCGGAAAACAAGGAGACTCACGCACAATCTGCTCATAAGCAGGCGTACCTTCTGACATTCCGCCATCCCACTGATGCTTTTTGATCACAATAAAGTCATCATGGAAAGAAATCCGTTTATAATCATCAGAAGCCGTATCCAGCAGGTTCTTATATTCGGGAACCCGTATCTGGACAGCCCGTCCTTCCGGTGTCATCCGGCAGATATGTTGCAAAATAGTCCGTTTCGTATCGTCCGACTTTTCGAGACCATGAAAAGAACTGTGCCATTCTCCCCAAGCACCGATCATGCCAGCCTGTACAACCTGAATCACATCCTTATTCTCTTCAAGGAAAGGCTTGAGCTGTTCCGTATGGCGAATGATGTCTTCCAATGTAGGACCAGTAGCCGCCCGCCCCAAAAACTGGGTTTCATAAGCAAAACGGAGGAGCGCTTTCTTGCCTAAGGACCTTAATTTGTCAAAGAAAATACCCATTGTCCGAAAATCCTCTCCTGTCAGCTCTTTTCCGACTGCTCCCGTCAAATAGAAGTAGGTCTGAACCAGTGATACGCTATCGGAAGCATAGAGTTCGGACTGTTCTTCCAGATAAGAAGTGATATCAGGATATTCTTTGGGAGCCCAGACATAGTTCTTTTCCGTTACATCCAGTGCCACTTCAAGTCGGAATCCTCTTTCGGGGTTATACAGCCCTTCCATTCCAGCCGGATCATCCGCATAAATACCCCGGAAAGTACGATGCTGCACCCCGGAATCGCAAGAGGTGAAAAATCCAAGCGTCAATGCGGAAACCAGCATAAAGGTCGCAATGTTTTTCATATCAATCGTTTTTAGTTGTTGTTATAATCAATGTAGCCTCCTGCCCTTTCAGCAAGTCATCCGGCAGACCGGTAATCTTCCCGTTCACGATAACCGTTCCGGCATCCTGAACCAAGCGCAAAGCTTTATCATCCAACGGTTCCCATTCCACAAACTGCTGTGTTACCGTCCCGTCGTTATAATGCACATTTACAAACGAAGGCGTGTATAACAACTCGCGTGTCACATGTCCGTCAATATCGCGCAAGGTAGCTTTTCCTTCGGATACCTGCAAGCGTGCCGGCTCGATAGAAGTGATGCGTAACTCATTTTCCGGTACTGCCTGACAGCCTTCGGGTATCTTCTTGTACATGCGGATATAGTCGATATCGAAACTCTTCGGATACGGGACGGAAGGATCGTAAGTCCCTGTCCAGCCGTTTTTCGCTTTCCGATTGTCATAAAAAGAGATAATCTGGACCAGCGGATAAGTGATCGCCGCCTTATGCGTCATCACCCGTATGCCATCCACATACACAGTTACACCTTCCGGTGTCCAGTCGAAGCCATATACATGAAACTCTTCCGCCAATTTCTTATTGGCGAACCAAGGATGTTCCGTGTGATACTGGATAGTCGAGTCTTTCCAGCTGTGTACGGTAGACCAGATACGATTGACATCAGTCCCCAATATTTCAAAGATATCGATCTCGCAACTTTGGTTCGGATCATCTTCAAACCCGATCAACCACCAGGCACAATGCACCCCGCCCCCAGCTTGCATCTTGGCACGCATTTCATAATAGCCATACTGGTTTATTTGTGTAGCTTCCGTCTTGATCGAATGAAGGGCTTTCCTTTTCGGATCATAGTGATGCATACCGGTGCGGCTGGCACTCATAAAACCCGATATATACATTCCCTTATCAAACTCATTTTTTGAATCCCGGTCGATCGTCAACCGGACCACCCCGTCTTTCATCTCATACGTCGGTGTACAGACAGTCCGGTCTTTCGGCCAAGAAGGCAGATACTCAGGAATCCATTTCGTCCGGTCGATCTCTTTCCCCTCGAATTCATCGTGAAAAATCAAACGGTAACCCTCTTTCTCCAATGGGCTGGCGGGATAATCCTGCGCCTGTATGTTCTGTAAGCCGACCTGCAAAAGGAAACAGGCAAGAAGTGTACTGAATAGATATTTATTGCTCATGATATTTATTTGTTAACGGAGAGAAAAAAGGCCGCGAATGATGCGGCCCTTTCTCAATTTAAATATAGACTCTAAAAGAATCGGATCAATAACCTGGATTCTGAACGATTTTGCCCTTACCTTCGTTGATTACAGCTTGAGGCAACGGGAATAAAACAAACTCATCTTTAGTCGTCGTACAACCACGGTCTCTTGCATTCTGGATAAACTGTCCGTGACGGATCAGGTCGGAACGGCGGACACCTTCGAACCAAAGCTCATGCCCTCTTTCATCCAATACTTTCTGCAAGAAATCGTCTACTCCTTTTACATCACCCATTGTATATGGATTCAGCTTGGCACGTACACGAACCTGATTCAACAGGTCCAGTGCTTCGGAAGTTACGGCATTTCCTTTACGAACAATTGCTTCAGAAAGCAAAGTCAGGACGTCTGCATAACGGTAAACAACCAAGTCGATCTGGCTGCCGTCTCCTGTAGATTCGGGGTCTTCACCATATTTTACAGGAACAGCTCCAGAATAAAGGTTACCATGTTTGGCGATATCAGACTCTTCATTAAACAATACACCATCAGTACCTACATATTCGCCAACCAAAACAGACAGACGGTCATCACCTTCCTCAAAAGTACGATAGAAAGGCCAAGGGACTTTATAACCATCCCATTTCTGGATAGAAGCATTCTTAGTCGGGTAGTTTCCCGGTAAAGCATGGTCATGCCACAACTGAAGATTTGTACCTCTTTCTTCCGTACAAGCAAAGATAATTTCCTTGTTCCCTTCATTTTCAAGCGTAAAGATATCTGCATATCTGTCCATCAATCCATAACCGTATTCGGCTTTCAACAATTCACGGCCACATTCTTCCGCTTTCGCCCAATTCTTCTCATGCATGTAATACTTCATTAGAATCGTATACGCCAAACCTTTATCAAAGCGTCCGAACTGTGTCGTACGGGTAGGCAAGCCTTTCAATGATTCAGTCAATTCCGTTTCAATGAAATTTGTCATCTCTTCTTGAGTCGCACGCGGCTCAATTACTTCATCCAACGGATTCTTCAAATCTTCCAGTGTCGGAATTGGAATAGGCCCATAGAAATCATACAATAAAAATGCCAGCCAACCACGGCCTAAATGAGTTTCAGCCATCAGTAAAGCCTTCTTCTCGTCACTCATTTCTACATTTGAGATACGATCCAATGTCAATGTCATTGTACCCAAATATTTGGCATAATCCGTATAATTGAGAGTCGTATAAGAATGATTCGGAGTCCAGTTATGAGTTGTCAGCGGAATCCAGCTATCATTCACCCAACAACAAACAGCAATATCGGTTGACATATCACCAATAACCTGAAAACTGTGAGCCGTACTGAATACACCGCTATACTCCGCACTACGGAAAGGAGCATAAACACCTCCCACAACAAGCGCCTCCGCATCCTTTTCATTCGTCGGGAAAAAATCCGGATTGATCGCATCATATCTTTCCGAATCCAAATTAGTACATGAGGCCAATGCGCAACAGCACATTACTGTATATAATAATTTCTTCATGACTTTATCTTTATTTTTAACTGTTTATACTATTAGAATGTAATATCCAAACCGAAGCTGTAAGTACGAACATTCGGATAAGCCCATTGCAACTGAGATGGAGCACTGTCTGAACTTGAAATGTCAGTTTCTGGATCGAGACCTGTATACGGAGTAATCGTAAACGGATTGTTCACGTCGAAATACACACGTACGTTAGACAGAATATGTTTGCTGGTCTTAATAGGAATATTATAACCTAAAGTAATGTTACGACAACGGATGAACCAAGTCTTTTCATAATAATAGTCACCGACTCCATAGGCACTTTCAGTCTGGAAATATCCGGGTAACGTACCGTTCGGATTGCTGGAGGACCAAAGATCCGATATTGAAGTAGGCTGATTATAACCACGGCGCAAGTCATTAACGTTATTACTCAACCATTGTTTCTTATAACTTCCGGCAGAAAGCTTATCAAACTGTCCATAGAAATAAACATTGAAATCAAAGTTTTTCCAACGCAAAGTATTATTAAACCCAAATAAATATCCAGGGTCAGCAGATCCGTAAATCACTTTATCTGCATCATCCAACTTACCATCAGGCTTTCCGGTCTTCATCGGAATACCATGCTTATCAACTTTAATGGAACCATCGGATTCATAAACATATCCGTCAATATCTTTGATCTTCACCTGTCCGGGTAATGCACCGGGCATATGGTCGATCGTTTCACCTACTTGAACCAAACCATCTGACAAATAACCGGAATAGTAACGCATCCATCCGTTATACTCATCATAAGCATTCGGTTTCCATTTCGGATCACGTTCTTTCCACTTGTCACGATAGAGAGAGAATGTCAAGTCTGATGTCCATTCAAAATCCTTATTACGGATATTAGTCGTATTGATCGTCAATTCAAAACCCTGGCTCTGAGTCTTACCCACGTTCGCAATGATTTTATTCACCTCGTTATAAGACAGCAAAGTCTGTTCATTCAACAAATCGGAAACGACTTTATGATAATATTCAGCAGTTACATTGACACGTCCATCCAAGAAACCTAAATCCAAACCAACGTTCCATTCACGGGCTGTTTCCCAAGTCAAAACATTGTTTCCGAGTTGACTCAAATAGACACCATTGATCATGGAATTGCCAAAGATATTATTGTTACCTACTTTATAATAGCTATAAGCTTTATCTCCTACGTTGGAGTTACCTGTTTCACCATAGCTCAAACGTAATTTACCATTAGACAATACATTTCTCAAAGGAGCCAAGAACTCTTCTTCCGTAAACCGCCATCCGGCAGCAACTGAAGGGAAGAATCCCCAACGTTCACCCGAAGCAAAATTTGAAGAACCATCGGCACGCAATGTCGCTGTCAGCAGATAACGGTCTTTAAACGTATAGTTCAAACGACCGAAGAATGAAGCCATACGAGATTTGGTTGCACTCGATCCTACAGTCGGACGTTTTGCATTACCCGCGCCCAAGTTGTTATACAAGAAACCGTCTGTAATGAAGTCATTGCTTTTTCCTGAAAACATTTCGTATGTAAACAACTGATAAGAATGACCAACCAAAGCGTTGAAGTTATGGTCGCCTACCTGTTTCGTATAATTAGCAGTCAATTCCATCAAGTAGTCGGAATTATCACCCTGCGCAATAGAGGCCGCACCATTTTCACGTTGTCCATAAAGCGTTGTCGTTGGCAAATATTGTTTCAGTTTCTGATAGTTACGGTCGATACCGAAATTTGCTTTCAACAATAAGCCATCTATCGGGCGAACTTCAAAAAATGCATTTGCCAATAAACGCTCTTGAGTCGTCTTATCTGTAATGTCCAGCAATGAAACAGGATTCGGCAAGAAAGAAGCATCGGAGTTCATCGAATAATTGCCATTCTCATCCCGAATGGGCAAAGCCGGATTAAACTGAGCCGCAGAAACCAAAATTCCGGCATTCTCATTCTGGCCACTACCTAAAGGCACGTTGTCATATTCATTACGTGTCGCCGTCAAATTAATCCCCATCTTTACATATTTGCTCAACTTCTGGTCCAAATTGGCACGAAGAGAGTATCTTGTCATTCCATTATTTTTAATCACACCATCCTGATTAAAATAGTTTCCAGAAACCAAGTACTTCGTATTATCGTTACCTCCTGTTATAGATAAGTTATGAGAAGTCTGAAAACCTAAACGGGATATTTCATCAAACCAATTCGTATTATTAGCCGGATTGGCAATCTGAGCATCTGTATAAGGCAATGTCAAAGCCGGTAGGGAAGGGTCTGTCGCCTCTTTTCCTCCATAAATGCCAACACCGTTCGTACGCATCCATTGTTCACGAGTATAATCGTTTGTTGCCCGCATAAAACCGGAAGCGTCCAACATCTCGTAAGATTTGGCTATCTGCTGTACAGAAGCCGATCCGGAATACTGTACCTTAGCCGCCCCGCTCTTACCTCGTTTTGTCGTCACGATGATCACACCGTTACCGGCACGAGCACCATAAATAGCTGTCGAACTTGCATCTTTCAGCACTTCAATAGATTCAATATCGTTTGGATTAATAGAAGCCAGGATATTATCTTTATTACCTCCTGAATATTGATTACCACTATCCAATGAACCCGGAGAATTCACAGGAAAACCATCAATAATGATCAACGGGTCATTCCCCGCCTTATCAGAAGAAGCGGCACCGCGAATACGGAAAGTTGATTGTCCACCCGGCTGGGCACTAATCGTGCTGACCTGCAAACCGGCAGCCTTACCAGCCAAAGCATGACTAACTGTAGACACTGTTGCCACAGGAGTGTCATCCATCTTGACAGATGCAACTGCACCTGTCATATCCTTCTTCTTCATCGTACCGTAACCGACAACAACCACTTCTTCCAAAGCCTGTGTATCTTCTTTCAACAGAACGTTGATCACATTCTGATTCTTCACAACAATGTCCTGAGGGATGTATCCGATAAAGGAAATCTGCAAAGTCGCGTTAGCCGGAACTTCGATGGAAAAGTTTCCATCCATGTCGGTAGTAGTACCGTTAGTCGTACCTTTCTGGATAACGTTTGCACCGGCGACAGGGCCGAATGCATCGCTTACAGTACCGGTCACCTTACGATTCTGCTGCGTGGCGGCGGTAGAAGCCGGAGCTGCCTCGGAAGTCAGGACAATGTGACGATCCTTGATAGTGTATTTCAAACCTGTTTTAGCTGCAATAGCATCCAACACAGTCTGAATATTAGCATTCTTTTCATTGATAGAGATCTTTTCGTTCTTGTTGATCTCTTCCAGATTATAGAAAAACAGGAATTCAGACTGCTTTTCGATCTGTTTCAACACTTTTTCTAAAGTTTCATTCTTAGCTGAAACATTTAGAGTAGCAGTTTGCGCATAGGTGGAAGCAACCACGCTTGACAGACAAACAGCCAACATTAACACGGTTAATTTCATGATTTTTATAGTTCTTTTCAGGTTAAGAGAAACAACTATACGTTGATTATTCATACTTTTGAATGTTTTTAAGATTAAACATGATCCCACGGCAATGGGAGTTTAATTGTTCACACTTTTAGAAGAGAAGATCCGGCAAGATTTTCTCTTCTTTTTGGTTTAAGACTAACTGGTGTTCATATTTCCTACTAAGATTAGCAATTTGTTTTTATTTAGATTTCTGATATTGTCACGTGATGATCATCGATCTTATACCGGACCGGGATTGACAGATGGATAATCTCCATGATGTCTTTGATACTCTGCCCCCGATAGAAAGTCCCGGTAAATGTCCGGCGCTTCAGTGCTTCCGACTTAACAGTGAACTGCACGCCGTAAACATGGCTCAACCGATACAGAATAGCTTCAAGACTTTGTTCGGGGAAATAATAATATCCGGTTGTCCACGAAACAAACCGGTTGGCGTCGACCTGTTGCAGGAGGGCTGATCGCGTTCTTTTGTTATAGACAAACTGTTCGTTCGGCTTTAAGACCGTAGGATGTAACAGGTTCTGCGTGGTCAGCAGGACAGAACCTTCCAGCAGTGTCGTAGTCAGGAGCGAATCGGTCGGATAAGCGGAAACGTTGAACTTCGTCCCGAGCGCTTCGATAGATTGTTCTTTGGTCTTGACAATAAATGGCTTATCTTTATCTTTGGCTACTTCAAAATAGGCTTCCCCTTCCAGTTGCACGATACGTTCGGACTTACCATAACGGGAATCATAAGAGAAAGAAGTCCGGGTTCCGAGACTGACGCGGGTTCCGTCCGGCAAAACAACAACATCCGCTTCAAGCCCGTCTCCACCGACATAACTGGTAATCCGGTCGTCATATTCTCTCGAAGAAAAGATAAACACAGTAGAAGTAATGGCTGCGGCAAACATTGCCACAGCCGCATAAGTACTTATGCGGGTCAATAAGGAATATCTTTTACGCTGGCGGGACTTTCTCTTATCGAGAAGGCGAAGCCAGCTATCGTGTATTTCAGAAGCACCACGGGAAGGAGCGCAGGCTTCATAAAGTGCTTTGGTCTCGAAAAACAATTTTTTGTTGTCTGCACTTTCATTCACCCAGGCATAAAAATCGTCCAAAGACCGACCTTGCAGCCGTCCTTGCAAATACCCGATGATTAATTCCGAATGTTCGTTTTCCATTTTCACTTAATTATTAGATGTAGATACAAAGTCGACACATGGTTAACTTGGTTCTTACATATACACAACGAACGGGAAAGAAAAAATACTCACAAGAAAAACAATTTTTTTCGTCATAATCCGGGAATTGCCTTCACCATGTGTGTCTCGTCCTAATTTGGGTTGACTGTGTATTAAAAAATCCTGTTATAGGTGGTCTATAAAAGTAAAAAAACAGACAAACCAGTAAATGAGTTGGGGGGACGAAAAGTATCATAGAGTGGCAACTGCCATACTTTTATCGTCAGACTATAAAGTCATAGAGCTTTTGACCTACGTCGAATACCTTTTTGACTAAGGTCGAAAAGGCTTTTGACACTAGGCAAAAAGGCTTTCGACTTAGGCCAAAAATACAAGGAGCTATAATATCGGTCTTAATTTTTGTATATTAGGACATTAAAAAGCTTCTATAACTCCTTTATTTTTCACTTAAGAGATTGTTTTGATTCTTTCGTCTCATGAATTAAGATGGCTTTGGTCAGATTCGTCGCTCCAATGAGTGTCTCGTCCTGAAATAGGTTGACTTCATAAAAGTCAACAAAGATGAAAAAAGAG
>ERZ791842.93-NODE-93-length-103214-cov-6.55576_pt1 | contig 103214 bp, 82 predicted proteins | sample MGYA00509944_ERZ791842 | MGnify/ENA primary metagenome ERZ791842 (study PRJEB30046, sample SAMN00715263) | human gut metagenome | study: EMG produced TPA metagenomics assembly of the A metagenome-wide association study of gut microbiota in type 2...
CAGGCGCTGGCGCTGCCCCTTGCGGGGGCGTTCTGGCCCCGGCTGGCGGCATTGGGCGCGGGCGGATGTGCCACGGCGGGGGTGTTTTTGCTGGCGGCATGGCCGCTGGGGCTGGGGGAGGAGCTGGCGAGGATGCGGGGGTAGGGAACTCCCTCCACAAATTTCTGGACAGAGCACCGCATTCTGTGTATAATATATAGGATAAGGCCGCCGGGACTGCCGCGGCCTGCAAAATGGCGGCGGGCACTGCCCGCTCCCCGGAACAAAAGAGGAACCATTCGTGAACGAGAAACCCAAAGAGACCAGAGCGCGGGTCTACCTGCGCCGCGCTGTGCTGGCGGCACTGGATGCCGCCATCGTGGCGTTCAGTTTTTATTTTGCGCTGCTGCTGCGGGCCGACGGTGCGGTGGAAGCCGCCTGGTGGCCCCACAACCTTGCCATCCTGTACCAGAACCTGCCCTGGATCGTGGCGGTGTATGTGGCCAGCTTTTTGCTGGGCGGGCTGTACTCGGTGCTGTGGAAGTACGCGGGCGAGCGCGACCTGCTGCGCCTTGCGGTCATGGTGGCGGTGCCCACCGGCATCGTGTATGCGGTCAACCGCCGGTGCATCCACGGTGTGCTGTTCAACTCGGCCAACTGCATGGCGGCGGTGCTCATCCTGCTGCTGGTGGGCGGCAGCCGTCTGGCATGGCGGCTGTTTTTGAACCACCCGCTGGGCGAGCGCCTGCGCGGCGCGGCCAGCCGCGACCCCAACCGCCCCGTGATGATCGTGGGCGCGGGCGAGGCCGGGGCCTGGGCCATCAACGTGTGCAAGACCAACAAGCAGTACGGCCGCCCGGTGCTGGCCGTGGACGATGACCCCGCCAAGCTCCACCAGACCATCCACGGCGTGCCGGTCAAGGGCACGCTGGAGCAGATCCCGGAGCTGTGCAAGCGCTACGGCATCCACACCATCCTGGTGGCCATCCCCACCCTGCGGGGCAGCCGCCTGAACCACGTCATCGACCTGTGCGTGAGCACCCACTGCGCGGTGCAGATGCTCAGTGACCCCCAGCTGGTGGGCACCGGTGCGCCCCAGCAGGGGGCTTTCCGGGAGCTGAACCCGGCGGACTTTTTGTCCCGCGACGAGGTGACGCTGGACATGGAGAAGATCTCCGGCTACCTCACCGGCAAAACGGTGCTGGTGACGGGCGGCGGCGGCTCCATCGGCTCGGAGCTGTGCCGGCAGGTGATGCGCTTCCACCCGGGCAAGCTGCTCATCTTTGACATCTACGAGAACTGCGCCTACGAGCTGCAGATGGAACTGCAGCAGAAGTATGGCCGGGATATCCCGGTGACCGTGCTCATCGGCTCCATCCGGGACAAAAAGCGGCTGGACGAGGTGTTTGAGACCTACCACCCCACGGTGGTGTTCCACGCGGCGGCCCACAAGCATGTGCCGCTGATGGAGGTCAGCCCCGCCGAGGCGGTCAAGAACAACGTGCTGGGCACCAAGAACCTGCTGGTGAGCGCCAGCGAGCACGGGGTGGAGCGGTTCGTGCAGCTGTCCACCGACAAGGCCGTCAACCCCACCAGCGTCATGGGCTGCACCAAGCGCATCTGCGAGATGCTCATCCAGACCTTTGCGGGCAACACCGACATGAAGTGTGTGGCGGTGCGGTTCGGCAACGTGCTGGGCAGCCACGGCAGCGTCATCCCGCTGTTTGAAGCCCAGATCAAAAAGGGCGGCCCGGTCACCCTGACCGACCCCAACATCGAGCGCTACTTCATGACCATCCCGGAGGCGGCCCAGCTGGTGCTGCAGGCCGGTGCCCTGGCCGAAAGCGGCAACATCTATGTGCTGGACATGGGGGAGCCGGTCAAGATCATGGACCTTGCCAAGCAGCTCATCCGCTTTTACGGCTACGAGCCGGGCGTGAACATGGAGATCAAGGTGGTGGGCCTGCGCCCCGGCGAAAAGCTCTACGAAGAGCTGATGATGGACGAGGAGCAGGACAAGATGCGCCGCACCCAGCACAACAAAATTTTTGTGGCAAGCCCCCGCACCATCGACCTGGCGCAGTTCTACGAGCAGCTGCAGGCACTGGAAGCCGCCGCCGCCCACAACGACGAGGGCGTGGTGAAGCAGCTTGCCGCCATGATCCCCACCTTTACCCCCACCCGCGAGAACCTGAAGCTGTAAGGCTGGCTGGGGTCTGGATGCGATGCACGGCCTCGCCCTCTCCGTCACGCCTACGGCGTGCCACCTCTCCCAAAGGGAGAGGCCTTGGCAGTGCGGCAGAGCTTCTGGTTGCGCCAGGGGCTCTCCCTTTGGGAGAGCTGGCAAACCCGCAAGGGTTTGACTGAGAGGGCGAGGCTGCTGATGTGAGAGGGCGAGCCAGTGACCCAAATCGCTCAGACCTTATGATATAAAAACTAGAGAGGGATGTAACTATGGAAAAGAAACCGTTCCTGACCGAGGCCATGGCACAGGAGATCATTCAGGATGTGCCCACGCCCTTCCACGTTTACGACGAAAAGGGCATCCGCGAGAATGCCCGCCGCATCAACAAGGCGTTCAGCTGGAACAAGGGCTTCAAGGAGTATTTTGCCGTCAAGGCCCTGCCCAACCCCGTCATCCTGCAAATTCTGCAGGAAGAGGGCTGCGGCGTGGACTGCTCGTCCCTGACCGAGCTGATGCTCAGCGAGGTGTGCGGCTTTACCGGCAGTGATATCATGTTCTCGTCCAACCAGACCCCCGTGGAGGACATGCAAAAGGCCTATGAGCTGGGTGCCTACATCAACCTGGACGACGCCACCATGGTGGACTTCCTGGACCGGGTGGCCGGTGTGCCGGAGACAGTGTTCTGCCGCTACAATCCGGGCGGCACCTTCAGCCTGGGCGAGAGCGAAGAGGGCTTCCAGGTGATGGACAAGCCCGGCGATGCCAAATACGGCATGACCGAAGAGCAGATGATCGACAGCTACAAAAAGCTGATGGCCAAGGGCGCCAAGCACTTCGGCATCCACGCCTTCCTGGCGTCCAACACCATCTCGGATGCCTATTACCCGGAGCTGGCCGCCATCCTGTTCCGGCTGGCGGTGCGGGTGCACGAGGCCACCGGTGCCCACATCGGCTACATCAACCTGTCCGGCGGCGTGGGCATCCCCTACCGCCCGGAGCAGACCGAGAACGACATCCTGGCCATCGGCGAGGGCGTGCGCAAGAAGTTTGAGGAGATCCTGGTGCCGGCCGGCATGGGCGACGTGGCCATCTTTACCGAGATGGGCCGCTTCACCACCGGCCCCTACGGCGCACTGGTGGCAACCGCCATCCACGAAAAGCACATCTACAAGGAGTACATCGGTCTGGACGCCTGCGCGGCCAACCTGATGCGCCCGGCCATGTACGGGGCCTATCATCACATCACCGTGCTGGGCAAGGAGGACGCCCCCTGCGACCACATGTACGACGTGGTGGGCGGCCTGTGCGAGAACAACGACAAGTTTGCCATCGACCGGATGCTGCCCAAGATCGACATCGGGGACGTGCTCTACATCCACGATACCGGTGCCCACGGCTCGGCCATGGGCTACAACTACAACGGCAAGCTGCGCAGCGCCGAAGTGCTGCTGTGCGAGGACGGCTCCCACCGGCTCATCCGCCGCGCCGAGACCCCCCGCGACTACTTTGCAACGCTGGACTTCCTGCCCCTGATGAAGCCCCTGTTTGAGGACTGAGGGCACGATTTGAAATAGCCGCCGCTGACGAGTTGCGGCACCCAGCGTCTGCGGCGGCCCTTGGGCGGGCCTTGCATCCTGCTGGCCGCTGCCCCAACTTCGCCTCCCTGTTTCCGCCGCAGGCGGCGGTCGGCTCCGTTGCACTCTGGCTATATTTAGCGGAAATACAATTTTATATTGGCAGTTCAGAAACGCCTGCGGGCGTTTCTGAACTGCATTTTCACAGGAAGGGCCGTTCCGGTTGATTGCATTTGCTGCTGCTTGCCGCTGCGACCCCTTCCGTGAAGAGGCGTTTGGAGCGGCCCGCAGGCCGCGACAAACGCGAATTAAAATAAAATTACCTCTGCGATTGCCAGAGCGCAAGCGGAGGCAATTCTAAATCATTCCCTGCCCGAAACGACAACGACCAAACGAGGTACAAGCCATGTTTTTTGGATTTCAGCTCACCTGCGGCCTGATGATGGTGTTCTACGGTTACTCGGTCATGAAAAACCCCCGCGTGTGGGGCGACCAGGGCCGCCGCGCCGTCAAGCCCGAACATTTTGAAGAATACGGCCGCCAGAACGGGCTGTTCTTCCTCAAGGCAGGCTGCGTGATGGCGGTCATCGGCGCACTGGATGCGCTGGTCACGCTGGACGCGCTGCTGTATCTGCTGCTGTATGTGTTCGGCTTTGCGTTCGCGTTCTATCCGCTCACCCGCTGGTGCAAGGCCAATGAAGGTTTCAGCTGGCCGTGGCCCCATGTCAAGAGCGAGAAAAAGCGCATCCGGGAGCTGCGCAAGGAGCAGGAACAGCAGAAGAAAAAGTAAACCGGAACCGAGAAGGGCCGCCCGCGTACCGCACGCAGGCGGTCTTTTTTTGCCCCTGTGCAGCGCGGGGGGAGAGCGGCATGATCTGATAAAATTCGGCTTTTTAAACGAAACAACGCCGAAAAAGTAACTTTATCAACGTGCGAAAGTTCGGCGGTGCGGATAAAGTTGGAACTTTATCAATGAGAGTAACTTTATCAAACTGATAAACTTCAATAAAATAACGTAGGTAAAATATTAAATTTGAACTTTATCACTTGTTTCACTACAGTAGAGGGAAGAATACCATTTGTTCCGACCGTCTCGCTGCCGGATGATGTGTTTGGTCACCTTGCCTGATTTCACAAGTTCACCGTAGGCTCGGTTATAGGTTCCCTCGCTGCACCCGATCTCCCGCATCACCTCGCTTTTCAGCTGCGGGCTTGCCATGCTGCCCAACCGGCTCTCGGCCAGCACGTTGAGGATGGCGTCCCGCGTGTCCTCCTTGGTCTGGGCCTGCCGCACCCGCGGCTCCTTGATGAAGTCGGCGTCTTTCTTGTCGGTATAGCCGTCAAACACGGCCTGCGCCGTCCGGACGCCGTCCAGCTCCACGTCCTCGATGTGCAGCAGCACCGTCTGCCGGGGGCGGCTGTAGCTGCTCTTTTCGTGGCTGAGGTAAATTTTGCCGTCGCTGTTGCTGCGGCCCATCATCAGCACGCTGCGGGCCATGTCCCAGATGTCGGAGCTGTCGGCCAGACGGGCCCGGCCGGACACACCCATCTTTTTGTTGGAGTGCATCACCAGCAGCACGGCGCACCGCTGGGCGGCGGCAATGGCCTTGAGGGGCAGCAGGATGCTGCGCATCTGGTTGCGGCTGGCCATTTCCACCCCGGCGGGCAGAAAGCTCTGCAGCGGGTCCACGATGAGCAGCAGCGGCCCGGCCTTGGCGGCAAATTTGGCCAGTGCCTCGTCCTTGAGGGTCAGGGGCTGGCCGGTGCGCTGGAAGTAGTCGTCGGCGGTGAGGCAGAGCACCCGGTTCATGTCGGCTCCGGCGGCCAGCAGGCGGGCCTTGAGCACCTTGCCGGGGTCGTCCTCGCCCGCAAGGATGAGCACCTTGCCGGTCTGGGCAGGCGGCACGGGAAAGAACCCGCTGGTTTTGCCTGTGGTGACGCAGGCGATCAACTGCGCCTGCCAGAGGCCTTTGCCGGTGCCGCCGTCGGCACCCAGCAGGGAAAGTTCGCCCCGGGGCAGCAGGTCCGGGACCAGCCAGTCCACGTTTTGCAGGGGCACGTCGGCCAGCACGCCCGGCCCGACAGGGGTCTGCTCGGCCCGCATCTTGTCGTTTTCGCGCTTGGCCTCGGCGTTGGCGGCGGCCAGAAAGGCGTCGCGGTCGGTGTCGATGGCGTCCTGACACCGGTGGAGCCACTGGTCGGTCTTGTACTCCACGGCGGGCAGACGCAGGCTGTAGGCGGCGCCCCGCACATCGTCCAGCAGCTCCGGGCGCTGGGCTTCGTCGTACTGGGCCAGACATGCAAAGGTCAGGCGGCTGAACAGCTGCTCTTCGGTATGGCAGCGCCGCAGGGTGCGCAGGAAGGCTGCGCGGTCAAGGGGTGGTTGATTCAAGGGTGGTCAGGCTCCTTTCGTTGGTTGGGTGAACGATTTGAAATTGCCTCCGCTTTGCTCTGGCAATCGCAGCGGAAATAAAATTTTTAGATTTGCAACTCTGGAAAATCTGCGGATTTTCCAGAGTTGCTTTTTCACGGGAGGGGTCGTTCCGGGAAGCTGCATCCGCTGCTGTTGGCCTGCGGCCAAATCGCAGCATTTCAGCGTGCCAGCTTGCGACATCAAAACGTTTTGTTGTTATATTTAGTATAACACGGAACTGGACGCTGTCAACAACTGCTTTCCAACGAAAAATCAACCGAAAATCACGCAAAAAATTGCAGAAAAAGAAGATACGGAGGGTGGGAAAGCAGGGGAGCGGGTTCCGTGAGATGGTGGCTGCCCGTAACGGCCCCTCCCGGTGAGATGCAACTTCAGCGTCAGATGCAATTTACCGTAACGGCCCCTCCCGTGAAAATGCAATTCAGAAACGCCCGCAGGCGTTTCTGAACTGCCAATTAAAAATTTTATTTCCGCTAAATATGCCCAGAGCAACGCGGAGGGCATTCTAAATCGTCCGCCCTGCCCGGAACAGGCCAACAAAAAAGCCAGTGCGAAAAAACTCGCACTGGCTCGTTTGTGATTGGCTTACAGGTGCATCAGGCTGCGCTGGGCACTGGTGCGGAACTTGAGCGCCGCCGCGATGAAGCCCTTGAACAGGGGATGGGCGCGGTTGGGGCGGCTCTTGAACTCCGGGTGGAACTGGGCACCCAGATGGAAGGCGCGGCCGGGCAGCTCCACCGTCTCCACCAGACGGCCGTCCGGGCTGGTGCCGGAGATGACCAGACCGGCGTCCTGCATCTCCTGCCGGAAGTCGTTGTTGAACTCGTAGCGGTGGCGGTGACGCTCCCAGATCTCGGTCTGGCCGTAGCACTCGGCCATCTTGGTGCCGGGGGCCACGGTGCAGGGGTACTTGCCCAGACGCATGGTGCCGCCCTTGGGGATGTTGCCCTGCTGGTCGGCCATGAGGGCGATGACGTTGTGCTTGCCGTCCGGGGTGAACTCGCTGGAATTGGCGTCGGCGTAGCCCAGCACGCCCCGGGCAAACTCCATCACCATGATCTGCATGCCCAGGCAGATGCCAAAGTAGGGCACGTTGTTCTCGCGGGCGTACTGGGCGGCCTGGATCATGCCCTCGATGCCGCGGTCACCGAAGCCGCCGGGCACGATGATGCCGTCCACGTCCGCAAAGAGCTCCTTGCAGGCGTTCTGGTCGGTCAGGTCCTCGCTTTCCACCCACTTGATCTCCACCTGGCTGTCATTCTCGAAGCCTGCGTGGTACAGGCTCTCCATCACAGAGAGATAGGCGTCGTGGAGCTTGACGTACTTGCCCACCAGCGCGATGGTGCAGGTCTTGCTGCGGGTGGCGATGCGGCTCACCACCTGCTTCCACTCGGTCAGGTCGGCGGGGGGCACGTCCAGCTTGAGCTTGTTCACCACCACGTCATCCAGACCATTGGTGTGCAGCATCAGCGGGCACTGGTACAGGCTGGGCATGGTCAGGTTCTCGATGACACACTCCGGCTTGACGTTGCAGAAGGTGCTGATCTTGCGGCGGATGTCGGTGCCCACGCTGCCGTCGGCACGCAGGATGATGATGTCCGGGTTGACGCCCATGCCCTGCAGCTCCTTGACCGAGTGCTGGGCAGGCTTGGACTTGTACTCGTTGGAGCCGGAGATGTAGGGCACCAGCACCACATGGATGAAGCAGCAGTTGTCGCGGCCCTGCTCCAGGCCCACCTGCCGGATGGCCTCCAGGAAGGGCTGGCTCTCGATGTCGCCGGTGGTGCCGCCGATCTCGGTGATGACCACATCGGCCCCGGTGGAGGAAGCCATGTTGTAGATGTAGCTCTTGATCTCGTTGGTGATGTGGGGGATGATCTGGACGGTCTGGCCCAGATAGGCACCCTGACGCTCCTTGTTCAGCACGTTCCAGTACACCTTGCCGGTGGTCAGGTTGGAGTACTTGTTCAGGTTCTCGTCGATGAAGCGCTCGTAGTGGCCCAGGTCCAGGTCGGTCTCGGTGCCGTCGTCGGTGACGAACACCTCACCGTGCTGCAGGGGGCTCATGGTGCCGGGGTCCACGTTGACGTAGGGGTCCAGCTTCTGGCTGGCCACCTTCAGGCCGCGGCACTTGAGCAGGCGGCCCAGCGAGGCGGCGGTGATGCCCTTGCCCAGGCCGGACACGACACCGCCGGTGACGAAGATATACTTGGTTTGCTTTTCTGCCATAAAAATACTTCCTCCTCTATCAAAATCAAGTCAAATCAGATTCAGAATACGTTTTCCCAATCCAGTATTATACACCCACATCCTCATAAGAATCAAGGATTTCCTGCGCGATCTCGGTGCGGTCGCGGCGGGTGTCCATGGCCAGCTTTTCAATGCGGCGGTGGGCCTCGGCCTCGGTGAGGTGCGCGTGCTCCACCAGGCAGCACTTGGCCCGGCTCACCAGACGGATCTGGGAAATTTTGTCCTGCAGGCGGGCGTTCTCCTGCCGCAGGCGCTGCAGGCGGTGGTTGCTGGCGGCGGCCATGTGCATGGCCTGCACAAATAAGGTGTTGCTGAAGGGCTTGCTCAGCAGCAGCACCCCCTGCTCGTTCAGGGGGGCCAGCAGCTGTTCGGCCTGTGCGGCCTTGACCAGAAACACCACGCCCGCGTCGGTGCCGGCCACGGCATCCATGCACAGCTCGTGCCCGAACTCGTCGGGCAGGGGGGCGTTGACCACGATCAGGTCAAAGTCGGCGTCCGGCATCCTGCGCCGGGCCTCGGCCCCGCTGGGCAGGATCACCGGCCGGGCATAGCCCATCTCGGCCAGCCGGGCGGCGATGTACTCGTTGGAGCTGGCACCGGCGCTTACAATGAGTGCGCGTCCCATACGTTCCGCTCCTTTCTCCTACGCATGTTCCTGCAGGGGTCAGATGGCGTTGAAGTAGTGGATGCGCTCGTACTCCGCCGGGTCGGCGGCGGCGCGCAGGGCCTCGCACCGGGCACGCTCCTCGGCAAAGTAGCGGCGGCTCAGCTCCTCCGGCAGCACCTTGTGCAAAAAGTCGCTTTCCTCCGCGATGGCCACGGCCTCTTCCAGCGTGGCGGGCAGCATTTCCAGCCCAAGGCCCTCGGCCTCGCCGGGGCGGAACAGGTTCTTGTTGACCGGCGGGGGCAGCACCATGCGGCGTTCGATGCCGTCCAGACCGGCGGCCAGCACCAGACCGATGGCCAGATACGGGTTGCAGGCGGGGTCCGGGCTGCGCAGCTCCATGCGGCAGTTGTCGCCCTTTACCATAGGGATCCGCACCAGCTGGCTGCGGTTCTGGCGGCTCCAGCTCACATAGCGGGGGGCCTCGTCGCAGCCAAAGCGCTGGTAGCTGTTGGGCAGGGGATTGGTGAACACGGTCAGCTCCCGGCTGTGGGCCAGCACGCCCGCCATAAAGCTGCCTGCGGTGCTGTCCGGGGCAATGTCGCCCTCAAACAGGTTCTTGCCGTCCAGGTACAGCGACAGGTTGATGTGCAGCCCGCTGCCCGCCTGGTCCGGCAGGGGCTTGGGCAGGAAACTGGCGTGGATGCCGCTGCGCATGGCAATGGCCCGCACGATCTGCTTGAACATCATCACGTTGTCGGCGGTCTTGAGGGGGCCTGCATGGTGGCAGTCGATCTCGTTCTGGCCGTGGCCGCTCTCGTGGTGGCTGTGCTGGGGGGCCAGCCCCATCTGCTCCATGGTCAGGCAGATGTCCCGGCGCAGGTTCTCGCCCGCGTCCAGCGGGGCCACGTCGAAGTAGCCGCCAACGTCGATGGGGATGCGGGTGGGGCGGCCCCGGTCGTCGTTCTCAAACAGATAGAACTCGCACTCGGCACCCACGTTGCAGGTAAGGCCCAGCTTGCGGAAGCGGCGGTTCATCTCCCGCAGAAAGCCCCGGCAGTTGCCGCCAAAGGGGGCGCCGTCCGGCTTTTCCACGTCGCAGAAGAACTGCATCACCCGGCCCTCGGTGGGCCGCCAGGGCAGGATGGTCACGGTGGGCAGGTCGGGGCGCAATACCAGGTCGCTTTCCTCCACCTTCATGAAACCGGCAATGGAGCTGCCGTCGAAGCACACGCCGTCCTCCAGGGCCTTGGGCAGGTCGCTGGCCAGCACGGCGATGTTCTTCTGGGTGCCAAAGATATCGCAGAAGGCAAAGCGCACGAATTTGACGTTGTTGTCCTCCACGAAGTCCAGCACGTCCTGTTGGGTCGAATAACGCATAAAGATCTCCTTTCAAATAAAACGCCCAAAGGCCTGCCCCCTTGCGGAGGCAGGTCTTCAGGCTGGTGTAAGAAATAGGAAAAGGAGAATGTCAGATTCAGGTTCCGCAGCCTACGGATGATGCTGTTTTACGCGATGCGATCAGACGTAATAGAGCATCTTGCTGTAGCTGGGCAGCGGCCAGTAGTCCTCGCCGCACACAGTCTCGGCGTCGTCGGCGGCGGCACGCAGGGCGTCCATGGCGGGCAGCACGTTGTCGTGGAACGCAACGGCCTTCTCGCTCTCGGAGGGCAGAGCCTTGGCGGCATCCACGGCATCCTGCAGGGTGTCGATGGCGTCGCTCATGGCGTCGGCGTCGGCGGACAGACGGTTCAGGGTCTTGGTCTCGCTGCGCACGCTGATGCTCTCGCTGACGGCCAGCTTGGAAGCGGCGGTGTTGGCCACCTCGCTCATGTAGGCGTTGACGGCGGGCAGCAGCTGCTTGCGGGCCATTTCCAGCATGGTCAGGGCCTCGATGTTGATGACCTTGGCGTAGTGCTCCATCTCGACTTCGTAGCGGCTCTCCATCTCCACCTTGGTCAGCACGCCGAACTCTTCCATCAGGGCGATGTTCTTGGGGTCGATGAGGGCCGGCAGGGCGGCAGGAGTGTTCTTCTTGTTGGGCAGACCACGCTTGGCAGCCTCGGCCTCCCACTCGGCGGTGTAGCCGTTGCCGTTAAAGATGACCCGGCGATGGTCCCGGATGGTGCGCTTGACCAGGGCGATGGCGGCACTGGTAAAGTCCTCAGCACCTTCCAGCTCGTCGGCGTAGCCCTTCAGCTCCTTGGCCACAGCGGTGTTCAGGATGGTATCGCAGTCGCTGAGGTTCTGAGAAGAACCGGGCATCCGGAACTCGAACTTGTTGCCGGTAAAGGCAAAGGGGGAGGTGCGGTTGCGGTCGGTGGTGTCCTTGCTGAACTTGGGCAGCACGTCCACGCCCAGGTCCATCTTCATCTTGACGGGGCCTGCGTAGGGAGAATCGGACGCGATGGCGTCAATGACAGCCTCCAGCTCTTCGCCCACGAAGATGGAGATGATGGCCGGAGGTGCCTCGTTGGCACCCAGACGGTGATCGTTGCCGGGAGTGGCCACAGAGGTCCGCAGCAGGTCGGCGTACTCGTCCACGGCCTTGATGACAGCTGCCAGGAACACCAGGAACTGCAGGTTCTCCATGGGGGTGTCACCGGGATCCAGCAGGTTCTCCTCGGTGGTGGACAGGGACCAGTTGTTGTGCTTGCCGCTGCCGTTCACGCCTTCAAAGGGCTTTTCATGCTGCAGGCAGACCAGACCGTACTTGGGAGCGATCTTCTTCATCATCTCCATGGTCAGCAGGTTGTGGTCGATAGCCACGTTGGTGGTGTCGTAGATGGGGGCCAGCTCATGCTGGCAGGGGGCTACCTCGTTGTGCTTGGTCTTGGCGGGCACGCCCAGCTTCCACAGCTCCTCGTCCAGTTCCTTCATGAACGCGGACACCTCGGGGCGGATGACGCCGAAGTAGTGCTCTTCCAGCTCCTGGCCCTTGGCAGAGGGTGCACCGAACAGGGTGCGGCCGGTAAGGATCAGGTCCTGCCGGGCCTCGTAGTCCTCCTTCTTAACAAGGAAGTACTCCTGCTCCGGGCCGACTGTGGTGGAAACGTAGTCCACATCCTTGCCGAACAGCTTCAGGATGCGGATAGCCTGGCCGGACAGGGCGTTCATGGAGCGCAGCAGGGGGGTCTTTTTGTCCAGTGCCTCGCCGGTGTAGCTGACAAAGGCGGTGGGGATGCACAGCACGTCATCCTTGACGAAGGCGTAGCTGGTGGGGTCCCATGCGGTGTAGCCGCGGGCCTCGCAGGTGGCGCGCAGGCCGCCGGAGGGGAAGGAGGAAGCGTCGGGCTCGCCGCGCACCAGCTCCTTGCCGGAAAACTCCATGATGGCGGTGCCGTCGCCCACGGGGGAGACGAAGCCGTCGTGCTTCTCACTGGTGATGCCGGTCAGCGGCTGGAACCAGTGGGTGTAGTGGGTGGCACCCAGCTCCATGGCCCAGCGCTTCATGACGCTGGCCACGACGTTGGCCACCTCGATGTCCAGCGGAGCACCCTTGTGCAGGGTGTTCTTGAGGCTCTTATACGTAGCGCTCGGCAGGCGCTCCTTCATCACATGCTCGTTAAAGACCTTGCTGCCGTAGATCTCCATAACATTTGCTGCCATAAATCCTACTCCTTACATGTCTCAGTTGGCTTTCCCTTATGCTTAACAAAAACGGCGCTGCGAGTCAGGAGGTGACCCACAGCGCCGTTGCTGTCTATGGTTTGATTATAGCCCCGGCGGGTCAAAAAGGCAATTGACAAATCTGACGATTCTGCACAAACGCTCTCTGCGAATTTTGGCATAACTGAGCTTGGTATGACTTTTGAGGAAGAAGAGACCATTTGAAATGGCCGCCGTTTCACTCTGGCCATATTCAGAGGAATCTTTCTTTTTTATTTTGAGGTTCAAGAAAAATCTGCGGATTTTTCTGAACCTCTTTTTCACAAGAAAGGTCGAAGCGAAAAAATGCATTTCTCCGCAAGGGCCCTTCTCGTGAAAATGTGTTTGGAGCGTCCCGCGGTTGTGCAACAATGAAAGCCCCAGTGGGGCTTTCAAGTGGCAGAGCGGTCTGCGTTAGCAGATGGAGGGGTCTAAACCCCGACAAGCTCCGCAGGACGTGCAACGGCGACGACCGCCGCCTGTGGCGGAAACAGGGAGGAGCTGTTGGGGCAGCGGCCAGCAGGATGCAAGGCCCGCTCAAGGGCCGCGGCAGACGCTGGGAGCCGCAACCCGTCCAAACGCCAATATAAAAATAATATTTCCTTTCAATATGCCCAGAGCGAAGCGGAGCAATTTTTAAATCGTCGTCAAATAACCTGAAAGAGGAAGAACTTCAGGTAGTTGGTCTCCGGCACGCCCCACAGGATGGGGTGGTCCGGAGCCTGCTGCTTCACCTCGATCTGCCGCAGCTGCCGGTGGGCGTCCTTCGCCGCTGCTTTCAGCATCTTGATGAACAGCTCCTCGGTGGCAAAGTGGGAGCAGCTGGCCGTGGCCAGATAGCCGCCCCGGGGCAGCAGCTTCATGGCCCGGTAGTTGATCTCCTTGTACCCGCGCATGGCGTTCTCCACCGTGCGGCGTGCCTTGGTAAAGGCGGGCGGGTCCAGGATGATAAAGTCGTAGGGGTGGCCCTCTTTTTCCAGCCGGGGCAGCAGCGCGAAGGTGTCCTCGCACAAAAAGTCCATGTTGGTCAGGCCGTTGCGCTGGGCGTTGCGCTTTGCCATGGCGATGGCGTCGGCGCTGATGTCGGCAGCGGTGACCCGGGCGGCCCCGCCCTTGGCAGCGTTCAGCGCAAAGCTGCCGGTATGGGTGAAGCAGTCCAGCACCGTGTGGCCTGCTGCCAGCCGTGCCACGGCCCGGCGGTTGTACTTCTGGTCCAGGAAAAAGCCGGTTTTTTGGCCGTTCTCAAAGTCCACATGGTAGAACACGCCGTTCTCGCAGATCTCGGTCTGGGTGCTGGCGGGGTGGGTCTCGCCGGGCAGGTCGAACCAGCCCTTGTTCTGCTCCAGCCCTTCCTTGGCGCGCAGGGCCTCGTCGTTTCGCTCGTAGATGCCGGCAATGGTCTGGCCGTCGGCCCGCAGCACCTCGGCCAGCAGGGGGAACAGCACCGGCTTGAGCTTTTCCATGCCCACGCTGAGGGTCTGGGTGACCAGGATATCGTGAAAGCGGTCCACGGTCAGGCCAGGAAACTGGTCGGCCTCGCCAAAGATCACCCGGCAGGCGGTCAGGTCGGCGGGCTCCAGCACGGTCTTACGGTAGGCCCAGGCGTACTCCACCCGACGGCGCCAGAAAGCGGCGTCAAAGGTGTCGTTGGCGTTGCGGCTGATGAGCCGCACCCGGATCTTGCTGTGCAGCGACACGAAGCCGGTGCCCAGGTACGCCCCCTTGGGGCTGACCACATCGGCCAGGGCGCCGTTTTCGGGCTCGGTGTCCGGGGCGTGGAGGATGTCGTTTTCGTACACCCAGGGGTGGCCGCCCACCAGCAGGCCCTCGGCGTGTTTGTTGACGGTGTATACAGGATAAGCGCGTTCTTTCATGGAGATCTCCTTGGTTGCTCTTTTCAAATTCACCCCTTTATAATACCATAGATCCATGGTATTATAAATAAGAAATTTCCAAAAAAAGACCGGAAAGAGGGGATCTGCAATGGAGATCGAACGCAAATGGATGGTGACCGGCTGGCCGGAGGGCCTGCCCATGGAGGAAGAATTTGCCATGCGGCAGGGCTACATCAGTGTGCGGCCCACGGTGCGCATCCGGGAGGAAGCCCTTGCGGGCGGCAAGACCGACTATGTGCTCTGCTTCAAGAGCGAGGGCGGCCTTGCCCGGGAGGAGATCGAGCGCAGCATCGACAAAGAACTGTTTGAGGAGCTGGAACACAAGATCATCGGCAAATCCCTCATCCCCAAGACCCGCCGCACCTACCGCCTGCCGGACGGCAGCGCGCTGGAAGTGAACCATGTGGACGCAGGCCAGCCCACCGCGTTCTGGTATGCGGAGGTGGAGTACCCCACCGTGGAGGCCGCCAACGCCTGGCAGCCTGCCGCCTGGGGCCTTGCCGATTACCTGAGCGACGAGGTGACCGGCCAGCCCGGCCAGAGCATGGGCGCCTACTGGCTGCAGACCCGCGGCTGATCCCCCCCCTATAGACCCGCGGCTGACCCCCCTATATTATAAGAGAGAAAGGATCGTATCGTTACGAAAAAGGCAAGATTCAAGCTGGAGCTGCAGTATAACTCCCCGGTGATCCTCACCTTTTTTCTGCTGTCGCTTCTGGTGCTGTTCCTCGACGACTGGACCGGCGGCTGGACCACCATGCACCTGTTCTGCGTCTACCGCTCGTCGCTCAAGGACCCGCTGTTCTACATCCGGCTGTTCGGCCATGTGCTGGGCCACGCCGGGTGGGAGCACTTCCTGAACAACATGCTGCTGCTGCTGGTGGTGGGCCCGCCCATGGAGGAAAAATACGGCAGCAAGGCCCTGCTGGGCGGCATCGTGTTTACGGCGCTGGTCACCGGCGTGCTGCAATGCGTGCTGTTCCCCCGCACCGGGCTGCTGGGGGCGTCGGGCATCGTGTTCATGCTCATCATGCTGTCGTCGCTGGCGGGCTTTTCCGGCGGCATCCCGGTCACCATGCTGCTGGTGGCGGCGCTGTACTTCGGCCAGCAGGTGTACGACATCATCCTTGTGCACGACAACGTGGCCAACTTCATGCACATCGTGGGCGGGCTGTGCGGCACGGCCTTCGGCTACTATTTCGCGCTGCCCCGCCGCAAACGCCGCCGCTGACGCATCCAGCGAGGCCGCTTCTTCCGAGGCTGCTTCCAGCGAAGCCGCAGCATGGTAAAGCATCATTGCATCAACCAGGCAGGAGAGGGCAGGACCTTTCCTGCCTTTTTTGTGCGCCCGATTGCACCCGGGGCACGAATGTGCTATACTGAAAGAAAAAACGACAGGGAGGGACAACGCATGAAATTGACATCCGCAGGCGCAAATAAAATGATCAAAGCATGGAACGAAGACCTGGAGGGGCTGCTGAAAAAAGAAGAAGCGGAAAGCAGAACGACCTATGGAATCAATGAGGAACCGCTGCCCGCAAACTACGACTTTGCTCGGATGCAGCAGCAGATGGATGCGCTGAACCAGAAGATCGCTGTGCTGCGTCATGCAGTGAACGTGTTTAATACCACCACTATGTTGGAGGGATTTGGGTTTACCATCGACGAGGCACTGGTGCGCATGGCAATGCTGACAAAAAAGAAGCAGCGTCTGGCACAGATGAAGCAGGTGCCGTTGCTGGTGCGCACATCCCCCGGCTATGGCAGCAACACTCCGGAAATGACCTGCCGCAACTACGATGCAGAACAGGTGGAACAGGAATACCGCCGTGTCAGTGATCAGCTGACGGCTTTGCAGCTGACGCTGGACCGCGCCAATCTGCTTTTGGAATTTGAAGTGGAGCTGGAGGGGTGACCGTGATATTCCGGGGTGAATGCGTTTTTATTTGAATCTGGGAGAGCCATAAGGTTCTGGTACAAGGTTACAAATTTGGGTTGTTTTGTTATTTGATCAAGGTTATGGATGAGGTTAAGGCTTTGATAAAATGCAGCAATGCAATCGCGCATGCATCTAAAAGCCTCCGTATCGGCTTTTGTCGGTACGGGCGGGGAGGCACGGTTTCAGCCGCATCTAAGAGCAACAGGGCAGGCAGGGGCAAAACCTTTGCCTGCCCTTTTTGTGCGCCCGATTGCACCCGGGGCACGAACGTGCTATACTGGAACAAAAAACAACCAAGGTTGTACAAAAGCGAGGAAATGACCATGAAGCGGGCGTATATCAATGGCATTCTGCTGGACGGCACCCAGCATATGGAGCCGCAGGCACACAAGGTGCTGCTGTGCGAGGACGGCGTCATCACCGCCATTGCGGACGAGGGCACCGACCTGGACGGCTATGAGGTCATCGACCTCCACGGCGGCTATGCGATGCCGGGCCTCATCAACCTGCATGTGCATCTGGCCGGCAACGGCAAGCCCAGCGCAAAGCCGCGGGATAATGCGGCGCTGGTGCGTAAAATCCTGAGCAACGGCCTGACCCGCGCGGTGGCCTACCGCATGGTGTGCAGCTATGCAAAGCTGGAGCTGCTGGGCGGCGTGACCACCATCCGCACCGTGGGCGGCATCGCGGATTTTGACACCCGCTGCCGGGACGATGCCCAGGCCGGGAAGATTCTGGCCCCGCGCATTCTGGCCGCCAACGAGGGCATCTCGGTGCCGGGCGGCCACATGGCAGGCTCGGTGGCCGTGGCGGCCCACAACAACGGCGAGGCCCTGACCCAGCTCACCAAGGTCAGCACCCAGCGGGTGGACCTTGTCAAACTGATGATCACCGGCGGCGTGCTGGATGCCGCCGAAAAGGGCACCCCCGGCGAGCTGAAGATGCCGCCGGAGATGGTAAAGGCCGTGTGCGATCAGGCCCACGCCATGGGCTATCCCGTGGCGGCCCACACCGAATCGCCCGAAGGGGTGAAGGTGGCGCTGGAAAACGGCGTGGACTCCATCGAGCACGGCGCAAAAATGGACGAAGAAACGGTAAAACTGTACAAAGAGCACGGCGCGTTCCTGTGCACCACCATTTCCCCGGCGCTGCCGTATGCGCTGTTTGACACGGCGGTGTCCGGTGCGTCGGAAAAAGACCAGTACAACGGCAGGATCGTGTTTGACGGCATCGTGGAAAGCGCCAAAACGGCGCTGGCCAACGGCATCCCGGTGGGCCTTGGCAACGACGTGGGCTGCCCTTACATCACCCAGTACGACTTCTGGCGGGAGCTGTGCTACTTCCACAAGTATTGCGGTGTGAGCAACCAGTTTGCCCTGTACACCGCCACCCTGCGCAACGCCCGGCTGGCCGGGGTAGGGGACGTGACCGGCTCGCTGGAAGTGGGCAAGAGCGAGGACCTCATCGTCACCCGTCAGAACCCGCTGGAGGACCTGCGGGCGCTGCAGCATCTGGAGCTGGTGGCCTGCCGGGGCCGCGTGGTGAAAAAGCCCGCGCCCAAGCGCAGCCAGACCGTGGACAAGCTGCTGGACCCCTATCTGGAATAAGAATTTATCATAGAAAGGCTCTCCCGCAAGGGGGAGCCTTTTTACATGCTCGCCATCACGGCCAGAATGCTCTGCCAGCTTTTGGTGCGGGCGCAGGTGGGGGCCGGGCGTGCCGGACGGCTCACCGGCGGGGTCTGGGGCTGCGTCTGCAGCTGAGCGGCAGCCGGTACGGCCGGGTGAAAGAACATCTCCACCGTGCCGCTCTGCCACTGTGCGGCCAGCTGGGCGGCCTCCGGGTCGGCCTGCAGGGTGCGGCGCTCGGCTCCGGCCAGGCTGTCGGCCAGCCAGTACAGGATGGCGGCCACCGGCAGGCAGGGGGCCTTGCTCAGGGTGCTGTAGCTCCAGTGGGCACCCCGGCCCACAAAGCTGTCCACCGTGATGACGGCCCCGGTGCGGGCGTCACGGGGCAAAGGCAGATCGCAGTCCGTGCCCGCCAGCGTTTCCAGCTCCTGCACCATGCGGTCGGTGCGGGCAGCGTCCAGCCGGTCCTCGCGGCAGCAGGCGTGGAAGTCGGTGTCCTCCAGCAGGCTCTCGGCCTTGGCGGGGAACTGCCCGGTGAGCTGGCCGCTCTCGTTGTGGCAGAGCATCCACCCCTTGCGGAACAGCTGGAAGTTCAGCCCTCTGCGGCCCATCGTGGAGTAACACACGGTGGCGCAGTGCTCCCCGGGCATCCGCCGGACTTCCAGGTAAGCGTCGTTGCCGCAGAGATCCTGCAGGCGCACGGCGGCCAGAAGCTGCGCCCCCGGCAGACGGGATGACATGGCGTTGTGCATGGCGGTAAAGTAGCGGTTGGCATCCATGATACGTTCCTCCCTGAATGGTTCGACGGACAGCAAAGTGTTGTATTCAAAGAACTTCCAACGCGGGCCGCCGCCGTGCACTGCGGGGACATCGCGTGTTTCTGTGGTTCGTCTGAACATAGTATAGCATAAACTACGACAAAAAACAACTAAAAGTTTGCAAAAACAACCAGATTTTTGCGAACACCCCGGAACTGCTCCAAAATACAACGCGACGGTTGGTTGTAAAATGCCCGAAGCGGTTGTGCGACGGACAACAAAAAAGCCTTCCCCCAAAAGGGGAAGGCAATCTCTCAATCTCCCAGCTCCCGGATCTCGTTCTGGATCAGGCGGCCGGCGGCGCGGGCCAGCTGGTCCATGCCGCGGATGCGGGCCATATTTTTACCATAGATGCGGGCAGCGTCGGCGGCGGAGCGGTCCTCGCCCATGAACACTGCCGACACCCGGATGCCCTTGCGCTGCAGCACGCGCACCTGGGCGGCCGCGTCGGCCACACCGGCGGCGTCCTCGTAGCCGCAGCCCAGCGGGTTTTCCGGGCTGGGCGGGATGCGGCGGCTGTCGTTGGGGGAAGCGTCGGTCAGCAGGATGAGCAGGTGCCGCGGGGCGGGGCCGGGAGCAAAGTCCAGCAGATCGCCCGCCGCCAGCAGGGCCAGGCCGTCGCGGTTCCAGCCGGAGGCAAAATACCGGTTGATGTTCTGGCGGTTCTTGTCGGCAAAGTCCTTGAGCACCCGCAGCACGGTGTAGCCCCGCAGGCTGCTGAAGGCGCTCACCCGCACCGGGATGCCGCAGTTGGCCAGGCTCTCGGCCAGGATGGACCCCTGCGCCGCGATGACCTCCTGACAGTGCAGGCGGGAGGCGGAAGCGTCCAGCAGCAGGTCCACCGTAAAGGCGGGGTGATTTTCCTCTTCGGCGCACAAAAACACCCGGTCATCGTTCAAAAGCGGGGCGCGCCACACCCGCCCGGGGTCCACATTGCCGCTGCGGGCCACCCGCGCGTTGGGCTGCTGATGCACCAGGATGCAGTTGCGGATCTGCTCGGTGAGCCGCAGCACCACGCTGCGGTGCAGCTCCTGATTTTTGGCGTAGTAGGCGCGGTTGCGGTCGGCCTGCAGCTCGGCCTGTTCGGCCAGATGCCGGGCCTCCGGGGTGGGAGCCTGTTCCGGGCTGGGCACGCCCGCGCTGAACCACAAATGGCACCCCAGATGCACCCCGGTGCACAGCTCCTGTTCGGCCTTGCGCAGCCGCTCCGGCGGGTAGAGGGAGCGGCCGAAGCAGCTCTCGATGTAGGCGCGGTCCTGCGCGGCGTTCTGCTTCAGGGTGATGTGGGCCTGCCGTTTGTCCACGCTGGGGCCGCTGCCGGCGGCGTCCACGGCGTTGGAGTGCTCCACGGTCACCCGGTCGGTCTTGATCATCTGGGTGGGCAGGGCCTTGGTGGCAAGGGTGGCCAGCAGGCCGTCCAGATGCAGGTGCAGCGCCGCTTTCGGATGCACGGTGCCGTCGAAGAGGTCAAACGTTGCGTACACGGCCAGCAGGGCGTCCTGCAATTGGTCCGGCTGCGGGGCGGTGTCCGGGGCCAGCGCCCGGAACAACCCGCTCTCGTAGGGGGTCATCACGGGCAGATTGCGCCCCAGCACGCTGCGCCAGCGGGCCGCCTGCATGGTGTACACCAGCTGGTTCCTGGCCATCCACTCCTGCCGGGAAAGTTTGTACTGGATGGCAAAAAAGTAGTCGGCGTGAGAATAGCGCAGCGCTTCCAGCACCGGGCGGTGGGGCAGCTCCAGCCGGTAGGCCGCGTTTTCGAGGTAGAGCCACGCCAGATCGTCCAGCATGGCCTGCCGCAGATCGCCCGCCCAGCGGTCGAAGATGCTGTTGATCAACTTGTCACCGTAATATTTGTGCACAAGGCCCACGATGGTGTTCATATAGAAGTCCACCGTGCCGTCGGTGTTGTGGGCCAGAAACAGCGGCTCAAAGCCATAGGCGCCCGCAGCCGCCCAGACCTGATTGGCCGCCCGCCGCTCCTGTGCGGTGTAGCTCTGGGCTTCCATCAGGCAAACAGCCTGGCCGCATCCAGTTTGGCCGGGATGCGGGCCGCGATCACGTCGCGGATCAGGCCCTGCTCGTAGCTGTCAAAGGCCTTGTTGGTGATGCCCATGTCCAGCGCGGCCCCTGCGGGGATGCCGCGGCGGATCAGGCGCAGCGCGTCCAGCATGCCGCGCAGGTCCAGTGCCTTGGTGGAAATTTCCGCACTGTCGCACTTTTTCTGCAAGTCGAGGAACAGCAGGGCGAACTGGTGGGCGTACTTCGCAGCAAGATCCGGGAACTGTGCCCGCAGCAGCTTTTCCAGGTTGTCCTGGGTGATGGTGGGCATCTGGATGACCACGAAGCGGGAGGTCAGGGCCTCGTTCAGCTCCCGGGTACCGGCGTAGCCGTAGTTCATGGTGGCGATGAAGCGGGTCTCCTCGGCCAGCGGGATGCGGTCGTAGCCGGGCACGTCAATGGCGCGGCGGAAGTCCAGCACTGCGTGCAGCACGGCCAGCGCCTCGTTCTTGGCCATGTTGATCTCGTCCAGCACGCCAAAGCCGCCGCACTGGGCGCAGCGATACACCGGTCCGGGGCGGAACTCCACCCGTCCGTCGGCAAAGGTGTCCATGCCGATGAGGGAGGCCGCGTCCATGTTCACATGGAACGAGATGTCCCACGCGGGGCGGCCGAAGGCGGCGGAGAGGTTCTCGGCCAGCACGTTCTTGCCGGTGGCCTTGCCGCCCGCCAGCAGCAGGTTTTCGCCGCAGAGCAGGGCGGCCAGCGCCTGCTCCCACACCCCTTTGCCGTAGTAGGTAAAGGCCGGGGCCGGGATGCGGGGCCGCAGCGCAGCGTCCAGCGGATGGGCGGCACGATATTCCTCTACCGCAGAAAGCAGGGCCGGGTCCACGCCCTCCTGCCGCAGCGTCTCAAGAAGTTCAGACATTGTACAATACACCTCGATGCTTTGCCGGTTGCTTGCAGCAAACCGGCTGCTCAGCCCTATCATAGCACAATTGCGGGCATTTGTGTAGGGGGCGTGCGGGGCAAAACAGCAAAGAGGGGCAGCCCCGACCGGGACCGCCCCTCTTCACATGAAAAAGAAGAAAAGAAGGAATGTTGGATTTATGCAGGAGAACTGCGCCTTATCAGGCGTTCTCCAGGCCTGCCATCTGCTTGATGGATTTAATGGCAAAGGTCATGGTACGACCGCAGGCAGTACCGCCCATGACGCAGGGATAGTTGTTCTGGAAGAAGCTGCCGGACATATCACCGGTGATGTACAGACCGGGGATCGGCTCATTGTTGCTGTCCTTGGCCTGGCAGTTCTCGGTGATGGAGATGCCCTGCATACTGCACAGCAGAGAGGCACCCAGCCAGCAGCCGTAGAAGGGAGCGGTGCGGATGGCGCTCAAACGGCTTGCAGGCTTGCCGAAGTCCTCGTCGTTCTGCTTGTCGTACAGCTCGTTGTAGCGGGCAACGGTGGCTACAAAGTTGTCCTTGTCGGCACCGGTAAAGCCCATCTTGTCGGCGAGCTCTTCAATGGTGTCCGCCTTCATGATCAGGCCTTCTTCGGCGTACTGTTCCAGCTTCTTTTCCATGCCGCCGGGAACCAGACGGGTGATGGCAGAGCAGCCGATGGTGTGGAAGCGGGTAACATCCTCAAAGTAGTTTGCATCGTGGATCATGGCATAAACATGACCCGGCTGCTGGAAGGAAGCGTGAGAAGCGTTGTCGTACTCCTGACTCTCATTCATAAAGCGTTCGCCATGGCGGTTGACCTTCAGGAAGGGCTGGCTGCCGGGGTTGTACTGACCCACAGTGCCGGGGAAGGCCTTGCCGCCAAAGGCAGAGGGGGCATCCACATAGCCGGCATCCACGCCGGGGGCCACAAGGCCGCGGTCGAACAGGACGGGAGCGGGCTCTGCATCCAGATGTGCACCTGCCCAGATCGCGGCACGGATGCCGTAACCCTTGTCGGCAGGCGTATAGGAGCAGGCAGTGGTCACACTGGTGCCCAGCGGGTCCAGCTGCTCCATCATGTAGGGGTTGCCGGCATAGCCGCCGCAGGCCAGCAGAACGCCCTTGGCTGCATGGATGCGGATGAAGTGACCATCCTCAGTATTCTGTGCGATCACACCGGTAATGCGGCCGTCTGCGTCCTTTTCCAGCTTAGCCAGACCGGTGTTGAAGTCCACGCCGTAGCCGAGGCTCTCAATGTACTCCTGGAACACCACGTTGCGGGGCTTTTCACCGGCGCGGTAGTCTACCTGCTGCACGGGGAACATAAATTTGGTCTGGCTCACCTGGGTGTCATCCGGCCACTTGGCTTCATCGCCGGAGGTCAGGTTGCACACATAGTTATAAGGTTCGTTTTCCAGGATGCTGGCAACGAAGTCATGCATGGCAGCGGATTCGTTGATCCAGGTCTTGACCACACGCTGGTCGCAGCGGCCGCCCATAGAACGGGAGATCTCGCTCAGCAGCTCGGCACGGTCCACCGGGGGAACGCCCTGCTTCTGTGCTTCGCTGCTGTCGATGGCGCCGTACCAGTGGCGGGTGTCCATGACGGCGGCATTCTGCTCGATGATGCGGAAATTCAGGCCGTTCTTGGCGGCAAAAGCAGCGGCACACATGCCGCCGTTGCCTGCGCCAACAATGACGATGTCGGTGTCCCAGGTCTCGGTGATGGCAGCCTCGTCGATGTCGGGCTCGGTGCCCAGCCAGTCGTTCTCGTCGCCGGTGGGCAGCTGCACGCTCGCAACCACGGCTTCGCCCTTGGCCTGTGCGTAGCAGCTCTTGGCAGCCTTCATCACGGCATTGGAGGTGATGGTGGAGCCGGAAACGCCGTCGATCTCGGCAGAACCTGCAGCGATCAACTGCTCGCGCAGCTCATCGGCAGCGGCAGCACCGTAGGATGCGGTCTCACCAGAGGTGTCAACTACAACGTCGGTGACAGCGTTCTCAGAGAAGGTCATGGTGACCTTGACGGTGGAGGAGATGCCCTCGGCAGTGCCCTCGTAGGTGCCGGGGGTGTAGGTGCCGGCAGTGGAGGCGGCAGCGCTGCCGGAAGCAGCGGTGGAGGTGGAGCCGGAGGCGGCATTGCAGGCGGACAGAGCGCCGGCGGTCACACCGCTCATGGCGGCGGCAGCGGCGATCTTCAGAAAGCCTTTACGAGAGATCTTGTTCATGATTTACTCCTGTTTCGTTCTTTTTCTTCGTTGTTTCGTGTATCCCGTAGCCGGTATAGATTGCGGAATCTTTAACAATTATAGCGCGGTCGAAAAGAATTTACAATTCATTTATTTTATATTATAATTAAGAAAAACTTATTATAAAAACAGGGGAGGAGCAGAGCCGATGAACGAGAATGCGTTGCAGAGCTTTGTAAAGATCGTGGAGCTGGAAAGTTTTTCCGAAGCAGCGGAGGCGTTGTTCGTGTCGCAGTCGGCGCTGTCGCAGCAGATCCGGGCACTGGAAAAGCAGCTGAAGGTGGAGTTGTTCCGCCATACCCGGCGGCAGGTGATCCTGACCCCGGCAGGGCAGGAGTTTTATCCGCAGGCCAAACAGGTACTGGCCCTTTACCAGAAGGCTGTCTGCCGTGCGCAGGCGGTGCAGCAGCATACAGATCCTCCGGAGCGGCATATCCTGATCGCATACTGCCATGAGGCGCTGCGGATGTTCGGTTACGATCTGTTTGCACTGACCGGAGAACTGTGCATCCGTTTTTCGCCGGTGCTCCGACGTTGTGTGCGCCGCAGTGACGTCTGGAACGCTTTGCAAAAGGGGGATGCAGATCTTTCCTTTCAGCTGGACTGTACAGAGATCCACGCACAGGGGCTGGCATTTACGCCGGTTTTTTATGTGCCGGAGTTCTGTATCCCATTTCATGCACCGGAAGATATGCCAAAAGGCCGGCTCACGCTGGAGCAGGTGCTGCAATACCGTTGGATGCCGGCCGATAACATGGATCAGAGCATCTATGAATCGGCGCTGTTCCGGGAGGGAACCCGTCGGGGCGCGGAGATCATCCGGGTGGGGATGTCACGGAGCGCACAGTATCCGGTGACATCGCTGAAGATGATCCCGGGCGTGTACTACCGCAGGCCGGACATGGATTTTGTCCGGATACTGGACTGGGACCGGGGCCATCGCTTTGGCATCGTGACCCGGGCCGACCCGGACCCGGTGGTGCAGGAGTACGTGCAGGAGCTGCAGCAGGTTCTGCCGCCGCTGACAAAGCAGCTGTTCGGGGTGGAGCTGGAAAAATAGAGGTGTGAAAAAACCGGGAACATCCGCAGATGCTCCCGGTTTTTAAAATATCGGTGTTTACTCCACCACATCCTCGAACTGGCTGTTGTACAGGTCGGCGTAGAAGCCGCCTGCGGCCAGCAGCTGGTCGTGGGTGCCCTGCTCCACGATGTCGCCGTCCCGCATCACAAGGATGAGGTCGGCGTCCTTGATGGTGGACAGGCGGTGGGCGATGACAAAGCTGGTGCGGCCCTCCATCAGGCGGTCCATGGCGGTCTGGATGCGCTGCTCGGTGCGGGTGTCCACACTGCTGGTGGCCTCATCCAGAATCAGGATGCGGTTGTCGGCCAGGATGGTGCGGGCGATGGTGAGCAGCTGCTTCTGGCCTTGGCTCACGTTGGAGGCGTCCTCGTTCAGCTCCATCTGGTAGCCGCCGGGCAGGGTGCGGATGAAGTGGTCGGCGTTGGCAGCCTTGGCGGCGGCAATGACCTCCTCGTCGGTGGCGTCCAGACGGCCGTAGCGGATGTTCTCCAGGATGGTGCCCTTGAACAGCCAGGTGTCCTGCAGCACCATGCCGAAGCCCTCGCGCAGAGCGCTGCGGTCAAAGTCGCGCACGTCGTGGCCGTTCAGGGTGATGGAACCGGCGTCCACGTCGTAGAAGCGCATGAGCAGCTTGACCATGGTGGTCTTGCCCGCGCCGGTGGGGCCGACGATGGCCACCTTCTGGCCGGGCTTCACCGTACAGCTGAAGTCGTGGATGATGGTCTTGTCCGGGGTGTAGCCAAAGCGCACATGGTCGAAGGTCACCTGACCGTCGATGCAGGCGGGGTCTGCCCGGCGGGCCGGGTCGGCGGTCTGGTCCTCTTCCGGCTCGTTCAAAAACTCGAACACCCGCTCGGCGGCAGCGGCCATGCTCTGCAGCATGTTGGACACCTGCGACAGCTGCTGGATGGGCTGGGTGAAGTTCTTGACGTACTGGATGAAGGCCTGGATGTCGCCGATGGTGATGGTGCCGTTGGCGGCAAAGATGCTGCCCACGATGGCCACCGCCACATAGCCCAGGTTGCCCACAAAGTTCATGATGGGCATCATCAGGCCCGAGAGGAACTGGCTCTTCCAGGCGGATTCGTACAGCTTGTCGTTGGCGGCGTTGAAGTCGTTCAGCACCACGGCCTCGCGGTTGAAGGCCTTGACCACGTTGTGGCCGGCGTAGATCTCTTCCACCTGGCCGTTCACCACGCCCAGGGTGGCCTGCTGGGCCTTGAAGTACTTCTGGCTGAACCTGACCACCAGCAGCACCAGTGCCAGCGACACCGGCAAAATCAGGATGGCGATCAGGGTCATGCGGGGGCTGATGGACAGCATCATGATCAGCACGCCGATCATGGTGGTCACGCTGGTGATGAGCTGGGTGATGCTCTGGTTCAGGCTCTGGCCCAGGGTGTCCACGTCGTTGGTGATGCGGGACAGCACCTCGCCTACGGTGCGCTTTTCAAAGTAGGCCAGGGGCAGGCGGTTGATCTTTTCGCTGATCTGGCGGCGGAAGTCGTAGCAGACCTTCTGGGAAAGGCCGGTCATCAGCCAGCCCTGGATAAAGCTGAAGGCGCTGCTCAGCAGGTACATGCCCAGCAAAAACAGCAGCACCCGGCCAATATAAACAAAGTCGATGCTGCCGGTGCCCCGCAGCTTGGCGACCCAGCCGGTGGCAAGGGCCGTGGTGGCTTTGGCCAGCACCTTGGGGCCGGCAATGTTGAAGATGGTGGACAGAATGGCAAAGACAATGGCCGTGATGAGCGGCAGTTTGTAGTGGCTCATGGTCTGGAGAAGCTGCCGCAGCGTGCCCTTGAAGTCCTTGGCGCGCTCGGTGGTCATGCGTCCGGGTCTTGGCATATCACACACCCTCCTTTTCCGTATTCAGAATGCCCAGGTCAAGCTCTTTCTGGCTCAGCTGGCTGCGGGCGATCTCCTGATACTCCGGGCAGCTGGCCATGAGCTGGGCATGGGTGCCCTTGCCCACCAGACGGCCCTCGTCCAGCACCAGGATCTGGTTTGCGTGCAGCACGGTGGAGATGCGCTGTGCCACGATGATGACGGTGGCGTTGTCGGTCTGGGCCTTCAGGGCGCGGCGCAGGGCCACGTCGGTCTTGTAGTCCAGGGCCGAGAAACTGTCGTCGAACAGATAAATTTTGGGGTCCTTGGCAATGGCACGGGCGATGGACAGGCGCTGCTTCTGGCCGCCGGACACGTTGGAACCACCCTGTGCGATGGGGCTCTGGTAACCCTCCGGCTTTGCGTCGATGAACTCGGTGGCCTGTGCGATGGCAGCGGCCTTTTTCACGGCGGCGTCGGTGATGTGGTCCCCGCCGAACTTCAGGTTGCTGTCGATGGTGCCGCTGAACAGCACGCCCTTCTGGGGCACATAGCCCAGCAGGTCGTGCAGCTGTGCCTGGGGCATCTGGCGCACGTCGATGCCGTCCACGGTCACGCTGCCGCCGGTCACGTCGTAGAAGCGGGGGATCAGGTTGAGCAGGGTGCTCTTGCCGCAGCCGGTGGAGCCGATGATGGCAGTGGTCTCGCCGGGCTTTGCGGTAAAGCTGATGTGCTCCAGGGCGTCGCTGTCGGCACCGGGGAAGCGGAAGCTCACGTCGTGGAACTCCACCACGCCCTGCCAGTTCTTGTGCTCCTTTGCGGCCTTGGCGTCGGCTTCGTCCGGGTCGTGGATGGTAGCCTTGGCGCGGATGACCTCGTCGATGCGGTCTGCGGCCACACCGGCACGGGGCAGCATGACGGCCACCATGGCCAGCATCAGGAAGGACATGACGATCTGCATGGTGTAGGTGATGAAGGCGATCATCTCGCCCACCTGCATGGTGCCGTTGTCCATGGCCTTGCCGCCGAACCACACGATGAGCAGGCTGGTGCCGTTCATGATCAGGGTCATAAAGGGCATCATGGCCACCATGGCGCGGTTGGTGAACAGCTGGGTGCCCATCAGGTCCCGGTTGGCCTTGTCGAAACGAGCCTCCTCAAAGGCCTCCCGGCTGAAGGCACGCACCGGCATGATGCCGGTGAGGAGCTCGCGGCTGACGAGGTTCAGCCGGTCCACCAGCGTCTGCATGATCTTGAACTTGGGCATGGCTACGCTCATCAGGAAGAGGATGAGCAGCAGCAGCGCAGCCACGTCCAGCACCACGATCCAGGAAAGGCCCGAAGAGCTGCCGATGACGTGCAGCACACCGCCGATGCCCAGAATGGGCGCATAGGCCACCATGCGCAACAGCATGACGCAGACGAACTGCACCTGCTGGATGTCGTTGGTGGTGCGGGTGATGAGGGACGCGGTGGAGAAGTTCTCGATCTCCGCATTGGAGAAGTGGATGACGGCGGAGAAGGTCTCGCGGCGCAGGTCGCGGCCGATGGCGGCGGACACCCGGGAGGCCAGGAAGCCTACCGCGATGGACACGGCCACCATCAGCAGGGTCAGGGCCAGCATCTGGCCGCCTACCTTATATAAATAGTGCATCTGCACAGCGTGGGCAATGCCCTGGGCCTCGTACTCCAGCCCCACCAGCAGCAGAGCCTGGCTCTTCAGGTTCTCCACCACGGTGTCGTCCAGCTGGCCGATGGCACCGGTCAGCTGCTGCTGCACGGCGTCGCGGCGGAAGCCGGGCATCTGGCTCATGGCGGCAAACTGGCCGCACACGGTGTCCAGGTCCTCCGCCGTGGGGGCCGCAGTCTCGGTTTCCGTGTCGGGATTGCGGTCGGCACCGGAGGCCTGCAGGTCCGCAAGGCCGGTCATGCCCATGCCGGTCTGCCCGGCGGGGGTGTTGGCTGCCTGGGCGGCCGCCAGATACAGCACGATATCCGGCGTGGTCACAGCATCTTCCAGCGCAGTGCGCTCGTCGGCGGTCAGGTCGGTGCGCAGGCGCAGCACATCGCCGTCGGCGGTGTAGGCGTTCTGGAAGGCAGCGGCGTCCTCCTCGCGCATCAGCAGCGAGAGGGCATCCAGCGTGCTCTGCCGCACGGTGTCGGGCAGGGGGCTTTCGATGCCGCCCTGCTGGATGCCGGTGTCCACGATCTTGCTGGTGTAGTCCGGCAGCGACAGATCGCAGTACGCCTGCACGAACAGCAGTGCGAACACCACGAGGCAGACGGCCCAGTGACGGGCCAGCTGCTTAAAGATCTTTGTCATGGTTTGGTTCTCCCTTCGGTTTGGTGGTACGCGCAGCATTTTCCGCAAGAATGGCTTCCATCAGCGCGCCGCGCAGCGCTTCCATCTGGGCCAGCTGTTCCGGCTCCAGCCGGGCCATGACACTGGAAAAGTAGTCCCCAAGAGCAGCCTCGCACTGTCGGCAGGCCTCGTATCCCTTGGGCGTGAAACGCACCAGCGTCTTGCGGCGGTCGGCAGGGTCGGCAAAGCGTTCCACAAGGCCGTCCTGCTCCATCTGCCGCACCGTGCGGGAAATGGCAGGAAGCGGTTGATGAAGCTCCTGAACAAGGTCGGAGATATAAACGGCACCGTCCTGTCCATGGAGACGAATGCAGCCCAGCAGCCCTTCCAGCATGGGAAAGTGGCGCTTGGGGCAGTCGGCCAGAGCGGCCTTCATGCCGGCCTTGGATGCTTTGCTCAGCCGGTGGATGTAGCGGCAAAGCCCACGGAAACTCAACGTGGATTCCTCAGACACGCGATCCCTCCTCTCAAAAATTACTTAACAGCTGTTAACTGTTAACGCTTGACAATAATAGCCTTTTGCAGGCCGGATTGCAACCCCCTGCAGGGATTGTTTCACAAAAGTTCACAAACGTTTGTGTCCCGCATACACATAAAGCAAAGGGGGCATCGGGCATGGAACAGCGTTTGTGGATGATCCTGCAATTGTTCGGCGGGGCGGCACTTTTCTTATACAGCATGGACACCCTCACGGACGCTTTGCAGCAGGCGGCGGGGGACACCCTGCGGCAGGCCCTTGCCCGGCTCACGGCCCACCCGCTGGCCGGGGTGCTCACGGGGGCGGCGGTCACGGCGGTGGTGCAGAGCAGCTCGGCGGTCACGGTGCTGGTGCTGGGCCTTGTGGGGGCCGGGCTGCTGACCCTGCAGCGGGCCGTGCCGGTGGTGTTCGGGGCCAACATCGGCACCACGGTCACCGCGCAATTGCTGGCCTTCCGGCTGGAGGATGCCCGGTATCTGCTGCTGGTGACGGGGCTGCTGCTCTGGTTCGCGGGGCGCGGGCGTCTGCACGCAGCCGGGCAGGCGCTGTTTGCGTTCGGCCTGCTGTTTGAGGGCATCGCGGTCATGGCCGAGGCCATGGAGCCGTTGGCAGCAGGGCCGGTGTTCCGGCAGTGGATGGCCCAGGTGCGGCACCGCCCCGGCCTGGGCCTGCTGGCAGGGCTGGGCATGACCCTTGCCGTGCAGAGCAGCTCCGCCACCATTGCGGTGCTGCAGCAGGCGGCCGCCCGCCCCGGGCCGGACGGCGGGTGCCTGCTGGGCCTTGCGGGAGCCATCCCGGTGCTGTTGGGGGACAACATCGGCACCACCGTCACGGCGGTGCTGGCATCGGTGGGGCAGAGCCGGGACGCCAAGCGTCTGGCGGCGGCCCACGCCCTGTTCAACCTGTCCGGGGCGGCGGTGTGCTGGCTGCTGCTGCCCCAGTTCACCGCGCTGGTGCGGCTGGTCTCGCCCCACGGGCCGGAGAGCGCCGTGCTGGCCCGGCAGATCGCCAACGCCCACACCCTGTTCAATCTGGGCTGCACGGTGCTGTGGCTGCCCCTGACCCCTTGCATGGTGCGCATCGTGTGCATTCTATTGCCGGAAAAGCACGCCCCTGAGTTGAAACGAACGCCCTAAAATGGTATAATGACAGTGTATCGAAAATTTTGTGACGCTTTTGTTGCACAAACGATGAACTGACTCTTCTGTGGGCCTGCGGCGGTGTGCGGCTGCCAGGGCACAGAGCGAACCAAGAGGACGTGTTACTATGAAGGATATCATCAACGGGTTGATCGAGCGGTTCCGCAGGCAGCATGTACAGGCCCGGCGCTATGTGGCCATGATGCTGGTGCTGGCCCTGCTCACCACCCTGTTCGTCAACTGGCAGCTCCATGGGGTGGGCATCTCCATGACGGCCGACTACCACTGCGGCTACGAGGAGCACCAGCACACGGCGGCCTGCTACGAAAAAGTGCTCACCTGCGGTTACGAGGAGGGCGAGCCGGAAACGCCCGTCACCTCTTCGGACAGCAGCGCCGATCCGGTGTCCGCCTACAGCGCGGCCGAGCCGGAAGAGCCGGAAGAGCCGGTGCAGACCGAGCCGGAGACCATCTGGGTGCCCCATGAGCACACCGATGCCTGCTACGAGGAGCACCGGGTGCTGACCTGCTATCAGGAAGAGCACGAGCACACCGACGACTGCTTTGACGAGTACGGTGCGCTCATCTGCGGCGAGTTCGAGCATATCCACGACGACAGCTGCTACACCACCGAGTATGAGCTGGTGTGCGGCCTGGACGAAGGCGAACTGGTGGAAGAACCCAACCCCGCCTATCAGGAAATGCCTGCCAGCCGCCCCGTGGTGGACTTGCCCCCTGAGCCGGCCGAGACCACCCCGGACGAGCCGGTGCTGCATCACCACACCGACGCCTGCTACACCGAGGAACTGGTGTGCACCATCCCGGAGCACCACCACACCGTGGAGTGCCTGGCCGATACCCAGGCCGACGTGGAGACTGCCGAGGAATGGCAGGCCGCGGCCAACGTGGCCCTGAACGGCAACTGGGCCGAGGACCTGCTCACCGTGGCAAAGTCCCAGCTGGACTACCAGCAGAGCGACAAGAACTTCAAGCTGGATGTGGAGGACCAGCAGGTGCTGCGCGGCTACTCCCGCTATGGTGCCTGGTACGGCAACCCCTACGGCGCCTGGGACGTGATGTTCCTGTCCTACTGCCTGCACTTTGCGGGTGTGCCCCAGACGGTGGTGCCCCAGCGTGCGGGCGTGATGGCCCTGCACAGTGACCTGCGCGGCTCCCAGTGGCTCACCGACGCCGACGGCTCCACCGCAAGGCCCGGCGATATCGTCATCTACAACACCCTCACCACCGAGCAGGTGGCCGTGGACGAGAGCTCCTATGGCATCGCCCTGCTGGACCTGGACGAGGACCCCGACACCGCCGCCCAGCTCACGGCTTCCGAGCCGCAGGTGGACACCCGCACCGTGACCACCGAGACGGTGGGCGTCGTGTCCGCCGTGGACCCCGACGCCGGGACCCTGACCGTGATCTCCGGCAACGTGGACGGCAAGGTGGCCGAGGTGCCCGTTGCCATGTCCGACGTGACCAGTGTCATCTCGGTGACCGGTGCCTATGCCGCCGAGACCACCGCTGTGGCCCCGGAGGACCCGGACCCGGCAGGCTCCCAGGAGGAGCTGGACGGCAGCTATGCGCTGCTGGAAGATGAGGATGGCTTTGGGGCTACGGTGGAATGGGTCGGCGAGGCCCGGCAGCAGGACCCCGATGCCCCGGCCCTGCTGGCAGAAACTGCCGATACGGAGGTGAACCTGGACCCCGCCTGGATCACTAAGACAGAGTTCGAGAAGGAGGTCAATGGCTCCTGGGAGCCCCTGGTGGGGAATGAAGTGGAAAGCGGTACCAACGTGCAGGTCACCGTGACCTACAAGCTGCCTGCGAGCACCCTGAAGCCGGACCGGCGGACCCTGTGCTACCAGCTGATTGATGCCATGAAGCCCAAGCAGCCCACCTCCGGCAAGATCCTGGACGAGACCGACAACAACAAGGTCATTGGCACCTATACCATCGACACCAACGGCCTGGCAAAGCTGACCTTTGACAAAAGTGAGAAGTTCACCGGTTTGGATGCCAGCGGCAACCGGGAGTTTACCGGAACCTTCAAGTTCTCCCGGAAAGTATGGGCAGATGATTTTGAGAATAACAAAACCATCACCTTTGAAAAGGGCTACACCCTGACCATCAAGAAGAAAACGGCAGATATAAAGATCAGTAAAGGGTACACCGGCTATTGGAGTGCCTTTGAGAATCATCCGGAAAGTGGCACCTTCATAAACCATTATATGGTGACGGTGGAGACCACCAACGGTACCAAAGACAAGGTGACCCTTACGGATACCCTGAACACGAATCAGTGGGGCATCAGTGCTGGTGATTACCTGAAGGGCGGCACCTACCTGAAAAACTCCTTTAAACTTTACAAGGTGGATGCTTCGGGTACACAAACGGAGATCCTGCCGTTCCCCGACTGCAAGATCCAGGAGGACAGCAACGGCAACCCCCAGGTGGTCATTAAGGACCTGGAAGCATTGGGGATTGAAGAAAAGTACATCTGGTACTATGACGTTCAGCGGAACTATGCGGACTTTGACGAAATGCCCGACGGTGTCGGTATGATCTTCAATACGGCAACAGCGAAGGCAGGCTCCCAGGAGGAAAAGAAGGCTGAAGCATACTACACATGTAAAACCCCTCGCATTGAGAAGAAAGGCGAGTACGACCCCAAAACAGGCCGCATCCAGTGGACGATCACTGTAAAGATACCGCATTCTTTTCTGGGGACCAAGCTGGGGTCCTATATGCTGCAGGGCTGCAAGATCACGGATAGCCTGCCGGACGGTGTGAAGATCGTAGGAGATGTAAAAGTAGGCAACACCACGATATCGGCAGAGGAATTCCAGAAAAACGGCTATACCATCCCGGCGGATTTCACGGGGACGGAGCTGACCATCACCTTTGAGACCACCACCCCCCTGGGCGGCGGCACGGTGACCAATACTGCAAAGGTGGAAACCAAGAGCGGCCATACCTTTGAGGCCTCGGCGACCAAGAACATCGGGCAGGGCGATTGGACCCTGAGCAAGGAGCTGTCCAGCAGCAGCAAGGGCCTGGCCAAATGGAATATCTCTGCCGCCAATGCGGCTGGCGAAAGCAGCTTTACCCTGGTGGAGACCCTCAAGGACGCTGTGAACGAAAGCGGCCAGACCCAGAGTGACACCCACTACGCCTACGCCGCAGAGCTGGAGAAGGCTTTGGAAAATGGCCTGACCCTGACCCTCCACGACGGCGGCACCATGACCTATGCTGATGCTAAGGCCGCCGGGGTCATTGCCGTCACCTACTACAGCGGTGCCGACGGCACCGGCGGCACGGTGACTGCCAACGACCCCTCCGCCTGGGTGCGGAGCTTTACCATCCAGATAAACAAGGCAGGTGACAACCCGGTGCGGCGTGTGGAGGTAAAGGACCTCCCTACCCACGAGAATCAGAGCAATGTGCCCACCGGAGAGAAATGGACTTACAAAAACAGCGTCAGCATCCAAGGCAGCTCTCAGAGGGCTGAGGCAGAGGACACCTACCACAGCTACAAGAGCTTTGAAAAACGGGTGTCGGCGAACAGCGATCAGGACGAATCTGGTTACCAAAGCGGAGACCAGACCTACCAGTACAGTAAACTCGACGGCAAAAACCTCCACTATCAGCTGGTGGTGCAGACCGCTGCCGAGGATGATGCCGACATCGTTATCACCGATACCCTGCCGGAAAACACTGAGTTCAAGACCGACTGGGTAACGATCGGCATGGACGAAGGGGCCCCGGATAAGATTAGCGAGTTGAAGGGTGCCGCTGCCACGGTGGCCTACGAGAAAGCCACCCGGCAGCTGACCATTACCATCCGCGACTACAACCGGAGCAAGAACAAACAACACAAGTTCCGCATTCTGTACAAGGTGAGCGTGGACGACGATCCCCGCTGGAAGAACCCCTCGGTGGGCGAGGTGATCTACACCAACACGGCCCAGTGGGGCGAGCTGACCGAGACCCTCCACACCACGGTGGAAAAGACTGTGGACCCCCTGAAAAAGACCGGAAAGCTGGTGGAGGTGGATGGCAAAACCGACCGCATCGAGTACCAGGTGGTGGTGAACCCGGCCCGGAAGGACCTGTCGGTGGGAACCACCGAGGCCCCGACCATTGAGCTGTGGGACGACGTAAAGGCCCAGAACGGTGCCATTGTCCGGGGAGACCCGGAGTCTGTAAAGCTGTATTACTTCCAGTATGACGAAGCCAACAACGCCGTGACCCGAGGGAAAGAGGTGCCTCGCAACCTGTACCAGGTGCTGCCGGCAGATGACAATGGCTGGCTCCACATGGTGATCCCCAACCAGACCGCCATGATCCTGGTGTACCAATGTGATGTAAAGCAGGGCAGTGCTGCTGCGGATTACAACGTGGACAACACCGTCAAGCTGGGCAATGGGGACTCCACCGAATCGGATTCCATCAAGTTTACCTATGCATCTGCCGCCACGGCCTCCACCGGACAGTTCCTGCTCCACAAGGTGGACGAGTACTCCGGCGTTGCATTGCCGGGGGCAGAGTTTACCATCTGGCAGTATGATCTGCAAACCAAGGACTGGAAGCCCTGGAGCGGCGGCGTAAACGGCACCGTCACCACCGGCGAAAATGGCCAGGTGAGCCTGACGGTGCTGGAAAACGGCGGGCCCCAGACTCTGAAGCCGGACGTGCTGTATAAGATCGTGGAGACCAAAGCCCCCCAGAACTACCAGAAGGACGATACCTCCCACTATGTGCTGTTCCACAAGAGCAGCGAGACCCCCGAGACGGCCTTTGAAACGGCAACAGACAAGGGGACGGCGATGGATGAGAGAAAAACCATCCTGTTCACGGACGTCCAGGTGGGCAATGCCGCCCAGACCACCACGGCCCGGTATACCAACCGCTACAGCAACCTGACCGTCAGCAAGCTCTGGCTGGACCAGGATACCAAAAAGCCGGTGGAACCGGCGGTGGACAGCATCCACATCAAGGTCTGGCAGTACACCGACAATGACAAGGACAGAACGTTGTTTGCCGAAGCCGACCTGACCGCAGATAACAATTGGACCTGGTCCGAGTCGGGGGACAAGCTCCCGCTGACGGATGCGCAGGGCAATGCGTACCACTACCTGGTGGAGGAAGAGACCACCGGCAACTGGAACGTTTACATTGACAACAATGGAGTCCAGACCGGCAATATCACGGTGCAGAACTACGTTTACACCGGCTACGAGCTGCCGTCCACCGGCGGCATGGGCACGGCACCCTTCGGGGTGCTGGGCGGCGCACTGGCCGCTGCAGCAGCCCTGCTGCTGGTCCGCAAACGGAAACAGAACGAGGAGGAGTGAGCAGCCATGAAACAAAACAAAAACAACCGGTTTGCCGCTCTTCTGCTGGCGCTGTGCATGGCCGTGTGCTGTGCACTGCCCGCGCTGGCAGCCCCCGCGGCCAGCGCCAACATCGACCTGAGCCGCACCGGCAGCATGGACGTGACCCTGTACGACCACCAGAACGACGTCCCCCTGCGGGGCGGCGCACTCACCGTGTACAAGGTGGCGGACGTGGCCCGCACCAACGGCGACCTGCACTTTGTGTACACCGCCGACTTTACGGGCTGCGGCATCGCGCTGGGCGACCTGACGGACAGCACGCTGGCTTCCAGGCTGGAAGCCAAGCTGCCCGCCCGCGCCGCCGGCACCACCCATAAGATCAGCGAGCAGGGCATCGTCTCCTTTGACGCGCTGCCGCTGGGCCTGTACCTCGTGGTGCAGACCGAGAACTCCAAGGGCTACGAGGCCATCAATTCCTTCCTGGTGTCGCTGCCCATGGCGGACGAAAGCGGCTGGCTCTACACCGTGGACGCCACCCCCAAGGTGGGCGCGCCCACGCAGGAGGTGACCCCGCCCGAACCGGAAACTCCCAGCAAGCCTTCGGAACCGGGCAAACCGTCCGAGCCGGAGAAGCCCTCGGAACCGGACAAGCCCACCCAGCCCGGCACCCCGGACAACCCGGACATGCCGGATATGCCGGTGGACCCCAACGACCCCAACCGCCCGGTGTCGCCCGGTACGCCGGATAACCCGGTGAACCCCGGCAACCCGGACAACCCCGTGGCTCCCGGCACGCCGGATAACCCGGTGGCGCCGGGCCGCCCGGACGGCAATGCACTGCCCCAGAGCGGCCAGCTGAACTGGCCCATCCCGTTCATGGCCTGCAGCGGCGTGCTGCTGTTTGCCGTCGGCTGGGTGCTGGACCGGAAGGAGACGCTGGCATGAACACAAAGCAGAAGATTGGCCGCGCCTGCATGATCGTGGGCATCCTGCTCATTCTGGGCGCACTGGCCCTGCTGGGCTATAACCAGTGGGACGCCAACCGCGCCGACAAGGCTTCGCAGGACGCCCTGGGCAAGCTGGAAGAGACCCTGACCGAGACCATGGAGGACAAGACGAAGGACGAAGAGCCGGTGGTCCAGCCGGAGCTGGACCCGGAGCAGGAGATGACCGTCACCGACATCGACGGATGGGGCTACATCGGCTACCTGTCCATCCCGTCCATCGGGTTGGAACTGCCCGTGATGAGCGAGTGGAGCTACGCCGGCCTCAAGGTGGCCCCGGGCCGTTACAGCGGCTCCACCTACGCCGACAACATGGTGGTCTGCGCCCACAACTACGCCAAGCACTTCAGCCCCATCAAGTGGCTGGCCCTGGGCAGTGAGGTGTACTTTACCGACATGGACGGCCAGCGCTGGAGCTATGAGGTGTCCAACGTGGAGACCATCCAGCCCACGGATATCGACAAGATGATCACGGCCAGCGACGAGGACGCCTGGGACCTGACCCTGTTCACCTGCACCACCGGCGGCCGCGCCCGCTGTGCTGTGCGCTGCACCCGCACCGGTTACCCGGTCTTGGAGACCAGCGCGGCAGGGCGGATCACGGAGTAAGCAGGACGATTTGGAATTGCCTCCGCTTTGCTCTGGCAATATCAGCGGAAAATTATTTTTAAAGATATGCAATCCCGGAAAATCTGCGGATTTTCCGGGATTGTTTTTTCACGGATGGGCGTTAAGGAAAGTGGCCTGTTCTCTGGAAGGCAAACGATTTAGAATGCCCTCCGCTTTGCTCTGGGCATGAATAGCGGAAAAATTATTTTAGATTTTGCAAATCCGGCAGGGCTGCGGCCCCGCCGGATTTGCTTTTTCACGGGAAGGGTCGTTACGGGAAGTGGCATCGGCTGCTGTTGGCCTGCGGCCAAAGCGCAGCAAATCAAATGCCTTTTACGGCAACGCTCCCCACCGGGGAGCTGTCGCGCAGCGACTGAGGGGCGTTCCAATCGGTGGAAGCTGAAAATACGGTGAAAAGATCTTCACGCCGAATGGCGTGAATCTTCAGTATTTTCGGTTGGAGCCTACTTCTTTGGGGTCTGAAAGGGGCGAGTAGCCCCTTTCTCGTTGCGGGGAGAGGGGTGTCCAGAGGGAGAGAGGGGGGAGTCGAAACACCCCTCTCACCCTCTGGCCCAGCGGAGCGACCCCGGCGGCGATGCCGCTTGCAAAAGCCATCGGGCCTGCCCCACGCGATTGCACTCTGCATGAGAAACATTACAAAAAGGCACCCGCCATGCGGATGCACAGCGGGTGCCTTGAAGGGCTTTGCGGGGATGCTCAGTGGGTGGTGCCCATGTCCACAGCCAGGTCGGCGTCGTTCTTCACAACGGCCTCCACGGCCTTCTCCAGGCCGCGGGCAATCTGGTGCAGGTCCATGCTGGGGGTGCCCAGGGGCTTGTTGACCACCTGCTCCATGGCGTAAGGCACATGGATGAAGCCGCCCCGGATGTTGGGGTACTTCTTGTCGATGAGGTACAGCAGGGTGTACATCAGGTAGTTGCACACATAGGAGCCTGCAGTGTAGGACAGGGCGGAGGGGATGCCTGCATCCTTGATGCTCTGCACCATGGCCTTCACGGGCAGGGAAGTGAAGTAGGCGGTCTCGCCGTCCTCCTGGATGGTCACGTCGATGGGCTGATAACCGGCGTTGTCGGCGATGCGGCCGTCCATCAGGTTGATGGCCACCTTTTCCGGGGTGATGGCGGAGCGGCCGCCGGCCTGACCGATGCAGATGACCACATCGGGCTGGTTTGCCTGAATGGCAGCTTCCAGCACCTCACCGGCACGGATGAACTCGGTGGGCACTTCCTGCTTGACGATCTCGGCACCGGCGATGGTGTCGGGCAGCAGCTTCACCGCCTCAAAAGCGGGGTTGACGGTCTCGCCGCCAAAGGGGTCGAAACCAGTGAGCAGAATCTTCATAGTAAAAAGCCTCGATTCTCAGATATAAATGGACGGCTCCAGAACGGTGAGCTGTCCGTGATCCATGATCATGCGGTTGTCCACATAGATGCAGGGAGCGTGGGTGACCAGATCGTAATGGCCGGAAGCATCCTGCACACCGCCCAGCGCAATGTTGCGCCCGAACCCGATATGGAAGGTGCCATAGGTGGATTCGTCCTCGATGTAGCAGTTGCCTGCACAGCGGGAGTGGGTGTTGAGCCCGATGCCGAACTCCGCCGCCACCACCATGTTCTCCGGGTCGTGGAAGCGGGCCAGAAACTGCTTGAGCCGCCTGCCGCTGGCATTGTCCTCGATCTCCACGATGCGGCCGCCGCGCAGCTCCACCCGCACGGGGCTGTCCACGATGCCGATATAGCCCATGGAACCGTCCAGGATCAGGGTGCCGTTGGTGTCGCTCTCCACCGGTGCCACATACACTTCCACGCTGGCAGAGGAAAGGCCCTTGCCGTCGTGGCAGCAGCCGTTGAAGAAGCCGGGCACACGCCCCTCGATGTTGAAATCCAGGTTCGTGCCAAGCTCCGTGGTCACATGGATGTGTCTGGCGTTCTGGTAGCAGGCCATGATGATGCTGGCCATGATCCTGCTTTTGGGCAGGCTCATGTTCAGGAAGTCGTAGCTCAACAGTGACTGCCCGTTGCTGGTGCTCAGCGGCAGCGACAAAAACCGGTTGCGGCGGGCGATGACCCGCTTGACGGCCCGTGTGGTGATGAGGGAATACTCGGCAGCACCGATCACGGCGTTGTAGGGGTCAAAGGCGTCCTCGCGGTCATCGAAATACTGGCCCACCTGCTCGTGCAGGTCGTCCAGCATCAACACATCCGCCACGCTGCCCACCGCCTGTGCGGCTTGCTGCATGGCCGCCACCTCGACAGCATACTTCTGGCTGGATACGATCAAGATGCGTTCGCCTGCACGGAGCCGGACCCAGTCGCGAATAATGATATCGGCTCCGTGCTGAATTGCTTGTTCCATTGAATCACTCGATCTAACAAAAAAATCACTTCAGGAGGATCATCATCACGATCTGGACCACCATCATGATGATGGCGACAGGAACCTGATTCTTGATGACGCCCATGGGCTTCTTCATATCCAGCAGTGCCACGGGCACGGTGTTGAAGTTTGCAGCCATGGGGGTGCACAGGGTGCCGCAGAAGCCGCAGGTCAAAGCCAGCATGCCGATGACCACCGGGTTTGCGCCGTGGGCCAGCACGAACGGGTAGCCGATGCCCACGGTCATCACGGTGATGGCGGCGTAGGCGTTGCCCATGATCATGGTGAACAGCATCATGCCGATGGCGTACACCACGATACCGGCGTTCACATTGCCCTCGGGGATGATGTGGCTGACCAGGTCAGAGATCACATCGCCGACACCGGCAGCGGTGAAGACGGAGCCAAGGCAGGCCAGCAGCATGGGCAGCATGGACAGGGGGCCCACGGTGGACAGCATGCGCTCGGAATCGTTCAGGAAGGTGGAGGGCTTGTTGTCGCGGTTCATGATCATCAGCAGGATGATGGCCACGAGAACGCCCAGAGCCACGCCGTTCAGGGCGGACAGGCCGATGCCCATGCCGGTGATGGCGCAGAGGACGGCCAGCATGCCGATGCTCAGGGTGGGGACAAAGATCTTCATGCCGATCTTCTCATAGGTAGCCTCGGTCTCGGCCTTGGTGGCAGCAGAGACAGCGCCCTTCTTGACCTTCTTGAGGATGGCGGGGATGCACATCACCACCACCAGGATGCCGCTCACCAGAGAGGGCAGCCAGCGGCCCAGGGCAAGCACGACGCCCAGCACGGCCCAGAAGATAAAGGTGCCCACGGGTTCCGGGTTCTCCTTATCCTTCAGGTTCTTCACGCCGCAGTAGATGCACAGCAGGCCGATGATAAAGTAGATGATCTCCATCACCTTGGTGGACAGGCTGTAATCAGCACTCATAAAAAAGCTCATTCTTCTGTCCTCCCTTACTTATAGTACTTCTGGATCATCTTGCGATCCTTGATCACATAGAATACGATGGCGACCACAGTGGCAATGATGCACACGGGGATCTCGATGGCAGCCAGCTGGGCCAGCTCCACCTCGATGCCCAGGCCGGCCAAAGTGCTCTGCACCAGCAGGCCGCCGGAACCGCCCACGAACAGGACCTGACCGAAGAACCAGGTGATGTTCTCCATGCCGGAAGCCATACCCTTCAGCTCCTCGACATGCTCCTCATTGGGCTCATAGCCCTGTGCCACAATGGCACCTTCGGCCATGGGCATGATGACGGGGCGCACGAAACCGGCCACGCCGCCAAAGCCCACGTTGAAGGCTGCAAAGACCGAGCGCATCACGCCGTAGATGCCGATGACCAGGCCGGAGGTGGCACCCTTGAACTTGCCAATCAGGGCAGCAGCTGCTTCACGCAGGCCGTTGCGCTCCAGCGTGCCGGTGACCAGCATCACGATGATGAAGATGGCCATGCTGCGGTTTGCCACAAAGGTGCTGCCCAGCGTTTCCAGCAGAGTGACCGGGCCCAGACCGCCAACCAGTGCAGTCACAACGGCTGCCACCAGAATGACCAGAATGGAGTCCAGCTTCAGTGCAAAGCCAGCGATGACGATGACAATGCCAAGTAGTTTCAGTAGTTCCATAATTGCCTTCCTTTATACTTATATTTTCCCGGCATCGTACCGCGCCCCGGCAGCCTGTGGGTCAGAGGGCCGCAGGGGAAAAGCCGTGTGCCGAAAAGACGAGAAGGGGGAAGAGCCTGCTCAGAGGCGGACGAAAGCCGCCAGCAGAGCCGAGAATGCGGCCGCCGTGATCCACAGCGGGACAAGGCGGCGGCGCAGGTGGGCGGCGATGTCGCACTGCTCCAGCACACCGGAGGCCTTGAGGGGCACCACGGTGGTGGAAGCGGGCACGGCGGCCTCGCTGCCATAGGGATTTGAAGAGGTGAACTCGCCGGTGCCGTCCTTGGCCGGGCAGGCGTACACGCCGTACCAGGAAGCCAGGATGCCGCCCTTCCCGGCGGCGGCCTTCTGCACCCGTACCCGCTGCACGGTCAGTGCCTCGGCCCTGCGCTCCTCCACCATCAGGTTGACGCGCATCATGTTCACAAGGTTCAGCACCGAGGACACGGCGATGAGCAGATCAAAGACCAGTACCAGAATGAGCAGCGGGTGCATGGGCAGTTCCCTCCAAAAGCGGTGCCGCAGCCCGCAGGCGGTGCAGTACCTTACAACGTTAAACTTATTATATCATAAAACCATCACAAAAGTAAATGAATCGCCCCAGATTCGCGTTTGCGAAGTGCAGCGGAGCAATGAAAGCCCCAGTGGGGCTTTTAAGCGACAGAGCGGTCTTGCGCCAGCAAGATGGAGGGGCCTCGCCCCGACAAGCTCCGGACGATAAGCACAAAAAAATCCCCCGTTTCCCGAAAGAAACAGGGGAAGTGTGCCGGTTAGTTTAAAAGAAGAGCAAACAGAACGATCTCGGCCGCACAGCGCTTTATCGTAAGGCTAAAAAAGCGCAGATGTAACAGCATATCTGTGATATGCAAACCAACGCGGTTGCTGTTGCATTAAAAAAGTTGGTTTGCTATAAATTTTCAGAGGCTCCCACGGCATTTTCTCCAATTCCGGTGTTGGCATTTTGGTTATAGCTACGAACTTATTTGTTGTAAGTACTATTTGTAGAACAATATATTGACAGATATGATCAGCTCTGCTACGTTAAGTACAGGGTGACCACCATTTTTATTCTATTCAAAAAAGGAGGCTTGACCATGAAACGACTTCGCTTAGGCATACAACTGGCTATATGCCTGCTTGTTTCTCTGATGTTGCTTCTGTGCGGCTGCAGTCGGACAGAAACCAGAGAGATTCCGGCCAGTTCTGTACCGGAAACCGTCCAGGCAACACCGGAATCCGTAAAAAAGAACACCTCCCTTACCCCGCAGGAAGAATTGGAAAAGCTTTCTTTGACACCGCAGACCACACAGTGCCCTATTTGCGGAGGAACCGATCTGAAGGTAACACTTGCAAGTTCTGAAGTGCAAAAAGGGAGCATGCGTGCACAGAAGTGTATCCACTATCTCTATGGGGAAGATTATGTCAGCCCGCTGAACCTTCGTGTATGTGACGTTTGCTTATCGTGCACTTATCCCGAAGACCCCTGGCACGGAGATTGCTATGATGTCCCGCTTGGTTCCAGCACCGTCTGTCATGGCTATCAGTGAGATTCCCGTTTTAAACTGTGATCATTTGACAAAACAGAGCAAATATGCCATCACAAAAAGGCAGAACTTCGCAGGAGGTTCTGCTTTTTTTATCGCAAGGCTAGAAATTAGCGTAACCGTAACAGCATATCTGCGATATGCAAACCAACGTTGTTGCAGTCGCATTAAAAAGTTGGTTTGCTATAGTTGGAACAAAACCTTCGCCTTGTTATTGCAGCCCTCCGGAATGGCACAAAAAAATCCCCCGTTTCCCGGAGGAAACAGGGGAGGGGACTGCCTTGCGGCAGCAATTACTTGTTCTGGATGTACTCGTGGATGGCCTTGGCGGCAGCCTTGCCGGCACCCATGGCCTTGATGACGGTAGCGGCACCGGTCACGGCGTCGCCGCCGGCGTACACGCCGTCACGGCTGGTCTTGCCGTCGTCGCCGTCGGTGACGATGCAGCCGTGCTTGTTGGTCTCCAGACCCGGGGTGGTGGAGCGGATCAGCGGGTTGGGGCTGGTGCCCAGGCTCATGATCACGGTGTCCACGTCCAGCTCAAACTCGCTGCCCTTCTTCTCGATGGGGCGGCGGCGGCCGGAAGCATCGGGCTCGCCCAGCTCCATCTCCACGCAGGTGATGGACTGGACGAAGCCTTCGTCGTTGGCGTGGATCTCCACGGGGTTGCACAGGGTCTTGAAGATGATGCCCTCTTCCTCGGCGTGCTCCACCTCTTCCTTACGGGCAGGCAGCTCGGCCATGCCGCGGCGGTAGACGATGTACACGGTCTCGGCACCCAGACGCATGGCGCTGCGGGCAGCATCCATGGCCACGTTGCCGCCGCCCACGACGGCGACCTTCTTGCCGGTGCGGATGGGGGTCTTGCTGGTGGGCAGGTAAGCCTTCATCAGGTTGGAGCGGGTCAGGAACTCGTTGGCGGAGTACACGCCCTTCAGGCTCTCGCCGGGGATGCCCATGAAGCGGGGCAGACCGGCACCGGAGCCCACGAACACGGCCTCGTAGCCGTACTCGCCCATCAGCTCGTCGATGGTCAGCACCTTGCCGATGACCATGTTGCACTCAAAATCCACGCCCATCTTCTTCAGGCCGTCGATCTCCTGCTGCACGATGGCCTTGGGCAGACGGAACTCGGGGATGCCGTACATCAGCACGCCGCCGGCCACATGCAGGGCCTCGTACACGGTCACCTTGTAGCCCAGCTTGGCCAGGTCGCCTGCAGCGGTCAGGCCGGCAGGGCCTGCACCGATGATGGCCACCTTGTGGCCGTTCCACTCGGGCACGACGGGTGCGGTGTGCACGTTCTCGCGGTGCCAATCGGCCACAAAGCGCTCCAGGCGGCCGATGCCCACGGGCTCGTTCTTGATGCCGCGGGTGCACTTGCCCTCGCACTGGCTCTCCTGCGGGCAGACACGGCCGCAGACAGCGGGCAGGGAAGAGGAGCGGTTGATGACCTGATAAGCGGCCTCAAAGTCGCCCTCGGCCACATGCGCGATGAACTCCGGGATGTCGATGCCCACCGGGCAGCCGGTCTGGCAGGGCTTGTTCTTGCAGTGGATGCAGCGCTTGGCCTCGTTGATGGCCATTTCTTCGGTGTAGCCCAGAGCAACTTCCTTGAAGTTCTTGTTGCGGACGTTGGGGTCCTGCGTGGGCATGGGGCACTTTTTGGGATCCATATTGAAAGCCATCTTACATTCCCTCCTGAGTCTTGAACAGATTGCAGGCTGCCTCACGGGCGTGTGCCTCAAAGGGGCGGTACATGGTGCCGCGGGCCATGGCCTCGTCAAAGTCCACCAGGTCGCCGTCAAAGTCGGGGCCGTCCACGCAGGCAAACTTGGTCTGGCCGCCTACGGTCAGGCGGCAGCCGCCGCACATGCCGGTGCCGTCGATCATGATGGGGTTCATGGAAACGATGCTCTTCAGGCCGTGCTTCTGGCAGGTCTTGACCACGAACTTCATCATGATCAGCGGGCCGATGGTGATGACCAGGTCATACTGGTTGCCGGCTGCCACCAGCTCGTCCAGCGCAGCGGTGACCACGCCCTTGGTGCCGTAGCTGCCGTCATCGGTCATGATGCGCAGCTCGTCGCTGCAGGCCTTGAACTCGTCCTCCAGAATCAGCAGATCCTTGTTGCGGAAGCCGATGACGCTGTGCACCACACAGCCCTGATCGTGCAGTTCCTTGGCAATGGGCAGGGCAATGGCGCAGCCCACGCCGCCGCCGACCACGCACACCTTCTTCAGGCCTTCCACCTCGGTGGCACGGCCCAGCGGGCCCACAAAGTCGTGGACGCTGTCGCCCACGTTCAGGCTGTTCAGCTCCATGGTAGTGCCGCCGACGATCTGGAAGATGATCTCCACGGTACCGGCCTCGCGGTCGTAACCGGCGACCGTCAGGGGGATGCGCTCGCTGTCCTCAAACGGGCGGACAATGATGAACTGACCCGGCTTTGCCTTTTTGGCGATCAGCGGGGCTTCAATGACCATCTTTGTCACGGTGGGGTTCAGCGCGACCTTTTCAGTGATCTTATACATCGTGTATGCTCCTTTATGCTGACATTTCCATCTCCGCGCACAAAAACGCGCGCCGGCCTGCAAGGGGTGGGCGCAGCGTTCCTGTACGACCTATTGACACGCTCTATTATAATAGTTCCCGGTGTGGAATGCAAATAAATTTTCTTCGCATCAGCGGGGTAGAACCTGAACGAAATTGAATAGTCATCGGACGTCCGATGACGTGATGCAGAGATGTCTGAAATTGCAAATTGCACGATGCAGGGCCGAATGTCGGTCTTTTGCCCCAAAAATTGCAAAAAATGCAGATTGGGTGTTGACAACGGCCCCGGCTTGCGGTATAATAATCGACGTCGCCGGGAGCAACACCCCGGGACGCCACATGGAGTATGCGGCCGTAGCTCATCTGGTAGAGCGCCACCTTGCCAAGGTGGAGGTAGCGAGTTCGAGCCTCGTCGGCCGCTCCATTTATGTGGAAGTTTAGCTCAGCTGGGAGAGCATCTGCCTTACAAGCAGAGGGTCAGCGGTTCGAGCCCGTTAACTTCCACCATGTGGCCCGGTAGCTCAGTTGGTTAGAGCACCAGCCTGTCACGCTGGGGGTCGTCGGTTCGAGCCCGATCCGGGTCGCTTCGTCGGAAATCCTGCTGTTCATCGGCAATCCTTGCAAGCAAGGCTTGCGTGATGAACGCCAGATTTCCTCCTCTTCCCCACAAATCTTTGCTGCGCAAACATTTGCGGGGGCCCCGATTCATGAGAGTTCGGGAGGGTGCAGGGACAAATGCACCGGTTATGCCTCTGTAGCTCAGTCGGTAGAGCAGGGGACTGAAAATCCCCGTGTCATTGGTTCGATTCCGATCGGAGGCACCACGTCGAAAATCCTGTCATTCATCGGGAAGTCTTGTAAGCAAGACTTCTGTGATGAATACCAGATTTTCTCCTTCTCCCCACAAACCTTTGCTTTGCAAATCTTTGCGGGGGCCCCGATAACGCAAAAAAACGTTATCAGTATGCGGCCGTAGCTCATCTGGTAGAGCGCCACCTTGCCAAGGTGGAGGTAGCGAGTTCGAGCCTCGTCGGCCGCTCCAACATGAAGCCATCGTTGATGCAGAAATGCAAAGACGATGGCTTTTTTGTGTTTCTTTTTTGCACAGAACTGCCAAAAACACCCTTTTGCAGGCGGACGGAACCGTCAGATTGCAAAAATTGTGCATTTCCTCTTGCCAAACGGCCCGGAATGAGGTATTCTATAGCCACAGTTTAACGCTTTAGCACTGCAAAGTGATAAACGAGAGGGAGCCGCCGGAGCACAGCCCGGTGGAACATTGAGGGAGGAACCTGTATATGAAACGCATTTCTCGTCGCAGCTTTCTGATGGCCGCCGGTCTCGGCGTGGCCGCTCTGGGTCTTGCCGCCTGTGGCGGTGCCGCATCCGCTTCCACCGCCGCTTCTGCATCCTCTGCCGCGTCCGGCAGCACCGCCGCAGCACAGAGCGACCTGGACGAGATCAAGGGCAAGGGCAAGATGGTCATTGGCTACACCGTCTACGAGCCCATGAACTACACCGACGCCGACGGCAGCTTTACCGGGTTTGACACCGAGCTTGCCACCGCCGTGTGCGAGAAGCTGGGCGTGGAGCCGGAGTTCGTGGAGATCAACTGGGACACCAAGGTGGTGGAGCTGGACGCCAAGAGCATCGACTGCATCTGGAACGGCATGACCCTCACCGAGGACATCATGGCCAACACCGCCACCACCAAGGCCTACGCCAAGAACGCACAGGTCGTTGTGGTGAAGGACGGCACCGACTACACCTCCACCGCCGATCTGGCGGACAAGACCGTGGTGGCCGAGGCCGGTTCCGCCGGTGAAGCCGCCATTCAGGGCGACGAGAACCTGTCCAAGGCCGACTACGTCTCCAAGAGCGTGCAGACCGACTGCCTGATGGAAGTGGCCGCCGGCACCGCCGATGCCGCTGTGCTGGACCTGACCCTGGCCAATGCCATGATCGGCGCGGGCACCGACTACGCTAGCCTGAAGATCGTGGACGAGCTGAACGCCGAAGAGTACGGCGTGGCCTTCCGCAAGGGCAGCGACGCGGCCGCCGCCGTGGATGCCGCCTTTGACGAGCTGAAGGCGGACGGCACCATGCAGGCCCTGGCCGACAAGTACGATCTGGCCCTGGCCGAGTGAGACCGCAAAATCGGATGGAATGGGTGTGTTGTTGTGTCTGTGATCCTTGAGCGCCTTTCCGGCGCGTTCCTGCTCAACTGTGAGCTGTTTGCCCTGACCCTGCTGTTTGCGCTGCCGCTGGGGCTTGTGGTGGCCTTTGGCTCCATGAGCCGCTGCAGGGTGCTGTCCGGCGCGGTCAAGACCTTTGTGTGGGTCATCCGCGGCACGCCGCTCATGCTGCAGATCATCGTCATCTATCTGGGCCCCGGCCTGCTGGGCATGGCGAACCCCTGGCCCTCCGGCTCCGGCGGCCGCATGGTGGCGGCGGTGGTGGCCTTTGCCATCAACTATGCCTGCTACTTCTCCGAGATCTACCGCGGCGGCATCGAGGCAGTGCCCAAGGGCCAGACCGAGGCCGGGCAGGTGCTGGGCATGACCAAGACCCAGATCTTCTTCAAGGTGACGCTGCTGCAGGTGATCAAGCGCATCCTGCCGCCCATGGGCAACGAGATCATCACCCTGGTCAAGGACACCTCGCTGGCCAACACCATCGCCAACAAGGAGATCATCATGATGGCCAAGGAGTACAGCGCAAAGGGCCTGATCTGGCCGCTGTTCTCCACGGCGATCTTCTTCCTGGTGTTCGTGGGAGCTCTCACCCTGCTGTTTGGCTGGCTTGAGAAAAAGCTGGACTATTTCCGCTGCTGAGGAGGTTTTGAATCATGGCATTATTGGAAGCCTCCGGCATCGGGAAGGATTTCGGAGAGACACACGTTTTAAAGGATATCTCGCTGACCCTGGAACAGGGCGAGGCGCTGGCCATCATCGGTTCGTCCGGTTCCGGCAAGACCACCCTGCTGCGCTGCCTGAACTTTCTGGAGCGGCCGGACACCGGTGTCATCAAGGTGAACGGCGAGACCATGTGGGACGCCGCCGACCCCGCCACCCAGCGGGAGAGCGAGGTGCGCAAAAAGCGCCTGCACTTCGGTCTGGTGTTCCAGAACTTCAACCTGTTCCCGCAGTATACGGCATTGCAGAACGTGATGCTGGCCGGGGAGCTGCTGGCCAAGGAGCGCCCGGACTACAAGGTCAACAAAAAAGCCATCCATCAGCAGCTGGAGCAGCAGGCCCGGGAACTTCTGGCCCAGATGGGCCTGTCGGAGCGGGCGGGCCACTACCCGCATCAGCTGTCCGGCGGCCAGCAGCAGCGCGTGGCCATTGCCCGGGCCCTGGCCCTGCACCCGGATATCCTCTGCTTCGACGAGCCTACCAGCGCGCTGGACCCGGAGCTGACCGGCGAGGTGCTGCGCGTTCTGCGGGACCTTGCCGACCGCAAGACCACCATGATCATCGTGACCCACGAGATGAACTTTGCCCGTGACGTGGCCGACCGCATCCTGTTCATGGACGGCGGCGTGGTGGTGGAGCAGGGCCCGGCCCGGCAGCTCATCGAGCACCCGCAGGAAGAGCGCACCCGCCGCTTCCTGGCTCACTATTCCGAATAAAAAAGCGCAGACCCGCACCGCAGGCCTGCGTCCCGGCTCCTCCGCAAGGGGGAGCCTTTTTTGTTTTGATTTACTGTGCTTCGGTCAGCACGAAGGTCAGCTCTGCGGTGGCGGCACATTTGCCGTCCACATAGGCCGAGGCCTTGCCCACGCCCACCGGGCCGCGCTGTTCCACCAGCTCGCAGTGCAGGGTGAGCACGTCGCCGGGGGTGACCTGCTTGCGGAAGCGGGCATTTTTGATGCCGCCGAACAGGGCCAGCTTGCCCTTGTTTTCGGGCAGACTGAGGGCGGCCACGGCACCGGTCTGGGCCAGCGCTTCCAGAATGAGCACGCCGGGCATCACCGGCTGGCCGGGAAAGTGCCCGCAGAAAAATTCCTCATTGCGGCTCACGCACTTGCGGCCGATGGCCCACTGGCCCGGCTCGTAGTCCAGGATGCGGTCCACGAGGGCAAAGGGGTAGCGGTGGGGCAGGATCGCCGCGATCTGTTCGCTGGTCAGGGCGTTGGGCGTTTCACGCACGGTACGGGGTTCTGCCATGGGTCAGCCCTCCCATCTGCGCAGGGCGATGCAGGCATTGTGCCCGCCAAAGCCCAGACTGTTGCTCAGTGCGTAGGTCATGTTCTGGGCGCGGCCCACGTTCGGCACATAGTCCAGGTCGCACTCCGGGTCGGGTTGCGCGTAATGGATGGTGGGCGGGGCAAACTGGTCCCGCAGGGCCAGTGCCGTGAACACGGCTTCCACGCCGCCCGCGCCGCCCAGCAGGTGGCCGGTCATGCTCTTGGTGCTCACGACGGTCAGCTCCTTGGCGTGCTCCCCGAACACCGCGTGGATGGCAGCGGTCTCGCAGGAGTCGTTCATATGGGTGCCGGTGCCGTGGGCGTTGATGTGGTCCACCTGTTCCGGGGCGATGCCGGCGTCGGCCAGGGTCTGCTTCATGCAGTCGATGGCACCCGCGCCGCCGGGAGCCGGGGCGGTGAAGTGGTAGGCGTCGCAGTTGGCACCGTAGCCCACCACCTCGGCGTAGATGTGTGCGCCCCGGGCTCGGGCGTGCTCCAGCTCTTCCAGCACCAGCACACCGCTGCCTTCGCCCATCACGAAGCCGCCGCGCCGTGCGTCAAAGGGCAGGCTGGCCGCATCCGGGTCGGTGGCGGTGGAAAGGGCCTTCATGCTGGTAAAGCCGCCGATGCCCAGCGGGCTGATGCAGCTTTCGGCACCGCCGCAGACCATGGCGGTCTCGTAGCCGTCGCGGATGCGGTGGAAGGCATCGCCCACGGCGTTGGTGCCGCCGGCGCAGGCTGTGACCGGGCAGGTACACATGCCCTTCAGGCCGAAGCGGATGGCCACCTGGGCCGCCGCCATGTTGGCAATGGACATGGGCACGAAGTAGGGGCTGACCTTCTCCATGCCTTTTTCCTCGCCGCGGGTGTGCTGCTCCTCGATGGTGGGCAGCCCGCCGATGCCGCTGGACAGGATGACGCCGGTGGTTTTGGCGTTGGCTTCGGGATCAAGGCCGCTGTCCTGGATGGCTTCGGTTGCGGCAGCCAGTGCCAGCAGGGTAAAGCGAGCCATCTTGCGGGCCTCTTTTTTGTCCACGACAGCTTCCGGGTCAAAGCCCTTCACCTCAGCCGCCAGTTTGCACTTGAACCCAGCGGTATCGAACTGGGTGATGGGGGCAATGCCGCACTGTCCGGCCTTTGCGGCGGCCCAGCTCTCGGCCACGGTGTTGCCCAGCGGGTTCACAGTGCCCAGACCGGTAACGACCACTCTGCGTTTTTCCATGAAAACGTTCTCCTTTACATTGCCATGCCGCCGTCCACACAGAGCACCTGCCCGGTGAGATAGCTGCTTTGTTCTGCGGCAAAAAATGCCGCGGCGTTTGCCACGTCCTCCGGCTTTCCGGCCCGGCCCGCCGGGATGCTGTGCAGCATTCCGGTGCGGACGGCTTCCGGCAGAGCGGCGGTCATATCGGTCTCGATCAGGCCGGGGGCCACGGCATTCACCGTGATGTTCCGGCCTGCCAGCTCCTTGGCCAGGCTCTTGGTCAGGCCGATGAGCCCCGCCTTGCTGGCGGCGTAGTTGGCCTGCCCGGCGTTGCCCCGCAGGGCCACCACGCTGGACAGGTTGATGATGCGGCCATGCCGCTGGCGCACCATGCGGCGGGCGGCCTCCTTGCAGCAGAGGAATGCGCCCTTGAGGTTTGCGTTCAGCACGGCGTCAAAATCGGCCTCAGACATGCGCAGGAGCAGGCCGTCACGGGTGATGCCTGCGTTGTTCACCAGCACATCCACCCGGCCAAAGGCGTTGACCGCCGCGTCAAACAGCGTTTTGCAGCCCTCAGCGGTGGAAACATCGGCCTGTACGGCCACGGCGTCCACGCCCTCGGCGCGGCAGAGCGCTGCCGTCTGCTCCGCAGGCTCTGCGCCGTGGCAGTAGTTGACCACCACGTTGCAGCCCTGCTTTGCCAGTGCCACACACACCGCCCGGCCGATCCCCCGGCTGCCGCCGGTGACCACCGCCGCGCGGGTCACAGTCTCTTCGCTCATGCTTCGTCCCTCCATGCGGCCAGCGCGGCGTCCAGCTGCTCCGGTGTCTCCACCGAAGCGCACGGCACGCCGGGCAGGGTCTTTTTCACAAAGCCGGACAGGGCACTGCCGGGGCCGACTTCCAGGATGTGGTCCACACCCAGTTCGCCCAGACGGCGGAGGGTGTCCTCCATATACACGCTGCTCTGCACCTGCTTCACCAGCAGGTCCGGGATGGTGTCCGCGTCGGCCTTTTCGCGGCCCAGACAGTTGAACAGCACCGGGATCTGCATCTCACGGAACCGCTCGGTCTTGAACCGCTCGGCAAGGGCGTCCCCGGCGGGGGCCATCAGCCGGGTGTGGAAGGGGCCGCTCACCTTCAGCAGAAGGCAGCGGCGGGCACCGGCGGCTTTGGCCAGTTCGGCGGCCTTATCCACAGCGGCTTTCTCGCCGCCAATGACCAGCTGGCCGGGGCAGTTGTAGTTGCAGATCTGCACACAGCCCAGCGCCGAAGCCTCTTCGCAGCAGGCGGAAAGCGCAGTGCGGTCCAGGCCCAGCACGGCGGTCATGCCGCAGTCGATGCCCTTGGCCGCATCGGCCATGGCTTTGCCCCGGTAGGCGGCCAGCTCAATGGCCTGCTTGGCGGTGAACACCCCGGCAGCTTCCAGCGCGGAGTATTCGCCCAGCGAAAGCCCGGCAGCGTAAGCGGGCTGCACGTCCTGCTCGGCCAGCACGGCGGTGACGCCGCAGGCAAAGGCCACCATGCAGGGCTGGGTGTATTCGGTCTGATTCAGAACGCCGTCCGGGTCCTCAAAGCAGACGCGGTGCAGGTCAAAATCCAGCGCCGCGCTGTCGAAGGCGGCCCGGAAGGCGGGGGAGCTTTCGTAAAATTCTTTGCCCATGCCGGGGTGCTGGGCACCCTGACCGGCATACAGAACAGCAAGTTTCATAGGTCATGCCTCCATTCGGCGGTCAATTCGTCCATCAGTTCCCGGACGGTGTACATCCGGTCCAGTCGGCCCACGTTGGCCCCGCAGAAGAACAGCCCCTCTTCCACATTGCCCTTCACCGCCTCGATGAGGGCGTGGGTGATGCAGTAGGGCACCTTTGCGGGGTCGCAGGTCTTTAAACAGCGGGCGCAGTGCCGGGGCGCAAAGCGTTTGCCCTTGGCCAGTGCCTGCACCAGCGGGGTGTTCAGCGCCCGGCCCGGCATGCCCACCGGGCTGTGGATGATGCGCACATCCTCCAGCTTTGCGGCCAGGAGCACGTCCTTGTAGGTCTGGCTGGCATCGCACTCGTAGGTGGGGATGAACCGGGTGGCCAGCTGCACCCCGGCGGCCCCCAGCTTTGTATAGTGGGCCATGTCGGCCCCGGTGTAGATGCCGCCCGCCACGAATACCGGGATGGCATGGCCGAATTGCGCCTCATAGGGCTGTACCTCGGCCAGCACTTCCGGCAGAATCTCGTCCAGAGACTGGCAGTGGTCTGCCAGCAGGTCGGCCTCGGCAAAGCCCAGATGCCCGCCTGCCTTGCAGCCCTCGATGACCACAAAGTCGGCGGTGCGGGCAAACTCCTTGGCCCAGCGGCGCAGGATGAGCTTAGCGGCCCGTGCGCTGGACACGATGGGCGCAATGGCCACCTCCTGCGTGCCCACAAGGCCGGGCAGCTCCAGCGGCAGGCCCGCGCCGGACACCACCGCGTCCACGCCCGCTTCTACCGCGGTGCGGATGGCGGCGGCATAGTCCTGGGTGGCCACCATCGCATTGATGGCCACCAGTCCCGCGCCCTTGGCAAGGGCTTTGGCTTTCTGGATCTCAGCGGTCAGGGCGCGGTGGTTGGCGCTTGCCGGGTCGCGGGCAAAATCCGGCTCCCGGTAGCCCGCATCGGCGGTGGAGATGCACCCCATGCCGCCGCAGGCCGCCACGGCCCCGGCCAGCCCGCCGAGGGACACGCCCACGCCCATGCCGCCCTGCAGGATGGGCACGGGCAGGGCCTTTCCGGCAAGGGTCAGCATAGCTCGTTCAGCGCGGCGATGCGCTGCCTCCCGCCTTCCCACAGGTCGTTCAGGATGTCGGCCACGGGGCGCACCTCGTGGAGCATCCCGGCCACCTGACCGGCCATCAGGCTGCCGGTGGTGGTGTCGCCCTCAAACACGGCCCGGCGCAGGCTGCCGAGGGTGTATTTTTCCAGTTCCATCTTGTCGGCCCCGGCCTTTTCCTGCCGGACGTACTCGCGGCTCATGCGGTTTTTCAGCACACGCACCGGTGCGCCGACGCTGCGGCCGGTGACGATGGTGTCACTGTCCTTGGCCTTGAGCAGGGCGGCTTTATAGTTCTCATGGATGGGGCACTCCTCGCTTGCCAGCAGGCAGGTGCCCACCTGTACGCCGCAGGCGCCCAGGGCCAGCGCAGCAGCCAGCTGGCGGCCGTCGGCGATGCCGCCCGCCGCAATGACGGGCACGCTCACCGCATCCACCACCTGCGGCACCAGCGCCATGGTGGTCATTTCGCCCACATGGCCGCCGCTCTCGGTGCCCTCGGCAATGACGGCGTCGATGCCCAGCGGCTCCAGATGCTTTGCCAGTACGGCGGCCACCACGGGAATGACCTTGATGCCGGCGGCTTTCCACATGGGAACATACTTGCCGGGGTTGCCGGCGCCGGTGGTGACCACCTGCACGCCTTCTTCCACCACGATCTTGGCAAACTCGTCGGCCTGCGGGTGCATCAGCATGATGTTCACGCCGAAGGGCTTGGCCGTCAATTGCTTGCAGCGGCGGATGTTCTCGCGCAGGGTGTCGGCGTTCATGCCGCCCGCGCCGATGATACCCAGCGCTCCCGCGTTGGAGCAGGCGGCGGCAAACTCGCCGGTGGCGATGTTGGCCATGCCGCCCTGGATGATGGGATATCTGGTCCCTAAAATTTCATTTAAAAGTTTCATAAAGTTTTCCTGCGAAAGGCTTCCCCCTCGGGGGAAGCCTTTATTTCTTATACTCCACGATCATGCCGCCCCAGGTCAGGCCGCCGCCAAAGCCGATGCAGGCGATCGTCTGCCCCGGCTGCAGCTGCCCGGTCTCGGCCAGCTCGTTCAGGGCTACCGGGATGCTGGCGGCGCTGGTGTTGCCGTGGCGGTCCATGTTCTTGTAGAATTTGGCCGGGTCGGCGTGCAGAGCCCGCACACAGTGGTCGATGATGCGGCTGTTGGCCTGATGACAGACCACCCAGTCTACCTCGTCCAGCGTCTTGCCGGTCTCGTCCAGCACCGTGTGCAGGCAGCGGGGCAGGGCATCCACCGCAAAGCGGAACACTGCTTTGCCGTCCATGGTGATGGGGGCAGAACCGTTCCGGTCCGGCCCACCGGCGTGCAGGACGTCGCTGCCCCGGGCCCCCAGCGTGAGGGCAAAGGGGGTGTCGGCCAGCCGGAAGATGGCCGCCCCGGCTCCGTCCCCGAAGAGGACGCAGGTGGAGCGGTCGGCGGGGTCCATCAGGCGGGAAAGGGCTTCGCACCCGATGACCAGGGCGTACTGCCCGCCCAGCGTGGCCAGCAGGCCCCGCGCCACAGCAGTGCCGTACAAAAAGCCGGAGCAGGCCGCGTTGACGTCCAGCGCAGGCCGGTTTTCCGGCAGGCCCAGCGCCGCCTGTACCTGACAGGCCACACTGGGGGTGGCGTCCGGGGCCGACAGGGTGGCGCACACGCAGCAGGCGATGTCTGCCGGGGCAAGGCCGCTGCGCTGCAGCGCCTGTTTTGCGGCGGCAATGGCCAGCGTGGCGGCGGATTCGTCCGCGGTGCACCAGTGCCGGGTACGGATGCCGGTGCGGGAGGTGATCCACGCGTCACTGGTGTCCACGGTGCGGCTGAGCTCTTCGTTCGTGACCGTCCGGCCGGGCAGCGCCCCGCCGGTGGCTATCAGCTGGAAGCCCTTCATGCGTTCCTCATTTCTCCGATCTGGCGGTATTTCTTGTAGCGCTGGTCGGCAAGGGCCCGGCCGTTCATGCGGCACAGCTCTTTCAGGTGTGCCCGCAGGGCGGCGTCCAGATGCTCGAACAGAGCTGCGTGCCCGCGCTGGGCACCGCCCACCGGCTCCGGGATCACTTCCTCCACGATGCCGTCCTGGTACAGGTCCTGTGCGGTCAGCTTCATCATCTCGCAGGCTTCGCCGCTGCGGGAGGCGTCCTTCCACAGGATGCTGGCAAAGCCCTCGGGGCTCAGCACCGAATAGACGGCGTTTTCCAGCATGAGGATGTGGTTTGCCACACCCAGCGCCAGCGCACCGCCGGAGGAACCCTCGCCGGTGACCACGGCAACGACCGGCACGGTCAGGCCGCTCATCTCCATCAGGTTGCGGGCGATGGCCTCGCCCTGGCCGCGCTCCTCGGCGTCCTTGCCGGGGTAAGCGCCCGGCGTGTCGATGAACGTGATAATGGGCCGACCGAACTTCTCGGCCTGCTTCATCAGGCGCAGGGCCTTGCGGTAGCCCTCCGGCCCCGGCATGCCGAAGTTGCAGGCCAGATTCTCCTCCAGCGAGGAGCCCTTGCGGTGACCGATGACGGTCACCGGCATGCCGTGGAAGCGGGCCACACCGCCCAGGATGGCGGGGTCCTCCTTGCACTGGCGGTCACCCCGCTGCTCAAAGAAGTCGGTGAACAGGGCGGAGATGGTCTCGTCAATGTGGGGGCGGTCCGGGTGCCGGGCCAGAAAGACCCGGTCCTCGGCGGTCAGCGGGCCGCAGGCACGCAGGATCTCGTCCTCCTCTACGGCAAGCTCTGCCAGCTCGGCGGCGTGGGCCGTGATGGCGTCCATGTCGTCGCCGCTGCCCTTCAGGGCGTTGATCTGTGCATCCAGCGGAGCCAGCTGCTCCAGAATTTCCTTGATCATTCGTGTTTTCCTCCCACATGAAGCTGCAGCACCCGGATCAGGGTGTCGCGCAGCTGGTCGCGGGGCACCACCTGATCCACAAAGCCGTGCTCCAACTGGAACTCGCTGCGCTGGAACCCGGCGGGCAGCTTTTCGCCGATGGTCTGCTCAATGACGCGGGGCCCGGCAAAGCCGATCAGCGCCCCCGGCTCGGCCAGCATGATGTCGCCCAGGCTTGCAAAGCTGGCGGTCACGCCGCCGGTGGTGGGGTGGGTGAGCACGCTGACGTACAGCCCGCCTCTGGCGGAAAAGCGCTGGATGGCGGCGCTGGTCTTGGCCATCTGCATCAGGCTGAAAATGCCCTCCTGCATGCGGGCACCGCCGCTGGCCGAGAAGATGACCAGCGGCAGGCGTTTGGCTGCGGCGTACTCCACCGCGCGGGTGATCTTTTCGCCCACGGCGGTGCTCATGCTGCCCATGAAAAACCGGCTGTCCAGCACGGCAGCCACACAGGCCACCCCGCCGATGCGGCCGGTCGCCGTGACGGCGGCTTCGCGCAGGCCGGTCTTGTTCTGGGCGGCGGTCAGCTTTTCCGGGTAGCCGGGGAACCGGAGCACATCCTGCGGAGGCAGGTCGGCGTCCAGCTCCCGGAAGCTGCCGTGGTCCAGCACCAGACTAAGCCGGTAGTAGCCGCCGATGGGCATGTGATAGCCGCAGTTGGGGCAGACGTAAAGGCTGCGGGTCCAGATGGTGCGGGTGGCGCGGCGGCCGCACTGTTTGCACTCCACGAACTGGGGTTCATGCCAGACGGCCCCGGCATCCCGCCGGGCTTTCAGCTGGAACGTGCGTTCCCGCATCCGGCCGGGGAACAGGTCTCGGATCTCGTTCATGGTGTTCTGCCTCAGACGTGTGCGGTGATGTAGTTGTAGATGTCGCCCACGGTCTTGAGCTTTGCCAGCTCCTCGTCGGGCACGGACACGCCGCAGGCATCCTCCAGGGCCATGTTCAGCTCCACGGCATCCAGGCTGTCGGCCTCCAGATCCTCGGTCAGGCTGGCCTCCATAGTCACCTTGTCCTCATCGCAGTTCAGGGTATCGACAACGATCTTCTTCATTTCTTCAAACGTCATGGTAGTGTTCTCCTTTTGTATGTTGGATGTTTTTAAATAGCTAAAATGTTTGAGTAATTCGGAACACGACCATTATAGCCGAATCGTTGGATAAGTCAACAAAAATAACTAAAATAATTTATCTTTTACAGTTCTGACACACTTTCCTTCCTTTTTATAATGCACGGTACAGGCGGCGGTCTGCGCACAAAACCCATTGACACGATGTGGTGGCGCTGGCCATCGCGGTCATGATCGGTGACGGCTGCTGTGCCTTCGGCAGCATCAGCCTTGGGCAGGACGAAGTGCACCGCGCAAAGCAGAGCGTGGGCAACGCGGTGGTGCTGTGCGCAGAATGACCAATTCTTCCGGCAAAAAACTGGAAATGTTGATGCAATGCAAATCTTGTAAAATGCGCTTGCCTCGGCTATAATATCTTTCATGTATGTACACAACGTCCTGCCTCTTTCCGGCAGGGCGTTTTTCACGGCAAAAATGCAGAGCAACGGCTCTTTTTTGCATGGATGGGAGGAAACCTATGACCAAGGATATGACGCAGGGCAGCCCGCTGAAGCTGATCCTTGCCTTTGCAGTGCCGCTGATGCTGGGCAGCCTGTTCCAGCAGTTCTACAACCTGGCCGACACCATCATCGTGGGCCGCTTTGTGGGCGTGGAAGCGCTGGCGGCCGTGGGCAGCGTGGGCGGCCTGAACTATCTGGTGCTGGGCTTTGTCAACGGCATTGCCTGCGGCTTTTCCATCCCCATCTCCTGGACCTTCGGTGCCAAGGACTATAAAGAGATGCGCCGCTACACGGCCAACACCGTGTGGCTGTCGCTGCTGTTTGCGGCGGTGCTCACGGTGGTCACCGTGGCGCTCACCCGCGCCGTGCTGGTGTGGACCAACACCCCTGCCAACATCATCGACCTGGCCGATGTCTACATCCGCACCATTTTTGCGGGCATCCCCCTCACCTTATTATATAATGTCACCAGTGCCCTGATGCGCGCGCTGGGCGACAGCAAGCGCCCGCTGTTCTTCCTGCTGGTGGCCAGCTTTCTGAACATCGGGCTGGACCTTGCCTGCATCATCGTGTTTGATATGGGCGTGTTCGGCGCGGCCTTTGCCACCGTGTTCAGTCAGGGCGTGGCCGGTGTGGGCAGCCTGCTGTACATCCTGCGCCACTACCATGAGCTGCGCTGGAGCAAGGACGAAGGCGCGTTCAGCCTGCCCCACTGTGCAAAGCTGTGCAGCATGGGCATCCCCATGGGCCTGCAGTGCAGCATCACGGCCATTGGCAGCGTGGTGCTGCAGGGTGCCGTGAACGGTCTGGGCAGCGACATCGTGGCCGCACAGACCGCCGGCAGCAAGGCGGCGCAGTTCCTCAGCGTGCCGCTGGAGAGCATCGGCACCGCCATGACCACCTACGCCAGCCAGAACATGGGCGCCAACGACCTCAAGCGGGTGGACCGGGGCGTGCACACCGCCCTGGGCATTGGCTGCGTGTACAGTGTGGCCTCCTTTTTGATCCTCCGGGTGCTGGATAAGGCCCTCATCGGCCTGTTCCTGGAGCCGGGAGAGACTGCCATCATGGCCAACGCCCAGAGTTTTATTTTCTGGAACAGCGTGTTCTACATCCCGCTGGCGGTGCTCATCATCTATCGCTACACCATCCAGGGGCTGGGCCATTCGGGCCTTGCCATGTTCGCCGGGGTGGCCGAGATGGTGGCCCGCGCCATGGTGGGCTTCTGGTTCGTGCCGCTGTGGGGTTACTTTGCGGCCTGCATCGCAAGCCCGGTGGCATGGTTCTTTGCCTGCTTCTTCCTGATCCCGGCCTACATCGTGGTGCGCAAGCGCCTGCAGAACGAAAAACAGGCCGATGCGCAGCAGGCGGCAAGGGCCTGAGCGTTTCCGATTTAAAACAAAAGGGCTGCTGCACAGCATTTGTGCAGCAGCCCTTTTTCGATGCAAGTTGGTTGAGACTTAGTTCTCCGGTGCAGCGAAGGCGATGGGGGTAGCGCCTGCAGCGGCGTCCACGCTCTTCAGAGAGAGCGGGGTGGTCTCGTAGTGCAGGGTCTCGAAGGTCTGGGTCTGGCCGTCCTCGGTGGTAAACTCCAGCACATAGGTCACGTCAGCCTGCTTGTCGGCCTCCACGTCGCGGGTGATGACCACGCTGTCGCCGTCAGCCAGGCCCTCACCGGCCAGGTTGTCGCCCTTGTCCTCGGCGCCGACTTCGTACAGGTACAGGTCGGTGACGGTGGAACCGGTGGTGTTGTACACGGTGTACTCGGCAGTGGTGGGCTCAGCGGCCTCGCTGGAAGCAGCCTCAGAGCTTGCAGCCTCGCTGGATGCGGCAGCAGAAGATGCCACAGAAGAGGAAGCAGCGGTGGAAGAGGAGCTGCCGCAGGCGGTCATGCCCACAGCCAGTGCCAGAGCGGCAGCAACGATAGCAACATTCTTGAGTTTCATGCGAAATACTCCTTTGATCTTTTTTCGTTCTTCTCATTTCAACCCAACCAACCGGGTGGGCGGGTTGTTGAGGTTGATTATACGCAAGATTCGACAAAAAATCAAGTCTCATGTCGGCATTTTTCACGATGAAACAGGAACTGTTACCATTTTGACATGAATTTGCCACAATTTAGCAGAGACTAACTTGAAGTTCCGTCCTGCTGCACCGGCGCATCCGGGACGCAGCACCGCCGTGGCGGGTGCCGCATTTTTGCCCCATCTCCCGATTTACAAATCTGCCGAAAAAGGCTATACTATAAATAATTATGCAAACAGGGAGGTGAGCAGATGGCAGAACAGGAGCTGGAACAGCTGGAAGGCACGGTGGAAGATATCATCTACGAGAACGCCGACAACGGCTACACCGTGTTCGAAGTGTCCGGCGGCGGGGTCATCACCGTGGTGTGCGGCGTCGTGGGGGAGCTGCACGCCGGGGAGAGCGTCATCTGCCGCGGCCGGTACGAGAACCACGCCACCTACGGCCGGCAGTTCCACGCCCAGGAGTGCGAGACGGACATGCCCAAGGATCTGGAAGCCGTGTACGCCTTCCTTGCCAGCCGGTCGCTGCCCTACATCGGGGCCAAGACGGCGGACAAGATCATCGACCTGTTCGGGGCCGAGGCGCTGGAGGTCATTGCCAACGACCCCGCCCGGCTCACGCAGGTGCCCGGCATCTCGCCGGACAAGGCCGACCGCATCCAGCAGGAGTTCAAGCGGATGTTCGGCATGCGGGAGCTCATCGCCTATCTGGCACAGTTCGAGATCGGCCCCCGCAAGGCCATGGAGGTGTTCCGGGCGTTCGGGCCGGGGGCCATGCAGGCGATTTCGGCCAACCCCTACCTGCTGTGCGGGGAGCCGCTGCAGCTGGACTTCCGCCACGCCGACAGCATCGCCCAGTATTACCACATGGAGGGCGACTGCGCCCAGCGGCTGGAAGCCGCTCTGCTGCGCACTTTGCGCCACAACGCGGGCAACGGCCACACCTGCCTGCCCCGGGCCCAGCTGCTGGAAACCGCCTCCAACTTCATCCACCAGCCGCCGGAAAAGCTGGCCCGTGCGCTGGACAAGTGCATCGAGACCGAAGAACTCTGCGTGAAGATGTTCGACGGCGTGCCCTACATCTACCTGCCGGACCTTCTGGCCGCCGAGCAGGACATTGCCCACCGGCTGGCCATTCTGGCCCGGCGGGGCAAGAACACCGCCCGTGACCTGGACCGGAACCTGCAGGTGCTGGAACTGACCCAGGGCTTTGCCTATGCGCCGCTGCAGCGGGAAGCCATCCGCAAGGCCATGACCGAGAACTGTTTGGTGCTCACCGGCGGCCCCGGCACCGGCAAGACCACCACCGTGAACGCCATCCTGCAATTGCTGGAAAATCAGGCCGAGCGGGTGGCCCTGTGTGCCCCCACGGGCCGGGCCGCCAAACGGCTGAGCGAGCTCACCGGCCGCAAGGCCAGCACCATCCACCGCCTGTTGGAGGTGGACTATACCGGCGGCGTGGTCAGCTTCATCCACAACGACAAGAACCTGCTCAAGTGCGATGTGGTCATTCTGGACGAGATGAGCATGGTGGACGTCAAGCTGTTTCAGGCGCTGGTCACCGCCCTGCGTTACAGCTGCCGCATCATTATGGTGGGCGACGCCGACCAGCTGCCCAGCGTGGGCCCCGGCAACCTGCTGGGCGAGATCATCCGCTCCGGGTGCGTGCCCACCGTCTGCCTCAACGAGATCTTCCGGCAGGCCAAACGCAGCCTCATCGTGGAAAATGCCCACCACATCATCTGCGGCGAGCCGCTGCAGAAGGGCGGCAAAACGGACGATTTCTTCTTCCTCGAAGCGGACGGCGACGCCGCCCAGAAGCTGGTGTGCGACCTGGTCACCACCCGGCTGCCCCGCAGCTATGGGTTCGACCCCGTGCGGGACATTCAGGTGCTTTGCCCCACAAAGCTGGGCCCCACCGGCACCCAGGCGCTGAACGTGGAGCTGCAGAACCTGCTCAATCCGGAGCAGAAGGGCAAACCCCAGCTGCAGAGCGCGGCCCGGGTGTTCCGGGTGGGCGACAAGGTGATGCAGGTGCGCAACAACTACGAGATCGTCTGGCAGCGCATCGGCGGGGAACAGGGCGTGGGAGCCTACAACGGCGACATCGGCATCGTGGAGAGCATCAACACCAGGGAGCGCTCCATGGTGGTGCGCATGGACGACCGGCGGCTGGTGTACCCGGCCGAGAACCTCAACGAACTGGAGATCGCCTACGCCATCACGGTGCACAAGAGCCAGGGCAGCGAGTTCCCGGCGGTGATTTTGCCGGTGGCGCAGGTGCCGCCCCGCCTGTGTTACCGCAACCTGTTCTACACCGGCGTCACCCGCGCACGCAAGCTGTGCATCGTGGCGGGCCGGCGGGACGTGGCCAACCGCATGATGAGCAATGTGCGCCAGAACCTGCGTTACAGCGGCCTGTGCGCCCTGCTGCAGGCGGAGCTGCCGCCGGAGCAGGTGCGTGTGGAGGAATGAAGGCTGCAAAACTTGTATACTTTTTGCCGCAACTATGTTATACTGAACTCTGATCTGATTTTTGCCCGCCCGGCGGGCTTTTTACGATAGAGGCACAAGAGAAAGGAACGAACGACTTATGGCACAGAACGATATCGGCATCGACCTGGGTACGACTACCATCATCATCGCGCAGGAGGGCAAGGGCGTGGTGCTCAACCAGCCCAGCGTGGTGGCCATGGACACCCGCAAGAACTCCGTGCTGGAGGCGGGCGACAAGGCCCTGGCCATGGTAGGCCGCACCCCCAACTACATTTCCGCCATCTTCCCGCTGAAGGACGGCGTCATCAGCGACCACACCATGACCCGGGAGCTGATCTGCCGCTTTGTCAAGCAGGTGTACAGCTCCCATATGGTCAAGCCCCGGGTGGCCGTGTGCGTGCCCGCCGCCATCACCGGCATTGAGAGCGACGCCGTGGTGGAGGCCGTGGTGGCCGCCGGTGCCCGTCAGGTGTACCTGATCGACGAGCCCATCGCCGCCGCCCTCGGCTCCGGCATCGACATCACCCAGCCGGACGGCCGCATGATCATCGACATCGGCGGCGGCACCACCGACATCGCCGTGCTGAGCCTGGGCGGCAAGGTCAAGGCCACCAGCGTGCGGGTGGCCGGCAACCACTACGATGAGGAGATCCTCAAGCATGTGCGCAACAAGTACAGCATCGCCATCGGCCAGCGCACCGCCGAGGAGCTGAAAAAGCATGTGGCCTGCTGCCCGCAAAAGACCGATTTCCACGAGACCATGGAGATCAAGGGCCGCAGCCTGCTCACCGGCCTGCCGGTGCGTGTGAACGTGTCCACCGATGACCTGTACGAGCCGGTGATGATGCTCAGCGAGCAGATCGGCACCGCGGCTCACCAGGTGCTGGAAAAGACCCCTCCGGAGCTGGCCGGTGACATCTACCGCAACGGCGTCATGCTCACCGGCGGCGGTGCCCAGCTGCACGGCCTGACCGAGTATCTGGCCCAGGAGCTGAAGGTGGAAGTGACCGTCTCGCCCGACCCCGTCAACTGCGTGGCCCTGGGCACGGCCATGAGCCTTGGCATCGGCGACAAGCTGGAGACCGGCTTCACCGACGCCACCCCGCGCATCGGCCGCCGGTAAGAATGTTGCGGAAAAAAAAGAAAATTTGTCCATTTTTGTTGAATTAAATGGGAAAATAAGGTATACTATTCCCAAATCGTGTTTTCGCGGCCGGTGCCTGCACCGGCTGCGAATCGTTGAGAAACAGGAGGAAAAACCATGGATTTAGGTTTTGACGTCGTCGTTACCGTTACCGGTATCGTGCTGGTGTTCTTGATCCTCGTGCTGCTGATGGCGATCATCACGCTGGAGGGCAAGATCTTCGACGGTCTGGGCAAGAAGAAGGTTGCCGCAAAGGCTGCTGCCTCCAAGCCCGCCGCCCCTGCAAAGCCCGCTGCCCCGGTGCAGCAGGCCGCTGCTCCGGCTCCCCAGGTGGAGGAAGGCATTCCCGGTGATGTGGTGGCTGCCATCATGGCCGCCATCCACGCAATGGGCAATGGCAAGTACACCCTCAAGGCGGTGCGCCGCGGCACCAACGGCTGGGGCAAGGCCGGTGTGAACGACACCACGGCCCCGTTTTAACACAGGAGGAAGAACATGACACAGTTTATTGATACTCTGGTCGGTATTTTCCAAAGTTCCGGCTTTGCACGGTTCGGTGAGCCCGGCGGCTACCTGTACGCGATCATGATCTGCGTGGGCTGCTTTTTGCTGTACCTCGCCATCGTGAAGGAATTCGAGCCCCTGATCCTGCTGCCTATGGCATTCGGCATGATCCTGGCAAACCTGCCGGGCAGCGGCGTCATCCACATGGAATATTTTGTCGGTGACGGTCTGGAACACCCCCTGTGGGTCCAGATCCTGAACAACGGCGGCCTTGCCGATATGCTTTACATGGGCGTCAAGCTGGGCATTTATCCGCCGCTGATCTTCCTGGGCATCGGCACCATGACCGACTTTGCTCCGCTGATCTCCAACCCCAAGAGTCTGCTGCTGGGCGCTGCCGCACAGTTCGGCATCTTTGGTACTTACATGGGTGCCCGCCTGCTGGCCGCTACCGGTCTGGTGGACTTCACCCAGAAGCAGTCCGCTGCCATCTCCATCATCGGCGGTGCCGACGGCCCCACCGCCATCTTCGTTACCTCCCGTCTGGCTCCTGAGCTGCTGGGCTCCATCGCTGTGGCGGCCTACAGTTACATGGCGCTGGTGCCCGTCATCCAGCCGCCCATCATGAAGGCACTGACCACCAAGAAGGAACGTACCGTCGTGATGAAGCAGCTGCGCACCGTCTCCAAGACCGAGAGGATCATCTTCCCCATCATGGTCACCATCATCGTGTCCCTGATCGTCCCGGATGCCGCCGTTCTGGTGGGTATGCTGATGCTGGGCAACCTGATGAAGGAGTGCGGCGTGACGGATCGCATCCAGAAGACTGCCGGCAATGAGCTGATGAACATCATCACCATCTTCCTGGCCCTGTCTGTTGGCTGCACCACCAGTGCAAACACCTTCCTGAACACCCGCACCCTGTTCATCATCGTGCTGGGCCTGATCGCCTTCTCCTTCGGCACCGCAGCCGGTGTGCTGTGCGGCAAGGTGATGTACGCCGTGACCGGCGGCCAGGTCAACCCGCTGATCGGTTCCGCAGGCGTTTCCGCTGTGCCGATGGCCGCCCGTGTGTCCCAGAAGGTGGGCCAGAGCGAGAACCCGCAGAACTTCCTGCTGATGCACGCCATGGGCCCCAACGTGGCCGGTGTTATCGGTTCTGCCGTTGCTGCTGGTATTCTGATCAACATCTTCGGCTAAGCATTCCCTGAAAAAACAAACGTTCCCGTCCGGTGGTCCTGTACTGCCGGGCGGGTTTTGTTTTGTCACTGTGCAAGCTCTGATAGAGAAGCGTTATCTGATAAAGTGACTGATTTCAGACGACACATCGATAAAAAACTTACTTTATCAGCATGATAAACTGACAGGGGGCTGATAAAGTGACCTCACTTTATCAATCGGGTCACTTTCGCAAGTTGATAAACTGACAAAATTAAACGATAATAAATTAAATATTTGTCACTTTATCATCTGTTCTACTACAGTAGTCAAGCCGTGTGAACCAACCACGGACAGCGCCCTCCCGGCCTGCCGGTAAAAGCAATTGCACAGCCGGAACCGGGCGGAGGTGGTTCCAGCCCTCCGCGCAGAAAATGGGCCGCAAAATTTCCGCGCAAATGCCGCCTGCAATCGCACCGGCTATTCTCAATTTCCTGAAAATGTGGTATACTGTTCTTTGACAATAAAAGGAGACAGGGGAACCCATGGCAACAGATCTGACACAAGAATTCTGCGCTCTGCGCGATACCTATATTGAAAAGCAGTTCGGCCGCCTGAACGAGATGCAGCGGCAGGCTGTGTTTACCACCGACGGCCCGCTGCTCATCCTAGCAGGTGCCGGCAGCGGCAAGACCACCGTGCTGGTCAACCGCATTGCCAACCTCATCCGGTTTGGCGCGGCCCACGGCTCAAAACAGCTGCCCCGCCCCGCCACCGAAGAGGACGTCAAGGCCCTGCGCAGTGCCATCATGACCGGCACCGCCGCGCCCGGCTGGCTGGACGGTATGCTGCGGCAGAACGCCGTGCGCAGCTGGAACGTGATGGCCATCACCTTTACCAACAAGGCGGCCGGGGAGATGAAGGAGCGCCTGCGCCGGATGCTGGGCGGGGAAGAGGGCGACGAGGTGTTTGCCTCCACCTTCCACTCGGCCTGTGTGCGCATCCTGCGCCGCTGGGCGGAGGAGATCGGCTACCCCCGCAGCTTTACCATCTACGACACCGACGACGCCCAGCGGGTGATGAAGGCGGTGTACAAGGACCTGAACGTGGATGACAAGTTCTTCCCCATCAAGAGCGCCATCAACCAGATGAGCCGCTGGAAGGATCAGCTGGTCAGCCCGGAACAGGCCCTTGCCAACCCCGCCAAGGACACCAAGGGCGCACTGGCGGCCCGCATCTACGCCGCCTACGAAAAGCGGCTGAAGGAGGCCGGTGCCTTCGACTTCGACGACCTCATCTACCAGACCGTGCAGCTGCTGGCAGAGCACCCGGACGTGCGGGACTTCTACCAGACCAAATACAAATACCTGCTGGTGGACGAGTATCAGGACACCAGTGTGGCGCAGTTCCGTCTGGTGAGCCTGCTCACCGGCCCGGAGCGCAACATCTGCGTGGTGGGCGACGATGACCAGAGCATCTACCGCTTCCGCGGGGCTACCATTGAAAACATCCTCAACTTTGAAAAGTGCTACCCCGGGGCAAAGACCATCCGGCTGGAGCAGAACTACCGCTCCACCTCCAACATCCTGAACGCCGCCAACTGCGTCATCCAGCACAACACGGAGCGCAAGGGCAAGACCCTGTGGACCGATAACGGCGAGGGTGACAAGGTGCAGGTGTACACCGCCGAGAACGAGCAGGACGAAGCGATGCACATTGCGGACGTCATCGGCCAGCACCTCAAGGCGGGCGGTCATCTGGCCGACCACGCCATCCTCTACCGCATGAACGCCCAGTCGGCCCCCATCGAAAGCTACTTCACCCGCGCGGGCATCCCCCACAAAATCGTGGGCGGCCAGCGCTTCAACGACCGCAAAGAGGTCAAGGACATCCACTCCTATATGTCCATCGTGGCCAACCCCCGCGATGACGTGCGCCTGCGCCGCATCATCAACGAGCCTGCCCGCAAGATCGGCAACACCACGGTGGAGGTCATTGCAGACCTTGCCGCCCAGCAGGGGGTGAGCATGCTGGAGATCATCGGCCACGCCGACCAGTACGCCAAGCTCAGCCGGGCTGTGATGCCCTTGCTGAAATTCTGGCAGATCTACCAGAACCTGCAGGATTCGCTGGAGACCAAGACGCTGGACGCCTTTGCCGCCGACGTCATCGAGCGGACCGGCTACAAGGCCATGCTGGAAGCCGACGCCGCCAAGGGCCACGAGGACGCCGCCGACCGCCTGCAGAACCTGGGCCAGCTGGTGAACAACGTCAAGAACTACTGCGACCAGCACGGCGAGGACGCCACGCTGGAGGGCTATCTGGAAGATATCGCCCTCATCAGCGACATCGACAGCTACAACGAGAGCGCCGACCAGGTGGTGCTGATGACCATCCATTCGGCCAAGGGGCTGGAGTTCCCCTATGTGTTCCTCATCGGTATGGAAGAGGGCGTGTTCCCCAGCGAGATGAGCAAGTATTCCGAGGCGGACCTGGAAGAAGAGCGCCGCCTTGCCTACGTCGGCATCACCCGCGCCAAAAAGGAACTGTACATCTCCAACAGCGTCACCCGCATGCTCTACGGCCGCACCCAGCGCAACGAGCCCAGCCGCTTTTTGCGCGAGATCGAGCCGGAGTACATCGAAGAGACCCGCAGCCCGGTGCTGGAACAGCGTTCCCGTCTGGGCGGCTGGGGCAGCAGCTACAGCGACACCGTGCCCGGCGGCGCGTCCGGGTACTCCGGGCCTTCCGGCTGGGGCCGCAGCGCCGGGGGCTACGGTTCCGGCGGCTATGGTTCCCGCTCCGGCGGCGGTTACCTGAACCGCGAGTACAACGCCGGGGAGCGCAGCGGGTTCGGCTCCGGTTATGCCGGGCGGGGCACTTCCTCTTCCGGCTACGGTGCCGCCTACGGCAACAGTTCCACCCAGCCCAAGGTGCGTTCGGGCGGGTTCGGTGCCGGGTATTCCGGCGCGGGCGCAAAGACCCCGGCCGCAAAGATCAGCTTTACCGGTGCACCGGCTGCTAAGGCAGCGCCCGCAGGCTCCAAGCATTACGAGCCGGGCGACATCGTGGAGCACAAGGTCTTTGGCCGGGGCACCGTGCTCAAGGTCAAGCCTGCGGCCGGAGACCAGATCGTGGAGATCAACTTTGAAAAGGTCGGCATCAAAAAGACCATGGCCAATTTTGCGCCGCTGACCAAAATCACAACGGAGGAATGACACAAAATGATGACAGTTCGTTTGATCGCCCATACCCCGGAGCCGGAAAAGGTGGTGGCGGCTGCCGCCAAGCTGTGCTACTCCGACGCCCACATCACCGACCTGCTGGACGGCTTGACCGAGGAAAAGACGGCAAAGTTCCTGACCATGCTCAGCGACCTGGGCCACGCCAGCCCCATCGAGCACGCCAGCTTCACCTTTGGCATCGAGGGGGTCAGCCGTACCTTGCTGGCCCAGATCACCCGCCACCGCATCGCATCCTTCAGCGTGCAGAGCCAGCGCTATGTGCGCCTGGACGATTTCCGCTATGTGGTGCCGCCGGAGATCGAAGCCATCCCGGAGGCAAAGGCGGCTTTCCTTGAGAGCATGAACGAGGACGCCAAACGCTACCTTGACCTTGCCCACAAGCTGGAAGAGGGCCACGCCGCCCGCCTGATGGCCGAGGGCATGCCGGAAAAGGCAGCCCGCGCCAAGGCCGGCAAGCAGGCCAATGAGGACGCCCGCTTTGTGCTGCCCAACGCCTGCGAGACGAAAATGGTGGTCACAATGAACGCCCGCAGCCTGCAGAACTTTTTCCACCTGCGCTGCTGCAGCCGCGCCCAGTGGGAGATCCGCCAGCTTGCCGAGGAAATGTTCAAACTGGTGTACCCGGTGGCACCCCACATCTTTGCAAAGTCCGGCCCGGCCTGCGTGAGCGGCCCCTGCCCGGAGGGCAAGATGTGCTGCGGCAAAACCGCCGAGGTGCGTGCAAAATATGCCGCCATCAAGGAAGGTGTTGCCGTATGAGCAAGGGCAAGCTGATCGTCATCGAGGGGCTGGACGGCAGCGGCAAGGCCACACAGGCAAAGCTGCTGGCCCAGCACCTGGCCAGCCAGGGCCTGCCGGTGCGGGAGGTCACCTTCCCGGATTACGCCAGCGATTCCAGCGCCCTGATCAAAATGTATCTGGCCGGGCAGTTCGGCTCAAAACCGGACGATGTGAACGCCTACGCGGCCTCCAGCTTTTTTGCGGTGGACCGCTATGCCAGCTACAAGACCGATTGGGGCCGCTTCTACGAGGAGGGCGGCGTGGTCATTGCCGACCGCTACACCACCTCCAACGCGGTGCACCAGTGTTCCAAGCTCCCGCCGGAGCAGTGGGAGGCGTTTTTGCACTGGCTGTTCGATTACGAGTTCCATCTGCTGGGCCTGCCCGCACCGGACAGCGTCATCTACCTGCAGGTGGACCCGGCGGTCAGCCAGCGGCTGATGACCGCCCGCTACCACGGTGACGAGAGCAAAAAGGACGTGCACGAGAAAGATACCGAGTATCTGGCCCGCAGCCGCCGCGCCGCCGAGTATTGCGCGGAGCATCTGGGCTGGACCACGGTGCACTGCACCCACAGCGACGCCATGCGCAGCATCGAGGACATCCAGGCCGAGGTGCAGGGCATCGTGCTGGGCCAGCTGAAATAATTCAAAGCAAAGGCAGGTGCATCGGGAGTTTCTCTGAGGCAACTTCGCCCTCTCCGTCATTGCTTCGCAATGCCACCTCTCCCAAAGGGAGAGGCAAGAAACGTTGCGGTCAGGTTCTTGGCTCCCCCTTTGGGGGAGCTGTCACCGCAGGTGACTGAGAGGGCGAGCCTGCTGACCGATCATACGCCCGGCTGACAGGCCGGACACGCACATAAAATACGATAAGAGGGGGCATCCTGACAGATGTATCGTTTGATGCAGCCATCCGACAAGGCGGCTGTGCTGGCGCTGTGGCAGCGCGAGCGCGGCGAGTCGGAAGAATTTGCGGCCAACGCCGTGGAGCGTTTTGCAGGGCAGCAGAATGTCTATGTGGCCGAGGAAAATGACGCCATTGCCGCTGTGGCACTGGCGGTACCGGTCACGCTGCAGGGGCGGCAGGGCAGTTACCTCTACGGCCTGTGCGGGCAGGGCAGTTTGATCCTGGCCGGCCTGCTGGACTACCTGTGCGCGCAGCAGAAGCTGCGGGGCGCAGGCTTTACCGTGGCCGTGCCCGCCACCCCGGAGCAGGCCGCTCTGCTGCAGGACAAGGGCTTTGCCCGCGCCTTTGCATTGCGCTGCCTGCCGCGGGAGGTGGCCCGCAACCTGTGGAGCCAGGCCGAGTTTGACAGCGTTACCGCCAAGAAGCTGTGCGAGCTGCGGGAGAAGTTCTGGCCCGATACGGTGCAGTTCACCCCGGAGCGCATGGCCGTGGTGCTGGGGGACCTGTATTCCCGCGGGGCCACCATCGTGGCCAACGAGCGGGGCTACGGCGTGTACTTCCGCAAGGAGGACACCCTGTATTTCGTGGAGCTCATGGCCGAGGACGACCGCGCCGCCGAGGTGCTCATGGAAGCCGCCCGCGAGAAGGAAGTCATCGTGGAAAAGGCCGTCATCACGGTGGGTGCCGCCCAGTCTCTGTTCCTGGGGGAGGGCACCCGGCAGGAGTACGGCATGATCCGTTTTGACGGGGAGCCCTTTGACGTATCGGAAAGCTATATGCGCCTGATGCTGGAAGGCTGAGACGCAGAAAAACAACAAAGGAAGGTGCGTATGGCACACAAGGAGAGACACACCGCCCCGAAGAAAAAAGGCGGTGCCGTGAAGATTTTGCTGGCAGTGGTACTGCTGCTGGTGCTGGCCGCCGGAGCAGCAGGGGTGTTTGCCTACAACGAGATCCACGGCAATGGAAAGCCCGGCACCGAGGTCACCGTCAGCATCCCCCAGGGCAGCGGCGTTGCCGCCATCGCGCAGGAGCTCAAGGACGCGGGCGTCATCCGCTCGGCCTATCTGTTCCGCTGGTATGTGGGGCACAAAGGTGCTGCGGCAAAGCTGCAGTACGGCGATTTTACCCTGCAGACCGGGGCCAACGCCTACGATGCCATCATTGCGGCCCTTTCCACCTATGCCAAGGCAGATACCGTGCGGATCACCATCCCGGAGGGCACCACAGCCATCGCCATTGCCCGGAAAATGGAGGAAGCCGGTCTGTGCAGCGCCGAGGACTTTCTGAAGGAAGCCAACGAGGGCGATTTCAGCGCGTACACCTTCTGGCAGTACGTTCCGGAGGATAAGGACGCCCCGGACCGCTTCATGAAGTGCGAGGGCTATCTCTTCCCGGAGACCTACGAGTTCTTGAAGGACGACACCGTGCACAACTATGTGGCAACGTTCTATGCGCAGTTCGACGCGCAGATCACCGATGCGATGTATGCGAAGCTCAAGGAGCAGGGCATGACCCTGAACGAGCTGGTCACGCTGGCCTCCTTTGTGCAGGAGGAAGCGGGCAACAGCCAGGACTCCAACGTGGCGCAGGTGTTCCGCAACCGTCTGGCCGAGGGCTCGCCCTATCCGCGCCTGCAGAGCAACACGTCCAGCCACATCCAGAGCGACGCCGACAACAACTACCTCTGGAACTGGGTGGCCCCCTACTACGGCGGGTGGGACAATATCCCGGAAAACATCGTCTCTGCGTATGATACCTATCATACGGCGGGCCTGACCCCCGGCCCCATCTCCAACCCCGGCATCGCTGCCATCCGGGCAGCGCTGAGCCCGGAGCCGGACGAGGAAGCAAAGGACGCCTATTTCTTCGTCACCGACCTCAAGGGCAGCTACTACTATGCCCGCACCCTCAGCGAACACAACGCCAACTGCCAGACCGCAGCGGACGTGAACAAAACGGTGAAATAAGAGGGTAAGTTGTCCGTTACGGCTGAAGCTGCCCGTTACGACCCTTCCTGTGAAAATGCGTTTGGAGCGCTCCGCAGAGCGCGACAAACGCGAATCTAAAAATAATTCTTCCGCTAAATATGTCCAGAGCGAAGTGGCGGACATTTCAAATCGTATTTTCTGAAAAAAGAGAGGAATATCAACTATGCTGCAAATCCCGGAACTGCTCGCCCCGGCGGGCGATCTGGAGCGCCTGCGCTATGCCATCAACTACGGTGCCGATGCCGTTTACTGCAGCCTGCCGGAGTTCGGCATGCGGTCTGCACCGGCCAATTTTACGCCGGAGCAGCTCACCGAGGGCGTCATCTATGCCCATGCCCGGGGCCGCAAGGTCTACCTGACCATGAACACCCTGCCCACCAATGAGGAAGCCGACCGCCTGCCGGACGCCATCAAGGAGGCCGCCAAGGCCGGTGTGGATGCCTTCATCGTGGCCGACCTGGGCGTGCTGGATGCCTGCAAGACCGTTGCCCCGGACATCGACGTGCACATGTCCACCCAGACCGGCATCACCAACTGGGCCGCCGCCCGCGCCGCCTATAACCTGGGTGCCAAGCGCGTGGTGCTGGCCCGCGAGATGTCCCTGCAGGACATCGCCATCCTGCGCGACAAGACCCCGCCGGAACTGGAGATCGAGGCCTTTGTGCACGGTGCCATGTGCATGAGCGTGTCCGGCCGGTGCCTGCTGTCCAATTACATGGCAGGCCGCGACGCCAACCGGGGCCAGTGCGCCCAGCCCTGCCGCTGGAAGTACTACCTGAGCGAGGAGACCCGCCCCGGCCAGCTGTACGAGATCGGCGAGAACGAGAACGGCAGCTACATCCTCAACGCCAACGACCTGTGCACCGCGCCCTTCATCGACCTGATCTGCAAGGCCGGTGTGGACAGCCTGAAGATCGAGGGCCGCGCCAAGACCTTCTATTATGTGGCCAGCGTGACCGCCGCCTACCGCAAGGCGCTGGATGCCTATCTGGCCGACCCCGCCAACGACAACTTTGAGCTGCCGGCTGAGGTCTACGAGGAGCTCACCCGCACCAGCCACCGCCACTACTCGCCGGGCTTCTACTTTGGCCGCGAGCAGGCCAAACAGGCCACCGACAGCGCCACCTACATCCGCGAGTGGGAGTTCGTGGGTACGGTGGACCGCTGGGAGAACGGCGTGGCCCACTGCCAGCAGCGCGGCAAGTGGAGCCTGGGCGATACGCTGGAAGCCCTCTGCCCGGACGGCCGCAGCATCCCGCTGACGCCGGAGTGGATCGAGAACGAGGCCGGGGAACGGGTGGACAGCACCCCTCACGCCATGGAAAAATACACCATGCCCACCCCGGAGCTGCCGCCCATGAGTCTGCTGCGCCGCAAAACGGCAGAATAAGCAGCCGCACCCCGCAAACCATGCCAACCGGCACCGCCTGCAAAGGCTTTGCCGGCTGGCTTTTTTTACATCCCTTGCAAAACCGCACAAACCGCGCTATACTGACGTATATTATCATGCAGAGCGAAAGGAGGGAGCCTGATGTTCCGGCTGCCGATCGTAAAATTTTTCAGCCGCATCCTCAATCGGATCACCATCACGGTGGTGCTGGTGGCCCTGCAGGTGGCATGGCTGCTGTGGGCGTTTTTCTCCCTCACCACCGGCCGCGTGTGGGTCAACGTCGGCTTGCAGCTGCTCAGTCTGCTTATGATGCTGTACCTCGTGCGCAAGGACGAGAACAGCGCCTACAAGATCGGCTGGATCGCGCTCATGGGGGTGCTGCCGCTGCTGGGCGGGGCACTGTACCTCTCCTTTGGCAACAAGCGCCCGGCCAAGCAGCTGCGCAGCAAGCTGCAGGCGGTGGACGAGGCCCACAGGGCTGATCTTGTCCAGCAGCCGGACCAGGTGGCCGGACTGGATGCTTCCGGCCTCGGCATGAGCCGCTATCTGGCGCGGTACGGCCGCTACCCGGCCTGGAAGAACACCGCCGCGCGGTATTTTGCCTGCGGCGAAGCTATGTACCCCCAGCTGCTGCGGGATCTGGAGCGGGCCGAGCACACGATCTTTGTGGAATATTTCATCGTGCACACCGGCAAAATGTGGGACGGCGTGGAAGCCATCCTCCGGCGCAAGGCCGCGCAGGGGGTGGACGTGCGCCTGATCTACGACGACTTTGGCAGCCTGCTGGGCTTGCCCACCGACTTTGTGGTGCGCATGGAGCGGGCGCACATCCGGTGCATCCCCTTCAACCCGGTGGTGCCGGTGCTCTCGCTGGTGATGAACCACCGCGACCACCGCAAGATCGTGGTCATCGACGGGCGCATCGCCTACACCGGCGGCGTGAACCTGGCCGACGAGTATATCAACGCGGAGCAGCGCTTCGGCTACTGGAAGGACGCCGCCCTGCGCATCGAGGGCGATGCTGCGTGGAATTTCACCGTGATGTTCCTCAACTTCTGGAACGCTTTCCGCCCCAGTGAGACGGACTACAGCGCCTTCCGCCCCCAGCACAGTGCACACCCGGTGCAGGATGGCATCGTGCAGCCCTACGCCGACAGCCCGCTGGACGAAGAGCCGGTGGCGGAGACGGTGTACCTGAACCTGCTGGCCCGGGCCGAGCAGTATGTGTATATCTACACGCCCTATCTGGCTGTGGGCGAAGAGATGCTGGATGCGCTGAAAAACGCCGCCAAGCGCGGGGTGGATGTGCGGCTGGTGCTGCCGGGCATCCCGGACAAGAAGCTGGTGTTCCGCCTGAGCCGCTCCTACTACCTGCCGCTTTTGCAGGCGGGGGTGCGCATCTACGAGTACACCCCGGGCTTCCTGCACGCCAAGTGCTGGGTGAGCGACGACCGGGCAGCCGTGGTGGGCAGCATCAACATGGATTACCGCAGCCTGTTTTTGCACTTTGAGTGCGGCGTGCTGCTGCAGCACAACAGTCAGGTGGCTGCCCTGCGGGACGATGTGCGGGCCACCCTGCCGCAGTGCCGCGAGATCCATATTTCGGACTGCCGCACCAGCATTCCCGGCACCCTGCTGGACAGCGTGCTGCGCCTGCTCAGCCCGTTGATGTAAGGGCACGCTCATAATTGCCCCGGCAGGGGGCACACTAGCTCCAAAGCCCGTGCGGCTGCGCGGGAGCAAAAGGAGCAAGTGTACCATGAAGCAGGTTTTTCGGGTGTTTTGGGGCTGTACGCTGGCCGCGGCGCTGGCGCTGACCGGCTGCGGCCGGGGCGGCGCTCCGGGCAGCAGCGGAGCCGGGTCCATGAGCGGCAGTGGGTCCGGTGCCATGAGCGGCACTACAGCCGGGCAGGAACAGGCCTGGCGCACCGGTCTTGGCGTTGTGACCGAGGCCGCAGGCAGCGACCGGGCCGGCAAGATCACCACTGCCGCTGCGGCTGTGGTGCTGGACGCCGACGGCAAACTGGCCGACGTGATGCTGGACGAGCTGGAACTTTCGGTCTCCGGCGGGAGCACCGGCAGCGTGACCACTCCGGAGGATGTGCGGTCCAAGCGCACAAAAGGGAAGGACTACCCGCTGGCGGCGGCGTCCTCCCTCGGCAAAGGGTGGGCCGAGCAGGCCGACTGGTTTGCCGACTACCTGACCGGCAGGACCCCGGACGAGGTGAAAAAGCTGAAAACGGATGAAAACGGCAAGCCGCAGGACGCCGACCTTGTGTCCGGCTGCACCATCGCGGTGGACCGCTACCGGGACGCCGTGGTGCGCGCCTGCGAACAGGCCAAAGCACTGGGAGCCGCCCAGGGCGACCGGGCGACTCTGAGCCTGATCGCGGCAGACCTGCCCCAGAACCTTGCCGCCACGGATGACCAGGACGCCCACGTCCAGGCAGACATCACGCTGGCGGCCCTGTCCGTGGACAGCAATGGCCGGGTGACCAGCGCCATCGGGGACATGACCCAGCCGCAGCTGACCGTCAGCGCGGACGGCACGGTCTCCGGGCCGGAAGAGCCGGTGTACACCAAGAACGAGCAGGGCGACAAGTACGGCCTGCGGGAGGCCAGTGCCCTGCACAAGGAGTGGTACGAGCACGCCGAGGGCTATTGCAGCACCCTGAAGGGCAAGACCATGGCGGAGATCGCCGCCCAGCCCACCGACGGCTCCGACGCCGACCTGAAAGCCCTGTGCACCATCTCGGTCACCGACCTGCAGAAGGCGGTGCTGGCCGCGCTGGCAGAAACCTGAACAGAACAAAACGAGGGAAGGCCCGCGGGCTTTCCCTCGTTTTTGTGGATGGAATTATTTGCCGAACGCGCTGTCGGTCAGGCCGTCCATGTTCAGCATGCCTTCCAGCGCGGCGATGTCGGTGGTCACGTCCAGCGCATCGGACTGGAACAGCTTGTCCAGCTGGTTTTCAAAGGCGGTCACCAGCAGATCCATGCTGCGCTCGATGCTGTGCTTGGCTTCGGTAATGTTCGTGCCCTCCACCGTCTGCCGGGAAAGGCTGGCGTAGGTGTTCAGCAGCTTGAGGGCGGTAGGCAGATAGTAGTTCATAAACTTTTGCAGCTGCGCCTTTTTGTCCGGGTCCTTCTGTGCCAGCGCAAAGATACGCTCGCTGACCTCCTCCAGCCGGGAGATCTTCTGGCTCATCACCGGGTCAGGAATGGCATCGTTCACTTCCCGCAGCTGGCGCAGCAGTGCAGCGTACTCGTCCTCTGCGGCGGGCTGGGGCTTGGGTGCCGGAGCGGGTGCGGGCTTTTTCGGCTGCGGTGCTGCGCCCCGCACCACCAGCGTGTCGGTGCGGTTGTCAATGTAGGCGTCTGCGCCGAAGTATCCGTGCTCGATGGCGCTTTTCACGGCAGGACGTCCCCGGGCGGCATCCACCCCGGCGGCAGCAAACAGTTCCGGCAGAGGAATGTTATCCCGCTCGCCCACCACGTTATCCAGCAACCGCTCCAGCTTGCGGGTGCTGTTCATCCGCAGGCCGGTCAGCAGCGCACCGCCGCCGCCAATGGCCATGACGATATCGGAAAACAGCTCCCCGGGGTCGGGCATCAGCTGCCACGCGCCAATGACATCCACCACATCCATCACCCCGGCAAACAGAAAGACAGCGCCCATGATGGTGCAGAGGGTGGCAATGTTCTTGTGCCATTGCTTGGCGTTTTTCTGCTCCTGGGTGGGCATATCCGGACCGTGGACTGGCTCCTCCTTCCGGGTGGAGGCAGGCTCTGGTGGGGTATAAGCATTCCCCGGGCAGGCGGCCTGCTCCTCTTTCTCGGCCTTTTGGTCAATGCCCTTCAGGATGAACAGCAGCACCCCCAACGGCCCGGACATCGCCATCACGATAAAGATGGCGATGGTGGGGATCTTTGCAAAATAATGTTTTCTCGGCTCCATGAAACAGAGTTCCTTTCCGCAATAAAAATAAAAGACCGTGTTCCACTCTATTATAGCGGAACGCGGTCGTTTTGTTAAGGGGGAATCCATGCGGGCGGCAGGGGAGTAAGTCTGCCCCCGCGGGGAGAGATCACTTCATCAGGCTGCACACGGCCTCAGCGTAAGCGGTGGGGTCGTCCACAGGCAGACCCTCGATGAGCTGGGCCTGTGCGTACAGCAGGGCGCTGTACTTGTTGATCTTGTCGGTGTCACCGGCCTCCTGTGCGGCCTTGAGCACGGCGAACACGGGGTGGTTGGCGTTCAGCTCCAGCACCTTGTCGCTCTTCACGCCCTCGCTGCCGGGCTGCTTGGACAGCACCTTTTCCATCTCGATGGACAGCGGGCCGTCGGCGCTCAGGCACACCGGGTGATCCTTCAGGCGGGTGGAGACCTTGACTTCCTTCACCTTGCCGTCCAGAGCAGTCTTCATGGCGTCGAACAGGTCCTTGTTCTCGGCGGTGGCATCCTCGGCGGCCTTCTTCTCTTCCTCGGTCTCCAGGCCCAGGTCGCCGCTGTTCACGTTCTTGAACTCCACGGTGCCGTCCTTGCCCTCGGCATCCTTGCGGGGATAGGTGCGCAGGATCTGCAGGCAGAACTCGTCCACGTCCTCGGTCAGCAACAGCACGTCGTAGCCCTTGCCCAGCACCAGCTCGGTGGAGGGCAGCTTGGCCAGACGGTCGGAGGAGTCACCGGCGGCGAAGTAGATGTACTTCTGCTCGGCGGGCATCTTGTCCACATACTCCTGCAGGGTGACCATCTTCTGCTCCTTGGCGGACCAGAACAGCAGCAGGTCCCGCAGCAGCTCGGCGTGCATGCCGTAGTCGGAGTAGGCACCGAACTTGATCTGACGGCCGAACTCCTTCCAGAACTCCTCGTACTTTGTGCGGTCGTTGGCCAGCATGGCGTGCAGCTCGTTCTTGATCTTCTTTTCCAGAGCGTTGTGGATCAGCTTGAGCTGGTTGTCCTTCTGCAGCATCTCACGGCTGATGTTCAGGCTCAGGTCCTGACTGTCCACGATGCCCTTGACGAAGCTGAAGTAGTCGGGCAGCAGGTCGGCGCACTTTTCCATGATCAGCACGCCGGAAGCGTACAGGGCCAGACCCTTCTCGTACTCCTTGGTGTAGAAGTCGTAGGGGCGGTGGCTGGGCACGAACAGCAGGGCATTGTAGTTGGCAGTGCCCTCGGTGCGGCTCACGATGACCCGGGCGGGGTCGGCATAGTCGCCGAACTTGTCCTTATAGAAGGCGTTGTATTCCTCATCGGTCACTTCGCTCTTCTGCTTCTTCCAGATGGGGATCATGCTGTTCAGGGTCTCCAGCTCGGTGTAGGTCTCCCACTCGGGCTTGTAGTCCTCGGGCTTGGGGTCCGGTTCCGGCTTCTGGCGGCTCTTTTCGCGCTCCATCTGGATGGGATAGCGCACATAGTCGCTGTATTTCTTCACGATGGCCACGATGCCGTACTCGTCCAGGAAGTTGTCGTAGTGGTCGGTCTCGGTGTCGGGCTTGATGTGCAGGATGATCTGGGTACCAGCAGTGTCCTTCTCAGCCGGGGTCATCTCGTAGCCGTCCACACCGGAGGACTCCCACTGCCATGCCTCGTCCGAGCCGTAGGCCTTGGAGATGACGGTGACCTTGTCGGCCACCATGAAGGAGGAGTAGAAGCCGACGCCGAACTGGCCGATGATGTCGATGTTCTCGTCCTTGTTGTCCTGCTTGAAGTCCAGGGAGCCGGAGTGGGCGATGGTGCCCAGGTTCTCTTCCAGCTCCGCTTTGGTCATGCCGATGCCGTTGTCCTCCACGGTGAGGATGCGGTTTTCCTTGTCGCGGGTGATCAGGATGCGGAAATCGCTCTTGTTCATGCCCACGGAGGCGTCGGTCAGGCTCTTATAATACAGCTTGTCGATGGCGTCCGAGGCGTTGGAGATCAGCTCCCGCAGGAAAATTTCCTTGTTGGTGTAGATGGAGTTGATCATCATATCCATCAGCTTTTTGCTCTCTGCCTGAAATTCTTTCTTGGCCATAGTACAAAACCTCTTTTTTTATCTGGATTCAGTGCAAGCACTCGACGCAAGAAACTGCCGCCGAATACTTAGCACTCATAACTTTCGAGTGCTAATATACACCGCTTTGCCGCAAAAATCAAGGGCTTTCATAAAAAGTTTAAAAATGCCCCGGTTTGTGCTATAATAAACCGCAAAGGATGTGAAATCATGGCAAAACAGGGCGAGGCAGCCTACGCCTATTTTTTAAAAGGATATAACTGCAGCCAGAGCGTGGTGGCGGCATTTGCGCCGCAGCTGGGGCTTTCCGAGGAGATGGCCCTGCGCATGAGCGCCGGGTTCGGGGCAGGCATCGGCCGGATGCGGGAAGTGTGCGGCGCGTTCTGCGGGGTGGTCACGGTGCTGAGCCTGGTCTACGCCGACCCTGCGGACCCCCAGGACAAATCCCGGATGTATGCCCTCGTGCAGGAGGCAGCCCGGCTGTACCGTGCCCGCAACGGCGGGGACAGTATTATCTGCCGGGAACTTCTGGCAAAGGCCGGGGCGGCCCCTTCCGGCGGCACGAAGGCCGAGGCCCGCACGGCGGACTACTACAAAAAGCGGCCCTGCCCGGAGCTGTGCCGGATGTGCGCAGACCTGTGCACCGAGGTCATTGCAGCCCACCCGGAGGGCCGCTGCGGCGTGTATAAGGAGGATGTGTGATGCAGCTGAAACAGCTGGACCTGCCCGGCGGCGGGCTTCTGACGGTGTACCTGCGGGACTGCGTGGAGACGATGCCGCTGGCCATGGAACGGCCGCTGGTGCTGGTGGTGCCGGGCGGCGGCTACAGCCATCTGAGCGCCCGCGAGGGCGACCCCGTGGCCCTGCAGTTTGCGGCGGCGGGCTACCACACCGCAGTGCTGCGCTACGCCGTGGGGGACGATGCAGCGCACGGCCTGCCCTTGCGGCAGCTGGCGGCGGCCATCGGCCTCGTGCGGCAGAATGCGGCCCAGTGGCATGTGCTGCCGGATAAGATCGCGGTGTGCGGGTTCTCGGCGGGCGGGCATCTGGCCCTTTCCGGGGCCGTGCTGGCGGTGCCGGGCCTGCCGGACCCGCCCCGCCCGGATGCGGTGATCCTGGGCTACCCGGTGATCACGGCCGGGCAGTACGCCCACCGGGGCAGCTTTGTGCAGCTGGCCGGGGAGGACCCCGCGGCGCAGCAGGCGTTCTCGCTGGAGGACAAGATCACGCCCCGCACCCCGCCGGTGTTCGTCTGGCACACCATGGAGGACGAGACGGTCCCGGTGGAGAACACCCTGCTGCTGGTCAGCGCCCTGCACCGGGCCGGGGTGCCGTGCGAGGCGCATCTGTTTGAAAAGGGCTGCCACGGCACCAGCCTGAGCACCGCCGAGGTGAACTACCCCAGCGCCCACCGCAGCCGCTGGCTGACCCTTGCCCGCGAGTGGCTGGATGACACCTTTGATTTCCATCTGGGCACGGGGGAGACAGGCGGTTAAACGCCGTCGGTTTTTCGCGTGCCTGCAAAAAATTCACAAATATTCCGTTGACTTGCACGGCCCAAAACCGTATACTGGTCAGCGGAAACAAACAGGAAGAAGGAACGACCAATGGTTATGGATGATCCCACTCTGCCGCGCATCAAGGTGCGCGACCTTCTAATGCAGGCTTTTCTCACCGGCTGGACCCGGTCGGACAAAGCCGTTTCTCAGGACGAATATCTGCAAAGCTCCATTCAGGTAATCGAGATGCTCCAGGTGGAGCCGGAGAACCTGTATGCCGAGGAGGGCCTCGGCCTGCCGGACGGCGAAGAGGTGGACCACCTCGACGACCTTCTGCGCGCCGACGGCGTGTGGCTGTACTACGGTGTGGAAGCCGAGAACTTCTTCCTGATCCAGTGGTACCCGGATGAGGTGTCTGCCAACGCAAAGCTGGCCCAGCTGGAAGAACTGGGCGACGGCAAGCAGTATCTGGTGGACCTGACCCTGAAGCGGGAGAATCCTTCGCAGGCCGAAAACTTCGGCAATTCCAACCCGGTGCAGCTCCGCTCCTGATCATTTTTTGCCGCCCTCACGGCGGAAAGGGGAGAACGCCCATGCAGCTTTCTACGACCGAACACGAACAGCTTTATGCCATTTTGCAGCAATACGATGAGAACCCCCAGGTGCAGCGCATGCGGGAGTTTATCCAGCACGGCGATGTGACCACCTACCAGCACTGCAAGAACGTGGTGCGGGTGAGCTTCTGGCTCAACCGGCGGCTGCACCTGCACGCCGACGAGACCTCGCTGGCGGTGGGGGCTTTCCTGCACGATTTTTACCTCTACGACTGGCACAAGCGCAGCACCTTCCACGGCCTGCGCCGCCTGTTCGAGATGCACGGCTTTTCGCACCCGGGCTATGCCTGCGTGAACGCCCAGCGGGTGTTCCACATCACCAAAAAGGAGCAGGACATCATCGCCAGCCACATGTGGCCGCTCACCTTCCGCCATGTGCCCACCTGCCGCGAGGCCTTCATCGTGTGCCTGGCCGACAAGTATTGCGCCGTGGTGGAAAGCATGTTCCGCCGCAGCCGCGTGGCCGCCGCCTGCAGCGCCGACGGTGAGGACACCGTGTGGTGACCGAACCCTGACCCACACCGCAAAAAGCCTGCCGCTGGCGGTGGCCCTGACTGGGCTTGTGTGATCTGCCCGCGCTCTGCACCCTGTTTTGAGGCTCTGCGTGCCGCATACATATCCGGCATGTAAAACTGATATCAACCGCGCCGCAAAAATGCATTATAATGGGGGCGTAAAGAGGGTGTATGTATGAAAACAAGTCATCACGGGCAAATGTCCGAATCCTTTCTCACCGCCGTGTTCCTTTCACTGTCCGGCGGCCTGCAGGACGCCTATACCTACCTGTTCCGGGGCAAGGTGTTTGCCAACGCCCAGACCGGCAATATCGTGCTGCTCAGCGCCAACCTGATGGATGGCAACTGGGAGCGGGTGCTGCATTATCTGGTGCCGTTGTGCGCCTTTGCGCTGGGGGTGCTCACCGCCGAAAAAATGCGGGAGCGCTTCCGGGAGATGCGCACGCTCCACTGGCGGCAGCTGGTGGTGCTGGGCGAAGGGCTGCTGCTGTTCCTCGTGGGCTTTCTGCCGCAGGAGCAGAACCTGCTGGCCAACGCCATCGTCTCGTTTGCCTGCGCCATGCAGGTGCAGGCTTTCCGCAAGGTGAACGGCTACGCCTTTGCCAGCACCATGTGCATCGGTGACCTGCGCAGCGGCGTGGAGGCGTTGTGCATCTGGCACAAGACCCATGAACCGCAGGCCAGGGACCGGATGCTGCGGTACTTTGGCATCATTCTGCTGTTTGCCATCGGGGCCGGCATCGGCAGCCGGAGCGCTGCGCTGCTGGGTGGCCGGGCCATCTGGATCTGCTGCGGCTTTCTGCTGGTCAGCTTTGCGCTGATGTTCATCCGGGAAGATCTGGAAGAGAACCCTGTCATCGAAAAAGACCTGACCGAGATCCGGCAGGAAACGCGGGAGATCAATCATGCCCTGAAACAGGAGCTGCAGGAAGAGCACCGGGAGCTGAAAGAAAGCACCGAACCGCGCAAGAAGTAACAAAAAACCAGAAAGTGCCAGTGCACAGGATTTGTGCACTGGCACTTTCTTTATGAAAAAACATCATGCATGCCGTGCCGTCGTCTGGGTGATCATCTGCTGGAACTTCCGGGCCGCCGTGTTCAGCGGGCGGTGGTGGTCGTAGACCAGGCAGATGGAGCGGGAGGGGATGATCTCCTGCAAATGCAGCTGGACGATCTCGCCGCGCTGCAGCGGCTCCCGGGCCATGGGTTCCGGCACAAAGGCAAGGCCCAGCTCGCTTTTTACCAGCGTGAGCATCTGGTCGGTGGTGGCGGCCTCGGTGTCGGGCTTGAGCACGGCGTCGTGGTCCAGGAACAGCTGCCGGTAAAAGCTGCGGGTCATGCTCTCGTCGCTCAGCGAGATCAGCGGATAGTTGGTCAGTTCCTTCAGGGAAAGATTCTGGCTGGCCAGTGCGGTAAAGGTCTTTCCGCCCACCAGCACCTCATAAAAGGACTTCAGCTCTACCATTTTCAGCCCAGGCTCCACCTCGGCCGGCGTGGATACGATGGCAAAATCCACCTCGCCGTTCTTCACGGCCTGCACCGCCTGCGGGGTGGAGTGGTTCGAGATGCGCAGCCGGATGCCGGGGAAATTGTTGTGGAAGGCCCGCAGCTTCTCGGAAAGATAGATGTTCAGAGCCGTCTCGGTGGCGCTGATGCTGATGGCACCGTGCTCCAGTGTGGCGCTGGCGCTCAGTTCCTCTTCGGCGTCCTGAATCTGCACCGCCGCCGATGCGATGCGGGAATAGAGCATCTCGCCTTCCGGAGTCAGGGTCACGCCCCGGTTGGAGCGGATGAACAGCACGCAGTTCAGCTGGCTTTCCAGCCGGTTCATCGAGTGGGTGATGTTGGGCTGGTTGTTGCCCAGCACCCGCGCGGCCTTGGTAAAATTCTGATACTTCGCCACATAATAGAAGATCTTGTAGTATTCCCAGTCCACATACATGGGCATCTGCCTCCATTCATATCAAATTTACATTGCAGCCATGTGGAAGATACGTTTTACACATTCTGCCTCTGCTCGTATAATAGCACTGCAATCCGAAATTGCAAGAGGGAAATCCAAAAGTATCGTAAAGTGGTATGGGAAAAGAAGGTAAATGAAGTATTATGCTGACTGCTGTAACTGGAATCAATTGGGGCGATGAGGGCAAGGGCCGCGTCATCGACCTGCTGGCAGAACATGCGGACATCGTTGCCCGCTATCAGGGCGGCAACAATGCCGGGCACACCGTCGTCACAGAGCAGGGCAAGTTCATCCTGAACCTGCTGCCCTCCGGCATCCTCCACCCGGAGGTGACCTGTGTGCTGGGTGCGGGCATGGTCATCGACCTGGACCATCTGGCCGGGGAGATGGACGCCATCGAGGCGCGCGGCATCACCGTCGGCCCGGAGAACCTGAAACTCTCTGACAAGGCCACCATCTCCATGCCGTGGCACAAGGTGCAGGACGGTCTGGAAGAGGACCGTCTGGCCAAGAAGGGCAGTGCGTTCGGCTCCACCCGCCGCGGCATCGCCTATGCCTACAGCGACAAATACCGCAAAAAGACCCTGCGTCTGGGCGACCTGCTCCATCTGGACGAAAAGCGGGTGCAGGACCGCCTGCACATGATCCTGGAATCCAAGAATCTGGAGCTGGCGGGCTGCTATCATCAGGAGCCCATGAGCTACGACGCTCTGCTGGAGTGGTGCCGGGTGCAGGCCGGGCAGTTTGCTCCGTACATCTGCGATGTGGGGGCCTTCCTGCAGCAGGCCCACGACAGCGGCAAGCGCATCGTGCTGGAAGCCCAGCTGGGTGCCATGCGGGACATCGACTACGGCATCTTCCCGTTCACCTCCAGCTCCAATACGCTGGCGGCCTATGCACCGCTGGGGGCAGGCATCCCCAACTGCAAGCTGGACCATGTGGTGGGCGTGCTGAAAGCCTACTCCACCTGCGTGGGTGCCGGCCCCTTTGCGGCCGAGAACGCCATGGGCGAAGTGTGGAACGAGCAGCTGCGCAAGGCTGGCGGCGAGTACGGTGCCGCCACCGGCCGCCCGCGCCGGGTGGGCCCCTTTGACTGTGTGGCCAGCCGCTATGGCCTTGCCATGCAGGGTGCCGACAAGATCGCCCTGACCAAGCTGGATGTGCTCAGCAGCCTGAAAGAGATCCCGGTCATCACCGGTTACAAGCTGGACGGTGTGGAGGTCCCCGCCTTCGACCCGCTGTCCGACCTGGACCGTGTGGAGCCGGTGGTCACCATGCTGCCCGGCTGGGAGCAGGATATTTCCGGCTGTACCCGCTGGGACGAGCTTCCCGAAGCAGCAAAGAACTATGTGCAGTTCCTGGAAAAGCAGCTGGACCATGAGATCCAGTTCGTTTCCACCGGTGCTGAGCGCGAGAAGTTCGTGCTGAAAGGAGCATGGCTGTGAGACATTTCATTGAACCGAACAGCTTTTCACGGAACGAGCAGCTGGCCCTGCTGGACCTTGCCGACCGGATGGAAGCAAACCCCGCACCCTACGCCCACCTGTGCGACGGGCGCATCCTGGCCACCCTGTTCTATGAGCCATCCACCCGCACCCGGCTTTCTTTCGAGTCGGCCATGCTGCGGCTGGGCGGCAAAACGCTGGGCTTTGCAGGGGCACAGCTTTCTTCCGCCAGCAAGGGCGAGACGGTGGAGGACACCGCCCGCGTGGTGAGCAACTACGCCGACGTCATCGCCATGCGCCATCCCAAGGAGGGCGCTCCGCTCCGGGCTGCCCAGTATGCCCGTGTGCCGGTCATCAATGCAGGCGATGGCGGCCACGCGCACCCTTCCCAGACCATGATCGACCTGATGACCATCCGTCAGCGCAAGGGGCGGCTGGATCATTTGACCATCGGCTTCTGCGGCGACCTCAAGTTCGGCCGGACGGTCCACTCCCTGACCGCTGCGCTGAGCCAGTTTGAGGGCAACCGCTTTGTGTTCATCTCGCCGGAGGACCTGCGCCTGCCCCGCTACGTCAAGACCGAATCGCTGGAACCCACCCATCAGGTCTACACCGAGACCGATGATCTGGAAGCGGAACTGCCCCATCTGGATGTGCTGTACATGACCCGCATCCAGCAGGAGCGCTTCTTCAACGAGGAAGAGTATCTGCGCCTGAAGGGCTGCTACCAGCTGGACGAAGCCATGCTGCGGCTGGCCCCGGCGGATATGCCGGTGCTGCATCCGCTGCCCCGCATCGACGAGATCAGCACCGACGTGGACAACGACCCCCGCGCCGCCTACTTTGATCAGGTGCACAACGGTGTCTACATCCGCATGGCCATCATTCTGGCCCTGCTGGGCATCCCGGACCCGCTGACCGGCAAGACCGTGCTGGACCACTGAATACAACCAAAAGACAGGCCCCCGGACGACTGTAAAAAAGCCATCCGTGAGGTGAAATTCCGTCTTGTCCTCCCCGGCGGGAAGGGCTATAATAGGAACGATAAAATTTAAAGGAGAGTTTCCACAATGAGTTCCTCACAAGACGGTACAACATCCCCAAAATCGCTGTTTGGCTGGTATAAGGAGCACATCACCGGCGCCATCGCCTCCTTTGCCGCACTGGCCACCATGGCCGGCTGCGTGGTGCTGAAGGAAAAGATCCGGCTGGACGACTGATCATGGAACCCAGAAAAGCGTATTTTCACCTGCCCGGGCTGTTTGAGTTCTACGAGCTGTACCGGGTGTTCCTGCCGCTGTACCGGACGCACCGCGACTGGTTTTACGATTGGTGCGAGATCGGCTCCCTTTACGGTGCCCCGGCCGACTGCCTGTGGGGCGGCGGACGGACCGGCTGCAGCCGACACACCGCCCGGGAGGTGCTGGCCCTTGCGCAGGAGTACGGTATCTCGGCCCGGCTCACCTTCAGCAATTCACTGCTGCGGGAAGAGCACCTGACCGACCCTAAATGCAACGCCCTCTGCGCGCAGTTCGCGCAGGGCAGTGTGCAAAACGGCGTCATCGTGCATTCGGACCTGCTGGTGGATTATCTGCAGGAGCACTACCCGGAATTATATCTGGTGTCCTCCACCACCAAGGTACTCACGGAGTTTGCACAGCTGGAAGCGGAAACCGCCCGGCCGGAGTTCCGCTATGTGGTGCCGGACTTCCGCCTGAACAAAGCCTTTGCGCAGCTGGACAGCCTGCCGCAGCCGCAGAAGGACAAGCTGGAATTTCTCTGCAACGAGTGCTGCTGGTTCGGCTGCACCGACCGTCGGCGCTGCTACGAGAACGTCAGCCGCCGGAATCTGGGCGAGCTCTGCCCGGAGCACCGCTGCACGGCCCCCGGTGCGGCGGAAGGCTACCGCTTTTCCAAAGCAATGCGGAACCCCGGTTTTATCGGAGTGGAGGACATCCGCAGCACCTACCTGCCCAGGGGCTTTTCGCAGTTCAAGATCGAGGGCCGGGGCCTTGGCAGTGCGCTGGTGCTGGAATTTCTGTTGTACTATCTGACCAAACCGGAACACCAGCTGCAGGTGCGGGAAGAGATCTACCTCGACAATATGCTGGACCTGTTCTGACAACGAAAAAAGGCGCGGAGCGCTTCTGGAAAACCAGAAGGCTCTGCGCCCTTTTTATAGAGTGTGGAAACTTTGTAAAAACCTCTTGGCTTAAAGTTGAGCAGGCATAACAACGCAAACGGGGCACTGTATCACCCGGTACAGTGCTCTTTTTTGCTCGCAGCAAAGAACCTTTGCCACAGAAAAAATCAGCACCAAAAAGTCCGGCAAGTTCACAAAATGTTTAACTTTTGGAGCGGAAAATACTATTTTTTTCGTGTAAAATAAAGGCTCCAGATTGAATGTGCCGACAATTTGGTTTATAATGACCTTGTATGCAAACTGTGAGGATGATTTGTTACCGAACAATTTTCGGCAGTCAAAACTGAACCGTCTGTGTGCAGGGCGTGCCCCGGCAGACGATGCCTTAGGAGGAAAAACAACGTGAGAGTAGGTCTTGACATCGGCAGCACCACCATCAAGTGCGTGGTGCTGGATGAGCAGGATACCCTGCTGTATTCTACATACGAACGACATTATAGTCATATTCTGGAAAAGGCGCAGGAGCTGCTGCGCCGCATTGACGCCGAGCAGCTGCACGGGCAGAAAGCACTGCTGAGCATTTCCGGCTCGGCGGGCATGGGTCTGGCCGACAGCTGCGGCGTGCCCTTCGTGCAGGAGGTGTTCTCCACCCGCGTGGCGGTCAAACGCTTTGTGCCCGCCACCGACTGCGTCATTGAGCTGGGCGGCGAGGATGCCAAGATCCTGTTTCTGACCAACGGCACCGAAGTGCGCATGAACGGCAGCTGTGCCGGCGGCACGGGTGCTTTCATCGACCAGATGGCCACCCTGCTCAAGATGAGCGCCGACGAGATGAACAAGGCCGCCGAGCAGGCCCAGCGCACCTACACCATCGCTTCCCGCTGCGGCGTGTTTGCCAAGAGCGACGTGCAGCCCCTGATCAATCAGGGTGCCCGCACCGAGGACATTGCCGCCAGCATCTACAAGGCCGTGGTCAACCAGACCATTGCGGGTCTGGCACAGGGCCGCCCCATCAAGGGCAACATCCTGTATCTGGGCGGGCCGCTCACCTTCAGCACCGTGCTGCGCAAGAGCTTTGACGAGGCGCTGGGCGTGACCGGCACCTGCCCGGAAAACAGCCTGCTGTATGTGGCACTGGGGGCCGCCCTGTATGCGGACAAATCCTTTGTGCTCACCGATGTGGCCGACGCACTGGACAAGTATGCCGCCACGGCCACCTATGCCAGCGAGCCGCCGCTGTTTGCCAACAAGCAGGAGTACGAGGAATTCCACGCCCGGCACATGTCCCACAGCGTGCCGCATGTGCCGTTCAGTGCCCACTGCGGCCCGGTGCACATCGGCATCGACTCCGGCTCCACCACCGTCAAGCTGGTGGTCGTGGACGAAAAGAGCCAGATTTTGTACACCAACTATCAGCCCAATCTCGGCAACCCGCTGCCCCTCATCCGGGAGCAGCTGCTCAAGATCTACAAGGAACACCCCGGCCTGCAGGTGGCCAGCGTGACCACCACCGGCTACGGCGAAGAGCTGGTGAAGAACGCCTTCCGCTGTGATTACGGTCTGGTGGAAACGGTGGCCCACTTCACCGCCGCCAAGTACTTCATGCCGGATGTGGACTTCATCATCGACATCGGCGGCCAGGATATGAAGTGCTTCAAGATCGAGGATGGTGCCATCAGCAACATCTTCCTGAACGAAGCCTGTTCTTCCGGCTGCGGCAGCTTTTTGCAGACCTTCGCCCAGGCCCTGGGTTATGACGTCAAGGAGTTTGCCGCCCTGGGTCTGTTTGCGGACCGCCCGGTGGACCTGGGCAGCCGCTGCACCGTGTTCATGAACAGCTCGGTGAAGCAGGCCCAGAAGGACGGTGCCAGCATCGAGAACATCTCGGCCGGTCTGTCCATCAGCGTGGTCAAGAACGCACTGTACAAGGTCATCCGCGCGTCCAGCCCCGAAGAACTGGGCCGCAAGATCGTGGTGCAGGGCGGTACCTTTTATAATGAAGCCGTGCTCCGCGCCTTTGAAAAAGAGATGGGCGTGGAGGTCATCCGCCCGGACATTGCCGGTCTGATGGGCGCTTACGGTGCGGCCCTGTACGGTCTGCGCCAGAGCAGCAAGGCCCACCGTACCGCCTCCGGCATGATGAGCCAGCAGGAGCTGGAAGCCTTTGAACAGAAGGTGGTCAGCGTGAAGTGCGGCGGCTGCGGCAACCACTGCCAGCTCACCGTCAACACCTTTGCGGATGGCCGCAAGTACATTTCCGGCAACCGCTGCGACAAGCCCGTTACCGGCAAGAGCGCCGACAACAGCCTGAACCTGTACGCCTACAAGCAGGAGCTGTTGGCCAGCTACAAGCCGGTGCCCGGCAAGCGCGGCTCCATCGGCATCCCGCTGTGCCTGGGCTTCTATGAGCTGCTGCCCTTCTGGTGGGCCTTCTGGACCAAGCTGGGCTTTGCGGTGCACACCAGCCCGGTGTCCAGCCGCGGGCTGTATCTGGCCGGACAGGCCACCATCCCCAGCGATACGGCCTGCTTCCCGGCTAAGCTGAGCCACGGCCACATCAAGGCCCTGAGCCAGATGGAGCTGGACGCCATCTTCTACCCCTGCCTGACCTACAACGTGGACGAGGGCCTGGGCGACAACCATTACAACTGCCCGGTGGTGGCCTATTACCCGGAAGTTCTGGCCGGCAACTGCCCGGAGCTGGAAGGCAAAAAGTTCATCTATGATTATGTGGGCATCCACCGCCCCAAGGACTTTGTGCACAAGATGGCCAAGACCGTGCTGCCCAAGTATTTTGGCGGCATCTCCGAGAAGGAAGTGCAGGAAGCAGCCGACGCCGCTTACGCCGAGTACGAGGCCCATATGGCCAAAATCCGCGTGAAGGGCAGCGAGATCATCGACGAGGCACGCCGTCAGGGCAAGCGCATCATCGTGCTGGCGGGCCGCCCCTACCATGTGGACCCGGAGGTCAACCACGGCATCGACCGTCTGATCACCCGCCACGGGGCTGCCGTCGTCACCGAGGACAGCATCTCCAACCGGGTGCAGAAGTTCCCCACCAGTGTGCTGAACCAGTGGACCTACCACAGCCGCCTGTATGCCGCCGCCAAATACTGCACCACCCAGAAGGATATGGATCTGGTGCAGCTGGTATCCTTCGGCTGCGGCGTGGATGCCATCACCACCGACGAGACCCGCGAGATCCTGCAGGCAGGCGGCAAGCTGTACACCCAGCTCAAGATCGACGAGATCACCAACCTGGGTGCGGTGAACATCCGCCTGCGCAGTCTGTTTGCCGCGCTGGATGAGCGCGACGAGGTGGCCGAGGAAAAGGCAAAAGCATAACGATTCAGATGCGCTTTTCTTGCCTCCCACTTTGGGGGAGGTGGCACGGCGTAAGCCGTGACGGAGAGGGCGAGGACGCTGAAAAGATCCGCCCTCTCAGGCGCTTGCGCGCCAGCTCTCCCAAGGGGAGAGCCAAGATTTGCGAGAGATAAACTCATAGGAGGAACCTATGGAATACAATTATCCCAAATTCACCCCGGAGATGAAGAAAACGCATACCATCCTCATCCCCAACATGGCCATTACCCAGTTCCGCCTGCTGGAGTACGCCCTGCGCTACGACGGCTACAAGTGCGAGATCCTGGGCAACTGCGGCAGTGCCGTGGCACAGCTGGGCCTGAAATATGTCCACAACGATACCTGCTATCCGGCCCTGCTGGTCATTGGCCAGTTCCTGGACGCGCTGAACAGCGGCAAATATGATCTGGATCACACCGCGCTGCTCATCACCCAGACCGGCGGCGGCTGCCGTGCTTCCAACTACATCCATCTGCTGCGCAAGGCACTGGTCAAGGCCGGTTACCCGCAGATCCCGGTGGCCAGCCTGAACTTTTCCGGTCTGGAAAAGGACAGCGGCTTCCAGATGACCATCCCACTGGCCCGCCGCGCACTGGCCTGCATCTTCTACGGTGACATGCTGTGCGCCCTGCGCAATCAGGTGGCCCCCTATGAGAACGAGAAGGGTGCTGCCGACAAGATGGTGGACCTGTGGGTCACCCGTCTGGGCCGGGTCCTGCTGGCCGGCAAGGGCTACACCGCCAAGGAGATGAAGCACACCTTCCCGCTCATTGCAGCCGACTTTGCCAACATCCCGGTCACCCGGGTGCCCAAGGTCAAGGTGGGCGTGGTCGGTGAGATCTACGTCAAGTACAGCCCGCTGGGCAACAACGACCTGCAGAAGTTCCTGGAAAGCCAGGACTGCGAGGTGAACTTCCCCGGCCTGATGGGCTTTGTGCAGTACTGCGCCTTCAACATGGGCGAGGACCACATCCTGTACGGCGGCAAGCTGGCCGTGAAGGTGGGCATCGACCAGTTCCTGAACTGGCTGGACAGCATCGAGCGTGCCATGCTCAAGGCCGAGAGCGATGCCGGGTTCTACGCCCCCGGCCCCTTCAAGGAACTGGTGGAAAAGCCCAAGGGCATCATTTCGCTGGGTGCCAAGATGGGCGAGGGCTGGCTGCTGACCGCCGAGATGATCGAGCTGGTGCAGGGCGGCTACGGCAACATCGTGTGTGCCCAGCCCTTCGGCTGCCTGCCCAACCACATCGTGGGCAAAGGCATGGTGAACAAGATCCGTGCGCTGTACCCCGGCGCCAATATCACCCCCATCGACTACGATCCCAGCGCCACCAAGGTCAACCAGGAAAACCGCATCAAGCTGATGCTGGCCGTGGCCAAGGAGCGCCTGAATGCCCCGGCCGAGGCAAAGCCCCTGACCGCCGAGGAGATCGCAGGCGGTGCCCCGAAGGTCGGTGCGACCGTATAACCATAAGATAAACAAACCGCCCGCCCGGAAATGCATCCGGGCGGGCGGTTTTTATGCCTTAGAACAGTTCAAAAGGGGAAACCATCACTTCTGCTTCTTCAGGTAGATGTGGTGGGGCAGACCGGCGATGTACAGCGGGGTCAGCTCGGCCTGGATCAGCGGGCGGGCGTATTCCAGGAACTCCTCGGTCATCTGGGTGTGGTTTTCGTTCATCCAGCTCAGCGGCACCTTCTTCTCAAGGTTTGCCACCTCGCTGATGGGGTGCAGCTCTGTGGTGCACTGGTACGGGCTGTTGGAGATGCGCTTCAGGGCCACCATCTGGCCGGTCACGCCCTCAAAGGCAGCCTTAGCGGCAGCACCGCCCACCTGATAGGCCTCGGTGATGTCGGTGCGGCTGGTCAGATGGCCGGCGCAGCGCTGCAGGGTGGAAAGCTCGATGCAGCGGGTCTTGGTGTCCAGATTGCGGGCCACCACGTTGGCCAGGAAGCGGGCCGTACCGGTCAGGGCCTTGTGGCCGAAAGCGTCCACTGCGTGCACGTCATCGGCCAGCTCACAGACATAGCGGCCATCCTCCAGCTTGACGCCTTCGGACACGGCGATGACGATGCTGGGCTTCTTCTCCTGCATCACGCGCACCTTCTCCACAAAGTGGTCCACGTTGAAGGGTACTTCAGGCAGGCAGATCATGTCCACGCCCTCGCAGTCGTCGCTCTTGGCCAGCGCGGCGGCGGCGGTCAGCCAACCGGCGTTGCGGCCCATGATCTCCACCACGGTGACGTACTTGGTGCCGTACACGGTGGCGTCACGGATGATCTCCTTCATCACCACGCCGATGTACTTGGCCGCAGAGCCGTAACCGGGGGTGTGGTCGGTGACCATCAGGTCGTTGTCGATGGTCTTGGGTACGCCCATGAAGCGGATGTCGCTGTCGATGCGGGCACCGTAGTCGGCCAGCTTGCCGATGGTGTCCATGGAGTCGTTGCCGCCGATGTAGAAGAAGTAGCCGATGTTCAGCTTTTCCAGAATGGCAAACAGCTTTTTGTACACGGCTTCGTCCTCGTGCCAGTCGGGCAGCTTGTAGCGGCAGCTGCCCAGGAAGCTGGACGGGGTGCGCTTGAGCAGCTCAATGTCCAAATCGTCCGTCAACACGGTGGACAGGTCCACCACGCGCTCCTCCAGCAGGCCGGCAACACCGTTGCACATACCGTACACGATGTCGGCACCGCGGCTCTTGCAGCTCTCGAACACGCCTGCCAGACTTGCATTGATGACGGAGGTAGGGCCGCCAGACTGACCAACGATTGCATTTTTACCCATGATGATTTCTCCTTTTTTGTTTTTGCTGTTTCGGCTTTTATAAAACGTGCAGGTGCACGAAAACAGACGCGGAAAAGGGGATTACAGGCGGATGTGGCGCGGGGTGCCGTTGACGTACACGGGGGTCACCTCATCCAGAATGAGCGGGCGGGCGTACTCCTCAAAGGCCGCCGTCACCTGCATGCCGTCCGGGGTGATCCAGTCCAGCGGCACCTTCTTTTCCAGGTTGGCCACCTGCTGCACATCCACCGACTTGGCAATGCACTGATAGGGATAGCTGGAAATGCGCTCCAGCGCGATCATGCGGCCGCTCTCGCCCGCAAAGGCCGCTGCCGCCGCGGCACCGCCCACCGCATAGGCCTCGTTCACATCGGTGCGGCTGGCCAGATGGCTGGCGCAGCGCTGCAGGGTAGAGAACTCGATGGCGCGGCTCTTGCAGTTCAGCTTGTCGTGGATCAGCTCGGACAGATACCGGCTGGTGCCGCTGAGCACGGCCTTGTGGCCAAAGGCGTCCAGCTGCCCGGCGGTGGACACCAGATCGCACAGGTAAGTGCCGTCGGCGGTCTTGACACCCTCACTGGCCGCAATGATGACGTTGGGCTTGACCCGCTGCAGCGCGTCCACCTTGGCCAGGAACTTGTCCTGATCGAAGGGGACCTCCGGCAGCAGGATCAGGTCCGGGCCTTCACAGTCATCGCCGCCGGCCAGGCAGGCCGCACCGGCCAGCCAGCCTGCGTGACGGCCCATGATCTCGGCCACGGTCACGCTGCGGATGTCATACACGGAAGAATCGCGGATGACTTCCTTTAGAATGGTGGCGATGTACTTGGCCGCTGAGCCGTAGCCGGGGGTGTGGTCGGTGAGACACAGGTCGTTGTCGATGGTCTTGGGCACACCGATGAACCGCACGCTGCTGCCCACCCGGTCGCCGTAGCGGCTGAGCTTGGCGATGGTGTCCATGGAGTCGTTGCCGCCGATGTAGAACACCGCGCAGATGTCGTACTTGTCAAACAGGGTGAACAGTTTGACGAACGGGGTGGAGTCGGTGTCCGGGTCGGGCAGCTTGTAGCGGCAGCTGCCCAGATAGCTGGACGGGGTGCGCTTGAGCAGCTCAATGCTCATGCGGTCGTCCAGCAGGACATTCAGCTCGATGAGCTCTTCCTTGAGCAGGCCCTCGATGCCGTACTTCATGCCGTACACCTTGTCGGCACCCAGACTGCAGGCAGCCTTGTACACGCCTGCCAGGCTGGAATTGATGACGGCCGTAGGGCCGCCGCTCTGACCAATGATCACATTTTTGGCCATGAGTACCTCCTTCTTGATCCTTTACCGTGAACGATAGAAAACGCCTGCAAACCGATGTTGTCTGCCGCCCTGCTGCAAAGGGACTGCGGCCCTGCACTGCACACAGACCAAAGGCGGCTGACAAAACAAGTTTGCAAGTGGTACAAAAATGATGCAGCATGTGAATGCGCTTTTTGTAAAATGCGCAAAAACTGCTACGACTCTATTGTAACTGTTTTGCCTGTTGTATGCAAGACCCAATTGGTTGCACAGGCAAAAAAATTATGATAGAATGGGAGCACTTGCATCCGATGCGGCGGGCTGTGTCGGCCGCTGGGGGTAAAAACGAGAAAGCTGGAGCAAAAACCATGGGGATTTCACACGAATATCATTCGACATCGCACCGTGCCCGTCACGGCGGCGTGAGCGGCAAGCTGCGCCTGGCAGGGGTGGTGCTGGCCATTTTGGTGCTGGCCTACGCCATTACCGCCATTCTGGAAAACGGTGCATCGGCCAAGGACGCACAGTCGGAGCCGGCGGCCAGCGGCATTGCACAGGACATTCTGGCACCACTGCCCATGCAGGGCGAAGCGGCAGACAGTGACAGCAGCGGCGACAGCACCGCGCCGGATGGCAGCGGGGACGCACAGGCGGTCACGCTGGAGACCTTTGGCCCGGCCCGGCAGGATGCGGCCGCTGCGGTGGTCAAGGCCTACGACGCCAGCGTCATCCGTCAGCCCAGCTGCGGGCAGGTGGACCTGAACTATTTTGCGGACGCGGCCTTTCTGGGTGACAGCCTGACCGTGGGCTTTTCGGACTACCAGATCAATCTGGGCGGGGCGCTGGTCTGCGGTTACACCGGCGTGGGGCCGGATGCCATCGTGAACCGGGCGGCGGTCAAGAGCTCCGTCCGCGGGGAAGAGATCGCACTGGATGTGCTGGCCGCTGCCCAACCCAAAAAGCTGTATATCCTACTGGGCACCAACACCCTCACCACGCTGGGTGCTTCCGACCGGTTCCTGGCCTATTACGGCCAGATGCTGGACATGCTGCGGGAGGCGCTGGGGCCGGACTGCGTGATCTATGTGGAGTCGGTCCCGCCGGTGCGTCCGAAAGCGGCCGCCGAGAAGCCGGGTCTTGCTTCCGATGTGCTGCGCGGGGTGAATGAGCAGCTGGCCCAGTTGGCCGCCAGCAAGGGCTGCGTGTATCTGGACCTGTGGGAGGCCCTGGCCGACGGTGAGGGCAACCTGAAAGAGATGCTGGCCGCCCCGGACGGCATCCACCTGTCGGCTGGCAACGGCTATGGCACCTGGCTCACCTACCTGCGCAACCATGCAAAGTATTCGGTTAACAATTCCTGGACGATGGGCAGTGTGTACAGCGCTCAGTGACCTTAATACTTTGGGGGCAACCTAGAATTTTATGCTGAGCACATGAAGAATGTTGACTTTTGCATGAACGGACTTCACAAGTGCCTGCCTGGCAGACAAAAAGTACCCGGCGGAAAAACAAACTGCATCCCATTTCCAGAACAGCAGATCTTATGGTCTGACAAATGGGGTGCGGTTCAAACCCGGCGGGTTCGATCTTATATTGTTTTTATTGTTTGCTTGACGGAGCACACTTCAGAGGCCGCAGCGGTCTTTTGCGTTTTGTGGTAAAACTCAGCTCCGGCGCTTGGCCAGTACCGCCGCCCCGCTGGCAGCGGTCAGGACGCCCAGCAGGGCAAGCCCGGCACCCGCCTGCCCGAAGAGATCGCCCACGGCACCCACAAAGGGGCTTGCGGGGATCATCAGGATGCTGTAGGCCATGCTGTCCACACTGATGAGGGTGGCCCGCTGATCACTGGAGATCAGGGCATTGAGACGCTGGTCGGCATGGAGCAGCCAGACTTCCAGCACGCCCTGCACCAGCATCATGCCCAGAATGCCGCCCCATGCAGGCGCCGCGCCGACCAGAAAGGTCCCGCCGCCGACCAGCAGGGCACACACCGTGTAGAACCGCCGCAGGGTGTGGGGATGTACCCGTCGGCCAATCTCGGTACCGGCCACGCAGGCCGCACCGCCCAGCAGCAAGGGCAGAAAAAGCCACTCGGTGGGCCAGCCCAGCTCCACGAGCCGCTGCTGCAAGAACATCTTGGTCAGATAGCAGGGGATAGAGATGAACGCATCGGCAGCGATGAGTTTTGCCGCCAGCGGGCAGCCGTGCAGGGCGGCGGCACTGTCCCGTACCAGCTGCGCGAACTGGCCCGGCAGCTCTCGCAGGGAATGGGAACTCCGGGCGGCTTGTGCTTCGGTGACCACAGGTTCCTTCAGCAGGAGCATGGCCAGCGTGGAAATGCTGCTGAACAGCGCACTCACCAGATAAAAGCCGGAAAACCGCAGAAACCGCCGCAGTGTGCTGGCAAGGGAGCCGAGCGCGCTGGCCAGCATGCCGATCTGGGAGCGGTTGGCGGCCACGGAAAGATACCGTTCTTCCTGCCCGGCCTGCTTCAGGCTGTCGTAGGTCAGAGCGGCATCGGTGCCGGAAAACATGGTGTTGGACAGGGCGTTCAGCCCCATTGCCGCACAAATCAGGAAAAGGCCGGGCGCAAATGCCATGAGCAGGCTGCTCAGCACTGCCAGGATACCGCCCGCCACAAGGGCCCGTTTACGCCCCAGCAGGTCGGCGGCCATTCCGCTGGGCACCTCGCACAACAGGCTGACGATATGGTAAACGCTCTCGGCAAGGCCGATCTCCCACAGCGAGAACCCGCGGGCGGCCAGCAGCGCCACCCATACGGCATCCGTGATGCGCAGGCCGGAAAAGAAATTGGAAAGATAGATGCAGCGCAGCTGCTTTTTCAAATGAATAGTATGATTCATGGGGAACACCCTTTCTGCTTCTGCGTGAAACAGTGCCCCATTTCCCGGCAAAACAAAAACGCCCCACAGCAAAGCTGCGCGGCGCATAAAAACGATGCTCCACGCTTTGCCGGAAGAAAAATGGGTACACTTCGAGCCGGAAATGCTTAGGGGTTGCCTTTTTTAAAGAAAACGCAGCCGTTCCAGCCCATCCGGGTGTACCCTCCTTCCATGCAAAGCGCTGCACTGAATATAACATGACAAAGCCAAAATGTCAAGTCAAAACCGGAAACCTGCGCAAAATCTGCCCGCCCCGCTTGCAAACCGCCGCAAAATGTGGTAACATAAAAACGGTTATAAAACCTGAATACTCCCAAACGCAGCGACGGAGAGAGTAGGTTTGTTCGGCACAGCAAAGAGAGGGACTTCACCGGCTGAAAGGGTCCCCGCGTGCAGACAGGCTGAAGTTCGCTCCTGAGCGGCCTGCGCGAACGGCTTTGCGGCCCACTAGCACAGGACGGTTGCGCCCCGTTACGGCGTTTGAGTGCCGCCCGCTGCTTGCGCAAAGGGCGGAAACCGGGTGGTACCGCGGAGCAGACTGTTACAGCTTCGTCCCTTTTGCCTGAGAACAGGCAGAGGGGACGGAGCTTTTTTCATGCCTCCGCTCATGAACACGAAGTAGAAAAAGGAGAGAACATCCATGCAAGCAATGATCGACGAGCTGGCAAAACAGGCCGAAGAGAGCCTTGGTCAGGTCTCCAGCAAGGAAACGCTGGCATCCTTCTGGCAGGAATACCTCAGCAAGAACGGCAAGATCCCTGCCCTGATGAAGAATCTGCGCACCGTCGCACCCGAAGAGCGCCCCGCCATGGGCAAGATCATCAACGAGCTCAAGGCCAAGGTGCAGGCCGAGTACGACGCTGCCGCCGAAAAAGTGAAGGCTGCCGAGCTGGCTGCCCGCAACGCCGCCGAGACGGTGGACATCACCCTGCCCGCCAAGACCCGCCCCATGGGCGGCCTGCACCCGCTGACCCTGATCACCAACCAGATCATCGACGTGTTCTCCGGCATGGGCTTTTCGGTGGGCACCTTCCCGGAGATCGAGGACGATGACCACAACTTCACCCGCCTGAACGTGCCCAAGGATCACCCGGCACGCGACATGCAGGATACCTTCTACCTGTCGGAGGAGTTCCTGCTGCGTACCCAGACTTCCGGCGGCCAGATCCGCACCATGGACGTTCAGAAGCCGCCCATCAAGATCCTGATGCCCGGCCGTGTGTTCCGCTCCGACTCGGACGCTACCCACAGCCCCATGTTCCACCAGATGGAAGGTCTGGTCGTGGACAAGGGCATCACCCTGGGCGACCTGCAGGGTGCACTGAACACCTTCGTGCAGAAGCTGTTCGGTGCCGACACCCGCACCCGCCTGCGTCCTTCTTACTTCCCGTTCACCGAGCCCAGCGTCGAGGTGGACGTGAGCTGCTTTGAGTGCCACGGCAAGGGCTGCCCGCTGTGCAAGCACACCGGCTGGATCGAGGTGCTGGGCGGCGGCGTTGTCAACCGCAAGGTGCTGGAGAACTGCAACATCGACCCGGACGAGTACTCCGGCTTTGCCTTCGGCATCGGCATCGAGCGTATTGCTATGCTGAAGTACGGCATCAACAACATCGGCCTGATGTTCGAGAACAACCTGCAGTTCCTCAAGCAGTTCCACGAATAAGAGGGGAGAGAACAAACAATGAAAGTACCGTTCAGTTGGTTAAAAGAATACGTAGACATCGACGTTACCGCCCAGGAGCTGGAGGAGAAACTGTTCTCCTGCGGCTTTGAAGTGGAGGAGCTGATCCCGCTGGATGCCGGCATCAGCAAGGTAGTCGTCGGTAAGATCGTGGAGATGGAAAAGCAGGAGGGCACCCACCTGACCAAGTGTGTGGTGGACTGCGGCGACTATGGCCATGATATCCGCATCAGCACCGGTGCTGCCAACATGAAGCTGGGCGACTGCGTGCCCGCTGCGCTGGATGGCTCCACCCTGCCCGGCGGCATCAAGATCAAGGCCCGCAAGATGCAGGGCGTGGAATCCAACGGTATGCTGTGCTCCGGTGAGGAGCTGGGCCTCAATGATGACCTGTTCCCGGGTTCTGAGGTCTACGGCCTGCTTATCCTGCCTGAGGATTCCGTCCCCGGCACCGACATTGCCCCGGTGGTGGGTCTGGATGACTACATCTTCGACATCTCCATCACCGCCAACCGCCCGGACTGCCAGTCCGTGCTGGGCATTGCCCGTGAGGTGGCTGCCGTTCTGGGCAAGCCCCTGCACATGCCCGCCATGGACTACAAGGCTGTCTGCGAGCCGGACGCGCCCATCACCGTCAAGGTGGAAGCGCCCGACCTGTGCCCTCGCTATATGGCACACTATGTGCGCAACATCCGCATGGGCGAGTCTCCCCGCTGGATGAAGCGCCATCTGGCTCTGTGCGGCCTGCGCTCCATCAGCAATGTGGTGGATATCACCAACCACACCCTGCTGGAAATGGGCCAGCCCATGCACGCCTTTGACCTGAACAAGGTGGCCGGCCGCACCATCGACGTGCGCCGTGCCCACGAGGGTGAGAAGATCATCACCCTGGATGAGAAGGAGTTCACCCTGAACCCCAACAACCTCGTCATCTGCGACGCCGAGAAGCCGGTGGCTCTGGCCGGCATCATGGGCGGTGCCAACTCCGGCATGGACGAAAACACCACCAGCCTGCTGTTCGAGTGTGCCACTTTTGCCCGCGACTGCGTGCGCAAGACCAGCCGCGCTCTGGGCCAGAACAGTGATTCTTCTGCCCGTTACGAGAAGGGCGTGGACCGTCATTCTCCGGAGCTGGGCCTGGCCCGTGCCCTGCACCTGATCCAGGAGCTGGACTGCGGCGACATCACCACGCTGGAGTATGACCTGACCGACGGCCGCCCGCTGGAGCGCAAGCACATCGTGACTACCCCGGCCAAGATCTGCGGTGTCCTGGGCATCACCGTGCCGGACCAGACCATGATCGACATCCTCCAGCGTCTGGAGTTCACCGTGGACGTGCAGGCAGATGGCAGCTGGGATGTGTCCGCCCCGCTGTACCGTGAGGACGTGGAGAGCTTCCCGGACCTGGCCGAGGAGGTCATCCGCGAGTACGGCTACGACCACATCGTGCCCACCTTCCTGAACACCGCTGCCGTGACCAACGGCGGCCTGAACTACGACCAGAAGCAGCAGCTCAAGGCCAAGCGCCTGCTGGCCGCGCAGGGCTTCTACGAGGCTTCCACCCTGGCCTTCTACTCCACCGCAGAGTTCGATATGCTGCACCTCCCGGCAGAGGATGAGGCCCGCAAGGCTATCCGCATCCTGAACCCCATCAGTGAGAACCTGTCCATCATGCGCACCCTGCTGGCTCCCTCCATGCTGAACGTCATCGTGGACAACCTCAAGAAGGGCAACGCGGAGGGCCGCCTGTTCGAGATGGCCCCGGTCTATCTGGCCAAGGAACTGCCCATCAAGGAGCATCCCCACGAGCGCCAGACCCTGTGCCTGGGTGCCTTTGGCCCGGAGGAGGATTTCTTTACCGTCAAGGGCGCATTGGAAGCACTGGCAGACTGCTTCGGCCTGCACTTTGACTATAAGCGCGAGACCACCCCGTGGCTGCACCCCGGCATCAGCGCCGCTGTGTATTGCAACGGCAAGCGTCTGGGTGTGTTTGGCAAGCTGGCCAACGAGATCAACGCCGAGCTGGAGATCGCAAAGGACCAGAAGGACAGCCAGAACATCTATCTGGGAGAGCTGGATTATGAGGCTCTCATGTCCTGTGTGGAGGGTGAGCTGCGCTATCAGCCGCTGAGCCCCTATGCACCGGTCAAGCGCGACCTGGCACTGGTCTGCGACGAGGCCGTTACCTGCGGCGAGATCGAAGAGACCATCCAGAAGGCCAGCCCGCTGGTGAGCGAGGTCAAGCTGTTCGACATCTACCGCGGTGCAAACCTCGGTGAGGGCAAGAAGAGCATGGCCTTCAGCCTGTCTCTTGCAGACCCGAAGAAGGAAGTCTCTGCCGAAGAAGCAGAGCGCGCCGTCAAGAAGATCCTTGGCAACCTGAAGTTCAAGCTGGGCATCGAGATCCGCTGAACTCTCTATATAAAGTAATATAATAGAGGGGCCGCCTGTGCAACAATGCACAGGCGGCTTTTTACATGGCATGATACAAGAAAATGAAGGAATCTCAGATTTTCCTCAAAAAACTTGCCGAAAAGTGTTGACAGAAGGCGGGAGGTGTGGTATTATACTTGA